>WNGD01000280.1_pt1 | contig 52010 bp, 55 predicted proteins | sample 5400671 | NCBI WGS metagenome assembly WNGD01 (sample SAMN13153369, study PRJNA577476) | soil metagenome | isolation source: 40 cm soil or saprolite under grassland replicate 2 | place: USA:California | collected 2016-06-15 | reverse complement strand
CACCATCCAGATCAACCACGTCTACTGGGACGAGCGCGGCGTCGGCTACGCGGTCGACCGGCTGGCCGGCGGGCTGTACTCCTTCAAGATCGACGTCCCGCCAGCGCTGACCGACACGAGCCACTGCACCTCCGGCTGAGCTGGCATTCCAGCGTCACGTCAGTCCCGTTCCAGGACCGCCGGCCAGAATGCCGCGAGGGCCGCAGTCAGCAGCCTGGACACGGACGCCTGCTCACACCAGGCAGGGGAGGCACCATGAAATACCGACGCGGAGTTCTCGGTCTGCTCTTCGCCACGGCGCTGGCCACCTCGGCGGCCGTCGTGCCGCTCGCAGCCGCACACGCCGAAACCAGCTACTACACGATGCAGCTCAGCCCGGCCGCGGCCGCGATCCAGGCCGGTGACACCACCAGCATCACCGTTTCGTTCCACGCCAGCCGCTCCCTCCGCCACACTCGGGTGGACCTGAGCGTCAGCGGGCTGCCCAGCGGCGTCACGGCGTCGTTCTCACCAGCGACGCCACGGATCGGTGGCACCTCGACGCTGACATTCACCGCCGCGCCGTCGAGCCCGGCCGCCCTGTCCGCGGTCACCGTCACCGCCATCACCGCAAGCAGCGATCCCATCGGTACCTCCACGGCCTTCGACCTTACGATCAACGCGCCGTGAACCCACGGCGCCGGTGATCGTCCCTTTATGCCAAACTTTCCTTACCAAATAAGAGTCGGCCAGCCTGGCCGGAAGCCGCAACTTCATACCATTGGATGATGAGCCCGTCGCTGAGGAGGTCGATCATGCGTCCCATCACACGCCGCCTCGCCGTCGTCACGGCCGCCCTGGTCCTGCTCGCTGGGACCGGCGTCGCCGCCTCCGCCGCCGCACACGCCAGGCACTTCGGCTTTCACAAGGTCCGCGAGGGACTGCCCAGCGGCATCCGGCACTTCTCCCTCACCAGTACCGACATCCGCCAGGGCCGGCCCATCCCGCAGCGGTTCTGGGGCTGCACCGGTGCAGGCGTCTCGCCCGAGCTGGCATGGTCGGGTGCGCCGGCGGCGGCCCGCAGCTACGCGATCACGGTCTTCGACCCCGACGCCCCCACCGGCAGCGGCTTTTGGCACTGGATCGCGTGGGACCTCCCGGCAGCGACCACCTCGCTGCCCACCGGCGCGACGCTGCCACAGGGTGCGGTCAACGGCACCAACGACACCGGCGGCATCGGCTACCACGGCCCGTGCCCGCCGGTCGGCGACATCACCCACCACTACCAGTTCACGGTGGTGGCCCTGGATGTGCCAAGCCTGCAGCTTGCAGCGGACACCCACGCCGCCGTAGTGGGCTTCGTCATGGGCCAGCACGTCATCGCCTCCGCATCGTTGACGGCCACGGCGCGTCAGTAGTGGGAAGCCACAACACCCGCTAGCGTCCGGCCGGCGGAAGGGTCTTCTTTACAAGCCATCATCGCGTGCCCAAAGATCGAGGAAATGGGAGAAGTCTTCGGCTTCGGCCTCACACACTATCCACCGCTCATGCGGACGGGAGACATGCTGCGGCCGGGGCACGACGCCCGCGACTTCACCGACGACGCGACCTTCCCCGGCGCGAAGGAGTTCCAGCAGCTCATCCTCGGCGGTATCGAGTCGGCGATGGGCAAGACACCCTTCTGCCAATGATCTACAGGCCCAGGTAGATGCGGCGGACTCGGGGGTCGTGGCGCAGGGTGGTGGAGGTGCCGGTCATGGCGACCTCGCCGTTCTCCATGACCAGGCAGTCGCTGGTGGCCTCGAAGGTCAGTTTGGCGTTCTGCTCGACCAGCAGCAGGCTCAGGCCGCCCTGGCGGAGCCGCAGCAGGACCGCGAGGATGTCGGTGACCAGCTTGGGGCCGAGACCCATGGAGGGCTCGTCGAGCAGCAGCAGCCGCGGCCGGGCCATCAGGCCCCGGCCGATCGCCAGCATCTGCTGCTGGCCGCCGGACAGCGCGCCGGCCAGGCGCCCGCGCATCGCGGCCAGGACCGGGAACAGGTCGTAGACCTCCCCGAGGCGCTCGCGGGTCGCGGCCGTGCGCCAGTCATAGGCATAGGCGCCGAGCAGGAGGTTCTTCTCCACCGGCAGCCCGGCGAAGACGTGCCGGCCCTCGGGGACGTAGCCGATGCCATGGCGGACCATGTCGCGAGCCCTGACCCTGCTGAGGTCGTGCTCGCCGAAGCGCACCTGCCCGCCGCTGCGGGGGACCAGGCCCATCAGCGCCTTGAGGGTGGAGGTCTTGCCGGCTCCGTTGGCGCCGATGATGCCGACCGACTGGCCCGGCGCCACCTCGAAGCTGATCGACCTGACCGCGCAGACTCCCCCGTAGTGAACCGACAGCCCCTCGACCGCAAGGGTGCCCTGGTCCGGGGCTGCGGCCGGGGTCGGGCTCACCGCGCCCGCTCCGAGGTGATGGGCGCCGGCACGTCCATATCCGCGGCCAGGGCGGCGTCGCCGAGGTACGCCTCGATCACCGCCGGGGTGGCGGCCACCTCGGCGGGGGTGCCCTCGGCGATCACCGCGCCGCTGGACAGGACCGTCACCCGTTCGCACAGCGACATCACCAGGCCCATGTTGTGCTCGATGAGCACCACGGTGACCCCGCTCTGCCGGATAGACCGGACGATCTCGGCGAGCTGGCGGACCTCCTCGCCGTTGAGCCCTGCGGCGGGCTCGTCCAGCAGCAGCAGCCGCGGCGCGCCGGCCAGCGCCCGCGCGATCTCGATGCGGCGCTGGATGCCGTAGGGCAGGGAGCGCGGCGCCGCCACGGCGAACTCGTCCAGGCCGAAGCGGGCGAGCAGGCTGTCGGCCTGGCGCTGCAGTTCGCGGTCCCGCCGCCAGACGCCCAGCGGCCACAGGGCGTAGCGCCAGCTCCAGCGGGTCCGGGTCCGGTCCAGCGCGACCAGCAGGTTCTCCCGGACCGTCAGGTTGCCGAACAGCCGCAGGCTCTGGAAGGTGCGGGCCACGCCGAGCTGGGAGAGCCGGTAGGGGCGGCGCCCGGAGACGACCCTGCCACCCAGGGCCACCTGACCGCCACTGGCCTTGTACAGGCCGCTGACCACGTTGAACAGCGTGGTCTTGCCGGAGCCGTTGGGACCGACGATGCCGCGGATCTCGCCGGGCTCGACGGTCAGCGAGACGTCGTCCAGCGCCCTGAGTCCGCGGAACCGCATGCTGACGTGGCGGATCTCGAGGATAGGTCTGGCGGTCCCGGTGCTGACCCGGGCCCCGGGCTGACCTGCAGTGTGCTGCGCAGCCTGGGGTGGTTGCATGCCCGCACCCTCGACCTGATTCTGCTCGAACGGCTGAAATGAGTGGAGGGCGGGCGCCGCAACCGAGCGCCCGAGGCGGCGCGCCATCGCCGCTCGCACCCGGGCCGGGACGCCAGCCAGGCCGGTAGGGGCGAAGACCACCATCAGCACGACCACGATGCCGTAGGCGAGCTGCGCGTAGGTCGCGAAATCGGCCAGCGCCTCACGGATCAGCGACAGGCCGATGGCGCCGGCCACACAGCCCACCAGGCTCCGCCGGCCACCGATGATCACCATCCCGAGCAGCAGGAACATGTTGGCGATGCTGAACGTCTCGGGGGCGACGTAGCGGATCAGCCCCGCGTACAGCACCCCGGCCACACCGCCGTAGATGCTGGCGAGGACGAACGCGGTCATCCGCAAGTAGGGGATCTCCGCGCCCACGGCCGCAGCGGCCAGCGGGTCGTCCCGCATCGCCCGCAGCCGCCGCCCCAGCGGCGTGCGCACCACGAACAGCCCGAAGGCCAGCGCCGCCGCGAACGTGGCCAGCTCCAGGTAATAGAAGAGGTACTCGCTGGACAGGTCGATGCCGAACAGGGGCGGGACAGGGATCGCCGAGATGCCTTCGGCACCACCGGCGACCGACGCGTTGGTGACCCAGTTGGTGAACGCGAGCGCCAGGCCGAGCGTGACGATCCCCAGGTAGTGCGACTGCATGCGCAGCGCCGGCAGGCCGACCAGCAGCCCGATCGCCGACGCGGCCAGCAGGGCCAGCGCCGCGGCGGTCCAGAAGCCGAAGCCGTCGTGGGTGGTGAGGATCGCCGTCACGTACGCCCCGACCCCGAAGAACGCGACCTGGGCGATGTTGATCTGGCCGGCGATGCCCATGACCAGCCCCAGGCCGATCGCCAGCAGGGCGAACAGGAGCGCGACGTCGACCACGTGGATGGCGTAGAGGTTGAGCCGGTACGGCAGCAGCCACGAGGCCACGGCGAGCAGCCCCAGGCCACCGAGGCGGTACCTCACGCTCATGCGCTCGCTGATGCGGTCGCTCACGCGGTCGCTCACGCGCGGTTCACGGTCCTCTCCCCGAAGATGCCCGTCGGCCGGATCATGATGAGCACCGCGAAGACCAGGAAGGTGACCAGGTCGGAGTAGCCCTGGAAACGGCCGGCGGCAAAGGCGTCGAGCACGCCGATCGCCGGCCCGCCGACGATCGCGCCCGGGATGCTGCCGAAGCCGCCGAGGATGGCGCCGGCGAAACCCTTGATGCCGAGCGACGCGCCCATGGTCGGGTTCACGTACAGCAGCGGCCCGGCCAGCCCGCCGGCCAGCGCGGCCAGTCCCGCGCCGATCGAGAACGCGACCGCGTTGCTGCGCCCGACGTTGATGCCGACGGCGGCAGCAGCCTCGTGGTCCATCGCCACCGCCTGCATGGCGGCGCCCCGCTTGGTGCGCTGCAGGAACAGCCCCAGCAGCACCACGGCAGCCGCGCCGATGGCGAGCACGACCAGGCTGTAGGTGCGGATGTGCACGCCGAAGACGTCCAGCGGCGCGGCCCGGATCGGGGAGGGCACAGCACGGCCAGTCGCGCCCCAGAGGAGGATGGCGACTGCTTGCAGGACGATGCCGAAACCGATCGTGCCGATCAGCATCAGGTCGAAGTCCTTGTTCTCGAGCGGGCGCAGCACCCGTTCGATGACCACGCCGATGAGCCCGGTCACCACGATGGCGACCGCCATGGCCGCCACGAACGGCAGCCTCGCCGACAGGTAGAAGGTGGACGCCACGTAGGCGCCGATCGTCACAACGTCGGCGTGGGCGAAGTTGACCAGTCCCATGGTGCGGTAGACCAGCGAGAATCCCATGGCGACCAGGGCGTAGATCGCCCCGAGGCTCAAGCCCCCCACCAGTGTCTGCAGGAAGTCTTGCATGGACCTCTCCGATGGCGGCCGGGTGCGGGTGCGGGCACCCGGCCGCCCAAAGCTGTCAGGGTCAGCCCTTGGCCTCAGCCGTTCGCCGCGGTGAGCTGACCATTGTGGATGATGCCGATGGAGGTGGCGAAGATGCCAACGCCGGTGCCGTCATAGGCGAAGTTGCCGAGCAGCCCGTTGTACTTGGTTGCCCGGATGGCGTCGGCGAGCGCCTGGCCGGTGGCGAGGTTGCTGCTCTTCAGCGCGGTGAAGAGGATGTTCGCGCCGTCGTAGGCCTTGGCGCCGTGCAGTTCGGCGTCCTTGCCGTAGGCGGCCTTGTAGTCAGTGGCGAACTTCTTGGCGGCGTCGCTGATGGTGTTGCCAAGGTAGGGCGAGCTGACGTAGGTCCCTTCGATGTTGGCCACGCCGGCGGTGTCGCGGAACACCGGCGTGCCCTGCGGCGCCGCGCCGGCGAACGGGATGGTGATGCCCAGGTCGCGAGCCTGTTTGACGATCAGCCCGGATTCGACCTCCTCGGCGCCGAGGAAGATCAGCTGCGGCTTGGCCGCACGGATCGCGGTCAGCACGGCGCTGAAGTCCTTCTGGTCGGCGGTGACGACCTTGTCGGCGACCGGGGTGACACTCCGGCTCGACAGCGACTTCATGAACGAGTCGTGCTCGCCCTTGCCGAAGGCGCCGTTGTTGGTGAGCATCGCGATCTTCTTGAGGCCCTTCTGGTCAACCACGAACTTGGCGAGGGTCTCGTCGTAGGTCGTGCTGGTCGGCCCGTTGAGAAACAGGAACGGGCTCTTGAGCGCCACCAGGCCCGGCGACTGCCCCGAGGTGATGTTGGGGATCTTGGCCTGCTGCAGGATCGGGGCCATGGCGATGGTGACGGCGCTCTCGGCCGTGCCGAGCATGGCGACGTACCCGCCGCTGGCGATCCGCCGGGCGACGTTGGTGCCGACGGTCGGGTCGCCCTGGTCGTCGAGGACGTCGAGCTGGAGCTTGCGGCCGTTGATGTCACCGGCCTGGTTCCACTGGTCGGCGGCGAGCTTGGCGCCCTTGTACTCCCAGTCGCCGAGCGAGCTCAACTGCCCGCTCTGCGCGTCCACGACCGCGATCTTGATGGGGCCGGAGGCGCTGGAGCCACCTCCAGAGGACTTGCCGGGTGCGCTGCAGGCGGCAAGAGCGAGCACCCCGGCGAGGGTAAGGGCGAGAGCCGCCGCGGAGGACCTGAAGTGCCTGAACATGACGATCACCTCGGTGTGAAGTGGTGCTGGCGTTCTGGCTGAGCCCATGGCTGTGGCTAGGTCGAAAGGATGTCGATCGCGTGGATCACCCGACCGCCTCCTCGTGGAAGACGCCGCGGTAGATGTCGGTGATGTTCCAGTGCCCGGGTGTGGGCACTGGCGTGTTGACCATCGGGACGTCCACGACCGCCGGTCGGCGGCGCTGGACAGCGGCGCGCAGCGCCGCGCCGAGGTCGCCGGGAGCGGCGATCGGGTAGCCGTCCGCCCCGCAGGCCCGCCCGAGGGCGGCGAAGTCCGGGCTGTACGGCTGGCCGTCCGGGTCGCGGAACTCGCAGCCGTAGCTCGTGCCGAAGTTGGCGCTCTGGAGATCGGCGATGGTGCCGTGAGCACGGTTGTTCATCACCACGAAGAGCACCGGGAGACCCTGCTCGACCGCCATCGGCAGCGCCGGGAGCTGCGCGCTCATGCCGCCGTCGCCGACGAGGGCGACCACCACCCGATCGGGTTGCGCGAGCTGCACGCCGACTGCGGCGGCGGGGCCGAACCCCATGGTCGAGAGGCCGCCCGGGGTGATGAAGCGCCCCTCGTCGGGCAGCTCGTAGCACTGCGCGACGCCGTTCTTGTTCCAGCCGACGTCGGTGACCAGCACCGCGTCTGGGGGGAGCGCGTCGCGCAGGTCGGCGAGGATCCGTTCCGGGAGCAGGGGGAACTGGTCGCTGCGCCCGCGTTCGCGGGCGGCGGCGAACACCTCGGTGCGGGCCGCGCGGATCCGCTCGCGCAGCCCGGGCCGCCGCACCGGTTCGGGTTGCGCGGCCCGCAGCGCCTGGTCGATGGCCTGCACCGCCAGGCTGGCGTCGGCGACCGCGCCGATCTCGACCGGGTAGTTGCGGCCGATCTCGGCGGGGTCGATGTCGACCTGGAGCAGGCGGCTCGGCGGGATGCTCCAGGTGTGGGCCGGGTCCCAGGAGCTCGCGTCGGTCTCGGCGAAGCGGGTCGCCAGGGCGAGCACGACGTCCGCCTCCCGGGCGTAGGCGTTGGTGACCTCAAGTCCCCAGAGGCCGGTCATGCCGAGCACGAGCGGGTGGCTGTCAGGGATGGTGCCCTTGGCCATCAGCGAGTGGGCGACGGGGATGTCCAGGTGCTCAGCCAGCGCCCGCAGCGCCTGGAGGCCGCTGGCAGCGCGCAGGCCGCCGCCGACATAGAGCAGCGGCCGTTCGGCCTGCAGCAGGCAGGCGGCGATCCGGGCGGCGACCGGGCCACCAAGTGCGGGAGCGGCGCTGTCGCCCACCAGCGGCAGCGGGTAGCGGGTGGCAAGCTGCTGCGGGAGGCGGCGGGAGAACAGGTCCATGGGCACGTCGAGCAGCACCGCGCCGGGCCGCCCCGAGGTGGCGGTCCAAAACGCCCGCTCGGTGAGCCGCGGCAGGTCCTCGGCGCGCTGCGCATGCCAGGCGCGTTTGACGAACGGCCGGTAGATCGCGGTCTGGTCGGCGTCGGCATGGAGGTTGACCTCCTGGTGAGGGTGCCGGCCCGAGAAGTACGAGGGCACGTCCCCGGCGATGACGACCAGCGGGACGGAGTCAAGCGCGGCCGTGGCCACCCCGGTGACCGAGTTCATCATGCCGGGGCCGACGTGCGCCAGCAGGACCCCCGGCTTGCCCGAGGCGCGTGCGTACCCGTCGGCGGCGTGGGCGGCGGCCTGCTCGTGCCGGGCAATGACGAAGCTGATGGGGCTGCGCCCCAGCGCGTCCAGCAAGGCGATGTTGGTGTGCCCGCAGGTGCCGAAGACGTAGTCGACCTGGTAGGACTCGAGCTGGGCGACCATGGCCTCCGCCGCCGACACCGTCGCGCTGTCTGCCGCCTCGACCGCGCTCGCCCTGGTCGTCATCGCCTCGCCTCCTCGGCCTCGGGTCGCGCCAGGGTGATCCAGGATTTGCCGGCGATGTCGGTGGCCTCGGCGAACGCCCGGGGCGCCTCGCCCAGCCCGAACCGTGCCACCAGGACCCGGCCTGGGCGGAGCTGGCCCTGCCGCATGACCGAGAGCGTCTGCGTGAACCCGCCCGGGTGGTCATAGATGAGCAGGCCACGGACGGTGAGGCGGCGCTGGACCAGTGTGAAGGTGGGCACGCGGGCCGGGCGGGCACTCTGTCCCACCACCACCAGGCAGCCGCCGGCCGCCGTGCGGTCCAGCGCCGACTCGAATGCCTCCGGCGCTCCGGAGGTCTCGATCACCGCCGGGAAGCGCCAGTCCAGGTCCTTGTCAGGGTCGGTGCGGGCGCCGAGGCGCTCGGCGAGCTGGACTCGCCCAGGGTGCGGATCGGTGACGAACGGCACCGCCCCGGCCTGCAGCACCGCCAGGGACACCAGCAGGCCCTGCGCGCCGGCGCCAACCACCAGGCAGCGCTGGCCGGGCCGGACCTCAGCGCTGCGAACCACGCCGAGCGCCACGGTCAGCGGTTCGACGCAGACCACGTCCTCGTCCGGCCAGGTGTCGGGCACCGGCCAGGCGAAGGCGGCGGGAACCGCGACCCGCTCGGCCAGCAGGCCTGGTGCGGAGATGCCGGCACTGCGCCGCCTGGGGCAGCCCGCTGTCGTCCCCGCCGCGCACTGCTCGCAGGCTAGGCAGGGGAAGTTCGGCTCGATCACCACGCGCTGGCCGACCTCCCGGCCGCTGACCTGGCCGCCGACGGCGAGGATCACGCCGAACGCCTCGTGGCCGAGCACCCACGGCAGCGAGGGGACCGGCCGCTCTCCCGCGACCACCGCCAGGTCTGAGCCACACAGGCCGACGCCAGCGACCGCCACCACGACCTCGTCCGGTCCGCAGCGCGGCTCCGGCCAGTCATCGACGACCTTGACGTCGCCGGCCGCGACCATCACCGCGGCCTTCACCTGCGCTCGCCCCAGACGGAGACGCCGCGAAGCAGCAGCGTCTTGACCACGGTGTAGTCCTCGATCATGCAGCGTGGCGACTCCCGCCCGAACCCGGAGTCCTTCACCCCGCCGAAGGGCACGTGGTCCAGGCGGAAGTTGGAGGAGCCGTTGACCACCAGGCCGCCGACTTCCAGCTCCCGCCAGGCGCTGACGATGCGGCCAAGGTCGTTGCTGAACAGGCCCGCCTGCAGGCCGAAGCGGCTGGCGTTGCAGGTGGCGATCACCTCGGGGAAGCCGTCGTAGGGCATGACCGCGACCAGCGCCCCGAACACCTCCTCGGTGACCACGGCCGCGCCGGCCGGCGGGTCTGCCACGATCGTCGGCGCGACCGTGGCGCCGTCGCGGCGTCCGCCGAGCACGACCCGGCCGCCGCCGGCCGCCGCCTCCGCCGTCCAGCGCACCACCCGCTCGGCCGCGTCGTCGTCGACCATCGAGCCCACGTCGGTGGCCGGGTCGAGCGGGTCGCCGACCCGCAGGGCGCTGGCGGCGGCGGCGAACGCCTCCAGGAACGCCGCGTACCGCGACCGCTGGACGTAGACGCGCTGGACCGAGATGCAGCTCTGGCCGGAGTTGCTGTACCCGGTGCTGGCGCACACCCGCGCCGCCGCGCCGATGTCGGCGTCCTCGCAGACGATCGTGGCCGCGTTGCCGCCGAGCTCCAGCACCAGCCGCTTTGGTCCCGCGGCTCGCGCCACCGCCGCGCCGGTGGCATGAGCACCGGTGAAGCTGATCACGGCGACCTCGTCCACCGCGCACAGCGCCGCGCCGACGTCGCCGCTGCCGTGCAGCAGCTGCACGGCGTCGGCTGGCATCCCCGCTTCCAGCAGCAGCGCCACGATCGCCGTCGAGGTCGCCGGCGCCTGCGGTGGTGGCTTGACGATGGTCGTGTTGCCCGCTGCGAACGACGCTCCCAGCTTGTGGGCCAGCAGGTTCGCGGGCGCGTTGAACGGCGTGATTGCCAGGGCCACGCCAGCGGGCGCGCGGTAGGTCATGGCGGTGGTGCCGGCGCCACGACCCCAGCCCGCCACCGGCAGCAGCTCGCCGCCGATCTGGCGGGCCTCGGCCGCGCACACCGCCAGCGTGTCCGCGACCCGGTCGATCTCGCCGCGGCTGTCCTTGAGCGGCTTGCCCAGCTCCAGCGCGAGCAACCGGGCGAGATCGTCACGGCGCTCGGCCGCGCCGCGCGCTGCCCGCTCCAGGATCTCGGCCCGGGCTGCCGGGGCGAGCGCGGCCACCGCGTGGGCGCCCTGGCGCGCGTAGGCGGCGGCGCGGGCGACATCGCCAGGTGCCGCTATGCGGGCCCGGCTGACCACGCGCCGCAGGTACGGCCCGGTCCGCTCGGACCAAAGTCCGTCGTCGGTCCACTCGCCTGCTAGCAGCGATGGCGCGTCCACGAGCGCAAGCTCGGCGCTAGCCTTGAGGATGGCTTCCAGCATTCATTCCTCCGTGAACCGTCTAACGGTATTACTAGACCACTACATGGACTTGGCGGTAACGTACATTCGGCCGACGGCTATGGCAATAGCTGGACCGAAGAGGTATGACCTGGAGTCATTCGCGCGGGTTGGCCTCTTGAGAGCGAGGGCGTCGTGACAGCAGCAGCCGAAGAGCGCAGGCCGGATCGGAATGCCAAGCGAGCGCCGGTGGAGGCCGCCGAGGCACCAGGTGCCGCCGTACGCAGCGTGCAGCGAGCGCTGGAGATCATGTCGCTGCTGACCGAAGACCAACCGCTGGTGACCATCCGGGAGATCGTTGACGCCACCGGACTGGCCAAGACCACGGTGATCCGGCTGGTCCACACGCTGGAACAGAACGGCCTGCTGTGGGGCACGGCAAACGGCTACATGGCGGGGCCGGGCCTGTGGCGCTGGGCGCACCTTGCCCAGCGCAGCTGGGAGCTGCCGCCGGAGACGCAGCGGATGATGCGCGAGCTGGCCGCGCGGCACCGCGAGACCGCCAACGTCTATGTGGTCCGCGACCTCTACCGGGTGTGCGTGGCCCAGCAGGAGGGCCCGCAGACCCTGCGGCAGGTCGTCCACATCGGCGACGAGCTGCCACTTTGGGGCGGGGCAGTGTCGAAGGTCCTGCTGCGCGATGCGCCCGACAGCCTGCTGCTGCGGGTCGCGCGCAGCTCCCCCTACGGCGAGGGCCACGTCAGGCGCCTGCGGGAATGGATCGACGAGGCGATACAGCGGGGTTACGCGGTCAGCCACGGCGAGCGCGAGGACGGGCTGTCTGCCGTGGCCGTGCCCATCACCGATCGTTCCGGCGCGGTGCTTGCCTCGCTGTCCTTCGGCGGCCCGACCGCGCGCTTCACCGACGACCGCATCGAGCAGATGGCGGCCGACCTGAGAGAGGCCGCGCGGCGCATGTCCGACAGGGGGTTCGACCGGCCGCTCAGCCTGTCCATCTGACGGCACGACAACAGCGCGGCGCTGGTGGACCCGGCGCGGCGGAAGGAGGAGGCGCATGCAGGCACGGCCGCTCGAGGGCATCCGGGTGCTCGACCTGACCACCGTGCTCGCGGGACCGTACTGCAGCTACCACCTGATGCTGTTCGGTGCCGAGGTCGTCAAGATCGAACTGCCGGGACACGGCGACGCCGCCAGGCACCTCGGCCCGGACCCCGCGCTGAACCGGGCAGGCCTCGGGGCCTCGTTCCTCGCCCAAAATGCTGGCAAGCGGTCGCTTGAGCTCAACCTCAAGGACCCTGGCGACCGAGCGGCATTCGAGGAGATGGTCAGCGGCGCGGACGTGCTCCTGGAGAACTTCCGGGCAGGAGTGCTCGCCCGCATCGGCTTCGACTGGCCACGCCTGCAAACGCTCAACGACGGTCTTGTCTACTGCGCCATCTCCGGCTTCGGGCAGACCGGCCCAATGAGCCAGGCACCCGCCTACGACCAGATCATCCAGGGCCTGTCCGGCATGATGAGCATCACCGGGACGCCGGAAATAGCGCCGCTGCGCGTCGGCTTCCCGATCTGCGACACCGTCGGCGGGCTGGTCGCCGCCTTGGCGATCGCCGCCGCGATCGCCGGCCGGGCCGCGACCGGCCAGGGCTGCTTCCTCGACGTGTCGATGCTGGAGGCCTCCATCTCGGCGATGGGATGGGCGGTATCCAACTACCTGGTCAGTGGTGTCGCTCCTGGGCCGATGGGCGACCAGAACGCCACCGCCGCGCCCTCCGGCACCTTCGAAACGGCAGACGGGCCGCTGAACATCGCTGCCAACCGTCAAGAGCAGTTCGAGACGCTCTGCCAGCTGATCGACCGGCCCGAGCTCAGCAGCGACCCCCGCTTCGCCGACCGGGAATCCCGCAAGCGCCACCGCGACGAGCTCAACCAGGAGCTCAACCTCGCCCTGCGCCGCCGGACCGCCCTCGAGTGGGAGGAGATCCTCCCCGCCGCCGGCGTCCCGGCGGCCCGCATCCTGACGGTGCCTCAGGCGGTCGAGCTGGCACAACTGGCCCACCGCGGGTTCTTCACCAGCCTGCCGCGTCCGGACGGACCAGGGGCAGGGACGCCGCTGCGCGTCGTCGGCAACGGGGTGCACCTCGACGGTGAGCCGCTGCGCCCCACCACCCCGCCGCCGCTGCTTGGGCAGCACAACCGGGAACGGGAGCTGCTGCTGGCGCGCTGGCGCCGGCGCGACCCAAGCGCCGGCCTCACCCTGGCGGAGCGGTGAGCCAATGAGCCAGGCCCAGCACCGGCAGCCTCGCGACGAGGTGGCCGACTGGTGGGCCACCGCGGTCTCCCGGATCGAGCCAGGCGTCATCGAGCTTCGCGGGCGACCCATCCAGCAGCTGATCGGGACGGCCAGCTTCGTGTCGGTGATCTGGCTGCTGCTGCAGGGCGAGCAACCCAGCCCGGGTCAGGCCGCCTTGCTCGAGGCGGCGCTCGTCGCCGCGGTCGACCACGGCCCGCACGCGCCCTCCATCGCCGCCGCGCGCATGGCGGCCACCTGCGGCATCGGCCTCAACAACGCCGTCGCCACCGGGGTCAACCTGCTCGGCGACGTGCACGGTGGCGCCGGGCAGCAGTGCGCGCAGCTGCTGACCGAGATCTGCGAGCAACAAGCCGGCGGCGCCGATCTCGACACCGCCGTCAGCGACGTCCTGGCCGCTTGGCGCGCCAGCTCGCGCTACCTCCCAGGATTCGGGCATCGCTTCCATCCGGTCGACCCCCGCCGGGATCCCCTGCTCTCGCTGGTGGACGACGCGGTCCGCAACGGGGTGGTCGCCGGCGACCACCTGCGCGCAGCTCGGGCTGTCGAGGCCGCGCTCAACCACAACCGCGCCACGCCGGTGCCGATGAACATCGACGGCGCCACCGCTGTCGTCTACTCCGAGCTCGGCTTCCCGCCGCCGCTGGTCCGAGGGCTGTTCGTCCTGAGCAGGAGCATCGGCATCCTTGCCCACGCCTGGGAGGAGACCCAGCAGGGCCGGCGCAGCAAAGGCCCGATCCCGCCATCGATCCTCCCGACCTATCTCGGCCCCTAGCTGGTTAGGGTCAGGTGCGAGCATGCGCAAGTCCATCGCCACCGTCACGCTGAGCGGCACGCTGGAAGAGAAGCTCGCCGCCGCCGCCCAAGTGGGCTTCGACGGGGTGGAGATCTTCGAGAACGACCTCGTCAACTGCGCCTCCTCCCCCGCCGAGATCCGGCGCCGGGCTTCCGACCTCGGGCTCCGCATCGAGATGTACCAGCCGTTCCGCGACTTCGAGGCGATCCCAGCAGAGCTGCTCGCGCGCAACCTGCGCCGGGCGCAGGGCAAGTTCGAGCTCATGCGAGCGCTCGGCACCGACCTGCTGCTGGTCTGCTCCAACGTGTCGGCGGCGACCATCGATGACGACGCGCTCGCCGCCGCGCAGCTGCACCAGCTCGCCACCCTGGCGGCCGGCCACGGCATCCGCATCGCCTACGAGGCGCTGGCCTGGGGCCGGCACGTCCGCGACTACCTCCACTCGTGGCGGATCGTCGCGGCGGCTGACCACCCCAACCTCGGCCTGTGCCTGGACAGCTTCCACATCCTGTCCCTGCCCCGTCCGGTGGCGGTGGACCCGGCCGGAATCCGCGACCTGCCCGGCGACAAGCTCTTCTTCCTGCAGCTGGCCGACGCGCCGCGGCTGCGCATGGACGTGCTGCAGTGGAGCCGGCACTACCGCTGCTTCCCCGGCCAGGGCGGATTCGACCTGGTCGGCCTGCTGGAGGCGGTGGTCGCCACCGGCTACCGGGGCCCGCTGTCGCTCGAGGTGTTCAGCGACGTCTTCCGCCAGGCCGACGCCGAACGCACCGCGACCGATGGCATGCGGTCGCTGCTCCTGCTCGAGGACGCGCTGCGACTGCGCCTGCGCCGCCACGGCCAACCGCGCGTGCGGGAGCGCGGCCCGGAGCTGGAACTGCAGGCGCTGCCCGCGGCGGCGGAGCTGGACGGCTTCGCCTTCGTCGAGCTCGCCGTCGATCCGCTCTCGGAGCTGGCTGCTGAGCGCCTGCTGGCGGGACTGGGGTTCGCGCGCGAGGGGCGGCACCGTTCCAAGCCGGTGCAGCTGTGGCGCCAGGGAGACGCCCGTGTGCTCCTCAACCGCACCCGCTCAGACGCCCCCGAGTGGCATCGCGGCGACGCCACGGTCGCAGCGATCGCCGTCGAGAGCCGCGACCCCGCCCGGTCGGCCGAGCGTGCCAGGACGCTGCTCGCCCCAGCCGTCCCGCGCCGCTATGGGGAGGGTGAGGCCGACCTGCCAGCCGCCGCCGCTCCCGACGGGACGCTGGTGTTCTTCTGCCGCACCAACCCCACCGACGCCTCCAGCTGGCTCGGCGACTTCCGCACCGGTGCCACCCACCCTGCCGCTCCCGGCAACGGGCACGATCCTGGCCACAACCACGGCGACGACCAGCGGGAAGACGTCACCGCCACCGACCACCTGAACCTGTCCCAGCCGCCGCATGCCTTCGACGAGGCGTCACTGTTCTTCCAGGCGGTGCTCGGCCTCACGCCGCGCGACAGCGAAGAAGTCGCCGATCCCTACGGGCTGATACGAAGCCGCGCCCTGGCCAGCTCAGGTCGCGGCGTCCGGCTCATCCTCAACGTGCCGCTGCTCGGCGGCGGCAAGCTCCCGGAGACCGCTGAGCTCCAGCACGTCGCCTTCGCCTGCCCCGACGTCTTCGCCATCGTGCGGCGCCTGCGCGCCGGGGGGCTGCCGACGCTGCCGATCAGCGCCAACTACTACGACGACCTGGCCGCGCGCCTGGAACTGGACGCCTCGCTGCTGGACGCCATGCGGGCACATGGAGTGCTCTACGACCGCAGCGAGGAGGGGGACTTCCTCCACTGCTACACCGCGATGCTCGGCCGGCGGGTGTTCTTCGAGATCGTCCAGCGCACCGGCGGCTATGACGGCTACGGCGCTCCCAACACCCCCGCCCGCATGGCCGCGCAGTACCGCCAGCCCTCAATGGCCTGAGGCCAGGGCTGCAGCCATGGAGCTGTTCACGGCTGGCGGGGGTCGACCACGATCTTGCCGCGGGCGGTGCCATCGGAGAGGGGTCGGATCCTCTCGTCGACCAGCAGATCGAGGGGGATCACCCGGTCGAGCACGGCGGCGGCGAGATCGGTCCGCGCCAGCAGGTCGACCGCGGCGGGCAGGTCGGTGGCGCAGACGGTGCGCCAGCGTGGTGGCGACGTCGATCTCCCGGACGGTGACCGAGAACAGGTCGAGCTCGCGGGGAGCTGCCTGGAGCCCGACGAGCAGGACGCGGCCGCCACGACGGGTCGCGGCCAGCGCGGCCGCGGGGGCGTGCGGGGCTCCCGACGCCTCGATCACGACGTGGGCGCCCTCATCGCCGGTGGCGGCGAGGACCACGCACGCCTGGCCCGCCTCGACCCCGGCACGCCGCACCGCGTGCAGCGCGACGGCGAGCGGCTGCGCCATCGCCGCCGCATCGTCGGTGACCGTCTCCGGCACCCGCTGGCAGATCGCCACCGGCGTGACGGCGAACTCGGCGAGGCCGCCGTCGGCGTGCAGGCCGAGGGTGAAGTAGCTGGCGCACAGGTTGGTCCGCCCGGCCCGGCACCACGCGCAGCCGCCGCACGACACCCCGGCACCGCAGACCACGCGGTCGCCGGTCGCCAGCCCGCTCGCGGCGTCCCCGGCGGCGTCCCCGACCGCGACGACTGTCCCGGCGAACTCGTGGCCAAGCACCACCGGCGGGCGCGCCAGCAGCGGGCCGTGCGCCCACTCGGCCGCGTCGGTGCCGCAGATCGCCGCGCGGGTGACCTGGAGCACGACCTCGGCGGGGCCTGGATCGGCCGGGTCCGGCACGGGCTCGACCTGGATGTCGCCCCGGCCGTGGTAGACGGCGGCCTTCATGGCTTCGCGAACTTTATGGGCACCCTGGGCTTCATGGCGCGGTCTGGATGTGGACCTTGAGGTTGTGGGCGGTGTCCCGCGCGGCCGCCAGTGCCTCCATCGCCGAGCCGAGCGGGTAGCACGCGGTGACGATCCCGCTCGGGTCGGCAACGCCGCTGGCGAGGAAGCGGATCGTCTGGGGCCACAGCCCGGCCGAGCCGATCACCCCGCGGATCCGCAGCGCCTTCGACTGGATCAGCCCAAGCTGCGCCGGGGCGGTGGAGCCGACATTGATGCCGAGGTAGACGACCGGCCGTCCCTGCGACAGACCTCTCTACAGACCTCTCTACAGACTTTCTACAGGCCAGGTGCTGGGCCTGGTGGCGGCTGCTGGTGCAGGCTGAACCTGACCGTGTCCTGCTCGACCTGAGCGTCCAGGACCTTGTCGTCCAGCTCACCTGCGGCCAACTCCTCGACAAAGACCCAGCTACCCTCTTCCTCGACGACCCGGTCGGTTGCGGTAGGAGCACCAGCGACCGACAACTCCAGCGCCGCGCTGCCGTCGCTCACCGGAGTCGTCGTGATCTTCAGGCCGCCGTCAGGGACCGGCGACGACGACACGATCGCCTTGATGGCCTCGGCGGCGGCAGGGGTGATGGTCAGCACGATTGATCACGCCTTTCAGTAGACCGTCCGGCAACGGCGTTGGCATCTCAGCCTACCCACAGGTCGGGGCGCGAAACGTCCCGAGCCGATCGCCGCGTCAGCAGGCAATGCGCCCACAGGATGGGTTCATCAGCGGATCATTCGAATTCCCTGGTCACGACGCGCACCCGTGTTTCTGCGCCCCACGGCCCTTGCCTGGAGCGCGGCCCTTCCAGCGGGGGTCGCCATCCAGACAAGCGACAGAGCGAGCACAGGGGCCATGACCCGGTGGTAGACGTCGTTTGCCACGCTGCTCGGCCCGAGCCCAGCGGCGATAGCCGCAATGCCGACCAGGACGGCCACCAGGGAAAACGCCTGCCCGATCACGGTTGCTCGCAGGGCCCAACCTCTTCCTCTGACCAAGGCGTAGGCGCTCAGCGACAAGAGAGCCCCGCTGAGCCCTTCGGCGATCACCGCATCCTCAATCCGATCGGTGCTGACCACGGCGAACCCGACCGGGATCCGGACGCCCAGATGCAAGACGGCGAAGATGAGGAACGACAGGGCCTCCAGCACGACGAGCGCCCGAAACGCGGTGGCCATCACCTGATTGCTCATTCGACGGCGACGCAAGGTCTCGATCAGGGACCGCGATTGTGTCCTTGTGCCCTGGCTCATCGTGGCTGCTCTTCCAGAACGGCGAGACGACGTCGATACTCATCTTCGTCGATTTCGCCGCGGGCGTAGCGCTCCGCGAGCAGCCGCTTCCCAGACCCGGGTCCTTGCTCTCGGTCCCAGGAGTCCCAGGAGCGACGCCACCAAAACCACCGACCACCGAACAGGATCACCAGGACTAGGACCCAAGCAATCCAGAAGAACGGGAGAGGCCACCATCCGTGCCAATACGCGATCATCATGATCCCCTATCACGCTAAGCATTTGAGCTGGATCCATCATCGCGAGATGGAGGCCCCATGGCGTCGCCCGAGAGGACCGTTCTGGCTTGCAGCGCGGGGAGTACGTGAGATGCCTGCGCCTACCACGGAAGTGGTAGATCAGCCTCGCTAATCGGTCTCCTGCACCGGGCAGCAAGCGACGTGCTGTAACAGCCAAGCGGATTTGACCGCTTCTCTCAATGTGACGCGAGTCACCACATGTCGTCGCTCGCCTCCAAGGAAGGAGCTCAGATGCGTAGTAGTCGCTTCGTTACGCTTGCGGCGTTGCTCGCTGTGATGGCGGCATTGGCCATCCCGGCGACGGCCGGCGCCCAGATCGCCGAGACCAAGGTGTCGGTCGCCGGTCCCACCAGCCCCTATCTCCCGAACGCGGTCAACGAGCCCGCGCTCGCCATCGACGCCAACAACCCACAGGTGCTCGCGGGTGGCGCCAACGACCTGGTCGACAGCGCCCCGTGCAACGGCAGCAGCTGTGACCTCACCCCCAACATCGGCATCTCCGGGATCTACCTCTCCCTCAACGGCGGCACCACCTGGACCCAACCGACCTACACCGGGCTGACGGCACAAAACGGCACCACCCACGTCGGCCCGATCCACACTCTGCCCAACTACTTCGAGCACGGGATGTCCTCCCACGGCGACCCGGCGCTGGCGTTTGGGCCCAAGCCCGGCCCCGGCGGCGGGTTCTCGTGGGCCAACGGCTCGCGGCTGTACTACGCCAACCTCGCCTTCCCGATCCCCGGCCAGGCGCCGTTCACCGGCGCCTCGGCGGCCGTGGTGTCCCGCACCGACGACGTGGCCGCGGCGGCGGCGAACCAGCAGAGTGCCTGGATGGACCCGGTGATCGTGACGCGCCAAAACGCCGCGCTGCTCAGCGACAAGGAAGACATCTGGGCAGACAACGCCGCCTCCAGCCGCTTCTTCGGCAACGTCTACGTCTGCAACACCGCCTTCCGCAGCGTCGGCGGCCCACCCGAGCCGATCATGCTCTCGGCCTCCTCCGACGGCGGCAGCACCTGGCGCCAGCGCCAGCTCACCTCGGCGGTCAGCAACGCCCAGTCGGGCGGGCGGCAAGGCTGCGCAGTGCGCACCGACTCGACCGGCGTGGTGTATGTCATCTGGGAGGGCACCGCCGCCGGCCAGAGTGTGTTCTACCAGGCCCGCTCGTTCGACGGCGGCTCCAACTTCGAGAACCCTCAGCCGATCGCCACGGTCTTCGACGTCGGCGTGTTCGACCGGGTGTCGGGGCGGTTCACCTTCGACGGGTTGGCGGGGACCCGCACCGACAGCTTCCCGAGTCTGAGCATCGCCAACGGCGCGCCGGCCGGGACCGACGCCACCAATACGCTGGTGCTCACCTGGACAGATGCCCGCGCCGGGCTCAACCACGAGCAGGCCCTGGTGCAGACCTCCGCCAACCAGGGTGTGACCTGGTCGACCCCGGTCAACGCCGCCGAGGCCGGCGACCGGCCAGACAACCCGGCTCTGGCGATCTCACCCAACGGCAACGACGTCTACCTCGTCTACAACGGCTACCTGCAACCCTTCCAGACCAGCACGGCCAATCCTCGCAACATGCAGGGCGTGGTTCGCCACGCCGACGTGGGCGCCGGCGGGACGCTGGGCGCCTGGTCGACCTTGCACCGCGGGGCGGTTGGCGACGCGCGCGGTACCACCAGGACGCTGAACCGGGAGGCGGTCTACGACTACAACTTCGCCGCGGCGACCAGCACCTATGGGGCAGCGGTGTGGATGGACGTACGCAACGCCGCGTCCTGCGACGCGGTGAATGCCTACCGGCAATCCCTGATCGACGGCACGCCGATACCCCCACCGGCCCCGCTGACCGACTGCCCGGCGCAGTTCGGCAACAACGACATCTACGGCGGCACCTACTCCGACCCCACCCCCTAGGACTCCAGCCGCACCGCTGCCGGTGAGGGGCGCCTCCGGGCGCCCCTCACCCCATCATCGGCACCCCAATCGGCACCCCATCATCGGCGGCCGCGTCCAAGGGCCGGCACGCACCGTCCCTGTCGACGATCGCAGAGCCGACGCCGCTTCAGCCCGACGTGCGGTCGGTGGCTAGTCGGCGTCGTATTCGTCGTGTCGGCGGAACCAGTTGAGAGGGTCGTCGTCGGTACGCGTCTCGTTTCGCCCTCGCGGTCCCCTGTCCAGCCACTGGTACATGCCCCAGAGCCCGTCCAACCCGCGCGCGTAGGCCGAATAGGTGTGATAGACGATGCCGTCCTCGAGCGCGAACGCGCTCATGCCGGGAGCCTCCCGCGTGTAGGTCGCCCAGTCCGTGCCGGTCGTGGCTGCCCATTCGGCCAATGGCCCCTCGTTGCCGGCCTCCGCAAACGAACGCAAGTCCGTCGCGCGGAAGTTGTACTCGCCGACTCCGGACGCTTGCTGCTCGTCGCTAGAGCCGGCCTGGAAGTCGTAGTTGAAGTCGCTCCCGTACGACGACGCCCACGGGAAGCTCCAGCCCATCCTGCGCTTGTACGCCTGCAGTTTCGCCAGTGGGGCCCGCGAGACGGCGCAGAGGGTGACGTCGTGGTTAGCGAGGTGGACGACGAAGCCGTTGAAGCCGTCGGCGATCGCCGAGCAGGCCGGACACCCGGCCGTGTAGTCGGGCCCGAACATGAAGTGGTAGACGAGCAGCTGCGAACGCCCTCGGAACAGATCCGCCAGCGAGGCGCTGCCCTCATCGGTCTCCAAGACGTATTCCTTGTCGATGCGGACCCAGGGCAGCTGTTGCCGCCAGCGCGCCAATTCATCGCTGCGCCGCGTTAGCGCCTTCTCCGCCTCGAGCAGCTCCAGCCGGGCCGCGAGCCACTCTTGCCGTGTTCCGATCTTGTGCCTGGTCATTGCTTCTCTCCTATCGTTACATCGCTTGGCTGGGCGCCGCATAGACCGCCACGCCCACCAGCGTCCAGACGGCAAGGTACGACCCGACATACAGCGGCACGGCGCGCACACCACCGGTATGAGCGAGTCTCATGGCTGCCGGTGCCGCGCCCGGCAGCATCATCGCCGCCATCATCGACACCCACAGCGCGGCAAAGAACCCAAACGAACCGAGCCCGGCCGCCACCCCCATGTCCATTCCGTTCATCTGCCGGACCGCGACCACCCACGATGCCGCGGCGATCCCGAGCGTCGTGGTCGGCCCGATTGCCGTCGCGGCCGTGCGACCGCTCGTCATGGCAGCGGGGGGGTTGTGGTGGGCTCGCGAGCGGACCGGGACCGGTCGAGGTGCTCCTTCAACCCATCGAGCGGGCGGTCCCAGTCACGGGCCAGCGCGGCCAGGAACTGCTGTGCCACCTGCATCGGCGCTGAGCGCAGCCGGTACCGCACCCGGCGCCGCTCTCCCGGTTCGGCCCTCACCAGGCCAACCTCGGCCAGCAGAGCCAGGTGTTTGGCAATCGCCTGCCGCGTGATCGGCAGGCGATCGGCCAGTTCGGTCGCCGTGGCCGGACCATCTGCGGCCAGCGCGGCCAGGATGGCCCGCCGGGTCGGGTCGGCCAGGGCAGTGAAGACCTGCTCGGCGATCGCCTCGACATCAGGGGCATCAGGCGGCATCGAGGTAGTCGACCAATTCGCTCAGCTCGCTCGCCCAACCCTGGGTGTTGGCGTCGTACGCCTTGCGGTAGGCGTCCTCTGGCAGCTGGGCGAAACCGCTCTCGACCACCCGCAGCCGCGTGCCCGCACCGACGGGTTCGAGTGTGAACTCGACGTAGGTTCGGCGCGGATCGTCTGCGGGCAGCCCATAGAGCTGCCAGGTGAACCCGAACACTGTCGGCTCCTCCACCCGTTCCACGCGCATGTCGACCGAGAACCCGCCGGTCCACCTCATCCGGGCCACCCCACCCGGACGCAGATCGATCGTCGCCTCGTCGCCGAACCAGGCGCCCAGACCCTCGGCCGTGGTCAGCGCCGCCCACACCTTGCTCGGCGGGTGCGCGAGCTCCATAGTCCGCTCGATGCGATCAGGAAAACCCATCACAGCCTCCAACCGAGTGGCAACTAATCGGTTGCTACATTATCGCAATCGAATGGTTGCAGCAACAGCCCTGCTCGAGAGGTCGCTCGCCTCGTGAAGAACCGAACGCCTGCTCGGACCGACGGCACCCGGCGAGCCCTCGCAGCGCCCTGAGCCACCCCTACGACAGCCTGGAGGCAGCGGCGAGCTGCTGACGTGCGGAGCGAGGGCCGGCTGCGGCAGGATGCTGCCATGCCAACCCACATCGCCCTGCTGCGCGGGATCAACGTCGGCGGCCAGCGCAAGGTCGCCATGACCGACCTCCGCACGGTCGTGTCCTCCCTGGGACACGCGCAGGTCTCCACCTACATCCAAAGCGGCAACGTGCTGTTTGCCACCCAGCAGACCGACACCGCGGCGATGGCGGCCGCCATGGAGCGGGCCATCGCCGCCACCCTGGGCCTGCAACCCCGCGTCGTGGTGGTGTCGTGCGAGGAGCTGGCCGCGGTGGTCGACGCCAACCCCTACCCCGACGAGCCGAACCCACGGCATGTGCACGTCATCTTCCTCTCTGAGGAGCCGGGCGCCGACCTGGAGGCACGCGTCGTGGCCGCGCAGGCGCAGGCCGCGCGCAAGGGGAGCCGCGACACCGCGCGGCTGGTGGGCCGCACCCTGTTTGTGCACACCCCGGACGGCTATGGGCGCAGCGAACTGGCGGCGCTGCTGGCACGACGCGCCGACGGTCCCAGCGGCACGGCCCGCAACTGGGCGACCGTCACCAAGCTGCTCGCCCTCTGCCAGCGCTGACGCCAGTCGCAGGCGTTGGTCACTTTTGGATGACGGACAGAATGTTGCCGGCTGGGTCCCGGAACCAGGCGGCGGGGTGAACCTCCGGCGTGCGGTGGATGCCCTTGGCGTCTGTCTTGGGGGTCTCGTACTGTTCGAAGCGGACCCCGCGCGCGGTGAGCTCCTCGACGGTCCGCTCAATGTCGTCGACCAGGAAGTTCAGGATCGTGAACGTCGCTGGCGTATGGCCGGGCTTCGGGTAGACCATGACCCTCGTCCCGGGTCCGAGACGGATCTCGCGTGCTAGCGTCACCCCATGACCATGACGCGGATCCTGGTTCCCTACCACCTCGACGAGCACCTGCCCGACCTGGACGTGCCGGTCGACACCCAGACCACGGTCTGGGCCGCGGTTCCGCCGAGCGGGCCCGGCCCTACCTGGAGGCTGCCCTGGCCCGTTGGGATTGACCCCCTTGCCGTGGCCGCGGCGGTGGCCGAAGATCGTGGGCATGTGTAGGAACATCACCACCCTCCGCGGCCTCGACCCGCCGGCCACCGACGAGGAGATCGAGGGCGCCGCCCGCCAGTACGTCCGCAAGGTCAGCGGCATCACCCACCCGTCCGCCGCAACGGGCGAGCCGTTCGAGCGGGCGGTCGCCACGATCGCCCGCGTAACCGCCGAGGTGCTGCGCGACCTACCGCCGCGCCGCCAGCCCCCCAAGGCCCTCCCGCCGCTCCGGCGGCCCGAGGTCCGCGCCCGCATGCCCTGAGACGAGCCGGGTGCGACCCGGGCCGGCCAGAACCTGCGGCGCCACCGACCGCCGCCCCGTGCTGGAGCAGGTCGGCAAACAGCGCGACGGGAACCACCCGCACCCGCTCACGGACCAGGAGCAGATGATGGAGTGACCCGTCCTGCCAGGTGGGCGGGTCACTCTGGGCGAGCGCGTCAGGAGGTTCGCCCGCGGTCTCGCTGCTCCCGGAGCACCACGCGGCGCTGCCGGTACTCCTCGGCGTCGATTTCACCGCGTGCATAGCGCTCGGCGAGGATCTCCTCGGCCGACGGACCGGCGCCGACCTGGGTTGGGCGACGCCGGATGAAGTACACGCCAATGGCCAGCAGCGCGCCCCAGAACAACACCGTCCACGAGATCCACAGCCATAGGCCAGGACCACCATGCTGTGCATGCCAGTACCACGCCATCATGTCGAGTCTCACCTCCTCGTTAAGGTCGGGCTCTCGAGTTGGCCGAGCCGCTCCAGCAGCCGCTGGGTGAGCTGCGCGCGCTCGCCCGGGTCGAGGCGGCGTCGCAGCTCAGGGACGAGCAGCGCCTCACTGTCGTGCTCGTGCTGGCGGAAGACCTGCATCAGCACCCGCACCTTGGCGTCAAAGCGCCGGTCGGATGGGACCATGCCACCAAGCTCCACCATGAGCAGATCCAGCAGGTGGTCTTGCTCGATCTGCTGTTCGATCTCGGAGTCGTAGACGGCAGTTTGGGCCCGCAGCGCCGGATATAGCAGCTCGTCCTCCAGCGTCACGTGGCTGGCCAACGCCGTGCCGATGGCTCGCATCGCCTGGTAGCGCTTGGGGTAGCTGCCCTCGGCCTGCCGGTAGAGGGCGAACTGCCGCTCGATACGGCCATGCAGCGCCACTAGCGTGCTGGCCGGGTCCACCGCCGCGTCCACAGCCAAAGGGACAAGGGTGAGGGTGTTGTCGCGGCGAGCCGCCCGTGCGCCGTGGGTCTCGGGTGCTTCCTGTAGCTGGAACATGTGGTGCCTCAATTCGGGTGTCGTTGTCGTCACGCTTTGATGATCGGCGCCGACGCCGCTGGCGTCATCGGCTGGGTGGCGGCTGTTGCCGTACCGCCTGGGGCGTACGAGGGCCCGGCGCCTGCCTCCCGGAGGTGTACGGCGACGCGGCACGCTGCGAATTCCCGGCCTGGAAGCTCCGAGTGGTGGGGAAGGAGGGCTCCCGAGGGGGCCCTCCCGAACTGGGGCTACTGGGTGACGTCGCGGGGCGCACGACCGTGGCGCCTGCGGCGAAGATCACCAGCACTCCGGCCTGCGATGGCGCCGCCGCGCAGCTCGTCGACCGTGATCTCGGCGATCAACTCCCCGTGGGCGATCACCCCGACCCGGTCGCAGAGCTGCTGCACCTCCCCGAGCAGGTGGCGGTGGCCTGCCGTGCCCTGGCGATCGCGATCTCCTCCCTGATCACGATCTCCTCCCTGTCGGACCCAGGCTGAGCGCCTTGGTGGCGCGACCGAGCGCGTTGCCGATCCCCCACCTGGCGTCGAGGTCGGCGAGGGCCTGGGCGTCGGGCGGATGCTGCGGCAGGCTGGTATCGATGGCGGGCAGCGGCAGCGTGCGGACCGTGCGCACCACCTCGGGCGCCTTGGTCAGATAGTCCCTGGCACGGTTGAGCTTGGCGGCGGCCTGAAGCAGGCGCCGGTCGGCGCGGGCGGTCGCGTCGAGCAGCTCCTCCAGAGTGCCGAAGGTCTGCAGCAGGCCGGCGGCGGTCTTCTCGCCGATCCCCGGCACCCCGGGCAGCCCGTCGCTGGGGTCGCCCCGCAGGGTGGCGAAGTCGGCGTACTGCCAGGGGGCGATGCCGTAGCGGGCCATGACGGCGGCGGCGTCCATGACCTCCAGCTTAAGGACGCCACGGCCGGTGTAAAGTACGCGCACATTGCGGTTGTCGTCGATCACCTGGAACAGGTCGCGGTCGCCAGTGACCACCTCCACCGGCATGGTGGCGCGAGCGGCGAGCGTGGCGATCACGTCGTCGGCCTCGTGCTCGGCGGCGCCGAGGAAGGCGATGCCGAGCGCGGTGAGCGCGTCGAAGATGATCGGCACCTGCTCGGCGAGCCCGGGCGGCTCCGCCTCGCCGGGCGGGGCGCCGCCCGCGGCGGTGGCGTGCTGGTCGGCGAGCCGGTGGGTCTTGTAGGAGGGCAGCAGCGCGACCCGCCAGGCCGGGCGCCAGTCCTGGTCGACGCAAGCCACCAGGTCGCTGGGGCGGAACCGGGCGATCAGCGTGGAGACCATGTCGAGGAAGCCGCGGACCGCGTTGGTCGGCGTGCCGTCCGGCGCGGGCATCGGCGCCTTGACGCCATAGAAGGCACGGAAGTACAGGCCAGCCGCGTCCAGCAGCATCAACATGGCGACCGGGTCAGCTCCAAGCGGACGGTCGGCTCCGAGTCCTGATAGGCCTCCGTGAGGATCTCGTACCGCACCCGCGCTCCCTTCTGGTGATCGGCCCCAGCCACGGCAGGATAGCGGCTCGCGCGGACGTCAGCGGGTGGCGACGGCGGTGCTGCACCGATCCTCACGGCCTCATGGCCTCGTCGACGAAATCGCAGCTCAGCACCCACGATCGAATTTCTGGCACCCACACTTCCAAGCAGCATGCCGAGAAGTCGGCGTGTCATGAGGTAGAGGAAGGACACCGGGACAGCTCGAGATAGACGAGTTTCGGTAGCGACGGCCTCCTACACGCAGGGGGGCCAGGGTGATCATAAGGTTGTAGCTCTGGTCTGCTCCGGCGGTAGGACTCGAACCTACAACCTTGGCCTTAACAGGGCCCCGCTCTGCCGATTGAGCTACGCCGGAATGGCGGGGAGATGGTACACGACCGGGGCGGGGGTGTTCAGGGAGATGACACCAGGAAGACGCAGAGTTGCCGATACCGGTATGGGTAAGAGGATTTCCTCGCCCCAGGGAAGGGTAGACAGGAATACGAGCTGTCGCGTAGGAGGTCGCTGATGAAATTCAAGTCCGGTATGCTGCTCGGCTTCGGCGCGGGCTACGTCCTTGGGGCGAAGGCCGGGAAGGAGCGGTATCAGCAGATTGTCGAGGCGACCCGGGCATTTCGTGAGAACCCGGGCGTGCAGCGTCTGACCGAGCAGATCAACCAGACCGTCGCCACGGGCAAGGAGCGGGTCAGCGAGGTCGCCGGCCGCAAGGTCGAGCAGGTCAGCAACGGGCTCGCCGATCAGGCCGCCAAGGCCAAGGAGTTCGTTGGCAGCAGCGGCAAGACGGACGAGCCGGCCAGCGGGCCGGGGCCGGTCACCACGAGCCCCTCGCGCACCTCGACCAGCCCGTCGACCGCGGGGTCCTCGACCCGGGCGGGCAGCAAGTCTTCGTCGTAGCGTCGCAAGCAGCGAGGTGGGCACCCATCTCGACCGTGGGTGCCCACCTCGCTGTGCGTATCGCCGCAGTTACTCCAGGTAGTCGCGGAGCTTTTGGCTGCGGGAGGGGTGGCGCAGCTTCGACAGCGTCTTCGACTCGATCTGGCGGATGCGCTCGCGGGTCACACCGAACTCGCGGCCGACCTCCTCAAGCGTGCGCGGATGGCCGTCGGTCAGGCCGAAGCGGAGCTGGATCACCTTCTTCTCCCGCTCGCTCAGGGTGTGCAGCACCGAGTCGAGCTGCTCCTGCAGCAGGATGAAGCTGGCCGCGTCGACCGGCACGACCGCGTCTGAGTCCTCGATGAAGTCGCCGAGGTGGGAGTCCTCCTCCTCGCCGATCGGCGTCTCCAGGCTGACCGGCTCCTGGCTGACCTTGAGGATCTCGCGGACCTTCTCCGGGGAGAACTCCATCTCGCGGCCGATCTCCTCGGGGGTCGGCTCCCGGCCGAGGTCCTGCAGCAGCTGGCGCTGGATTCGGATCAGCTTGTTGATGGTCTCCACCATGTGCACCGGGATGCGGATGGTGCGGGCCTGGTCGGCGATCGCCCGGGTGATCGCCTGGCGGATCCACCAAGTGGCATAGGTGGAGAACTTGTAGCCCTTGGTGTAGTCGAACTTCTCGACCGCTCGGATCAGCCCGAGGTTGCCCTCCTGGATCAGGTCCAAGAACAGCATGCCGCGGCCCACGTAGCGCTTGGCGATCGACACCACCAGCCGCAGGTTGGCCTCGATCAGCTTCTTCTTGCCGAGCTGGCCCTGCCGCTCCACCCGCTGCAGCTCCCGTAGGCGGGTGGTGCTGAGCTTCTTGCCACCGTCAACGGCCTTGTCGAGCTCGGCGGTGGCGGCCTCGCCCTCCTCGATGGCCTTGGCGAGGATGACCTCCTGCTCCGCCGTCAGGAGCGGGACCTTGCCGATCTCCTTCAGGTACATGCGGACGGGGTCGTTGGTGGGAGCCTTAAGGGCGAGTTCCTCGTCTCGTGCGGAGCGGGCCTCGCGCGCGAACTCCTCGGCCTCGAGTTCATCGACCATCTCGACGACCTCGATGTTCTCGTCCTGCAGATGCTGGAGGATGTTGTCCATCTGCTCGGCCGAGACGTCCACCGGCGCCAGCGCTTCGATCACCTCTTCATTGGTGAGGAAGCCGCGCTCCTTGCCCTTGGCGACGAGATCGCGCACCTCGTCGATCTGGGCTTCCTTGGCCATAGCCATCTGGTCAAGTACCTCTCGTGTCGTGCGGGACGTGGGGCGCTGCGTGCCCGTTACGTACGCATGATGCGTTTAAAGGGTGGCGTCCCCGTCGCCTTCGGGCCGCGGCTCCCGCAGGGCTCGCCGTCGCGCCTCGAAGGCGATCAGTTCCTCGAAGAGATGAGTGTACTCGTCCGGCCGCTCTACCGGGTTCATCCGTTGTAGCGTCCCCTTGAGCTGGTCGATTACACGGGTAACCCGGAACTCTTCGAGTCGCCGGAATACCTGGCCAGCGTACCCCCGGTTCTCCTCCGCCGCGAATGCCTCAACCGCGAGGCCGCGCAGGAAACGGCGCTCGGACTCGTTGGCGGCCGCCTCCAGCACCGCCTCCAGCGGCGTGCCCGGTCCGCCCGCTTTGACCAGGGCGGCAAACGACGCCCTGGCGGCCGGCGCGGTGAACCAGTCGGCCTCCCAGCCAACCGCCGCCTCGGCGGTCCAGTCCGGGTGCTGGAGGGCGAACTTGAGCGCCTCGCACTCGACCCGCATCTGGGGAGTCCGCGACCGCGGCGGCTCCTTGGCCTCGCCCACCCGCGGCCGGGCGGCCGGCTGCTGGCCGGCGACCATCGCCAGGTACTCCCGCTCGTCCAGGTGGAGGCGCTGCACCACCGAGCGGGCGTACTCGGTGCGCTGCAGGGAGTCGGGGATGGTGCGCAGCAGCGGCACCAGCTCGCGGGCGGCGCGCACCTTGCCCTCCGGGTGGCGCAGGTCGAAGTCGGCGAGCTTCCACTCCAGCCACCAGCGCACCAGCGGCTGGGCGCCGTCAACCAGCCGGCGGAAGGCGTCGCCGCCCTGGTCGGCCACGAACTCGGCCGGGTCCTGACCGGCCGGCATGGTCAGCACCCAGGCCGACAGGGACGCCTCCGGCGCGGCCACCAGCTCGCCGATGCCCCGCTCGGCGGCCTTGGAGCCGGCCGTGTCGCTGTCGAAAGCGAGCACCACCTTGCCGGTGAAGCGGGCCAGCAGCTTGAGGTGGTCGGCCCGCAGCGCCGTCCCGCAGGTCGCCACCGCCTGGGTGACGCCGGTTTGGTGGCAGGCGATCACGTCGGTGTAGCCCTCGACCACCACCGCGAAGCCGGCCTGCACGATCGGGACCTTGGCCCAGTTGAGCCCGTAGAGCGCCTGACCTTTGCGCCAGATGATGCTCTCGGCGGTGTTCAGGTACTTCGGGCCCCGGTCCGCCCCTCGACCCGACTGCGGGTCCGGCCCGCCCTGCTCGTCTGCCGCCGGGTCGAGGATCCTCGCACCGAAGGCGACCGGGTCGCCAGCCACGTCGAAGATCGGGAAAAGCACTCGTCCGTGGAAGGCGTCACGCAGACCCCGGTTGCCCGGCTTGGCGAGCCCCGCGTCGGTCAGCTCCTGCGACCCGTAGCCCTTGCCGCGCAGGTGGGTCACGAGCGCCTCCCACTGGTCGCCCGGCGCCCAGCCCAGCTTGAACCGCTCAGCGGCGGCCCGGTCGAACCCCCGCGACGACAGGTACCCCCGCGCAGGCCGCGCGTCGGGCGAGCTGAGCAGCAGTTGGTGGTAGAACCCCACCGCCTCGGCATGTGCGGCCACCAGGCGGCTCTTGCGGCCGAGACTTCCCCGCTCCCCCGCCGCCCGACCCTCGTAGCGCAACTCGATCCCGGCCCGCTGCGCTAGCCGCTCGGTCGCCTCGACAAATGACAGGGTCCCCTGCTTCTGCAGGAAGTCGATGGCGTCGCCGCCTTCCGAACAGCCGAAACAGTGGTAAACCCCTTTGACCGATTCGACCGTAAAGGACGGAGTCTTCTCCTGGTGGAACGGGCAGAGTCCCTTCATGCGGGTGCCGCCGGCGGGGCGGAGGCTCACGTACTCGCCGACGAGAGCGACGATGTCGGTCGCCTCACGGACCTGGGCGATCGAGTCGTCACGGATACGGCCGGCCATGACGCTCCCTGCACCTCGGTGGGACCAGTTGCTGCTTACTGCGCGCTGCGGGGAGGGACAGGGCGCGGGGCCGATTGTACGCGGCCGACCCGACAGTCAGCGGTAGTAGCGGTAGAAGCGGCGCCGGCGGCGGCGCTCCCGGGCCGACCAGCGGTCGTAGCGCTGCGGGAGCCGGCGGCTGGCGTCCGGAGAGGGCGGGCTAAAGGCGCGGATCGCGTGGGAGCCGAGCACGAACCCCCAGCCGAGCAGCGTCCAGATCGGCCAAAAGATCAGGACGTGCCCGGTGGCCAGGCTGCTGAGGGCCCACAGGCCGATCATGAGCCCGTTCACCCAGGTGTAGGCCAGTAGATGCTGGCGGAAGCTGTGCCGGTTGTTGCCGGCCGGCGCCGCCCGCAGCGAGGTATGGTCCAGGACCGTCGGGGTCGGCGGGATCGACAGCGGCAAGTCGGCGGTGAGGACCTTCAGATCCCCGAAGGTCTTGGACGCAAAGGCCTTTTCCATCCGCTCGGTGAACTCGTGGATGGTCAGGCGGCCCTCGCTGTGATGCAGACGCAGAAGCTGCACCGTTTCTTCACGGTCGGCGTCGGAGGCGCGCAGCAACGCTCGCTTCTCGTCAGGCTCGAGGTCCATCCGGCCTCCCACGACTCACCACCCTCGACCAATCCCAGAGTAGCAGCCCGACCTAGCCGGTATCAGTCGTGAAGGCGACCTTCCAAGCGGCAAGCGCGTAACGGTCGGTCATTCCCGCGATCGCGTCGACCGCCTGCTGCTCGACCGGGTCGGTTGCTAGGCTCGCACCCATTGGCATCGTGTCCGGATGCTCCAGGTAATGCCCGTAGAGATCAGTGAGTAAACGACGCGCCCGCTCGGTCTGGCGCTCTGATTCCCGCCGCAGGTAGACACGCTCAAACATGAACGAACGCAGCCCCGTCATGGCCTCGGAGCAGACGTCGCCCTGAACCACCTGCGGCGCGCCGCGGGAATGGCGGATCACGTCCTCGACCAGCGTGCCGATCATGTCCGAAGGATTGTCGCCGAGCACCCGCCGGACCTGGCGGGGCAGGTCGTCAATGGTGCCGAGCACCCCGGCCCGCAGCGCGTCGGTCAGGTCGGCGGTGAGGTAGGCGATCCGGTCAGCCAGCCTGGCGCACATCCCCTCCAGCGTGGAGGGCGGCTCGTGCTTCCACGAATGGCGGCCGATGCCGTCGAGCACCTCGATGGTCAGGTTGCGCGGCTCCAGCAGGATGAGCAGCCGCACACCCTGTGCGGCATGGTCGAAACCGTCCGGAGCAAGCGCCTGCAGGGCTGCCTCCCCCCCATGGCCGAAGCAGGCGTGGCCGAGATCGTGCCCGGTCGCGATCGCATTCGCCAGCGGCACATTGAGGGCCAGCGCCTGGGCGATCGTGGCGGCAATACGGCCGGTCTGCTGCATGTGGGTGGCGCGGGTGACGAAATGGTCGCCGATGTAGGGCCCCCCCTGCCGACCAGCTGCCGGGCCCTCGCCAGCGAACGCCGGGATGAACGACTGGGTCTTGCCATGCGCCCGCATCATCGCCCGCGAGAAGATGATCCGGTCCAAATCCCGCATCCAGCAGGTCCGCACCGAATCCTCCGGCTCCGGATCCGCCCGGCCCCTGGACTCAGCCGACCGCGCCGCCCACGGAGCCAGAGTGCGCACCTCAGCCGCCTCCAGCTCCGCCCGCACGGTCCCAAGCCGCACCCAGTCCTGCGTCACCTTCACGTCGTGCTCCCGTTACAGTCCGAACATCCCATCCCGACAAGTGTGACCCTGACCCGCGACAGCCAGCCGCCGCCCTCGCCGCCAGGAGCCAGCTATGACCCACGACCTGCTCGTCGTGCAGGTGCCCCTACTCGAAAAGGCGATCCGCTCAGTCGCCGTCTACCTGTTCCTCCTGATCGTCCTCCGCCTCGCCGGCAAACGCGAAATGGCACAGCTGAATAACTTCGATCTGGTTGTACTCCTGATGCTGAGCAACACCGTCCAGAACGCCATCATCGGCAATGACAACTCCCTGGTCGGCGGCCTATTCGGCGCCACCATCCTGATCGCCGCCAACCGCATGGTCGTCCACTTGAGCTACGACCGCCCGATGCTCAGCCGACTGGTGCAGGGCACCCCCACCACCCTGATCCGCAACGGCCGCACCCTGCCCAAGAACCTCCACCGGGAGCTGATCTCCAAAGAGGAACTGTTGGCCGCCTTACGCCATCAGGGCACCAAGAAGCTCTCCGACGTGGACCTCGCGGTGCTGGAACCAAGCGGCACCCTCACCATCGACCAGCGCGACCACCTAGAGGAAATCCTCGACCGGCTGCAGCGTATCGAGGAACGCCTCGGCGGACAGCCGGAGCAGGTGAGGTCATGAGGCAAGTGGCGCGGGGCCGCCCAATTCCAGGGCGGCCCCGCGGCTCGGCTTGGGTGTTGGTTATTTAGTGGCGCTGGAGGCTTCGCCGAGGACTGCCTGGCCGGCGGCGAGGCGGGCGGTTGGGACGCGGAAGGGGGAGCAGGAGACGTAGTCGAGGCCGACCTCGTGGCAGAAGCGGACGGAGTCGGGGTCGCCGCCGTGCTCGCCGCAGATGCCGAGGTGGAGGTGCGGGCGGGCGGCGCGGCCCTCCTCGGCGGCGATGCGCATGAGGCGGCCGACGCCGGGGCGGTCGATGGTAACGAAGGGGTTGGCCGGTACCAGCTTGCGTTCCTCGTAGAGGCCGAGGAACTTGCCGATGTCGTCGCGGGAGAAGCCGAACGCGGTCTGGGTGAGGTCGTTGGTGCCGAAGGAGAAGAACTCGGCGACCTCGGCGATCTCACCGGCGACAAGGGCGGCGCGTGGCAGCTCGATCATGGTGCCGAAGAGCACCTCCAGCGTCACGCCGCGGTCGCGCAGGACCTGCTGGACGACTGGCACCAGCTCCTCGCGCATCTGGGCGAGTTCTTCGCGGGTGGCGGCGAGCGGGATCATGATCTCGACGACAGGGTTGCCGCCGTCGCGCTTGACCTGGCAGGCGGCCTCCATGATCGCCCGGACCTGCATGGCGTACAGGCCTGGCTTGACGATGCCCAGGCGGAGTCCGCGCAGGCCCAGCATGGGGTTGGCCTCGTGGAGGTCGTTGACCTTGGCGAGCAGCTCCTCGGCCTCGGCCAGGGGCAGCGCCTCGTCGCCGGCGACCTGGACCTGGTCCTCCCCGGCCTGCTTGGCGAGGGCCACCGCCACGGCCAGGTCGACCTGGTTGGGCAGGAACTCGTGCAGCGGCGGGTCCAGCAGGCGGATGGTGACGGGCTTGCCGTCCATCGCCTGGAAGATGCCGACGAAGTCGCCGCGCTGCAGCGGCAGCAGCGCCGCGTAGGCGGCCTGCTCCTCGGCGTCGGTGTCGGCGAAGATCATCGTGCGGACCGCGTGCACCCGCTCCTCGCCGAGGAACATGTGCTCGGTACGGCATAGGCCGATGCCCTGGGCGCCGCGCTCGAGCGCGTTGGCGGACTGGCCGGGGGTGTCGGCGTTGGCGCGGACCTCGAGGCGGCGCACCTCGTCGGCGCGGGCCATGAAGCGCTCGTAGGCACGCCAGATCTTCTCCTTGCGCGCCTCCGTGTCACCGGAGCGGGCCCGCTCGATCGGCGAGTCGGCGAGTTCCAGCTGGCCGGCGTAGACCTTGCCGCTGAAGCCGTCGATGGTGATCCAGTCGCCCTCACCAATGGTAGTGGCGCCGACGGTGAACTTCTTGCCGGCGCGGTCGACGCGGATCGCGTCGGCGCCGCAGACCGCCGGGATGCCCTCGCCGCGGGCGACCACGGCGGCGTGGGAGTTGGTGCCGCCGGCCGAGGTGAGGATGCCCTGGGAGCGGATCATGCCGTGGTAGTCGTCGGGGGTGGTCTCGCGGCGCACCAGGATTACCGGCTCGCCCCGCTGCGCCCATGCCTCGGCGTCGTCGGCGGTGAACACCGCCCGGCCGACGGCGGCGCCCGGGGAGGCGTTGAGGCCGCTGGCGATCTCCTCGGCCTTGCTTCCGGGGGCGATGACCTTCTTGAACAGCTCCTCCAGCCGGTTGGCGTCAAGGCGCAGGACGGCGGTGTCCACGTCGATGAGGCCCTCGTCCTGCATGTCGAAGGAGATCACCCACTCGGCGAAGGCGGTGCGCTTGCCGACGCGGGTCTGCAGCAGCCACAGCTTGCCCTGCTCGACGGTGAACTCGATGTCGCACATGTCCTTGTAGTGGGTCTCCAGGGTCTGCATGTGACGCTGGAGCAGCTCCCAGGCCTGCGGCTGGACCTGGCCCATCTCGTCGAGGGCGAGGGTGTTGCGGATACCGGCGACGACGTCCTCGCCCTGGGCGTTGGCGAGGTAGTCGCCGTAGGGGTGCTTATCGCCGTTGGCGGGGTTGCGGGTGAAGGCGACGCCGGTGCCGGAGTCGTCGCCCTTGTTGCCGAAGACCATCGACTGGACGTTGACGGCGGTGCCGAGGGAGTCGTCGATCTTGTTCTTGCGGCGGTAGTCGATGGCACGCTTGTTGTCCCAGGAGCCGAAGACCGCCTGGATGCCGAGGCGGAGCTGCTCGGTGGGGTCTTGGGGGAACTCGCGGCCGGTCTCGGTGCGGATGATGGCCTTGAAGCGGTCGACCAGGGCCCGCAGGTCTCCTTCGTCCAGCTCGATGTCGTTGCGGACGCCTTTGCGCTCCTTGGCGTGGTCGATGGCGTCCTCGAACTTGTCGCCGTCGACGCCGAGGACGGTCTTGCCGAACATCTGCAGCAGGCGCCGGTAGGAGTCCCAGGCGAAACGCTCGGAGCCCGTCTGCTTGGTGAGGCCGTCGACGCTGTCGTCGTTGAGGCCGACGTTGAGGACCGTGTCCATCATGCCCGGCATCGAGAACGGCGCCCCGGAACGGACCGAGACCAGCAGCGGGTCGCCCGGGTCGCCGAGCCGGCGGCTCATCTTCTGTTCGAGGGCGCCCAGGTGCTCGCCGACCTCGTCGAGCATGCCGTCGGGGAACTTGCGCCCGGCGGCCCGGTAGGCGTTGCAGGCCTCACAGGTGACGGTGAACCCGTGCGGGACGGGCAACCCCATGTTGGTCATCTCGGCGAGGTTGGCTCCCTTGCCGCCGAGAAGGTACTTCATGTCCCTGTTGCCCTCTTCAAAGTCGTACACGTATTTGGTCATCTCGCCTCCCTTTGAGATCTCCCCCCAAGCCTATATGCCCACATCGCGGGCCGCGCCCCAGATCGGGTATCTGTGGACAACAATGGATCCATGTTCTCGTTCTCGTCGCTGAGCCCGCGCCGGCGCCTGCTCGTGGCCGCGCTGGCACTGTTGGTGGCGCTCGCCACCGTGATCAGCCTGCTGTTCACCTTCGTGCTGCGCCCAGGACCCAGCCGGGCGCCACACAGCCGCGTCGTGCCGGTGCTGCTGGTTCCCGGCTACGGCGGCACGCCCTCATCCCTGGACACCCTGGCCAGCCAGCTGCGCGGAGCCGGCAGGCAGGTCACCGTGATCGGCCTGCCCGACGACGGCACCGGCGAAATCGGCGCCTCGGCGGCGGTGCTCGGCACGGCGGTCGCCAAGGCGATGGCGGCGGCTGGCGCCGACCATGTCGACCTGGTCGGCTACTCGGCCGGCGGCCTGGTGGTGCGCGCCTTCCTGGCGCTGCCGGGCGAGGCCAGCCATACCCGCCACGTGGTGCTGCTCGGCAGCCCCAACCACGGCGCCGCGCTCGCCGGCCTGGCGACCCTGCTCGGCGCCCAGGTCTGCGCGGGTGCCTGCCCTGAGCTGGCCCCCGACTCGGCGTTCCTGCAGCGCCTCAACGGCACCCGGGAGGTCCCGGCCGGGCCCGACGTCACCAGCATCTGGACCGCCGCCGACCGGATCGTGGTTCCTCCAAGCTCCGCGGTGCTCTCCGGCGCCCGGAACATCCGCCTCCAGGACATCTGCACCACCGCCGCCATCGACCACGGCGGACTGGTTCAGGACCCGCTCCCGCTCGCTCTGGTCGGTCGCGCCCTGGCCGGCGGCCTCCCCGCTCGGCTTGGCCCGTCCGATTGCGCGACGCTCCGCGCCGCCGCATGAACGCTCGGGCCGCCGATGGCTGGCAGGAGGTCGGAGAGGGCGTCTTCCGCCGCCGCTACCGGTCCTTCGACCTGAACGTCAGCGTCGTCATTGGCGAGGGCGAGGTGCTGGTGATCGACACCCGCAGCTGGCGTGCCGAAGGCGAGGAGCTGGCCGAGGACCTGCGCCGCCTCACCCCGCTCCCCTGCCGACAGGTGGTCAACACCCACGCGCACTTCGACCACTGCTTCGGCAACGCGAGCTTCCGCGACGCCGCCATCTGGGGACATCCGCGCTGCGCCGAACTGCTCCGCACCCGAGGCGAGGAGCAGCGCGCCCAGGCCCTCGCCTGGGCGGCCCACGACGACGCCGTGGCGGAGATCCACGCCACCGAGATCGTCCCGCCCGACCACCTGGCCTCCGACCAGACCGTCCTGTCGGTTGGAGGCCGCGCCGTGGAACTCCATCACCTGGGTCGCGGCCACACCGACAACGACCTGGTCGTGCTGGTCCCAGACGTGGGCGTGCTGTTCGCCGGCGATCTTCTTGAGGAGGGCGCACCGCCGTCGTTCGAGGACGCCTTCCCGCTGGAGTGGCCTGCGACCGTCGACCGACTGCTCGCCTTCGCCCCGCAGGTGATCGTCCCCGGCCACGGCGACGTGGTCGCCCCGGACTTCGCCCGCCGCCAGCGCGACGAACTGGCAGCGATCGCCGCGCTGTGCCGCCAGCTCCTGAGCGGCGAGCTGTCATTTGAGGAGGCGCTCCGCAGCGCTCCCTACCCTGAGGGCTACGCCCGCCCCGCCCTCAACCGGGTCAGCTCTTGATGTCTTTGGTGGCGAAATTGGCCCAGGCGGCGCCGAGGAAGACCACGATGTAGACGCCTTGGATGGCGAAGCCGCGGCTGACGTTGTGCCACAGGATGGGGGTGCGGAACAGGTCGATGAAGGAGAGCCAGTAGTGGGTGGGCAGGTAGGGTTTGACGGCGGCGGCGGCGTCGAGCAGGTCGAGGACCTGGGAGGTGACCAGGGCGGCCAGGGCGCTGAGGGCGGCGGCCAGCGGTGAGTCGGTGAGGGTGGAGGCGAACAGCGCGATCGAGGCAACCCCGAGCATCGACCAGGCGACGTACAGGACGGTGACAGTGGTGCGCCAGCTCGCCTCGGGGCCGGCGATGGTTTGGCCGGAGACCGACGGGAGGGGCTTGACACCGAACATGGTGGCGCCGACCACGAACGCGACGGCGGCCACGATCAGCACCGCGAGGAACACGAACACGATCGTGACCAGCAGCTTGACCACCAGCAGGCGGGTGCGGCCCACGGGGCGGGTGAGCAGGTAGCGCAGGGTGCCCATGCTGGCCTCCCCGGCGACGGTGTCGCCGGCGGACACCGAGACCGCCACCGGCAGGAACAGCGGCAGCACCAGCGCCAGCGCAGCGGCGGGAAACAGGGCGCCGTTGTTGAGCACCTCGGCGAGGAAGGCGGGGCCCTCGCCGGGGCGCGGGCCGATGCCGGTTACCTTGAGGAACACCGCCACCAGGGTCGGCAGGCCCGCCAGCAGCGCGATCGACACCCAGGTCCGCGGGCGGCGCACCAGCTTGCGCAGCTCAACCAGCAGCATCGGAAGCACCCCCGCGGGTGAGGGCCAGGAACACGTCCTCCAGGGAGGGGCGCACCATGACCAGCTCGCGGACGCGGACGCCGCCCTCCACCAGGTGCTGGTTGAGCGCCTCGGGGCTGGTGCCGTCGAGTTGCACCACCAGGCGGCCGGCGCGCGGCTCGCCAAGATCGATCCCGGGGAGCCGCGCGGCCAGTTCGGTCGCGCGGTCGAGGTCTGGGGTGGCGACCTCGACCCTGCCGGTGGGGACGAGCAGGGCCTCAACGCGGTCCTGGGCGACCAGGCGGCCCTGGTGGACGATGGCGGCGCGAGTGCAGATGAGCTCCACCTCGGCCAGCAGGTGGCTGGAGAGGAACACGGTGGTACCGCCGGCGACCAGCTTGGCCAGCAGGTCGCGGACCTCGCGCATGCCCTGCGGGTCGAGGCCGTTGGTGGGCTCGTCGAGCACCAGCAGGCGTGGGGCGCGCAGCAGCGCCGCGGCGAGCCCGAGGCGCTGGCGCATGCCAGTCGAGTAGGCACGCACCTGGCGGCGGCCGACTGTCGCCAGGCCGACCTGCTCCAGCGCATCACTGACGCGCCGCCGCCGGGTAGTGCGGCCGCCTCCCGGGCCCGGCGGGCCGGCCTCGTCGAACAGCGTCAGGTTGGCGCGGCCGGACAGGTGCGGGTAGAAGGCCGGCCCTTCGATCAGCGACCCGACCTCTGGCAGGACCGCGCGGGCGCCCGCAGGCATCGGCTGCCCGAGCAGCTCGATCCGTCCGGAGGTCGCGAACACCAGCCCGAGCAGCATGCGCACCGTGGTGGTCTTGCCCGACCCGTTCGGGCCCAGGAAGCCGAACAGCTCCCCCTCGCGGACCTCCAGATCCAGGCCTTCCACGGCCACGACCTGGCCGAAACGCTTGGTCAGCCCCTCCGTGCGGATGGCGGCGGCCACACTCACTGTGGTGTTCCTTGCCGGAGGCCCAGCGGCTGGTTGACCAGCGCGGCGGCGGTTCGCTCCAGGGCGGCCTGGGTCACCGTCCCGGCCAGGACGTAGGCGACCTGGTTGTGCTCGAAGATCATGCCGTTCAGCAGTGGCGTGGAGATGACGCCGGCCGTTCCCCAGGGCCCGGTCTTCTGGGGCAGCTGCGCCAGGAAGGCTCGGGTACGGCGCGAGATCTGGTTTGGGAACGCGAGCGCCGCGACCAGGTCGAAGCGCTCACCGTAGGTGCCGGCGGCAGCGCCGACCGTGGTACGGCGGGGCAGGCCGCCGATCTGATCGGGCAATACGAACGGCGACCAGCGGTCGATCGCCTGGGCGATGTCCTGGGTGTCCTCAACCTCGGCGGTGGCGTCGTCGGGGAGCTGGAAGCCGACCACGGCGGGACTCGGGGCCGTCTGGCGCAGGTCGAGGAAGGTGCTGACGATGATCGGCGTGGCGGCGCCCTTGGTGGGGACCTCGACCCGGACCGGGAGGCCGCTGGCGGGATCTGCCCACAGGTCGACGTGGCCGACGGTGCTGCTGGCCGAGCTCGGGGTGATCCGCAGCCCAGCGGCCGCCACCCCAGCAATCCGGCGACCGGCGATGGGGCGCACCTCGGCAGGGGTGGCGGCGGCTGCCAGGCGGCGGCCCAGTTCGGGCGGGAGCAGGTCGGCGGGGCGCGCGAAGCGGACCGCTGGCTCGCCGCGGGTCTCCTCGGCGTGGCGGCTGCCCGAGTCCCACAGCCAGGTCCCGTCCGCCTGGTGGTAGAGGTCGTGCTCGCCGATGGTGGTGAGCTGGTCGACCCGCCAGTCGACCGGGCTGGCCACCCAGGCGCGCATCCGGGTGGTCTCGCCAAGCAGGGCGACGACCCCGCTGGCGTTGGGCACGTCTGGCAAGCCGAGCCCCGCCCTGGACTCCGCGTAGCCCTGGTACGGCACCGGCGCCGAGGCCTGAACCCGGGCGAGCAGCGTCGCCGCCGGCACGCCCCGGCCTGGCACCGGCAACGCGCCGGCCAGCGCCGGCAGCGCCGCCAGCACGGCCACGGCAGCGAGCAGGACGACCCAGCGCCACCATCGCAGCCGCAGGAGAGCGGACGGCAGTCGCATCCTTCCACGCTACGACGCCCAGCCCGATCGTGCTGGAGTTACAACGCTGCGCTTGGCGCTCGCCACGGAACGGATCGGTACCCAGGCAAGGCGCTAATTTCGCTGTGCTGGTCAGGCAGTGGCGAGCTGGCGCAGGGCGGCGTGGAGCTTGGTGGCGGCGGGACCGGGGTGGCCGTCGGCGACGGGCTGGTGGTCGATGGTGACGACTGGGAGGACCTCGCGGACCGAGCTGGAGACGAAGGCTTCGTCGGCGGCGGCGAGGTCGTCGGCGCTGAAGACGCCCTCCAGCACGCGGTAGCCGAGGCTGCCAGCCACCTCGATCAGGGCGGCGCGGGTCACGCCGGCGAGGATGCCGAGGTCAAGCGACGGGGTCTGCAGTGTCTCCCCCACCCGCCACCAGAGGTTGGAGGTGGGCAGCTCGAGCAGCTCGCCGCCGAGGCCCACGAGGATCGCGTCGTCGGCGCCGCGGGCGGCAGCGGCGCGGGTGGCGGCCATGTTCACCGCGTAGCTGATGCTCTTGACGCCGGGGAGGAGCCACGGTGAGCTGGCCCGCACCAGCGGGTCGGCGGCAATCGTCAGCAGCACCAGGTTGAGGCCGCGGCGCCGCTGGGCCTCCAGCTCGGCCGGGACCTCGGTCACGACCGCGAACGCGGCGGAGGCGAACTCGCCCTCGATCCCGCGGGTGCAGACCAGGCGCAGGACCCCGTCGCCGCCGGCCTCGGTTAAACCGGCCTCGGCGACGGCGCGGGTGCAGAGCGCCTCCAGGCCACGCGGGAGGGTCAGCTCCAGCGCAGCGGCGGAGCGGTGCAGGCGGGCGAGGTGCGCCTCCAGCCGGAACGGGCGGCCCTGGTAGACGCGGGTCACCTCGAAGGCGGCCTCGCCCCGCTGCAGGGCGAGGTCCAGCGGGGACAGCTCAGCCGGGCCGCCGTCAGGGCCGGCGGTCGCCACGGCCAGCACCCCGGGCGCCCTCCTCCCGAGGACCCGGAGAGGCTCACCAGGTCCCTGCCCCTGCTGTGTGTGCGTGCCCACTTCTGCGGTCCCCGCCTACCAGCGGGGCAGGCGCTCGTCCAGGTAGGCGACGAGGCGGTCGAGGCCGACGCGGTCCTGGCGCATGGTGTCGCGGTCCCGGATGGTGACCGCCTTGTCCTCCAGCGAGTTGAAGTCGACGGTGACGCAGTAGGGCGTGCCGATCTCGTCCTGGCGGCGGTAGCGGCGGCCGATGGAGCGTGCGTCGTCGTAGTCGATCGTCCAGCGCTGGCGCAGCGTCGATGCCACCTCGCGGGCGAGGGGCACGAGCTGGTCGTGACGCGACAGGGGCAGCACCGCGACCTTCATCGGCGCCAGGCGCCAGTCCAGCCGCAGCAGGGTGCGGTTCTCGGTGCCGCCGGAGGCGGTGGGGGCCTCCTCCTCGCGGAAGGCGTCGACCAGGAAGGCGAGCGCGGCTCGGTCGACCCCGCCGGAGGGCTCGATGACGTAGGGGATGTAGCGGGTGTTGGCTTCCTGGTCGAAGTAGGTGAGGTCCTGGCCGGAGAACTTCTGGTGCTGGGACAGGTCGAAGTCGGAGCGGTTGGCGATCCCCTCCAGCTCCGACCAGCCGAAGGGGAACTTGTACTCGATGTCGACCGCGCGCTTGGCGTAGTGGGCCAGCTCGTCGACGCCGTGCTCGCGCAGGCGCAGGAGCTCGCCACGCAGGCCGAGGTCGAGATACCACTGCCGGCGCTCTTCGATCCACTGCTCGTGCCAGCCCTCGTCAGTGCCGGGCTCGACGAAGAACTCCAGCTCCATCTGCTCGAACTCGCGGGTGCGGAAGATGAAGTTGCCGGGGGTGATCTCGTTGCGGAACGCCTTGCCGACCTGGGCGATCCCGAAGGGGATCTTCTTGCGGCTGATCTGCTGGATGAGCGGGAAGTCGGTGAAGATCCCCTGGGCGGTCTCGGGCCGCAGCCACACCACCGCGGCGGCGTCCTCGACCGGGCCCATGAAGGTCTTGAACATCAGGTTGAAGTTGCGCGGGTCGGTGAACGGCCCTTTGCCGCAGTTGGGGCAGTGCAGCTCCCCCGCCGCTGGCGGGCGGCCGTGCTTGGCCTCGAACGCCTCCAGCAGATGGTCCTCGCGGAAGCGCTGGTGGCAGTTGGTGCACTCCACCAGCGGGTCGGAGAACGACTCCAGGTGCCCGGAGGCCTCCCACACCTTGGGGGCCATGATGATGGCGGCGTCCTGGCCGACCACGTCGTCGCGCAGCTGCACCACCGCGCGCCACCAGGCCCGCTTGATGTTGTTCTTCAATTCCACGCCCAGGGGCCCGTAGTCATAGCTGGAGCGCAGGCCGCCGTAGATCTCGCTGGAGGGGAAGACGAAGCCGCGGCGCTTGGCGAGGTTGACAATCGTGTCCATCAGATCGGCGGGCACTTGCGGTACCTCCTGGGGCCCCGCATGGCCTGCGGGGCAATCGAGGGCGTAGAGGTGGACATCGCAGACCGCCACTGCGCTGTGGTCTGCGGGGAACGGCATCGCCGCACCGGCTGGCGCGGCGCTTGCTCGGCCATGTGGTCGCCCAAGCCGCCGGACGCGGCCGGGGCGACCAGCCGTCGCTGCTGCGTACGCTACCTGGGTGACCGCCTTCCGGCAACGCGGTTTACCGTGGTTTTCAGGTTCAGGTGGACGGCTCGAAGGTGTGCCTGCGCTTCCGCAGGAAGCCGTCCGGCAGCAGCGTGGTCTGCAGCGTGCCGCTGAGGAGGCCCACCAGGAACCCGGTGACGGTGGGAGGGTACAGCTCGTAGCGGGTGCCGCGGCCGTCGAAGAGCGCGACCTCCCAGCCGGCCGGGTCGCCTTCTGTGACCCAGTAGAGGTCGTTGCCGTTGTCGGTGCGGCCGAACGGCAGCAGGCCGCCTGGCTCCGGGAACGGCGGCAGGGGGAGCTTGTCGGGGAACTTGCTCCGGGTCTCGGTGTAGGCGGCGAGGACCTCGTCCTGGGCGGTGATGAGGTTGCCGCCGCTGTCCGGCGCTGCGAACGGGTTGAACAGGTACAGGAAGTCGTCGAACTTGCCCGAGCCGTAGAGGTTGGTGAACGCCTTGTAGTCCTCGGGCAGCGCGGTGGCGAGCTGGGCCTCGATCTCGGGCCAGCGCTCGGGGTCGCCGGCATCGAGCGGCTTGTCCGGCGGCGGGGCGAGGGCGCGCAGCCGCTCCAGCGAATCGATCAACGGCTCACCTCATCACGGAGTCTTCACGGAGTCTGGGTCGGCGGAATGTACTCCTTGACGGTGGCCTGCGGCGTGTTGGCGATCTCCACGTCGAAGCGGAAGCCACGGTTGCCCTGGGCGCGGAGGCGGACCGCCCGGGGCGGGCCGTTGTCGGTCGGGCTGGTGTAGAGCGGCTGGACCTGGTAATTGACTGTCTGACCGGCCGCCACCGCGTCGGCCAGCATGCTCTCGTAGTCGCGCATGACCGGGGAGTTGGCCCGCAGCTGGTACAGCGTGACCAGGTTGGCCGGGTTCTCGCCGGAGCCGCCGAGCTGGCGGCCGAGCAGGTGGCCGCGGGCGCGGTTGCGGGACGGCAGCTGGTCCCAGCCCGGCGGGTGGATCGCCGGGTCGGCCTCGGAGCCGAGCTGGTCCTGGTCTGCCGCCTTGACCATCGCCGGGGTGATGGTGGCGGCGATGCCGCTGCGCTGGCCGCTGTGCGGGTCGATCTTGCCGTAGTCAACCTTGCCCCCGAGCCGCTGGATGGTCTTGACGTTGGCGGCCGGGGTCTCGTGGCTGTGGGTGCCGCCGCCGGAGGTGACCCGTGGCGTGGTCGTGAGGGTGGGGAGCCTGGGGAGCCCCTTGCCGGCGTTCGGCCCCGCCCGGTTGAGGATGTCCGACCCGACCCACCACAGCCCGACCAGCACCAGCAGCACGACCAGCGCCGCGCCCGCGTTCGGGCGGCGGCTCCGGGAGCTGGGAGAAGTCCTGCGGCGCCTGCGCCTGGTCCCTGTCCTGGCTCTGGTCCTGGTCCTGGCCATGCGGCGGATTCGGCCCCCTGCGGTCGGCGGTCGGGCGGAGGTGGAGCGTAACCCCCACGCTGTTCTACCCAGCGAAGCACGGAGCATATCCGCCCGCGCTCACACGTCCGCTCACACGCCGACGGGATGCCAGACGGTCTTGGTCTCCAGGAACGCCGCGATCCAGTAGGGGTCCTGGCCTAAGCTGTCGTCCAGCCAGGCCTTGGCGGGGAGGTTGACGGGCGCCACCACGCGCTTGACGCTCTCGGCGGCGGCCAGCTCGGCGTCGCGATACAAGGCCAGGTCGAGGCCAGCCAGGTCGAGGGCGTTGACGTCCATGTGGGCAGCCAGCGGCCCGATCAGCTCGGCGGTGAAGCCGGTGAGCAGGTTCACCACCCCGCCGGGCAGGTCGCTGGTGGCCAGCACCTCCGCCAGCGTGATCGCCGGCAGGGGCCGCTGCTCGGCGGCGAGCACCACCGCGGTGTTGCCGCTGACGATCACCGGTGCGAGCCGCGACACCAGCCCGAGCAGCGAGGAGTCCGGCGGCGCGACGACCCCGACGACCCCGGTCGGCTCCGGTACCGAGAAGTTGAAGTACGGCCCGGCGACCGGGTTGGAGGACCCGAACACCTGGGCGAGCTTGTCCGCCCAGCCGGCATACCAGACCCACCGGTCGATGGCCTTGGCGACCACCTCGCGGGCGGCCTTGCGGCTTATGCCCTCGGAACGGCCGACCTCGTCGGCAAGCTGCTCGCGCCGCCCCTCCAGCATCTCCGCGATCCGGTAGAGGATCTGCCCCCGGTTGTAGGCGGTGAGCCCCGCCCACCCGGCGAACGCCCCCCGCGCCGCCACCACCGCATCCCGCACGTCCTTCCGCGACGCCCGGCATGCATTCGCCAGCGGCTTGCCCCCCTTGGCTTCACTCACCAAATACGACCGCCCCGACTCGGTACGCGAAAACTTCCCCCCGATATACAGCTTGTAGGTCTTGCGCACCTCCAGCCGCTCCTCGTCAGTCATGCTCCGCGCCTCCTCACGACAGGTCCACGTAGGCGGTGAGGCCGTGGAGGCCGCCTTCGCGGCCGAAGCCGGATTCTTTGTAGCCGCCGAAGGGGCTGGTGGGGTCGAAGCGGTTGAAGGTGTTAGCCCAGATGACGCCGGCGCGGAGGCGGTTGGCGAGGTCGAGAATGCGGCTGCCTTTGTCGGTCCAGACGCCGGCGGAGAGGCCGTAGGGGGTGTTGTTGGCTTTCTCGACGGCTTCGGCGGGGGTGCGGAAGGTCAGCACCGAGAGGACCGGGCCGAAGATCTCCTCCTGGGCGATGCGGTAGGACTGGGCGACCCCGGTGAAGACCGTGGGGCGGAACCAGAAGCCGCGGGCGGGCAGGTCGCAGGGGGGTTGGTACAGCTCGGCGCCCTCGGCTTCGCCGCTTGCGACCAGTTCCTCGATCCTGGCGAGCTGCTGGCGGGAGTTGATGGCGCCGACGTCGGTGTTCTTGTCGAGCGGGTCGCCGACCCGCAGGGTGGCCATGCGGCGCTTGAGCTTGGCGATTAGCGGCTCGGCGATGGATTCCTGCACCAGCAGGCGCGAGCCGGCGCAGCAGACGTGGCCCTGGTTGAAATAGATGCCGTTGACGATCCCCTCGACGGCCTGGTCGATGGGGGCGTCGTCGAAGACGATGTTGGCGGCCTTGCCGCCCAGCTCCAGGGTGAGGCGCTTGCCGGAGCCGGCGAGGGTGCGCTGGATCGCCTTGCCGACCTCGGTGGAGCCGGTGAAGGCGACCTTTTCGACGTCGGGATGGGCGACCAGTGCGGCGCCGGTCGCGCCCGCGCCAGTGAGGATGTTGACCACCCCTGGCGGCAGCTCCGCCTGCTCCAGGACCTCGCCGAGCAGCAGCGCGGTGAGCGGGGTGGTCTCGGCCGGCTTGAGCACCACGGTGTTGCCGGCGGCCAGCGCCGGGGCGAGCTTCCAGGCGGCCATCAGCAGCGGGAAGTTCCAGGGGATCACCTGCGCGGCGACCCCGAGTGGCTGCGGCTGCCGGCCGGGGAAGGCGTAGTCGAGCTTGTCTGCCCAGCCGGCGTAATAGAAGAAGTGCGCGGCGGCCAGCGGCAGGTCGACGTCGCGCGACTCCTTGATCGGCTTGCCGCCATCGATGGTCTCCAGCACCGCGAACTCGCGGGCGCGCTCCTGCAGGATGCGGGCGATGCGGAACAGGTACTTGGCGCGCTGCGCACCGGAGGTCTTCGACCACACCTTGTCGTAGGCGGCGCGGGCGGCCTTGACGGCGAGGTCGACGTCCTCCTCGCCTGCCTCGGCGACCTCGGCGAGGACCACCTCGGTGGCGGGGTTGACGGTCTTGAAGCCCTTGCCGGACGCCGGCTCGACCCATTTGCCGCCGATCAGCAGGCCGTAGTGCTCGCGGATCCTGACGTGGTCGGTCGCCTCCGGCGCGGGCGCGTAGGCCAAGTCGAGGCCGAGGCCGAGGCTGGCGGCGGAGACGGGCGTCTGGTCGGCCATACGCGGGTCAGTCCTCAATCCTTGGAGAAGTAGTCGGCGGACTGGTAGCGGCCGGTGCGTTCCTTGGCGAGCTGCATGAGGCAGTCGTTGAGGAGGCTGGAGGCGCCGATGCGGTAGCGCTCGGGGGTGAGCCAGTCGGGGCCGAGGGTCTCGTTGACCAGGATCAGGTGCTGGATGGCCTGCTTGGCGGTGCGGACGCCGCCGGCTGGCTTGAAGCCGACCATGCGGCCGGTGCGCTCGTGGAAGTCGCGGATCGCCTCCAGCATCACCAGGGCGACCGGCAGGGTGGCGGCGGGCTCCACCTTGCCGGTGGAGGTTTTGATGAAGTCGGCGCCAGCGGCCATGGCGAGCACGCTGGCGCGGCGGACGTTGTCGTAGGTGCCGAGCTCGCCGGTCTCCAGGATCACCTTCAGGTGGGCCGCGCCGCAGGCCTGTTTCACGGCCACGATCTCGTCGAACACCTCGCGGTGCCGGCCGGCGAGGAAGGCGCCTCGGTTGATCACCATGTCGATCTCGTCGACGCCGGCGGCCACCGCGTCGGCCACGTCGGCCAAGCGCACCTGCAGCGACGACTGCCCGCTCGGGAACGCGGTCGCCACCGAGGCGACCCGCACGCCCGAGCCGGCCAGCGCGTGCTTGGCGGTCGCGACCAGCGCCGGGTAGACGCAGACCGCCGCCACCGGCGGGACCGCAGGGTCGGCCGGGTCGGGCCGGCGCGCCTTGGCGCAGAGCGCCTCGACCTTGCCGGGCGTGTCGGCGCCCTCCAGGGTGGTCAGGTCCATGACCGCGACCGCGAGCCGCAGCGCGGCGACTTTGGAGCCCTTCTTGATGCTCCGCTTGGCGAGGGCGGCGGCGCGCTCGGCGACCCCGACCTGGTCGACCGCGAAGCGGGACAGGACCGGGCCGAGTTCGATCTGCCGCAGGAAGCCGTCACCGGCCTCGGCGAATCCCGCCTCGGCGAGCCGTACTGGTATGGTCGCCACGGCCGTCACCTCCCGAAGGCTCCGAGGGCTCGCTTGCTCCCAGCGGCGATTGTAGCGACCGGCATCCGGCGTCTCCCGTAGTGACTCACCGGTAACTCACTCAGGGAACGCGACGATCGTGTCACCATCCTGTGATCCGCCGAGACGATGCTGGAGGTAACAACCGAATTACGATCCCTATTCTCGGGTACGATCAACGTGATCAAGAGTATCGTTAGAAATGGTCGATTCGTACGTATTCACCCGGGGGAGCGAGGAGTGCAATGAGCCTTGATGTATACGTCGGCTCGCTGACCCGGTATTACACCGAAGGTCCCATCGCTGTCGTCGAGAAGCTCGCCCGGCAGCAGCGGATCCCCTATGCGATCGTGCACGGCAACGGCGTCGACGACTGCCCAGGCCTTGACCAGGTGGTGCGCAGCGCCGTGCTGGCCTGGCGCGAAAACCTCCGGCTGGGCCTCGGCGAACGCCTGGAAGCCCCCTTCGACTGGGACGAGGCGGCTGACAGCGTCAGCTTTAACGAGAAGCCTGGCTGGGACGGCTACGGCGCCACCCTGCTGCTGGCAGCCCATGAGGAGCACCCGGAGCTGCCGCTGCCAAGCAATGTCCTGCCGGACTGGCCGGACGACCCCGCCTACCTGGCGGCCACCGCCGAGGGCGCTGCCACCCGCTTCGACCAGCTGCTGATCCCGGAGCTGTGGCTCCCCCACCCGATCGGCTTCACCTTCCGCTCCCAGGACGTCACCGGCCAGGACGTGGAGATCGGGTCCAGCATCGGGCTGCTCGCCCAACTGCGGGCGCTCGGCGAGGCCCACCCGCCCAACGGCGACCGCCCGATCGCAGCCACCGCCCACGAGGGCATGCGGGTCCTCATCCAGATGGCCGAGCACTCGGTCCAGCACCGCCTGCCGATGAAGCTGGACTTCTGAGCGCCTGAGCTGCTGAAGCAGCGCCAGGTCAGGCGGTTTTCGATTCGCCGCCGTCCGGCTCGATGCCGTGCTCGCGCAGCAGCCCCCGGAGTCGCTCCACCTCGGCGCGGAGGTGGCGGTTCTCGTCGAAGACGCTGGCGACGCCAGCGTTGATTTCCTGTTCGCGTCGCTTGGCCTGCTCTTCAGTGGCCACTTCGGCGAACTGGCCGCTGGCGAGGACCTGGATGACCTGCTGGCGGACGCGGGAGAGGTCGGCGCCGAGCTTCACCAGTACCAGGGCAGCGACGCCCTCGCCCTCGCGGATCAGCCCGAGGAGGATGTGCTCGGTGCCGACGTAGTTGTGGTGGAGCTGCAACGCCTCGCGCAGCGACAGCTCCAGCACCTTCTTGGCTCGTGGGGTGAAAGGGATGTGCCCCATCGGGGCGTCCTTGCCTCGGCCGATGATGCTCTGCACCTCAGCGCGGACCGCCTCAAGCGAGATCCCGAGCGACTCCAGCGCCTTGGCGGCGACCCCTTCACCCTCGTGGATCAGGCCAAGCAGGACGTGCTCGGTGCCGATGTAGTTGTGGTTCAGGAGCCGGGCTTCCTCCTGGGCGAGCACGACGACTCGTCGAGCCCGATGGGTGAAGCGCTCGAACACCTCTCCCAGACCCTCCTTGTCCTTGCGCCGTCCTGGGCGCAGGTCGCGGACCCGGCGGATCGCCTCAGCGACCGGTCGTTCCCTGGTTACGGCATAGCCGGCGTAGCCTCCAGCCTCTCCGGCCATCAGCCAGGCACAGATCTCGTCCACGTCGGCCGTGCCGCGGACGACCCGGTCGAGCAGTTTCCGCGCCGCTTCGGGCGGGTCAATCTCGCTGACCGGGCGACCGTTCAGGGCCATGAGCTGGAGGGCGGCGACCAGCGCCACCTCCCCGCTGCGGGGCCCGAACGGCTGCCGTAGCCCCACGCCGTGCAGCAGGGTCGCGGCGGCCCGGGGCGGGTTGTCGCAGCGGCGGGCCTGCTCCAGGACCGCCTCGGCGCCGTCGAGGTCGGCGGTGTCGAGCAGGGCGTCCGGCTGGGGGCCCAGGACCCGCTCCGCGATCACCACGAGGTCGGCGAGGTCGAGGTGGATCATGGCTCGCCGTCCCGCAGCAGCTCCAGCAGGCGCTGGTGCCTGGCCAGGTTCTCCTCCAGCAGGCTGATGAAGCGGTCGTCGGCGCGGCGGCGCTCGACCAGCTCGGCGATCGCCTCCCGGATCACGTCGGAGACGGAGCGGCCCTCCACCTCCGCCACCAACTGCAGCCGCTCGGCCAGCGCGGGGTCGAGCCGCAGCATCATGTTCTTGGTTCCGTCGTGCCCGGTTTCCGGGCTTCCGGCTCCAGTGCGTCGCGTTGTCATAGTGATATCAGGATATCACGATAGCCGGAGACTGCCAGCTTGGGTTTCGATCAGATAACAAAAAGGAATTAGTTTGACACGCGATGCTTGTGTACCGATGTCCGTGTCCATGTCCTTGTAGCCCCAGTTCCGCATTCCCCCCGGGGCGCCCTAATTAGGGAAGGAGTGATCAGTGGCCAGATGGACCAGATGGGCAACGATCGCTGGAGCAACGGCGGCCCTGATCCTCGGCACGCTGTTGGCTAGCCCCGCCTTCGCGGCGGATCCCAGCACCTTCACCACCGACCAGCTCTGCAGCACCGCATTCACGGGCGCCGGCGAGGCACCCGGCGTGACCAAGACGATCGACGCCTCCGGCACCGTCATGGCCGGTCAGGTCGTCAACGTGACCGTCACGCAGAACCCCCCAGACAACAACACCAAGATCCTGATCGCCGGTGACTGCGTGCGGGTCAACGGCGTCTACCAGCACGACCTGAGCCAGTCGTCCCACCCAACCAACGTCCACGGCCCGTGGATGTTCAGCTACACGGTCCCGAGCTCGGCCAAGGCCGGCGACAAGATCTGCGACCGGGCGGTAGTTGACGCCAGGCGCACCGGCTCGGACACCTCCGCGCACGAGAAGAGCAAGGAAGTCTGCGTGATGGTGGCAAAGAGCCCCAGCACCTCCACCGCCACCACGGCCCCCGCCAGCTCGGTCGCGGGCCAGACGACCTCGACCAGCGCCCTGCCGTTCACCGGTTCGAGCACCTGGCCGACAGTGATGGTCGGCGTCGGCCTCCTCGCCATCGGCGGCGTGATCGCCCTGCTGACCTCAGACCGCCGCCGGAGGTCTACCAGCTAGGTCCCGGTCAGGAAGTCAGGTTCGACAACGTCCCCGGAAGCCAACCAGCTCCGGGGACGTTGTCATGGACGGCTCAACCCTTGGTGGCTCCAAGGGTTAGGCCACGGACGAACTGGCGCTGGAGGGTGAAGTAGACGACCAGCGTCGGCAGTGCGGCCAGCAGCGCACCGGCCGCGATCAGGTTGTCGTTGGTGAAATAGATGCCCTGGAGGCTCAGCAGGGCCGAGGTGATCGGGCGCTTGTCCTGGCTCTGCATCAGCACCACGGCCCAGAAGAAGTCGTTGTAGATAAAGATGAACTCCAGGGTCGCCAGCGCGGCCAGGGCCGGGCGGGTGAGCGGCATGATGATGCGCCAGAACTGGCGCCACACCGAGGCACCGTCGACCAGGGCGGCCTCGGTCAGCTCGTGCGGGATGGTGCGCATGTAGTTGGACAGCACGAAGGTGCAGAAGCCCGTCTGGAAGGCCACGTGGATCGCGATGATGCCCCAGTAGGAGTCGTACAGCGTGCCCGTGGCGTTCATCCAGGTGGGCAGCGGGATCATCAGGAACAGCCGGTACAGCGGCGTGATGATCACCTGCTGCGGCAGCAGGTTCCCGGCGGTGAACACCATCAGCAGGGCGATGTTGAACTTCCAGCTGAAACGTGCCACCGCGAACGCCACGAACGAGGCCAGCATCAGTGTCAGCAGCACCGACGGCACCGTCACCAGCAGGGTGTTGCCGTAGTACTTGATCAGGTCCGCCTGGTTCCACGCGGCGGTGAAGTTGTCGAAGCCGTAGTGCCCGCCGACCGAGAAGTAGCCGTGATCGGCGGTGTACTGGTAGGGGCGCAGCGAGGTGTAGACCGTCCAGGCCAGCGGTGCCAGCCAGATCAGGCAGGTCGCGATCAGGAAGGCGTGCAGCACGGCCCGCTGCGGCCGCAGCCGGCGGCGGCGCCCGGTGACGATCGCGGCCGGGGCGGTGGAGGGGGCGAAGACGTCGACGTCGGTTGCGGCCATCGCTACCTCGCCCCCCTGGCACCGAAGTTGGCACGGAAGTAGGCGACCAGGTAGGGGATGATGAACACCAGGGAGACCACCAGCAGGATCACCGCCAGCGCCGAGCCGTAGCCGATGCGGCTCGCCTCGCCGACGATGTTGCTGACCACCAGCGCCGAGATCAGCTCCAGCCCGTTGGTGCCCTTGTTGATCACGTAGACCAGGTCGAAGGCGCGCAGCGCCTCGATCACGGTGATCACCA
>WNGD01000279.1_pt1 | contig 52016 bp, 44 predicted proteins | sample 5400671 | NCBI WGS metagenome assembly WNGD01 (sample SAMN13153369, study PRJNA577476) | soil metagenome | isolation source: 40 cm soil or saprolite under grassland replicate 2 | place: USA:California | collected 2016-06-15 | reverse complement strand
CTTGTCGTTTTTTCTGTTCTGTGTCATACTTTGAGAGCATAAATGCCATGACCTCCTGCGTTTGTTGGGTCTTTCGATTTCCCTACTGTAACGCAGGAGATCTTTTTTGCCTAGTCCCGAAAATTCGGGATGACTCATGTCTACACACAAACGGCTTACGAAGCGCCTGCGGCGCTGAGGAGTCAGGGAAAGAGCATCTGAACAGTTACAAATAGGTAAAGAATAGCAACTTTTTTGTAGAGGGCATCATGATGAGGCAGACTGACAAGGCTCAACAAACTCAACAAACGAAAAATGCTCCAGCAACTCCTAAAAAATCTACTGAGTCTCTGGAGGTTATGATCTCACGTTGGACGGCAGCCATTGGAGCACTGGCTTTTGGTGTTGTCTATGCGCTGCTCCCCAATCACGTAACAATCTTCCCAAACTGGCTTCCGCTGGTGCTTGAGGCGGTGTTGTTGCTCCCACTCTTGCTATCAGGCATCATAAAACGCCCTTTACGCCACGCCATAGCACGCGCTCTTGGCCTTGCTTTGCTGGTTGTAGTTACCGTTGCACTTATGGGCGGCATTATTCTCTTCGTTGGAACGCTGGCAAGTCCCAGAAATCTGTATTCTCCGCAAAGCTTGCTTCGTACAGCAGTTCTCCTCTGGGCGGCTAATATCCTTGTCTTTTCCTTGTGGTACTGGGAGATCGATGGCGGTGGTCCAGGTAAACGCCGTCAGAATGGACACCAGGCGGCAGATTTTATGTTTCCACAACAGGTCGATGGCAATACCACTCAGTGGATACCTCATTTCTTCGATTACCTTTTTGTTTCCTTTACAGCAACTACTGCGCTCAGCCCTACAGATACCTATCCACTTACACGCACGGCGAAGATCTTGATGATGATAGAAGCTATGAACGCAATGGCTATTATCGTGATTATCGTAGGACGCGTGGTGAATATCCTTTAAAGATGGTAAGCTACTTCCTGCCCTTCATCATCTCCACCCGGCCTTATAATACTCTTTGCGGGTTGCGTAGCAGCCACTTCACGTCCGTTTTTGAAGACATGTAAACGAGCAGGGACCAGGCGCAATGCTTCAAAAGCTGAAGGCGCATCAAGCACCAGGAAGTCGGCTGGCTTCCCTTCTTCGATACCGTACCTGTCTTGCACACGTAACACTTTTGCCGCGTTCTTCGTGATCAGATCAAGCACATCATTGATCTCTTCATATCCACTCATATGACACAAAAAGAGGGCCAGTTGCGCAGCCGCTAGCATATCACCTCTCCCCAGCGGAAACCAGGGGTCCATAATGGAATCGTGCCCGAGCGCGACATTGACGCCCGCAGCCAGTAGTTCTTTGACACGGGTAATACCACGTCGCTTCGGATAGGTGTCAAAACGACCTTGCAGCACTACGTTATCAAATGGATTGGCGACAACGTTGACCTGGGCACGCTCTAGCAGGCGTATCAGCTTGAAGGCATAAGCATTGTCATAGGAATGCATCGCTGTACAATGACTTGCGGTGACACGCCCTTGCCAGCTCTGCTGTAATGTGTCAGCGGCCATTACTTCGGTGAAACGCGACAGGGGATCATCGGTCTCGTCGCAGTGGCAGTCAATATCGCGGTTGAACTCTTTCGCCAGCTCAAATACATAATGGACATCTTCCACGCCCATGTCGCGTGTCCATTCGTAATGCGGAATACCCCCCACCAGGTCGCAACCCAGTTCCAGCGCTTTATGCATTAACTCACGGCCGCCCGGAAATGAGAGAATCCCGTCCTGGGGAAATGCAACCAGTTGCAGTTCACAAATAGCGCGTACTTCCTCGCGTACCTCCAGCAGCGCACGCAACGCCGTAAGTTCTGGATCACATACATCAACGTGGCTGCGTATATACAGTGTTCCCTGCGCGACCTCCCAGCGAATCTCTTCCAATGCTCGCCGTTTGACATCCTCGTGGGTCAGGTCCGGCTTACGTTCACTCCAGATCTGTATCCCCTCTAGCAGCGTTCCCGAGTTATTGTAACGCGGCTGCCCGACGGTCAAAACGGCGTCGAGGTGGACATGCGCATCAATAAAGGGCGGTACAATCAGCCGACCGGCAACATCTATCTCTCTCCTGGCATCCGCGAGATGAGGTCCAACAGCGACAAAGCGTCCGTTCTGGATCGCAATATCTACAAGCCCTTGCCGTCGATGAAGTTGTGCATTGCGAATAATAAGATCGTACTGCATACACTATTCCTTTCACAAAAAAAGACAGGTGGTATGTTGTATGTATTACCACCTGTCTCTGTCACACTACAAGCGTAAAATCCGTTAGTCTTCCCCCTAACGATTGTTGGCGTTCAGCTCTACCCTGCGCAAGATGAGGTAGGCAATACCAGCCAGGACGATACCTAACTCAAAACCAACATCAGCACCACCAAGGACTTTCGCCAGCGGCCCCGTGAAGAGTTCCTGCGAAGCTCCTAACACTACCCCCACCAGGCCAAGTGCCATAGAAATAAGCGCGGCCCAACCGATTGGTAACCTGCTACGATTATTCCAATCATCAACATTGTAGCGCCCACGACGGAATACAAAGTGCTCCAGAACCAGGATAATTGTCCAGGGACCCAGCCAGTAGGCGATGATAAAGAGGAAACTTTCCAGCGTGAGCGCGAAGTTCCTTGCAGCAGGTATAGCAATCAGAACATAAACCACCGCCCCTAGCAGCGTCCAGACAGCCCGATTGACATGCTGGAAGGGACGACCAAGTACCTGCATCGAAAGACCAAGGCTGTAGTCATTCGGAACGTTATTGGCGATAACACTAAGCGCAATCAATACGAGTACAAGCGTTCCGATGCTTCCCAATGGACTGACAGCAGCAGAAAGCAGATTACCTACATCGCCGCTAGCAAATGCACCCGCCCATGCAGCTACCGTTGTCAGAGCAACGCCAAAGATTTCTAAGAGGACGCAGGGAACAAAAACGCCCAGGAATGTAAGCCAGAAGACTCTGCTGGATGGAGTATTTTCTGGCTGATTTACATTGTAATCCGCCGCATAGGAACTCCAACCTGTTGCAAAACCGTAAACCGCTCCACCAAATGAGAGCCAGGCAGCAACTCCAGCCGCTCCAAAGGCCGGTGTGACTGCAACGTTAAAATGTGTTACATCCGCTATAAACATGATGATGAATAGCGCCGCCATCGGCATCCAGGCATACCGTTCATAGCGATGCACATATTTGTATCCATAGATACTAACCACTGTCGTTAGAACTGCAATGATGAGAATGCCTCCCCAGCCAGGGATGCGCCCTCCACTCAAAGAAGCTACCAACTGGCCACCAATAATTACGTTGACAGCAGACCAGCCGATACACGCAGCTACATTGAATAAGGCCATAATGATGCCACCAACCCAACCAAACGAGAAGCGAGATATCGTCATCTGGCGCAATCCTAACTTGGGGCCCAGCGTAGAAAAAAACGCTACAGGGAGAACTCCAAGCCCATTAAACACGATGATGATTAAAACGCTACTCCAGAAGCCCAGATGGAGGAATGGAATAGCTATCGCTCCTACACTGATCGTTGAGATCACCAGGTTGGCCGAGAGCCACATCGTAAAATTGTCAAAAATACGTACGTCAGCACGCTTTGCAGGGGAGACGCGTTCTATACCATGCGTCTCAATACCTCTCTCAAGCTCGGGGATAGTTACGGTATCCGAGGCCATTCGAAGAACCCTCCTTTATACTAACCTGGCGAGAAAACCACGCGCGTCTTCAGCTTCGTGGACTCTGCGCCGGGCCTGCTCTTGCCCGATCAGGAAAAGAGCAGACCCATTGACCCAAAAAACTCTGCTTGCGCAGGTGATGCGTATCTCATCGCTGTGACCACGAAGAGAGTCCGACCTCATCTCGACAAAGTTCAAAAGGCTTTTTGCACATGGAGCACCGACCCTTACCCCAGGTCTACTTAACTCCAGGTGACAGAGCAGCGGTCTGATGCGTCAACCGCAGGTGTCATGACCTCTCGAACGGAGCTCGCATTTCTGCGGCTGAGTCTGGTGAACTTGGGCTTCTCACGAAGCCACTGAGTCTTTAGCTCAGTGGGAGTTCACTGTGGGGGACACAACAAAAAGACGCTGCATGGCAAAAAGCATACAGCGCTGTACACGGACAGCTCCATTATACACACAAATCTATACCAGAGTGCAAGTTCGTTGTCAAGACACTGGACTATGCAACAGAAAATGGGTACAATGGCAGATATATTATTATGTACGTAGTATCCATAAGCAAGGGCGACCGACGATGCGAACCCGCTGGAGATTCGCGTTGTTGGTCGCCTTACCGCATCTACGCCTATTGCTCTGGATACGCTAGATTGGCGGACGTTTTCACCGCAATTGAATATGTTTGAATACATTTCGAAAGGCAGGTTGCATGTCTTCCAAGGTCAGTACCAATCATCAGCTCCCCTCGAGCGCACTTGAACCGGAGGGGGAGCAAGCTCTCAAACAGCTGCGCCAGGAGAATCTTGAACTACAAAACGAGATCGAGCTCCGTAGCCAGGAAAATGCTTTGCTCAATGAAGTGATCTCGACCGTGGGCTCAACGCTGAGGCTTGATGAGGTGTTACGTCACCTGGTGGACACCGTTGTCCGCGCTACTTCCTGCGATGTTGCCTTTATTTACCTGTATGACAAAGACAAGGAACGTCTCATACTCGCCAGTACAAACGAACAGTACCGACGCCTGGTTGGAAAGATTACGATGTCTCTGGGTGAAGGTATTGCTGGCTGGGTAGCCTTGCATCGCAAACCTGTTTTCCTGAAAGAAGAGGCGATGGAAGATCCACGCTTCGCCTACTTCCCTGAGTTGGAAGAGGAGAAGTTCCAGTCGATTATGACAGTACCTATTGTTGCGAAAGATCGTCGCCTCGTCGGTGTGATCACGCTGCAAGCTGTGGCACCACATGAATTTACGGAACAACATCGCACCTTCATTAGCAATACCGCAGCCCTGGTCGCCGGAGCGATAGAGAATGCGCAGCTCTACGAAAATACACAGCGCAAACTCAGTATCCTGACCTCGCTCTCTGTCCTGAGCCAGACGATCAGTTCCGGCCTCTATCTCGACGATATGTTACGCTCCCTGGCAACGCTAACGGTCCAGATTATGGAGGTCGATCTCTGCGTCATTATGCTCATGGAGCAGCCACGCGAACGGGAAACTGACTCAACGCGCCAGTATAGACGAATGACGGTGCACGCAACGTCTCCCAATCTCAATGACCGCGCCAGTTTTCGTCCTATCGACGTTGATCGCCAGGCGCTTGAACGCCTGCGCGAAATGAACGAAGCTTCGCAACTTGCTATCAATCCTACAGGCTACACGGTCATCAGTGATGATACACTCGAACACTTCAATCCCTTGAAAGACTCACAGTACAAAGCGCTTCTTTCAGCTCCACTGATCGCCGGAACTGAGCAGCTTGGCCTGATCAATTGCTATTCCAGCAAAACAAGGCGCTTTACATCCGAAGAACAGACTTTGCTGACAACCATTTCTAACCAGGCGGCCATAGCTATCAAGAATAGCTACCTCGTCAATCAGCTCGCACAAAAGAATCTTGTCAAGGGCTTCTTCGACGATCTGACGCATGGCACGACGGATTCAGAGGATTCGCTGCGCCAGCGTGCTCACTTTCTCGGTTGCGATCTCACACGCCCAAACGCCGTTGTGATGATTGAAATTACGCAGATGGAGGAGCGTAAGAACGAGTCGAATAGCAAAACGAGCCGCGAAGGACGCCTGCAGTCACTTCCGCTAGCAGCTACAGGCGACGAGAACGTTTATGCGCAGGCAACAGCATTACAGGCCGCTTATAAACGTGTAAGCGGCATCATCCGCCGTCGCATCCAGGACAATTATTCAGGCGCGGTCTTCTATGAGCACGAGAACCTGCTTACGGGCATTCTCTCGCTCAATAAAGATCTCAACGGCACACGCCTGAAAACATGGCTGCAAGACCTGTCCCAACAGATGCGTCTCGAATATAACGTGATCCTCTCTATCGGCATCGGCAATGCCTGTCAGAATATCAGCGATTACCGCAGAGGTTTCGCGGAGGCCGAGGAAGCCTTGCAGATGGGTCAAAATATTCAGCAGGATAAAAGTGGCGATGCACGCCTGTCGCCCACAGTGACGCACTTCAACGACCTGGGCGTCTACCGCTATCTGTACAAGATCGCGCGCATGGACGATCTACGCGATGTTTACCAGGACCAGATCGCGCGCATCGACAACTACGATCGACGCAAAAACACCGATCTGCTGACAACGCTGGAAACATACCTGGAGTGCGCCGGGAATCTCACCAAAACGTCAGAGCGTCTCTTCGTCCATCGCAATACACTCATTCAGCGCCTTGAACGCCTGCAGTCACTGTGCGAGATCGACCTGCAGGAACGTGCCAACTGGCTCACACTACAGGTCGCCATCAAGGTGTATAAGCTCAGGACTGGTACTGCTTAAAAAGCATATGACTCATCCCGAATTTTGAGGAGCCGTTTCTGCTCCTCATACCTGCTTTGCTAGCGGAAGTGCAGAGGGCAGCCGCCCTCTGCCGGGGTTTGGGGACACCCCAAACCCCGGCAGGGAGAACCCTGCACCCCTGCTTATGCGCTCTTCGTATACTTCTTTGGCAGCGCCTCAGCCTCTTTATGCAATACGACTCCACCAGCAACCAGGAGAATCCCTGCTATTTCTAAGAATGTTGGTATTTGACGGAGGACGAGAATGCCAATAAGCGCGGCAGACGCCGGCAATAAGGAGAGCAAAAGCGCGTATGTCGCCCGCGGCAGACGGGCCATGGCAAGCTGATCACTCACATAAGGAATGACCGAGGAGCAGATACCAACGCCAATGCCTGCCAGGAGGAGCAGGGGATGCGTGATAGCAGGTAAAGCTCCGGTAATGCCAATCGGGGTAATAGTGACGAATGCAATAAACATCGCTGCTCCTAGTCGATCAATTCCAGCCGCTCCTCCGTCCTGAGCGATACGATGACCGAGTATTACGTAGAGCATGAAGAAAGCGCAGTTGGCAAAGGCGAATACAAATCCAAGAGGTTGTCCGCCGAACCGGACGTCCGTCAAAAGCCATCCACCTCCTGCTGCAAGCAATAAAGCGATGATATTCCGCGGAGTTCGTGCACCCAATGCCGCAAGTGTGATGGGACCAAGGAACTCGATGGCTCCAACGGTTCCCAATGGAATGCGGTCAATCGCAAGATAGAAGCAAGCATTCATAAGCGCAAGCACTACTCCCAGCGCAAGCAGAATACGGCGTTGTCCCCACTTCATCTCAACGAAGCTTCGCCATGGTCGACGCCACATCGCGAATACAACAGCAGCACTCGCTATACGGAACCACGCGACTCCAAGTACCGTAACACTGGAGAAGAGAAGCACTGCGAATGCAGGCCCAAGGTAGTGGAAGATGGCGCTCACGAAAAAGAACACATGGGGCGGAATTCTAGTTGTCACGTTCGTTTTTCTTATGTGAAGCATATTGTCTCCTTCTGTCGATTTCATCTTCCTCTATGGTACAATGGAATACGATGAAAATACATGGCAGTTTGAAGGAGATGATAGCTATATGGATCAAGATTTAAGGAAAAAGAGGATCTTTACTTATACGTCATTCCATGAGGAAATTGACGCGGTGAATATTCGGATATTGGAAGAATTGCAGCATGATCCCCGCTTGACCATGTCGGAACTGGGTCGTCGTGTTGGAATGTCTTCCCCCGCCGTCACAGAGCGTGTTCGTCGCATGGAGGAAACCGGGATAATTCAAGGGTATCGTCTGGAGATAAATCCAGTTGCACTTGGGCTCCCTATTACAGTCTACGTTCGCATCCGCCCAGCCGCAGGACAACTGCCCAGAATTGCGGAACTCGCGCAGCAGATTCCTGAAGTGGTAGAATGTCATCGCGTCACTGGTGAAGATTGCTTCGTGCTCAAGGTGCACATTCCCGCCATTGATCAGCTTGATCGACTCCTCGATGGTTTCCTCTTGTACGGTTCAACGACGACCACCATTATCCAGTCCTCGCCTGTCCCACTGCGCCCCCCACCTCTACCTGAAAAAGGATTACTTGAGTAGAATAGAGCACGGGGTAGACCTTCTCTAAAGCTTCGCTACCTACTGCCGTACTGCCTGATCTTTCTGTTCAGCAGCATGATCGTGCTCACAGTTATGCTCTCCAGGTGCTTCCATACGACAGTACAGACCTTCGCAACATGGTTTCTGATGCGCGGCGCTGCATTCAAATTGAATAGTGGTGTGGCCGATCTGATACTTCTCGTTCAATAGATCGGTGAGCGATTGCAAGATTGGCGAACTATTACTGGGCGGCAGATCGTCGATCACTACGTGACACGAAAGCGCGGACATGTCACCGGTGATGCTCCAGACGTGGAGATCGTGCACGTCCTCAACACCCCCGACTTGCTTCATATCCTTCACCAGATTCGAAATGCATACACTCTTCGGCGTGGATTCGAGCAGAATATTTACGGTCTCGTGCAATAACCGCCACGCGCCAAAGGCCACTAGCGCCGCAATTCCCACCGAGAGGATCGGATCCACAATGGTCCAGCCCATTGACAGAATCAAGATGCCGGCGATCACAACGCCGACAGAAGCTCCAATATCGCCCATAACATGCAGGGTTGCCGCACGCACATTGAGATTATGTTCGTCTTTTTGCAGGCCAAAGGCGATAAACAGGTTGATGGCTATTGCGATACCTGCTGAGCCAAACATGATCAGTGGCTGCACAGGCTCGGGATGCTGGAAACGTTGGATGGCTTCCCAGGAAATGGCAACCGCGATGACAATCAGCGTAACAGCATTGAGCAGCGCCGCCAGGATGCCAACGCGATGGTAGCCAAAGGTCTTGCGTTCGTCCGCCGGACGCTCTGCCTGCACGGCGGCGAACCATGCCAGGCCCAGCGCAAACAGATCGGTGACGATATGACCAGCGTCGGAGAGCAGTGCCAGCGAGTTTGCCAGGAAACCACCAGCCAGGCCCGCACACAGGATAATCACAGTCAGGAAGAAGGCCAGGCGCAGCGTCTTTTTTGCCATGCCATGCGCATGATTGTGCCGGGCATGGACGTGATTATGGCCAATATGTTCTTGCTTACGAACAGTTGTCGTTGTACTCACACCGGCACCCCCGCTTCTTGCTCTACAGAGCTCGCAGGTGCCAGAGATGTTCCAAATTTGTCGAATACTTCCTGTGCATGGGCGACGCCCATCGTCAACAACTGACGGATATGCTCATCCACAAGCCGGTAGTAGACAACGCGTCCAGCCTTGCGCATTGCGACGATCTGCTGGTTGCGCAGGACGCGTAATTGATGAGAGATAGTGGTATCGTCACGTCCAAGGCCACTGGCGAGATCACAGACGCATAATTCGCCTGTGGGAGCATTCAGCAGCGCATGCACGACCTGCAGGCGTGTTGGGTCACTCAGTACCGAAAAGAGCGCAGCGATGCGCGCAGCACTCTCGCTTGAAAGCACATTCCGACGCACTTCCTGTACGTGCGCAGCGTGAATGGAGCGCTCCTGGCACATATCTTCCGTAGAGATGTCAGCAGAGTGAACTTCCATATTTCCTTTCCTTACTTATGAATACCTGCACAATCGTGCAACTATTTTATATCATAATTATATCACCAGCAGACGGGATTTTCCAGTGAGCCAGATCACAACTTTCTTACACCTTGCATTGCTCTTTCGAGAAATGTTACACTAGAGCGTGTCTACATTATCTTACACTAAAAACGATGCCTGGTGGCAACGGATGCGCCCCCGGCTAACGATATTTTATCTGGCCATTGCCCTGGTTTTACTTGCTCTCAGCGCAACAGGTCATCAACGTCTGCTCAGTGAGGTCGGTAGTCGATTCGGCGGATTTTTCTGGGCCATCGATACCGATACAGGAGGAGATGTTGTTGTTGTCTCCACCCCTTCTCAATTGCCTTCTTTCGAGCTGAAAGCGGATTCGTTGACCAGTACGACACGGATCATTGCCATTAACGACCTCAAGGGTGCCAGTAATTTCACACAAGTCTATAAGAAACTTCAGCACGATACGCCCATTACTTATACTATTTTACACAATAATAACTCGACCTCCACGTTTACTCATCTTACTACGGTGTTTACGCAAGATATGTGGTGGCAGCACTATGGTCTGGGACTGCTCGCAGGCTTAAGCTGGCTGATAGTTGGAGCCGTTCTGCTCCTCACTGCGACTGAATGGACCGGAGCAGTCGAGGGACTGACGCTATTGCCAGCGGCGATGCTCCTTCTGTTATATAGTCATTGGGGCAACGTCCAGCACGCCTACACGCCCGATCCTGTCTTCCAGCTACTCTGGGTTCCGGCCTTCGCTTTGCTTGGGGCTGCTTTTATCCATCTCAGTCTGACCTATCGTCCAACGGCGCTCAAGACAGTGCGCACGCCACGCTTTACAGTTGATGGCTTGCCCTATCTGCCCTTGATCGCTCTACTGGCTTACGAGTGGAGTTCTTATCTGATCTTTGGACATGTCCCGACACGTGTGAATCTGCTCATCAGCCTGGGCTACGCGGTCGTTGGCGGGCTTATCAGCCTGTGCATCGGTGTAACGTCATTGATCAGCGTCGGACGCCTGCTTCCACGCCGCTATATCCAGAAGCAGGGGGCAGGTTCCAATCCTATTCCTTTACGCATTCGCCAGCGCATCGGCGATCTTCTCACACTATGGATCGGTGGAGTCGGTCTGGGCTTCTGTCTCGGCGTCCTGCCAATTCTTTTAACCCGGCAGACACTCCTGCCATTGCCTATGTTCTATACATTGGTTATCGTCTATCCGCTCATTCTCCTCTACGCTATTCGTTCTCTTCGCCTGGTTGACCGGCTGCATATTACACTGGAACAGCGCGAGGAAGCTCTACACGAACAACAAAAAACCGCCGAAGAGCTGCGCCTTACCAATAACGATCTCAAACAGGCAACCTCACTCTTGCTTCACGCTGATGCACATCAGCGTTCGATCCTCTCGCAGCGCATCCATGATCAGCCCAAGCAACAGGCATTGCGTATCCGCTCATTGCTAGGTCACTGGCAACATAAGCTCCGTGTAGAGGCTGAACACGATCCAGAGGGGAAAATAGTGGTACAACCCATCATTGAGGCACTTGGGAAGGTGCGCAAGATCAGCGAAGAGCTAGAGGGGGATCTGCGCGGCCTGCAACTGCTGATCGAGGATGTCTACCAGCGTCGTAGCCTCGGCCTCAAGCTCCATCTGGAGAAACTGATTCGCGAAGACCTGCCCGCGCTCCACCCGGAGTCGCCACTCAAGATACAGCCAGACCTCTGGGCACTCGACGTCCTGAATACCAACCTTGAACAGACCGATGAAGGTGCCAGGATCGCTGAAGCCATTTCCTATACCATCACGCAAGCTCTGCTCAATGTCTACAATCATGCAGGGGCCTCATACGCAACTGTACGCAGCGTCTGCACAAACGGAGCGCTTGAAGTCTACATCACCGACGACGGACGCGGCTTTGATCCCAACACTATCTCCCCCGAAAAAACCAGCCTCTTTAAAGCTCAGCTCAAGGTTCGTGAAGCAGGTGGCATGCTCGCGGTCAAATCAATTCCACGCCCAAGACCAGGTCACGGCACCACTGTTATGTTGCGCATCCCTCTCCCTTACTTCGAGAGTAGCAAGGGCACCTCTGGTGCTCTTCTGGAACCCGGCAGCACAATTCCATAGAAATCTGATTCGTTCTCATCCACTAGAGGAAAGGCCATCCCTGGCCCAGATGACAACAAGCTCCTAATATCACGCTCAATATAAGGCATCTACTAAAAATATATATAAATATTATAATCTAGTGAAAGATTGTACAATTTAATGAAATATGATACTATACATTCCGCAAAAAAGATGCATAGCACAACTCTTTATCTTATCTATTTTTATTTGGTGACTAGTGACTATTCAGGACTCCTCGCCACCTGCGGCGGCTCGCGTTTTTATGTGAGCGGTAGGGTTGGCGGCCTGGGGCCGCCAACCCTACCGCTCACATAAAAACGGCTTGCGAAGCGCCCGAGGCGCTGAGGAGTCAGAGAAAGAGAATCTGAAAAGTTGCGAGGAGATAGTATGCTAATGAATCGTATAGGACAACAATTTGGTAATTATCGCTTACTGCGCTCTCTTGGAGAGGGAGGATTTGCTGAAGTCTACCTGGGAGAACATGTGCATCTTGGTTCTCAGGTGGCCGTTAAGGTGCTTCATACACGCCTGATCGCACGTGAACAGGAGCAGTTTCTGCGCGAGGCTCGTATGATCGCGTCACTGGACCACCCCTCAATTGTGCGTGTCCTGGATTGCGGCGTTGAACGTGGCGTTCCCTTTCTGATTATGACCTACGCTCCCTATGGCTCTCTGCGGCAGCTTCATCCCCTTGGGACGCGCCTTCCTTTATCTCAAATATTATCTTATGTTAACTCAATTGCTGCGGCGCTCTCCTATGCGCACGAACAAAATTTGATCCATCGTGATATCAAACCAGAAAATATCTTATTGGGACCGAAAAAAGAGCTACTGCTCAGCGATTTTGGCATTGCGGTAGTCTCTTCTTCGTCTACGCCTGCAAGAACAACTGCTGGGACAATCGCCTATATGGCGCCTGAGCAGATTATGGGGAAACCACATACAATGAGCGATCAATATGCTCTGGGCGTCGTTATTTACGAGTGGCTTTGTGGCGAACTTCCCTTTCAAGGAGCTTTTTTTGAGATATGCGCTCAGCACCTTTACGCGCCGCCTCCACCTCTAAGCGAGAAAGTTCCGGCCCTTCTACCCGCCCTGGAAAAAGTTGTTTTGAAGGCGCTTGCCAAAGAACCCTATGAGCGCTTTGCGAGCGTACAGGAGCTTGCAGAAGTCCTGGAGCAGAGTGTGCAACCATCTCTTTCTCACAGCTACTCTACAGCTTTAATGGTACCTCCTTCTCTTCTTTCTCTCTCGTCCAGCAATCCGTCACCTGCAGCAACGAAGAGGAAGAGCATAACATTGCTCCCGAAAGTCCCATCAACATACCGTCACTTGCTCTGGCTGCTCGTTATAGCCATCTGCCTGCTCCTGGTTACGCTATCAATAATTTCTCCTATGGTCTTCCAGCAACTCCCACCCCATAAAACACAGCTTGGTACCTCATTTCCAGCCCATACCTTCTTCCCACAACAATCTACAGGGCTGCCACGAGCAACTCCAGTGCCTTCGACAAACATACATCTAGTATCTATAACCCCTACTGCATCGAATATAGCATCATCCTCGCCTGCAACTTCATCACGGTCATCCACTGTAACTTCAGGTGCACCAACAGCGACTCCTGGAACGTCTCAGCCGACACAACCAGCAGTTGCACTGACGCCCAGCGGGCACCTGTCGCCTGCATCACCCACGACAATACCACCATCGTCTCCCATACTACAGGTCTCACCGATGTCTCTGGGTCCGCATACACCATCTATTTGCTACGAAGAGCAGTACTACTGGGTATGCAAGGTAATATTGACAGCCTCTGGCCCAACTTCTGGCAGACTCAGGTGGTCTCTGGCGATCTCTGACAATATGTCCGGTGTCACTACTGATGCTATACACGGCAAGCTGAGAGTGGGGGAGCGTCGCGAACTCACCATCTATGTTCCAAACGATCAATCTCAGGGAAATTGCAGTGGTGCGGTTTTTGTCTTCACCAGCACATATAACACGGTGAAAGTACCCTGGACCTGTTCACCAGCTTCTTATTCGGCAACCGGCTCCTCGCGTAACCCGGCATATGCTTCATAGGCATGAGCCAACAAGACACGCCGAACTCGGGTCATCGATGCCGGTGTAGCAGTAGCCGGATCTATTCCTGCACCGCGATAAGCGCGGTTATGCGACCTGATCGTGTGCCGACGGGCCAGGGAACGGGTATTTCCTTCCAGGTGGATCCAGCATCTGCTGAGCGGAAGACACCCTTATTGTTCCCCGCGTAGAAGACGCCAGGTTCAGCCTCGTTTGCCACGAGTACGGACGCTAGCATTCCCCGTGGTGCGGGCAGGCCTTCACGCGCCTGCTGCCACTGGCCATCACCCGATCGGCGATAGATAGCCGACTCCGCGCTCATCGGATTATGTGCCTCCTGCGGACCCGGAGCAGCCGAGATCACGAGCGCGCTGGGATCAGTTGGGTCCGCTGCCACGCTCCAAAGATAGTGATAGTCCAGTCCTTCACCTGGTCGAAACCACGTATCCCCGCCGTCGTCGCTTTGGACGAACCCTGCTCCCGGCCTCATGAAGCCATCACCGGCCGCAGAATACAGCCGATTGGGTGCTAGCCGATGCATGAGCAGCGTATGAGTATCAAACGGTCCGTCTGGCTTGCGGTCTTCCCAGGTCTCTCCGCCATCAAGACTCCGCACTAAAGCACCAGCCTCTGCGGCAGCGAAGATGCGACCAGGTACCAACGGATCGCAAGTAATCCAGCGGATATGGGATGTCCACGGACGTGGCGGAAAGCTCCAGGTAGGCGCCGAAGGTAACCGGCGCAACGCGGTGAGTTCTCGCCACGTGTTGCCGCGGTCCTCGGAGCGGAAGATCGCACTCGGCTCGGTACCTGCATACACCACGCCGTAGCCGCCCTTTCGCTCCGTCGCGCTAACAGTGACCGACATCACCTTTTCGTGCGTGATTCCCTCTCCCACATGCACCCATGAGACGCCCGCATCAGCGCTCCGCCACAGCCCTTGATCGAAAGTCCCACAGTAAACCAGTTCCTGGCGCAGTGGATCGACCGCCAGGCATAGTGGCTCGCTACCCCTCAACTGCAGATCAACCACCCAGCCGCTGTCGTCCTGGCTCACCACGGCCAGCGCCTTATCGATTGCCGCATAGAATTTCATCACAATATGTTCCTTTCCTCTCTCTATATTCTCTGTGGGGAGTATAGCGCAAGGTGGCTGTTTATTTACTGGACAAAAGGTCAGTCTTTGTCAAGCTCTTCATTGAACAATATATTAAGTAAATTGATGAGGGTCCGCGTTTGATTAACACATGAAGGAAGAAGCAACACATCATATACACGCTTTCACTACTTCATGTGATGTAGCAGGAGGATCGAACTGAGGAATCACAGCGCCAATGAGTGCGGCGTCACTTCCTAAAAGCGCCGGTACCACCTCTACCATACTACGAACTCTTGCTGCGGTCACCTGACTGGCGAGCACACTGCGCACACGCGCGAGCAACAGATCGCTCGCGCAGAACACCCCTCCGCCAAGAATGAGGCAGTCTGGCTCGAAGAGATCAACATACCTGACTACAGCAGCTCCCAACCAGCGACCAATCTCGCTATAGACCTGCAACGCAACGCTATCGCCCTGTTCCGCCTCCTCTGCTAATAACTGTGGACTAAAATATTCACGATTGAGCAAGCGCTGCGTCAGGCTGGACTCCTCTCCCCGTCGCAATGCTCGCTGCACCATCTTTTGCATGGCATCCATCGAAACCAGCGTATTGATACAGCCACGCTTTCCACAACTACAACGCGGCCCATTGGTCGATACGAGCAAATGACAGACATGACCCATATAATTCCGCTCGGAACGCTCCAACTGCCCATCCACAACCAGTGAAGCACCAACCACAGCATTGACTGTCAAGAAGAGCAGGCGCTGAAATCCCTTTCCCGCTCCAAAACGCTGCTCCCCCAAAATCGCAGCATCCACATCTACAAAGAGTTGAGCAGGCAAGCTATAACGGGCTTCGAGGAAATCACATAGTGGAAAACCATTCAATGCGGGCAACAAAGATACATGCAGAGGACGCCGCAACGCCGCATCAAGCGAACCAGGGATACTCACGCCCAGGCCACAAATAGACAAACCATCTTCCCGCGCAGAGGTCAACATGTCGTCAATAGCACGTACATATGGATCGAGGGTAGCAGAAGTCGGGCGTCCCCTCAACGTCTTCGCATGGGCACGCCGTAACACTCGTCCATGACGATCAACCAGAGCAACAGTTGTCCTTCCTCCACCCACCTCCACTCCAACCGCTACGCGCCTATCCCTATGCATCGGCTGGCACCTGCGATCCCAGATTCTAGCATTTATCTAGAACATATGTTCTTACTACAACAGATCTACAGCAATAGATACGAGGACAATAACACAGTTTATGCAATCCAAGTATAGCCAGCCTTTAGAACGTTTGTCAAGACATTTGTTTGAGACGTTTGTACTAGATCGTCCTGTACCATAGCCTGTAGTGAGTTTCCGGGCGCTTCAAACGTGCCAGTAGGGGTCGGGCTTGCCCCCACCCGGCCTGATGGTGCTCCCCAGGCCGGGTGGGGGCAAGCCCGACCCCTACTGGCAAACTCCCCCACAACGTGATACAGTAAGACAATATACATGAACGTATCACAATTGCAGAGTAAGCAAGGAGAGTACTATCGTGTCTGGAGCTTACAGGCCTGAAAATACACGAGGGCAAAAACCTTCAAAGTCTCCTATCATCGGCCAGGGTCACGGCCTATCCGATGAAGAAGGCCAGATGATTCAACAGATGATCCGTGAGGAGCAGCATACCTCGCGTGAGTTGTATATTCCTGAAGAAGACCTGTCTGGTGAAGCGACAACACGGCTGTCTTCGGAAGCGGCTCGCGTTATCGACGCCAGCAGAGTACGCCAGGTACTACAGTTGTTTAACCGTGATTATCTCTATGGTCAGGGACGCTTCGATGAGTATAAAGATGGCCTGCTCCTCAAATGGGGCGACGGCTATTCGCGCAAGCATATCTGGATGACAGTCGAGAACGCCAACCTGGTCTTTGAGACAAGCCATTTCAAGAAGTGCGATAAACCCTATTGCACAGGCACTCACCACGTGCTCACTCCCGACCTCTACACAAATATTGACGTGATTAACCAGGAATTGGGGGATCAATTCCGTCGCCCTGTATACGAGCGTTCAGAAGATTAGCAGTGAATTAGCATCAGGATTGTAGAAAATTGACTATACCTATTCTTGCATTGGAAAAAGATCTCTTCTTCTCCGTGAAGATGCGCGATACCTTGCGCCATCACGATATGGAGGTCACGACTGTACGCACGCTTGCCGCCTTTGAACAACGCCTGGCGGCGAGCACTGACGAGCGTCCACAACTCGTCATCGTAAATACTGCTACCGCCGGCGTTGACTGGGAAGCTGCTATCCGCGCAGCCAGGACACGCGATCTGCCAGTGCTTGCATTCGGCTCGCACATGGATCTGGAAGCACGCGCAAAAGCCCTGCAAGCCGGTGCTCAACGCGTTGTCGCTAACTCCAAATTTAGCAGCGATATGCCCGGCCTGGTCAACCGCCTGCTAAACACGCCCACTGAGACCATAGTTCAAGAGACCAACGATACAGAAGAATAGGACACCAGATCGTGCAGGGTCGAGTGCTCTTATGCGTTTATAAACTGGGTAACATCATCTTCTGCACCAGTCGGTACCCGAATGGAATGAAGGAGAGACCATACCCCAATGGGCGCTTTTCGTAAGCCAGGTCCTGGCGCCGATAGTGCCAGCGCGTGCGGAAAAAAGTTTGACGAGTATTCTGGGGAGGTGGAACGATCTGTCGCATGTGACGATAACGTGGTCGATGGGCAATACGTCTGCTCATGCATACTCCTTATCTAGAAGAAAACAGACATGAAAAAGAGGTTCCTCTTGACATAGTATTATACGTCAGGAGAAACCTTTTTTTCTCACGCTCAAGATTTGTATCTATCTGCGATTCCAGAGGAGACCTGGTTTAGTGGCCGCAACCGCAACTGCGGGACTGACCACCATCATCTGCAGTCTTGAAGGAATGTCCACAACCGCAGCTTGATACTGCATTCGGGTTATTGACGGTAAAACCGGCACCCATCAGGCTATCGACATAGTCCACTTCGCTACCCGTAATATACCCAAGGCTCATCTCATCGACAAGGACCCTGAAGCCTTCCATCTGGACGCTGGTATCACCCTCTTGCTCTTCGTCAAGAGTCATACCATACTGCAGTCCTGAGCAACCACCACCAGCTACGAAGATACGCAAACCAAGACCGGGGTCATTCTCCTGCTTCAGGAGTTCGCGTACTTTGTCTGCAGCAGCAGATGTCATGGTTATGGTAGTTGTCTCGATCGCCGATTGCTGGCTCTGCTCGATCATTGTGTATTCACCTCTCCAAGGGGCTACCTATGCAACCCCAAAGTACTGTTCTAGCATAAAAATCTGGATATCCTCCAGGACTCCACTTGCGAAATATTATATCCTACAGAAAGTGAAGCGTCAAGGCATGGAGGACGATTTGATGCTGCGATGGTACGTCCATCATAGACCAAAACGCTGTTGTACCCTGATAATATTCCCGAGCAGTGATGGGGCATCGGGTGCATTCCCAAATAGATTTTCGCTCCGCCGTTCCTGTCCACCCGCCGCCAGGCGCATGACGATATTAGAGGCGGACCAGCCCTGCGCCATCAAGTGTGCTCCCACCGCACTGATAATTGGCGTGGCGAACGACGACCCGGACCAATCTGCCCACCCCACAGTGTTCTGCTCGCCATTGGGAAAGGTAGGTGAGAGATAAAGGCCACGCACTGCATCCGGAAGTGCGTTAGGATCGGTCGCTCCGTAGCTCTCACCTCCAAATGTGGCCACTCCCGAGTCCAACGGAGGGATATTGGCGGCATTGGCAAATTTCGACGGCGCGAACTTACTGTTGACCGAGGTAACGCTAAGCGTACTCTCGTAACGTGCAGGCGCTCGTGGCGGACGCCGTGCCAATCCTTTCTCGCTGGCACTACTCGAGTCATTTCCGGCTGCCGCGACGATAAGCGCACCATGCCCATGCAAACTTTCAAATAAGAGTCGCAATCCCTCTTCGATATGATCAAGTACCCGTATGACGCCGTTCAACTGCGTCGTTGGCCACTGTCGGTTGTCAAACCAGATATACGGTAGACGACGAATATCTGGCATGATAGTCAAACTCAGGTTAATGACGAGCCGCCGAATAGAGCCAGAGACTATCTCACGCTCAAGATCGGTAAGGGCGGCAAATAAACTGTACAGGTCGCTCCCACCATAATCGTTGAGGATACGTACCAGGCGGATACGCGCATGCGGAGCGATGTCGCGCAGCAATCCCACAACCGAGATACCATGATCAGGCATTAAATAATAGCGCGCATCGGTCGCGTAATCGCGCCCGGTACGTACGTCGTTGGTTAGTGGATAGCGATCATACTCAACGACAAATGAGCCATCTTCGTTGCGCAAGTCGGTTGCAAGGCGCTGCAAAAGCCAGTTACGGCGCAGTTCTGGTCGCGTGGCAGCGCTACGAATGCGGTCAGGATGCTGGGCGGTATCCAATACAGCAATCAGCACATCCTCAGCCCCTTTAGAATCCAGCGGAATCCCACGATCCAACAACCTGACACGCCAGCCCAATAATGTGTTTCCCGGCGCAGAGACATCCAGCGTCGGGGAAGGACGAGGGGGAATCGCTGGCCCCCCATCACCATAAAAGAGGGGGGCCGCTGTCACTAACCAGTTTGGCATTGCGGAGACGATGTGCAATCCTCCCTGCGCCAGGTGCTCAAGATGCCCTTGTACATAGGATAAGGTCATAGGCAACGGATCTCGTACCGTCGGGTCCATATGGCGCGCATGAAAGAAAATAGCAATGAGCGGTTGCTTACGGTGTAATCCAAAAATAAATGAACGACGACGTACAGGTGGCAAACCTGGCGTCTCGCTCCAGCGTCCATAGGAGCCATAAGGCTCTAGAGCGAGACTATATTGTGCCAGAAACGCGTTTAACTGAGCACGTACCTGCTCAACTACTAATTCCTGTGTGTCGTCCACAGGAAGACGCGGCAAGCGAACAATCACGACCATTTCACCGGGAACCCAATGAAATAATTCCTCTGGAATCCCCATAAACTCTGTTGAACTACGAGACATGCACGAAAATCCCCCCTCCACAATGTGGTGATCGAGTGTGTGCGGCGCTGCTTGCTCCAGTGGGCGCAGCGTAGACTGAAGTGAGAAAGGCTCCCTGGCACTATATTATACTGTAACGTGCGACAAGAGACAAACGGTAACCTTCCCGTCTGCTATAATGAGGAAAGATCTTTCCCGTAGGGGTGGGGCTTGCCCCCACCCGGGAGCCCGTTGAACGCTTGTGGGTCTGCGGGTGGGGGCAAGCCCCACCCCTACGGGAAATCGGTATTTGAAATGGATTGGGCCTTGCCCCCACCGGCGACCAACAACCAGGGAGTCTATAGCATGTATACTGAGCGTCTCTCCAGCACTCTTATTGAGATAATACGAATTCCAAGCACATCAGGTCACGAAGAGCGCGTACGCAGTTATCTGCAACAGCAACTTTCAACTCTCGGCCTCACTACTCACGTTGATGGATCAGGCAATCTCATAGCGACACTCGCCGGTGAAGGCAGGCCGCTCCTGCTCAACGCCCATATGGATCGCGTCCCCCCAGGACTGGGACACGAGCCCATCTTGCGCGACGACATCCTCTACAGCGATGGCACAACCAACCTGGGAGCCGACGATGCCGCCGGTATCGCTATTATCCTGGAGGTCTTGAAACGCACTATTGAGCAAAATCTTCCTCACCCACCTCTCATCATTGTCTTTACTGTCCAGGAAGAAGCAGGTCTCTGTGGTGCAAATGGTTTCGATGGCACGGCCTGGCACGTTACGGACGGTATCGTCTTCGATAATGCTTTCGAGGCCGGTGTGGTCGTCTCTCAAGGTGCCGCATACGAAGCTTTCGACATAAAAATCAGCGGTCGTACCGGACATCCCGGCAAAGATCTCTTGCATACCGTTAACGTCATTGATATCTTCCGCGCCGCCAACTATCCGCACGGCTCGCTGGCCAACGATCAGACCCGCATCAATGTCGGCCTCATCATTGGTGGCAACGCGCGCAACGCCGTCCCGGCTCATCTCGTTCTTGAAGGCGAGCTACGCAGTTTCGAGCCTGAAGCAGTTCGCAATTCTTATAAACAAGCTATACGCACAGCCTTCGAGCAAGCTGCTCAACGTTTCGGAGGTTATGCCGAGGTCACATTCAAGACTCATTCAACAGGCTACACAATCAACATGGACGAACCACTCTTAAAGATCTATCAAGCAGCTCTTACCCACAGAGGAGCCACACTGGAACTCAAACCTACATTTATTGGGAGCGACACCAGCGGTTTTCGTCCCTCAATCAAAGCGTTCACCGTCTCTACAGGCGTTGTGAATGAGCATTCTGTGGAAGAATATGTGGCCCTGGCACCTCTGGAGCAACTTGTACGGGATACATTACAGATATTGTTGCTGTGGCTAGAAAACAAGTAGATGTTTATTTACACCTTGCTTATATCCTTCTACGATTAGTAATAAGGAAAGGTTCGCCCGCATCATCCAACATGCATTCAACCAGAGCGGGAATAGGTCCGTGTTATCATTAATGAGAGAACTATTTCATATATCTCCAGGCCCGGTCCTCTGGGCATAAAAACACGTATTTGCGTGTTATAATAAGCAGAACATATCAGGATTACCAAAAAGCGAGGATAAAATATTATGGCACAAGTCTATGGCGTTATTATTATCGGCTCCGGGCCAGCAGGCTATACTGCCGCCATCTATGCGGCACGTTCTAATCTCTCGGTTCTCATGTTTCAAGGCTACCAGATGGGCGGTCAGCTCATGCAGACCAGCGACGTAGAGAACTATCCTGGCTTCGAAGAGGGTATCCTGGGACCCGAGATGATGGATAAATTTGAGCAACAGGCGCGTCGTTTCGGTGCGGAACTGATCCCCGAAGACGTAACCGCTATCGATTTTAGCAAGCGCCCGTTCACAGTCTGGACCGACTCGGGCGAGTATCGTTCGAAGGCTATTATCATCTCGACAGGCGCGAGCGCGAAGTGGCTGGGGCTCCCCAACGAGAAACGCTTGCAGGGACGTGGCGTTACAGCCTGTGCCACCTGTGATGGTTTCTTCTTTAAGAATAAGGATGTTGTCGTAATCGGTGGCGGTGATACTGCAATGGAAGAAGCGCTCTTCCTGACCCGCTACGTCAACCATGTGACCCTGATCCATCGTCGTGATACGTTCCGCGCTAGCAAAATCATGCAGGAGCGCGCGCGTAAGAATCCCAAGATCGACTTCTTGATGGAGAGTGACGTGATTGATGTGCTGGGCGATAACGCCGTAACAGGTGTACTCGTGCGCAACATCAGAACAGGCGAAAAGATGGAACTGCCGACCCAGGGCGTCTTCCTGGCTATCGGTCACCAGCCCAACACAGACCTGTTCAAAGGCATTATCCATACGGACAAAGTAGGCTACATCGTGCCAGTTGAACACACTATGACCAACATCCCTGGCGTCTTCGCAGCAGGAGATGTCACCGATCATCGCTATCGCCAGGCTGTTACCGCCGCCGGTGATGGCTGTCGCGCCGCCATGGATCTGGAACGCTGGCTAGAAAGCCTGGGTGAGGATGTAGATGTCGAAAACTGGAACTAATCTTCTTTTGTTGGCATCTTACCGCTTCACAAGTCGCCTGTTCCTCGCCCGTAGGGGTCGGCCTCGCGCCCACCCGCGAACCCGTTCACGCACCAGGAGCCCTCATGTGAGCTCGCGGGTGGGCGCGAGGCCGACCCCTACGGGCACTTTTGCATCGCCCCAGGGCGGTTCCTCACCTGCTTGCCATATCCGCCTCTCATCAGTATAATGAGCACAATTAACCTCATAATCGAAGCTCAATGGAACGTCCCGGCATATACGAGAGAGGTGTAGCCACTTATGAATATTACTGATAAGACAGGTGGTATCATCGTTGATACCCCCAAATCCCAGGAGCCACGTCCCGTTTCTCTCTTCGACCAGATAAATATCAACGTTTTCTGGCTGGCAAATCAGTTCCACTGGAATGCTATTATCGCCGTCATTATACCTAGCATGGTCGCTAAACTCCTCGATCCCACGCAAAAAGATATCAATCTACCGCTTGTTGTTATCTGGGGCACACTCGTCGCGGTCGTCGTCAATCCACTGGTCGGCGCCTTCTCCGACTATGCGACCTTCCGTATGGGTCGCCGTCGCCCCTTCATGATACTTGGCACAATCGGGAATGTTATCGTTCTGGTCTTTTTCGCCTTCACACCATCCCTCAACCGCGGCATCCTGCTCTTAAGCATGGCCGCGCTTTTCTTCTTATTACAATTTAGCAATAATCTGGCCAATTCTCCTTGGAGCGCCATCATCGCCGATAAAGTACCTATTCGTCAGCGTGGCCTGACTGCAGGCATTAACGGCGTCTGCCTCTTGCTTGGCACCGCTCTCGGTTCGGTCGTGGCCGGTCTTATCGTCAACAAGCAGGACACCCTGCCCATGTACAAAAGCGAGATCGTGCAGATTTTCCTGCTTATCGCCGTTGTACAAACCCTCGTTGTGGCCTATACGGTCCTGACGGTCAAGGAAATTCCGCTACCACGAGAACAACATGTTGCTTTACAAATCCGCCCATTCTTGCGCAAGTTCTTCTTCAAACCTTCTCGCTATCCCGATCTTTCCTGGGTTCTACTGGCGCGCTTACTTATGATGATGGGGATATGGGGCGTCTTCTATTTCTTACAATACTATGCCGATGATGTACTGCACGTTACCGGCGAACAGTTTATCGGCGGAGTTTTTCTGCCCATCTTGCTAGGATCTGCTCTGCCAACCTCAATCATTGCAGGCTGGGCATCGGATCATTGGGGGCGTAAGGGTCTGGTCTATCTCGCGGGTGCCATGATGACGATCGTGTGCTTACTTTTCATCGTATGGCAAAATCCGGCTGGCGCTCTCATAGCAGCAGCATTCTTTGGCATCGGCTATGGAGCATACACAAGCGTGGACTGGGCGCTCGTCACTGATGCGCTACCCCCTACCGATGAAGCAGGCAAATTTCTGGGCATCTGGTCAGCAATGGGGATACTCCCGCAGGTAATTGGCATTAGCATTGGCGGAATACTCTTACAGGTACTACAAGGTATGCCCAATCATTTCGGCTACTCCGTACTCTTCCTGGTAACTATTGTCTACTTTGTTCTGGGTACAGCAGTAATCTACCAGGTCAAAAACGTGAAATAGCAGCTCGCGTTCATCTGTAACATCATCACCCGTCTCCACGTATATTTGGTAGAGATTATAAAATAAAAATATGCTCGACAGCGCGACAAATTTATGATAGTATCCAGGCACACGGTGATAGACATGTGACGCAAACCATATAAATTCAATAACTATGAAGTATTGTAGATGGAACAACGATGAGTATTGGATGCTTATCGCGAGACTATGGCATCTAGTGTACTGCTCTATATGTTCCCCAATGCAAACATATAGAGCAGTACAGCAGAGCAGAGGTATGCCCTTCATGATGGCTAACGTACCTCTTTGATGGCCTGCAAGTCCACACTTCCTCCTCACAAGCACCTATGTTAAGCGTCCAGGTACACCCAGATTGTAAATAAAATGAATAATCGTCATTTTATTTACAAATTTTTTAATTTCTGATCAAAATAGATCAGAACAGGAGTTAATCAATGAGTAGTACGAAGCGGAATACAGCCCACATCCGCCATCAGGGCTACGTCAATTCTAATGGAGCATTCAGTACAACGGTGGCAATGCTATTCAGGTCTCTTCGTAGTTTTCCTGCACTTCTAGTTGCAGGACTGGCACTTCTCAGGAAAACCATTCTGTTCTCAACAGTTGTTACAGGTCAGCCTGCTATAACCATAGTTCCACTCGCGAAAATGGCTGCCTCACCCATTGCGGATACAGAAAATGTTGTGCAAGAGCAGGTCACCGTCGCAGAGCAGACGACACAAAGCGCTCTTCCTACCGCAGCCTACCTGAGCATGCAAGAGCAGGGAGATACACTCCATATCGCCGAAGCTATGGATGACGCGACTGCCATTCATACGCTAAACAATACGGAAACGGAGTTGTTCCCCTGGCTGCAACATAGCGCACGCGAGCGCAACCTCAAATTCATCGCCGCTGCCTTGAGTGCAGAAGATGAAGTCAGTTACCTGGCTTCGAGACTCTGGCTACAAGAAGATATTGTTCCTTATGTTATAGGAACAAACGATGCAAACTATCGCCCCGATCTCGAAGATACAGCACGAATGATTGCTGCTAACTTTGACAGGAACAATACTGTTTATACAAAGCTCAGCACCAGGAATGAAGTGCGGGTGGCTGATCTTGTCACACTTTCAGATTACCAGCGCACAGCCTCTCCAGAAGATTTTGCCCTGCTAACCAGGCTAGCTCAAGACTTCCAGGGTAAAAGGCTGGTGTTTATTAACGCCACCCCCCAGGGTGGAGGCGTCGCGTTGATGCGCCATGCTCTTATCAGGCTTCTGCGCTTGCTCAATGTCGATGCCCACTGGTATGTGTTATATCCCAATAAAGAAGCATTTGATATCACCAAGCCCAAGTTCCATAACGTCTTGCAGGCGGTTGCTCCCCAAGGTACGGAACTGAATGCACATGATAAAGAGGTCTACAATACCTGGATCGCGGAAAACGCTGTCGCCTTCGAGGATGTTTTTAAAGAGACAGATGTGGTTGTCATCGATGATCCGCAGCCTTCCGGTTTGATCCCTTACATTAAACAGACCAGCCCTACTACGAAAATCATCTATCGCTCTCATATCCAGATCGTCGCCAATCTGGCCAGCCAGGAAGGTACGCCGCAACGCACAACCTGGAGCTTCGTCTGGGATAATGCCAGACAGGCCGAATGTTTTATCAGCCATCCCATGAAAATGTTTATACCAGACGATGTGCCTGCAGACAAAATATTCTATATGCCCGCGACGACCGATCCTCTGGACGGACTCAATAAGCCGCTCACCGAAGAGCAAATGAATTACTATATGAAGCTGTTTAACACGATGCTGCGGCAAGAGCACCAGACGCCCCTGGACGAGACACGACCATATATTGTCCAGATTGCCCGTTTCGACCCTTCGAAGGGCATCCCCGATGTCATGGAATCGTACAGGAAGCTACGTCTCATGCTGGCAGAGCAAAACCAGGTACTTCCGCAACTGATCATCACTGGCAACGGCTCTATCGATGACCCAGACGGCGTCCCCATTTACAACATGATTATGGAGACACTTCATTCAGAAGCGTTTGCGCACCTCGCCGACGACATAAAAGTGCTGCGCCTGCCGCATATCGATCAGCTTCTCAATACTTTGCTCAGAAGGAGTATCATCGTTCTTCAGCTTTCGACCAAAGAAGGCTTCGAAGTCAAAGTCACAGAAGCACTCATGAAGGGCAAACCGGTCGTCGCCTACCGTGTTGGCGGTATCCCGCTCCAGATCCAGGACACCATCAACGGCTACCTGGTCGAAGTCGGCGACACCACCCTGGTCGCCGAGCATCTCTACAATATGCTCACTGACCCGGAACACTATAAGCGCATGAGCCTGGCCGCTAGCAACCTTGCAGGAAAAGACTACCTGACCATCCCTAATGCCATCTGCTGGCTCTACATGGCCATGCTTCTCCTGAATGAGGAAAAAATCGCAGGCAATTATCAGTGGGTGAAAGCCCTGGCCCAAAACTACGGCAATCCCGCAAAGGTCTAAAAACACCGCACACGCAAGCTATGCCTTGCGTGTGCCGCCTGTCCTTCAGGCTTTCCTCCGCGCGTTCTGCCGGAGTAATGCAGCGAAAAGTGCACTTGCTGCATTGGAGGCCCAATGAGGCACAATCAGTGGCAGCAGTCGTCGCTCCTGGAGCAAGGAAAGCAAGGGCATCGTGAGCGTGATCGGCAGTGCTGAGAGTGGCCGGTAGGCAAGATAGCGCCGATTGAGTGACAGAGGGAGCGCCTCGTGCTGCAACGCCCAGACGACGGAGACCAGCGCCACTGACATGGTTGTGTTGCCCATAAGTGCCCCCAGGCGTGGCAGCACATATCCAATATAGGTTGCCTCCTCGGTCACGCCCCAAATGACAGGCCAGACCAGCACACTGTAGAGCGAGGCTGCCCGTGGCAAGTCATGGACTGCTGCAACCTGTGGAGGCTGCTCGGAAGAACCATAGAATAGCCGGGTCAAGATAGTGCCAATGCCAACCGCTGGTGCCAGGGCCACGAGATTACCCAGACCCAGCACCATATCACGACCCAGGCGTTCGCGCTGTATATTAAACAGATCCGCAAGGCCGATGCCCTCGCGTCGAGTGAGCCATGTGAGGACTCCGAGACACTGGAGATCGATCAGTGTGCCAGAAACCATCCACCAGCGTGCTGCCACTTGTGAAGGTTTTGGATGGCGCTTCAGTCGGAAGCCTGCTATGATCGCCAGTTGCGTCAGCAGCGAAAATATAGGACGTACCGCAAGCATCAAGACGGGTGCCCACCACGTGGTGCGGCTCGACCTGGCAGATCTGGACGTACCTCCCCATATACCAGATAGCGACCCAATGCATATGCTTCTTCTCACGATGAGAAAGATCACACTACCCATACTGGCGGCCAGGGAGCGCAGTGGAAGGCGATGCCGTCGCTGTGGTCGTACTGACATAACCATCGCTTTATATCTAACTTTCTGTGAAATAGGACATCTTCCGTACAATTACTGAAACAATCAGCAGATACTGCGTCACTGAACGCTGTGCTGATATACTGCTCATGCAGCATGTCGTACACAGATAATGCTCACAGCCGCTACCCATAGCAGCAGCACCAACAGAAGCACAACATATGCGACATATTGGACAGCAGCGCTCAGCACGAAGTTCCAACCCGCAACAACGAGCAGCGGAGCCAGTACCGCAGCGATCCAGCCGAGCCATCTGGGTAGGGCGTGTGTACGAAAGATGAGGAGAGCAGCCGCTCCAAAGAACACACCCATCGCCAGCAGCTTATACGTATCACCCTCAGTATTCAGGTCATAGAGCGTTCGGATTGCCGCTGCATTCCCCATCGTCGCTACGTGATCGGCAAGAACCTGTGTGAAGAGCCCTTGAAGGAGAGATACTGTGCCTGCGGTTATGCCAGCCCCAAACAGAATGTTTGACAACGTGGCGCTCTCGCCCTTGAACCGCCGCAAGGCGCTCCGCAACGCAGCCGCGAACACGACAAGCGAAACTCCAGCGATGCCATCGAGGAGATAGGCCTGGATCATCGCAACCTCACGATGGGAACTGAAGTAGGCTCCAATCGTGGAGACAGAGTCAGTGGATCCTGGGGCGGAAGTTGCCATACCGATGGCAAGACCTGCGAGCCAGGCAACAACGTATGCAAATCCGGCAAAGGCAATCCAGCGTCCTCCTTGCATCATTGCCTCTGAACGGCTATCAGGGGGTGCAACAGGTTTGTTGGCTGCCATCTTCTCGAATCCTTTCTCATTTCAGTCCAACTATTCTCTTAAATTATTGCCGCCATCAGAGAGGAAGTCAATAAAATGGTCTGAAACTTTTCCTTTGCCTGCAACTCTAAGAAATAGAAGGGCACAAACTGACTACTATTATCTACTAATAGAAAGGGCGAGTTATGGAACAAAATATCCTCTGGGCATCTTTGACGAATACAGGATTAGAGCATCTACGCCTGTCACAGAACGAGGAACATATTATTGCAGATGGCCTGATCATTGGCATACAGGATCACAGACCGTTTCGGCTGCGCTACGAAATCCGCTGTGATACTCAATGGCGAGTGCGCAGCGCCCATCTTAGTGTAGACGATCCCCCTCACACGCTCCAACTCCACTCAAACGGAAAAGGCACCTGGACGGCAAAAACAGGGGACCCACTTCCAGCTTTTGATGGTTGCTTTGATATTGACATCTCGGTCACACCATTCACCAACACACTACCAATTCGTAGGACAGGACTTAAAACAGGAGAAACTTGTGATCTTACCGTCGTCTATATCACCGCCCCCGACCTGCAAATAGAGCCACTACAACAACGCTACACGTGCCTGAATACCACCTTAGACAGTGCGACATACCGCTATGAAAGCCCTTCAAGCGAGTTTACCGCTGACCTCTCTGTTGATGCTGATGGGCTGGTTCTCTTCTATCCAGAACTCTTCAAGAGGGTACAAATATGATAATCTCTCTATCAGGAGCGAAAGGGTGAGCACTTATACAGTTACCCTTTCGCTTCAGCCTGTTTATATATACTCTTCCGGGCGAATCTCCACGTACTTGCGGAACCAGACCAGCATCGCCTCCCAATACGCCAGCCACTGACTCGGCGATCTCCTACCAACATGCCAGGCACCCGGAACCCGAATAAACTCGGTCGGTACCTTATCAATTATCTTTAAGGTCGTATAGAACTGCTCCGACTGCTCAATAGGACAGCGCAGGTCGTTTTCAGGATGCAAGAACAGAGTGGGCGTGGTAACACGAGGAGCATAGGTCAGCGGTGAGCGCTCACGATAGTAGTCGGCCCGCTCGAGTTCCCAGGGATAGCCCTTCGCCTGTGCAGCCTGCCAGAGTCCTATGTCAGAAGTTCCTGTGAAACTGGCTAGATTAGAGATACCAGCCATCGGAACGGCTGCCTTGAAACGGTCGGTCTGTCCGATAATAAACATGGACATATAGCCACCATAGCTGTAGCCGCTTACGACCAGTCGCTCTGGATCGGCAACTCCACGCGCAATACACTCATCAACTCCACGCATAATATCCTGGAAGTCCCAACCGCCCCAATCTCCAACTACCTCACTCATAAACTCATGGCCGTAACCAGTACTTCCGTGCGGATTACAATAGAAGATCGCAAAACCCTGCGCCGCGAAATAATGATTATAAGGATTGATCCCCACGCTATACGACGAGTTTGGACCACCATGAATACGCACTAGCAAAGGATAGCGCACACCTTCACGTGCACCATTGGGATAGATCAACCAGCCGTCGATATCCTCCCCATTAGCTCCCCGATAACGTATCCGCTCGGTTTTCGCCCAGGCGATCTCAGACACCAGTGAATCGTAAAGATGGGTCAACTGCACCTGCTCTCTCACACCATTCCCAGCCAGTGCCAGGCGTTGCAATTCCCAGGGATGGTCTGCCCCCTCTTGCGCAATCAGCAGCGCACGGTCGTCAGGCAGGAGAGCCAGAAAGAACGTCACCGATCCACTCGTCAAACGTTCCGTTTTACGCCATACAACATCCATACGATAGACGTTGACACAGGCCTGCTCTGTCACCAGGAAATAGATCTGCTGCTCATCACTGCTCCATCGTGGACGATAAGGACCAGGTATCCCAAACTGCGAACCCGTCTCCGGACAGGTACCATTATCCAGATCCGGCGTCAGTTCCAGCATATTGTCTCCAACATTCCCTCTGCGCGTCACCAGGTAGAGGCGAACCGTATGCAACCCATACTTAACAGTATCTTTCTGGCCCACAATCATCACCGACTGCCCATCAGGTGCCCACTCGTAACACAGCGTCTCTATCGTACTATCCGTAAGACGCCGTTCCTCGCCCGTTTCAGGATTGATAGCCCACAGATCAGCCGCAAACGTACGGTCACGATCTTCATTGCGGTTACACACGATGCCGATCTCAATGCTATCAGATGTCCAGGATGGCTGCACATAGTCAATCGTATCAAAGGTAAGACGACGGATATTAGCAGGATCGACAGCTTCTTTATCACCGGTAGGAGCTGGCATCACGAAGAGCTGACTAAATTTCTCGAAGAGACCACGCCCATCCAGCCGATACCACGTCCTGCTAATTGTACGCAAGCGCGTGCTCTCCTGCTGCTCCAGTTTCTTCTGTGCAGCCTCATCGAGTATCTTGCGTCCCAACAAGACATCATCCTCGTCGCTCGCAGCAGCAGGAGCTGTCAAGGCAATCCATTTCCCATCAGGCGACCATGCAATCTCGTTCACTCCATACAACAGGTGCGTCAGGCACCGTGCCTCACCACCATCAGTATCAATCAACCAGAGCTGATTAACATCTCCCTCGCGGTTAGAAAGAAAAAGCAGGCGACGACTATCTGGTGCCCACACAGGATTGCTATCGCTTTTCACACCACTGGTCAACTGTCGAGGTTCACCAACGGCATAGCCATGCTCATCCAGGTGCAACAACGAGATAGCGCTGCGATTTTCATCCTTCTCCTCATCGGTGGAATGGACCACAAAAGCAACACGCCTCCCATTGGGAGAAAGCGCGATATTGCCCAGGGTTTTCAGTGACCAGAGATCATCACGAGTAATTTTACGAGGTGTTGTCATAAAAAACCTTTCTACAGAGAATACAGGAGCACACAGTGCCCGAAATAAGCATTCCTACAGTCAGAGTAACATACTAATTGAACATAATATATGGCATCCCGACCGCAGTAAGCAACTGCCGGAATGCCATATATACCACTCATCTCGTAGCGGTGGAGTTTGCCCCACCCACATCAGGAAGCAGAATGTTACTCGACAGAACCCTCGTATATGCCCATGATTGTGCCAAGGAACTTCACTGCATCTTCTCTGCTGCGCTGGAAGGAGTTGCGACCAATGATCGAACCAAAGCCACCACCATCGCGGATAGCACGAGCCTCGTTGAAGACCTGGTCATCGGCAGCCGTCGCACCACCAGAGAAGATCACAATACGGCGACCATTGAAAGCACCCTGGACGACATGCTGCACACGCTCGGCCAGGGTCGAGGTAGGAATCTCATACTTCTGGTAGACCTTCTGGGCGTCAGGTAGCTCCACTTTGGCGCTGGGAAGTTTCACTTTAATGATGTCTGCTCCCAACTGAGCGGCGATCTGAGCGGCATAAGCCACCACATCGATGGCCGTCTCACCATCTTTGCTAAGGCTACTGCCGCGCGGGTATGACCATACCACCACAGCAAGACCGGAAGCCTTTGCCTCGGCGGTCAGTTCGCGCAGTTGCTGATACATCTCAGTACGCAGGGACGATCCAGGATAAATAGTGAACCCAACAGCCACACAACCCAGACGCAGAGCATCCTCCACACCAGAGGTAATTGCGGAGAGAGGATCTTTCTCATCCTGGAGAACATCGTGGTTATTGCACTTCAGAATCAGCGGAATCTCGCCAGCAAAATCAGAGACGCCCGCCTCCAAAGAGCCCAATGGCGCGGCATAGGCATTACAGCCAGCCTCAATAGCCAGTTGGAAATGATAACGAGGATCATAGCCTGCAGGATTTGGCGCAAAACTGCGAGCTGGACCATGCTCAAAACCCTGGTCTACCGGCAGAATTACTAATTTTCCTGTTCCGGCCAATCGTCCATGGTTGAGCAAACGAGCAATATTGGTACGCACTCCAGGACTCTCACTAGTATACCAGCTTAAAATTTCTCGAACGCGATCGTTCATCGGGGTACTTCCTTTCGACTTTATAAAGGTGTGGGTACAAAATAATCGGCCTTTACGCCTGCATTGTACCACGCGTTGGCCTTCAGAGGAAAATATTGCCCCAGATTCTTTCGTTAAAGAGTTCATTAAGATAAGGAAAACGTTATGATCTCCTCTCGCTTGTAGAGAGGCTGGGAGCCACCTCTACATCGAAAATAGCACCTCTACGATACCGATGAGCATAAAAAAGCTCTTAAGAAATTGTGATGTATATGTGAGAGGTTGCCAGAAAATGAAACAGAGGAAGAGTATTCCTACCTGCAATTACCACAAACGGGCCATAGCAGAGCAATTAGTATCAAATATACAAGCAGGCAGTACAGGCAAAAATTGCCTGTACATAGCGAAGCGAAAAGCACAGCCATTGTTACTGCAATCTTATTGATACGTTTCTATACCCAGGTAGCAGAGAAGACTGTTCCTCTATAATACTGTTAATAGTAGTAAATACCTGAATAAATAGTTAGTTTATACAGTTGGCGGTCATTTATAGGCAGGACTGATCTAAAGGAGAATACGTACGATGAGTGACAACGGCTTCGATCATATTGCGCAGGAAATATTGAAGCAACAACAAATGATGGAGAAGCTAGAAGCAGACAATCGCGAGCTACGTCGTCAACTTTCAGATCTGCGTGCAGGACGCGGAATTCTCGTCGAAATCGCGGACAAGCGTTTTCCACTCTGGGGAGAAACGCAGATACCTTATCCAATTACCACTTCCACTGTGGTACAAGAGGACTTACCAGCACCCACAACCACGTCCTCATTACAAGAAGCTTCTATTCCTGTTATTACAGAAAATGAGGGTGCTGAAGAGGTTGCCCCAGCCGCAGAATTGACTCCCGCAGAGGTCACTCCTATACTGGAAGAGGAAGAAACTAAGAAGCAAGAGGTACCAACGTTCCTGGAAGAGATTATGCTCGACGAGTTTGCAGCTGCGGCGACCAGCCCCATGGCCGTCTGGACAGGCCCGGCAAACAAACAGGATTCAGCTTTAATCGAGGAAGAACAAAAAGCCGCTCTACGGCGCGAACTTATGGGTAGCTTCTTGCTAGAATAAGGAAGTGCCAGGACCCTCTCCTGGCACTCCTTCACGACTGAAGCAGAGTTGTATATACAACAAGCCGTAACGCCGTCTGGTGCTCACTGGGGATCCAATCACCGGCACAGGTAATCAGGTTCAGGTACTTCCCTCCTGTATTCTCAAATATTTCTTGTAATGGAGCCTCATTTGGGGGATAAGCAGCAACCCGTGTTACCTGGAAACGCAATGTTTCTCCACGTGTATCAACCACCATCACCATATCCCCCGGATGCAGATTCCGTAAGGACCAGAACACTGCCGGGTCGCCACCTGGGCGATCGAGATGACCGTCGATCACAGCGCTTCCTTTTTCACCAGGGCGCGGCCCTCGATTATACCAACCTACATCATCCCATGGACTTTGCGTTGGCGTCGCCATGTTACCATCTGGCAATAGCCCTAAATTCTCTACCAGCGCATTCACTCCAATCGCTGGAACAAGCAGGCGCGCAGGTATACTCACCGCAGGCGTTGGCGTCAGTGGAGATGCAGTTTGAGTAACCTCAATTGTAGGCATCGGCTTCTGAATAGTGGAAGCTGGCTTGCGCACAATGGACGCTGTGGCAGCAGTACCACAAGCACTGAGAACCAGTACCAGTGCAACCAGGCAGAGACAAAGCAATCTTCTTCCCGCATACATACGCAACATTTCCTTGATGCATAAGTACTTACTAATTGATACATATTCGCTGGAGATTATACATACAACAAGGGAAGCTATCCCAGGCAGACAGACTCACGTGGTGCCTGTACCACCACGAGCCTGCATAACAGCTTACATATTTATAGTATACGACGACATTAATTCATCTGCTACTGAATCTGGAACGGGATTGAGACTGATTGAACAGTTCCTGACGAATTTGCAAGCAACAGGAGCGTGAAATCGGTACTACTTTGTGGTAGGAGGAACAAACATTGCCCGGTCTGATTCGTCTGACCAGCACTCACTCCCAGAGGAATGGTATAGGATTCTGGGCTCGCCTTTGTAGCCCCCGATTGCAGGCGGACATAATCGCCGGGATAGGCGTTGAAATCTCTCGCAGAGTTATTGTCTATCCTCAACTTTACAATCACATACGCCTGGCCTTGAGGTGCCTGCCTGTTATCACCGCTCGACTGTTTAGTCGCACTAACTATTGTCCAGGTGGTGCCTGAATACTGTACTGATTTATTAGGAGTCACCGTCTTCGGCAGGTACTTACTTACATCGGGATTGCTCGTCAAAGGAACATCTATTTGTGACTCATCGGGCTTGCCCAGACGCAATGTTAGTTTCTTCACATCTATATTGGGAGCAACAGCAAAATCGATCCAGTTTTTACGCGATACTGACGCATCGGGACCACTGATGGCCTGTGTACTCAGGGGCACTACGCTTGTACCATCTGGTAGTAGTAAGCGTACCATGTCTCCATAATAATAACTGGAGCCTCTGGAGGTCGTATTATTTTCGCTGAGATCAACGCGTACGATACCAGGAGATGAAGTATTGTTCTCATCTGGGAAGTTTGCAGCCTGTTTCACATCTACAATAGTAATGTCAACATCAGCATACTTTACCGTTGCATTGACAGGCGAGACCGTAGGAGGTGCAAAGGTTGGAGTCACATCGGTACTACTGCTGGAAGAGCCGCTCACTGTACTTACTGTCGCCTGCACACTGTTAGCAGTGGAACTTACAGCCCGGTAGACAAAAAAGCCAGCGGTACTACATAAGGCAAGGACCAGTAGAATAATTGCCAGCATCCCACAACCTATCTGCCCCAGCACTTTTCCTGACGAGTCTTTCTGCGGTCGCGTATAAGCTGGGGGTTGATAGCCTATTGGAGGAGGTTGGTAGCTTTGTGCTGGTGGCTGATAATCCTGTGATGGAGGGAATGGTGCCTGAAAACCTGAGTCGGGCGGTGGTGGCGGAGGCACAGGCATGCGCGTAGCCATATTAGCGATTGATCCGGCACTATTAGGAGTAAGTTCAGTTGGTTTGTTGGCGTTCACCTCCACAATTGCTCCACAATTGGAACAAAAGCGTTGACCTGGCCCAAGAGGCGTATAACAATTGGGGCATGAACGAACAGAGTTTTGTGCCATCATTTTTCTCCTTATGAGAGATGTTTTTGAAGATGATCAGTGGCAATAATAAGCCTATTATGAGAGTCGGAAATCCTGTGTTGCCTGATCAAATCCGCTTTGCGGCTGTGCCAGCAAGGTTAATGTGAAAGTATTTATGTTCTGGGGGACAAGAAATGTAACAGTCCCAGTTTTACCGGTCACACCTGCATCAAATGAAACAGGTAAGGTTGTGTTCCGTGGTGTAGCGGTAGTACTACCTGCCTTCATGCGCATATAATCGTAAGCGGAACCAGGGATAGCCTTCTGCGATAATGTATTATTCACTTTGAGCGTTACACTCACATAGCGCATTCCTTTACTTGCTTGTTTTCCATCAATACTCAACTGAGAAGTTGCGCTGACTAACGACCAATTCAGCCCCAGGTACTGGAATGAGCCGTTGAGATTCGTCGTCTTTGGCGCGTATTGGTCCAGATTAGCTCCCCCGGCCAGTGGAATATCCATCTGAGCTTCGTTTGGGGCTCCCAAACGCAACCTATACTGATTTACTTTTGCATTTGCTGGAACAGCAAAATCCATAATACCAGTCTGTGTTGCCCCCGGAGCTACGCCGATATTTGCTTTAACGAAGGCGGGTGTTAACGTCTTCCCTCCTGGAGCTATTAGCCGGGCAATACTATTATACATCAGGTTAACCGGAACCGTCGTTTTATTCTGAGCTTGAAAATATACACGAAGCATCCCATTGTCAGTAGAGTTGGGATCATCGATAAAATTCTGTGCCTGTTCAACTTTGAGCACAGTCATGATAATGTCAGCATAGGTTACAGTCGAATTTATCGATGTGGTTGTAGTAGGCGATTGAGTGCCATTACCTCCCAGGCCGAAGTAACGCAGGCCAATAAAAATTGCCCCGCCCAGAACTGCCAGTACAAGTAATAAAACGAGTACGAGCCCCAACCTTCCCATCTCCGGTCCTCTGGTAGCCTGAATGGGTGCAGAGGATGGAGCAGCATAACCAGACGGAACTGGTGAGGATTGCGGAAAATGCTGTTGCGACTGTGGAGGAGGCTCCCAGGGCTGCTGGTATCCCGGCTGCGATACAGGTTGGAAGCCTGGTTCTGACGTTGGTCTCAATGGTGGCCGGGAAACTGGCTCCTCAGATGGCCTCGGCATCTGTTGGAAGCCTGGTTGTGATATTGGTTTCGATGGTAGATGGAACCCCGGCTGCGATGGTTGATATCCTGGTTGCGATGGGGGTTGGGAACCCTGATGAGGAAGCCTTGGAGCCAGGTCCAGCCCACATTTGACACAGAAATGCTGATTGGAATCAGTTGCAGCACCACAACGTGGACAAAAACGAGGGAAATTCTGTGCCATAGCCATTCTCCTTACTGAGTTACCAATGTATTTTTAGAGTACCTCGCCCAATCACATTGTACACCCAATGTACCATAAGCAAGCAGAATAGCTATGACACGCTGCACTATTCGGATGTCTGGTTACTCATTTAAAATTATTGAGCATGACCTGGTAAAAATCTGGCAGATCTGGTGTTCCCAGACCCGTTGCGAAATCCCAACCAGGGACGGCAGGATAATAGAGATTGTTCCCACTCGTCACATCATAGTAGGGATGTAGTCCTCCACTCCGGCTAGCAACGGCATAGAACTGCTGCGCCGTAGTAGCTACATTTGCTAGCTGGTGCGTTTGTTGCAGTAGACCCTGATTTACTAAGGCAAGACCGGCACCCCAGATGGGTGCAGCCGCGCTGGTACCTCCTACTGCTCCCCAGCGTCCCTGGAAGTAGACTGCAAGAGCATAAGCCGCAGCCGAAACATCAGGAAGCTGACGAGCTCCCTGTGAATAGCGATTATTCACACCAGAAGCATTCTGCCAGCCAGGACGTTTGAAGATAGCACTATTACCGCCGCCACTACCCCACTGATTCTTACATCTGGAGCGATTCGAATTATCGGACCATACTACCTCATTGGCGCGTCTACCCGTATTGCTCGGGTTCAAGATCGTCCCTCCAACAGCAATTACCCATGGGTCACTGGCTGGAAAGCTGACCGAGAGATCGCCGTAACGTTGCGAGGTAAATGCACCGCAGTCGCCGCTTGCCACCAGAACGCTCATATGCAAAACGCGAGACAACTGCTGAAAACTGCTATCAAGCGCCTGCATATCCTGTTGCGTCATCTCTCCTTCGGCAGCACCCAGGCTAATGCTCACCACGTTCCCGGCACCAGTATTATTCACGTTATCGTCAATCAGTTGTTGCAGCTCGTCGTTCACGTTCACCCAGACATCGTTGGTGTTATCGCTGGCATCCGTCTGGTACACCCTGATATTGATCGAACGTGCCAGGCCAGCAACCATCTGAATATCCAGCGTAGACTCTCCAAGGGCCTGTTGCGGGGAACCATCAACATTCACCACCGAGAAGTTTTTTAGAGGGAAATGAATACAATCAAAGTAGTTCTGGATATCTTGCTTGTAAGCCCCATCGATCTCTATCAGGTTAACGGTCATATTCTCACCATGTAAACCGCGATTCCATAGCTGATCATAACCATAGGCACCTGCTACCTCACGTGGGAGCAATGTTTGATCGAGAGGAGAACAGTCTTGCGACGGGCGCAATTGAGAGCCAGTAACGGGGGGCTTATTGAACTGCATGGTGAAATCATGCTGCGGTCCAGTACTGTAATTATCGAGCCCCGTCACAGCATCGACCGAGTTCGCCAGAAAACTCGGGAGTTTCGGTGCCGGGTCAGGAGCGAAAAAGGTGCGACCTTTATAGTTGTGGACCACAAATTTCGTTTGTAGCAGTTTCGCTAATGTGCCAGCCTTCGCCTCAACCGACAAATTGGTACGTAGCTTACTCAACTTGAGCGATATTCCCTGGAGATTAAAGAAATCTTTTATCTTTTGATAAGTACCATCATCTATACCAATCTTCTTCGCAAAGTCTTGCAATCTGGAACTTTGCCCCGGCTGTACGCGTTGCTGATCCGCCTGTTTTAATAGATTAGGATTGATTTTGAATGTGAAACGCACATGCAGCCGAGTATTATCGGCGAGCGGTCCCGAAACAGGTGATTTGAGCGCGTCGGCAGGAATGCCGAGGTTTAGTGTTGTAAATTGCAGCGGTGCAGGCGTACCACAGCTAGCCAGAGGAGCGAGTAAGAAAATGAAACCGAGTAATCTTACTATGGCTCGACCAACCACAGAGCGAGATACGCTGGAAAAGCGTGACATAGAGAACCTCCATAATCTTAGTAAGTAGTTTTAGCAATAATTATGAAGACATAGGAATACAACTATGCGCCCTTATATCACGCTTTACAGCAATAAAAAGTTTAAAGACTTCCTCTAATAGGCTCCCACCCTCAAAACAGAAACGAACCAGGACGAGCACAGCACTATTGTATATGCACAAAAAATGGTATAATAAGATGGAGTTTTGGAAAATATATTCTATATGAGGACGGGGCAGCATGGCAGAATTCAAGGTAGAGGCACCATTTCAACCGACAGGTGATCAGCCAGAAGCTATCGCTCAGTTAACTGAGGGTATTAGAAATGGGTATAAAGCACAGACGCTCTTAGGTGTGACAGGCAGCGGTAAAACATATACAGTTGCAAAAATCGTTGAGCAGGTACAGAAACCTACGCTGGTGCTTGCCCCTAACAAAACACTGGCAGCACAACTCTATAGCGAGTATAAAGAGTTCTTTCCTAATAACGCCGTTGAGTACTTTGTCTCTTACTATGATTATTATCAGCCAGAAGCATATATTCCGCGCACAGATACGTATGTCGAAAAAGAGAGTATGCTCAATGAAGAGATCGAGAAGTTGCGCCTCTCGACGACGCGCAGCCTCTTTGAACGACGTGATGTGCTGATCGTTGCTTCGGTTTCCTGCATTTATGGTCTGGGCAGTCCAGAAGAATACGGCGAAGTAGTACTTACTCTGAAAGTAGGAGAAGAACGACGCCGGGATAAGATTTTGCGCCACCTGACGGAGATTCAGTACGAGCGCAACGATGCAAACTTTATTCGCGGTCGCTTTAGAGTACGTGGTGACGTGCTGGAGATCTTTCCGGCCTACGAGGATGTTGCGGTACGCATCGAGTTCTTCGGCGACGAGATCGAGCGTATGACCGAGATTGATCCGCTGACTGGCGAGGTTCTGGGCAAACGGCAAAGACTCGACATCTATCCAGCCAAGCACTGGGTTACGACGCAGGAGCGTTTGAATACAGCAATAGGGCTGATCGAAAAAGAGTTGGAAGAGCGCCTGGCAGAGCTGGAGACAGAGGGCAAGATCCTGGAGGCGGCACGTTTGAAGCAGCGCACCAATTTTGATATCGAGATGTTGCGCGAGACTGGCTTCTGTTCAGGAGTTGAGAACTATTCACGCCACCTGGCAGGTCGTGCGGCAGGAGAACAACCGTGGACGTTATTGGATTACATGCCTGACGATTATCTGCTGGTCGTCGATGAGTCGCACGTCGCTTTGCCACAGGTACGAGGTATGTTCGCAGGCGACCGCTCACGTAAACAAGTACTTGTTGATTACGGGTTCCGGCTCCCTTCAGCAATGGATAACCGTCCGTTGACCTTCTCAGAATTTGAGCGGCAGACCAACCAGGCGTTGTTTGTCTCGGCAACACCGGGTCCTTATGAATACGAGCACAGCCAGGCCGTCGTCGAGCAGGTGATTCGTCCAACGGGTCTTATCGATCCAGAGATCGGCGTACGACCAACTAAGGGTCAGATCGATGATCTGCTGGCAGAGATCCGGCTGCGTACTTCAAAGGGGCAACGCGCCCTGGTCACAACATTGACCAAGAAAATGGCTGAAGATCTTGCGGACTATATGCAAGAATTAAATATCAAAGTGCACTACCTGCATTCAGAGATTGAAACGATTGAGCGCATCGAGATTCTGCGCGATCTGCGCCTGGGAGTCTATGATGTAGTGGTTGGGATCAACCTGTTGCGCGAAGGACTCGATCTGCCGGAGGTTTCGCTGGTTGCGATCCTTGATGCCGATAAAGAGGGCTTCCTGCGGTCAGAGGGTTCATTGATCCAGATGATTGGGCGCGCGGCTCGTCACGTGGAGGGCAGCGTTATCATGTATGCTGACAACGTCACCAGGTCGATGCAGCGTGCAATTGACGAAACTAATCGACGTCGCAAGATCCAGCTGAGCTTTAACGAACGACATAATATTACGCCACGTGGGATCAAGAAGGATGTCAAGACGCTATCCGAGCGCATCAAGGCAATGAGTGGTGCCGATGGTGCGGCGGATGGAAAAGCTGTCGCCGTAGCACTGGCAGGCATTCCGAAAGATGAAGCATTGCGCCTGATTAAAGATCTGGAATCACAGATGCGCACTGCTGCCAAACAACTGGAATTTGAGAAAGCAGCGCAGTTACGCGACCAGATCATTGAGGTGAGGCGATCAATGATTGAGTAACACATGGGGGAGCGCATATTGTTGCACTCCCCCATATGCTAAGCGTCTACCATGTCCAGAATTTCGCGTGTAGCCACTTCGTCGCCAGTAATTGTGACCTGCATAATAAGTCGATGGAGTTCTTGTGCTTCATTGAGCTTCGTTACTTTTTGCTGAGCTAGCCCAACAAGAGATGGGAAGCGACTTTGCACGATTTCCACAACTACCTGTCTCAACGCCTCTATCTCTCCCTCTGCTTTCCCTTCAGCCTTCGCCTCAGCAGCCTTCTTTCTTACAAAGCGACTCTCGTCTAGCAAGCTATCAAACATATTCAAGTACTCCTGTATTTTGTGTTTATCTTCTGAAGGCACAGTATCTGTACGTTGCAAAAACGTATCAAACAACAAAATTTGTTCAGCTAATCTTCTTCTATTCTCACCATGAAACTCCTTCATTTCGTCTAAAGCTTGCTTGAGCACTTCGTATGTCGCTCCTCGCATCGTAGGCAGCAAGGCATACATACTGACTACTCGTCGGCTCAGATAAGCGAAAGCATACCATGCTTCGCTTTAGAGGACAAGGGAAGAGCAAAAAAATCGTTACATTTGCCACCATCTCTCCTCAAAACAGGGAATATCTCCGTTCAACATACCGTTTTCCATATCTGATACAATAATAGCCATTGGCTCGGGGTGGTGCGCGTCCAGTTCAATTCGAGAGGCATAAAAACGATACTTGATGTACCTCTGGGGCCATTTTAAATACACAGAAAGGATTTCATTGGATGTCTCATCACGATATACATCATCATAATACACATGAAGATGATCATCATGAACCCACGCAAAGCGATTATTTGAGTGGAGCGCAGATTCTGCCACGGCGTATTCGTCCCAATATGACTGTGACTGAACTGATAGATGAGCAGTTTCAGGCGTATAATGCAGCTCGTTTGAATGAAGCGGCACGCCTGTATGTCGAAAAGATGCTTGCTCCTGAAGAGGATGTGACGATCGGTCTGACGATGGCGGGTGCACTGACACCTGCCGGTTTGGGCGGTTGCCTTATCTCGCTGATGGAAAATGGCTTCATTGACTTTATCATCAGCACTGGTGCGAACCTGTATCACGATATGCACCACGCGCTGGCGATGTCGCTGCATCGCGGCGATTTCCGCCTGGATGATACAAAGTTGCAGGAAGAAGGCGTTATACGTATCTATGACATCCTGTTCGAGGACAAAGTTCTGCTGGATACTGATGCCTTTGTGCGCGAAAGCCTGAAAAGTCTGCCCAATCGACCAATTTCGACCTCGGAACTGCATCATCACCTTGGAACGCAATTGCTTAAAGTGGGCGTCAAGCCCGAGTATTCTGTACTGGCGCAGGCTGCCGCGTGGAATGTGCCTCTCTATACTTCATCTCCCGGTGACTCTTCAATTGGTATGAATGTGGCACGCAATGCGCTGGATGGGAGCCTGCTTACACTCGATCCACTGGCGGATGTGAACGAGACGACGGCGATTGTGCATCATGCGACACGCAATGGCGTAATTATCCTGGGAGGCGGTAGCCCGAAGAATTTCTACCTGCAGACACAGCCACAACTATGGGAAGTACTCGGCATCAACAAGGGTGGACACGACTACTTTATTCAGATTACAGCAGATGCTCCACACTGGGGCGGTCTCTCAGGAGCAACGCCGTCCGAAGCAGTTTCGTGGGGTAAGATCAAACCAGATCAACTACATGATACGGCTGTTGTCTATGGAGACTCAACAATTGCTCTACCTTTACTCGCCGCCTACGCGATAAGCAAAGCGCAGCCACGTCCCCGTAAGGAACTTTTTGCCCGGCGCGAGGAACTGCTTGCAAAGCTAAAGCAAGCATATGAGGCGGGGAAAAAGGTACACCCCTAGGTCTGTTCTATCTAATAGCTAGCTTCATCGTCATTAGATTGATTGCTAGCTAGCTAGAGCTAGACATAAAAGTGGCTATTAGATTGATTGGCTGCTGGCTTTTAGATAGAAAAGTAATCTTCATTAGGTACAAATGTCGCGTTTTTATTGGCATTAGCTTGACAACCTAATGTATAATATCATTCTGTGTGACAAAACTTGTCGCACAAAGTGATTGTGTCTTATGGCCCTCGCAATGAGATAGCCGGTCGGATGCACAATAGAAAAACAACCAGGAGAAAGACGCGATGCTTGTCCATTTGATGTTAGAACTCTACAATTGTGACCGGGGACTCCTGAGCAACGAGCCACTTATTCGCCAGGTACTGGACGAATATCCTGCTCGTGTAGATATGGAGAAGGTCAGTCCTGTACATCTCTACGATATAGAGACATCCAACCCACTGGATGCTGGACTTTCGGGTTTTGTCGTAATTGCCCAGAGCCACATCAGTCTGCACGCCTGGCCTGAATATGGCGAAGTCGATATCGACATCTGCTCATGTAAAGAATTCAGCCAGGAGGATGCCATCGCCTTCGCCAAAGAGATGTTCCAGAGTGATGACGTAGAGGCCCACTTTGTAGTACGTGGCAATCGTTCTCTACGCCCGGATGTGCCTGATCCCGCTCGTTACGAAGCTGCATTGGCTGCCAGACTGGCCAGAGTGGGGGGGCGATAAGGGCAAGAAACATAAAAAGCCGTCTGTTTTTGTAACAGGCAGCGATGATTACGGAGGGTGGGGTACTATCCAGTTTATTGGAATGGTCCTCACTCTCGTTTGTTGCAACTACTCGTATACTATATTTATGCACGAAAAAATGTGGCATTGGAAGACGTGATTGATATCGAAAGCGAAGAGATAAGCACAATGAGTACTTCGCTGGAAGATAGATCACGAAAAGGGGGAAAGCTTATGCGTCTTATCCATTACAAAACCATGTATGTTAGTTTATTGTTGATCCTGGCCCCACTGATCGGCGGTTGTTCCTGGATGGGTGGCAGTAATCCGTCATCTGCACCACATATATCCACATATGCCAGTTCATCAACCATTCACGGTGTTGAAGCAGATCTCCTCACGAATATAAAAGACAACGGGTTTGACAATGCTAGCGGGTCGGATGGATTATGGATTAACTGGCGTTATGGAACACAACCATTGCAAACAAACATCAATGGGACCGGAGAGCCCGATGGAGTGGATGTGAATCCGCCGCGACATGATGAATTGACTGATCTCCGTTACATCCATAATCTATGGTCATATAAACAGCAAAACCCTTCTGATACGAGTTTTGATGGGGAGATCGCACGCTATACCCCAATCATTAAATATGAGTTTGCGAACTCACACAATGAAAGAGGCTGGTTGTATGACGAATTTATCGCTATCTACCAACTTACACATGACGTATTCTACAAGAATACAGCCATCAGTTTAGCAAGCAGCTACGCTAAACGGTATGATTCCAGAGTTGGAAGTATCTACTACAAACTCGCTTCAGATCATCCCTATGGCTCATATCGGGTTGACATGGTGTTAGAAGAGGGATGCGCTCTTCTACAGGCAGGAGCGTCCTTTGAGCATCCAGAATGGCAGCAGATGGGCGCGAATATCATCAATTTTGTCTATAGTCACGCCTATATTAATCAGTATCATACATTTGCGGACCAGATGGATAATGTGCTGCTTCCAGATGGTTCTGTCAATCCACATGAACAATTTTATGTGGGTCGTACTAAAAACTATACAGTTAATGGGCATCTCAGCCAGATGGGCGAGATCAGCCAGATCATTATTTCGTTACTAGACACGTACAACACTACTCACAAGCAGGATTTTCTCAATAAAGCGACCCGGCTACTGGATAGTTATGCTTTGCCAGCAAATCCATTGGGAATGTGGGATACTGTACATAATGGTTACTTTTTTGCAGCAGAATTTCGTGGCCCTACACCTGAACAACCTGGCCCGGTTTTCGTCAATAAAAAGGTCAAGGAAGCCGGACGACAGATGATTATGCTACAGGCGTTTCACCTGGCAGATACACTGACCAATAATAGATACAAAATGATGGAAGATCAGATGCTCCGGGTAGCGTTGAAGGATACTTATTACGCTCCTGGACATGGAGTTTTGTACGAGGTACACGCCGACTGGGCACCACTTACATTCCATAATGGCGAACTAAATAATGCAGTAACGACAGAAGCCATGGGAGCAGAGCTTGAGAGTTTGTTCGCGTTGGGGACATAATCGAGTAAATCTATCGTGAAGAATAGTATATAAGAAAACATGTCCCAGGGCTTTAGTAGACATATCAATAAAAGAAAGAGATTACACCCCTATGGAAGAGGCACTTATCACACAGTTCGGCGCACCCGATGCGCCTTATTGTAATCCTGATACAGCGCGCGTCACTATCATTCCTGCACCACTTGAGTATAGTGTATGCTATATGAAGGGCACCAGGCATGGACCTCAAGCGATTCTTGACGCGTCGAGCCAGATGGAGCTCTATGATGAGGAACTGGATCTTTGTCCGATTGAGATAGGGGTATATACACGTCCGAGTCTGGACTATAGGGGAATGGATCATGCTACGGCACTGAGTGCTACAGGTGACGCAGTACGCGAAGTATTGCAGCGTGGACAAATTCCTCTAACGCTGGGAGGAGAGCACTCACTTTCGGCACCAGTGATTGCGGCTGTCCACGAGCAGTACCCTGATCTGACGGTCATTCATATTGATGCACATGGAGATCTACGTAACGAATTTGAGGGTACCCCACTTTCGCATGCTGCTATTGAACGACGCGTTGTTGACATGGGCATCCCTCTGCTAGAGATTGGCATTCGCAGCTTTAGTCCTGAAGAGGCTGCGTTTATGAAGACAAAACCCGATGTTGCAATCGTGTGGGCCTACCAGATGGCAAAGGGGATTGCCACTATTCCCTGGGAGCGACTGGGCAAACATACCTATGTCACCATTGATCTGGATGCTATTGATCCCGGCGAGATGCCCGCGGTGGGAACGCCAGAACCGGGCGGATTATCATGGTACCAGGTACTTGATCTCTTCCGCGAGATCTGCCAACGCACGACAGTAGTGGGAATGGATGTCGTCGAGTTGTGTCCTATGGAGGGTCAGACGCGAGCGGAGTTCCTGGCAGCAAAGCTCGTCTATAAGATGATTGGCTATCGTTTTTGCTAGTTGCAACCGCCAGAGCAGAATTTTGTTTATTACTAAGTAGGAAGCAATTATTAGGAGGGGTGCGATGACCGAAATAAGACAGTGGAGCATATGGCGAAGAAGTGCGCTCATGCTTTGTATCTTGCTACTGGCGGTACTATGTAGCAGTTGCGATACTTCCGACATCTCATCCCAACAGAATGAGCAAAGTACTACGTTTACCGGATCGACAACTCAGCAGCAGATTACATATGGTATCAGCCCCACAGATGTCCTTATTCGCACATTTTATGGCGGCGGATTGCAAGGGACGCTCAATCTCGGTCCACGAATCAGCATTTATGGGGATGGAACGTATATCATGGGACTGGACCGACAGGGCAGGCTTGATACTAATACCCTGCAACAATTGCTGAACACTCTCGTAGACGGCTATGGATTGCTCGCTTTCAAACGTCAGCAGTTCTTCGATATTCCAGACCAGGATGCGACGTTTCTGGACCTCAACGTCAATGGGCACCATCAGGAGTTAATGTACGGTGCGTTTGGCAGTCAGCCGGAAAGTTCACAAGACAAAGACGAATATCAGCGTCTGGGAAATGCACTCAAAGCAATTACAAATGCACTCACAGGCGCGTACTCTCTTTATCAAGGGAAGGATTTTGCATTGCTCGCCCGCCAGATATTCAGCATTGACCCAAACCAGGTTATCCCCGCCTGGCCGCTAACGGATTTTACGCTTGCTCAGGCTGCGACGTTCGAGTGTGGCATCGTTCCCCAGGATCCCAACAGTACCAACCCGGAGACGGCATGCCTTAAGTTTGTCATCCCATCCAGGGCAATTTTATTGACCGCGGCACAACTGGGAAAAATCAAAGCGCAATTAAAAAGGCAGTCGCAAGGAGTCTTTTCTGAGCAAGGACAGTACTATAGCATCACCTTGCGCCCATTATTACCAGATGAGTTAGCAAATAAGATGCTGGCGATGTTTGGCAGCGCTCAATCGAAATTTATTGGCGTGCCTTTACTTGAGGGAACAGTACCTCCTGTACCAACGGCAACGCCTTCGTAAGACGAATTCAGCAGGGCGCTTCAAAAGTGGCCGCATTGACCCGTAGAGGCAGGCCTTGCGTCTTCCTTGTGGGTGGACCCAGTGCAGTGCAGGTCAGAAGGCAGACGCAAGGCCTGCCTCTACGGGAACTTTTCAATCGCTCTGCGAATTCACCATCCCGCTATACTCTAGAAGTTTAATGTGGTATAATACCCAGAGACGGCCCCTTTACCACAAGCCAATTGCAAGGACAAGCTAGAGTAGGTGTGGAACGACCGACGGGAGGAAGTCACCAAAGGATCTTGCCGATCTAACCACTACTTAAAGTACACCCCCATACGGTTCAACCGTGAAAGGATTTATGACCAGAGAATACAATAAGCAAAGGCGAGATGACTCGCGTCCGTCATTTCGCAACAGATCCTCAAATAACTATGGAGACGAGCGAGCTCCACGGCCAGCACGTCCACGCCTGAATCGTGAAATAGTCGATCGGGCCTGGGAGTCTGGAGCACAACACTCTCACGCGGATTATCGTCCACGTAGCAACAATGGGCAGCCACCACGCAAGAACTGGCGCAATCAGTCGCCATCAGAAGCTTCCTCCTCACAAAATGGTCACGGTGGCAATAGACCCTATAATAGCAGTAATCGGCAGGAGCAGTATCGGGACAATCCCCGGCGCTTCGAGCGCACGTCCAACGATAACTATAGCCCTCGCCAGTTTGACTCAGGCAATTCTGCCCGGCGCACTTCCTCCGAGGGCCAGCGTTTTGGTGAGCGTCGTGGTTACGGAGAGCAATCACATGGCGCACGTCCGGCCTATCGTGATAATCGGGACAATAGCCAGCCGCGGAGCCGAGGCGGCCAGGGTGGTCAGTTCCAGGGTCGCGATCGGGACAGAGATTATCGACGACGCGATTTTGGACGTGATGAGCACAGAGAACGCAATTTTGAGCATCCTCGGCGTCCATTCGACGGAAGAGGATACCAGGAACGGCAATCTGGTCCTGATACCCAGAATCCACGCTGGCAAAGCCGCTCCTGGGTCCAGCGCGCTGAGCAGACGGATGAACGGCAAGAAGGACCTTACCGCTCAGGACGCCGCGAACGATTCGAGGGAGATTACGAGCACTTCGATAGGCGTGATGAAGCTCCGAACAGACGCAATAATGATCGTCGTCCTGGTCCTGATCGTCCAGGAAACAGAGCCTTTCGTGGAAGACAGCGCTACGACGATCAGGACCAGGAGCAAACAGAAGAGCGGCACGTCACCCGTTTACCTGATGGCCGTGTACTCAAGGGACCACGTCCGGTACAACGCAAAGAAGCGCAATTCTGGACAGACATTGCTGAGGATACCGAGAGTCTCGTAGGTCAAGTTCATATCCCAGAAACAGCGAACTCGGACGCAGACCAGGCCATCGAGCCTGGTGAGAGGACAGAAGAAGTTGTTAGCGCAGGAGAAAAACCTGCCCAACTACGAAAGTCTCGCACACGAAGTGCCAGTTCGACTACCCGCGCAAAAAAAGCGGGTACAGCGAAAGAAGGCACAAAGGGCCCCAGGCCGTCACAGCGTGGCTTCAAGTGGCCGAAGTCGTAAACATTTTTTCTCAAAAGACTATAATGTGTCCAGTTCTAGAACTGGGCACATTTTTTGAAAGGCGACGGAATGTCCAATCCTCATTATCCCAGCTATCTTACTCTTTACGAAACAGGTGAACTGGCAGAACGCGCGGCAGCAGCCTGGGAGATATTGCGGAGTTGTACTATCTGTCCGCAAAATTGTCGCTGCAATCGCATCGCTGGCAAAACCGGCGTCTGCCACTCAGCCACGGCAGCCATTGTTGCATCATGGAATGTACATAGACGCGAAGAACCACCGATCAGTGGCACACGCGGAGCCGGCACAATTTTCTTTGGGTATTGTCAGGCACGCTGCACCTATTGCCAGAATTTCTCGCTTAGCCAGGGTGGATTAGGGCATCGCGTCGGACCAGAACGCCTCGCAGATATGATGCTCTACCTGCAGAAAAAACGCTGCCATAATCTGGATCTCGTTACACCTACGCACTTTGTGCCCCAGATACTGGCAGCGTTGGTAGTTGCTTGCAGCAAAGGCCTACGTCTGCCACTCGTTTACAATTGTGCCGGTTATGAGAACCTGGAGACATTAAAATTGCTGGATGGTGTCGTTGATATCTATCTGCCCGACGCCAAGTACTCTGACAACAAAAATGCGCTGCGGACCTCGAAGATGCCAAGGTATGTTGACTACAATCAGTCGACGTTGCGCGAGATGTACCGCCAGGTTGGTCCACTGCAACTCGACGAAGAGGGTATTGCACGAAGAGGGCTACTCATCCGTCACCTTGTTATGCCCGAGGATGTTTCAGGCACACGCGAGGTATTGCACTGGATAGCAGAGGAGCTAGGTCCTGATACTCCCATCAGCCTCATGGATCAGTACTTTCCGGCGTGGAAGGCCATCAATGATCCCATACTTAATCGACGTTTAAGCTGGAAGGAGTATCGTACAGCCCTTGATGCACTCGACGAATTCAACCTGACAGCGGGATATGTGCAGGAAGACCTGATTGAAGTCGATACAACGTCCGACATATAGAGAGAAATCAGTCCACGCTGATACTGTGCACAAGCACTCTATGATGCGATGGACGGTGCGCGCTATAATCTAAGAGAGTACGCTACAGATTATAGCAAGAGGTCAGTGACCCAATCCCTGAGGTCATTGGAGAGCTAGACCACGCTTCTGGCTCTCCCCCGTCAGGGGACTCTTCTGGCAAAGGCGAGCGGAGCCTCGCGTCCGCCTTTCTTTCCTCCCACCTCATGAATGGGGCGGGTATCCAGAAAGGATTGTTATGAATACCACGGCCACGTTGAGCCGACTATTTGCGGGTATACAAGATGATCTCGACCAGGTGGATAGCACGTTCCAGGAAAGAGCAACATCCGGTCTTGGCATCCTTAATTCCGCATCAATGCACGCAATTGCATCACCCGGAAAACACTTGAGGACAGCGATTACGCTGCTCTCAGGGAAGTTGAATACGTACCGCTTCGACAAACTGCTCCCCCTGAGCGTTGCATACGAGATGGTGCACCTCGCCTCGCTTATCCATGATGATATTGTAGACGAGGCAAAGACACGACGCGGTAATCCTACGGTCAATGCATTGTGGGGCGACAAGATAGCAATTCTGCTTGGTGATTACTATTTCGCCAAAACATCGGGCCTGGTCGCTGATATTAACGATAACCGTGTTGACCATCTCTTTGCAGAGACAGTAGCAACGGTCTGCGAAGGAACGATCTTGGAGATGATCACTGCCGGACGTATTGACCTTACGGTGGAAACGTATTATGAGAAGATTAGACATAAGACGGCCTGTCTTATTGCAGCCTGTAGCAAGGGCGGTGCGATTGTCAGTGAAGCATCAGAAGAAGATATTGAGCAACTACACGAATATGGGATGGACCTGGGTATAGCCTTCCAGATCATCGATGACATACTGGACTATACGCAAAATCAGTCAACAATTGGGAAACCGGCAGGAAACGATCTACGGCAGGGTATGGTAACGTTGCCACTGATTTACGCGTTACAGGAACAGCCAGGCGATGGTCTGGCGCAAAAGGTACAACCATTACTTAATGGAGCCCTTCAGAAGGAAGAAGACATACAGGCGGTCGTGAGCACAGTAGCGCGGGGATATGGTGTAAGACAAGCTATGGTTGATGCACACGCGTATGCAAATAAGGCACGCGAAGCGTTGTATCACTTCCCAGTTTCAAGGAATCGCGATGTATTGGATGAACTCATCGATTTCGTCGTATCTCGTAAAAGCTAAAGGGCATGCTACACCATGACAGGACCATTGTATGATGACAAAGATATCATTAGAGGACAAGTTTAAGGAGACAGGTGGCAAGCGTCCTTACGTACAACGTCTCTTTGGGCGTATTGCGCGTATCTATGACCTGATGAATCGCCTGATGAGTTTCGGCCTGGATGGCTACTGGCGCGCCCGCACAGCGCGCTACCTGGCTTTAGGCACAGGTGAAACGGGCCTCGACCTGGGTACGGGAACCGCGGATCTTTCTATTGCCGTTATTCGTGCTTCCGGTCCAGGCATGCACATGATAGGCATGGACATCACGCCGGAGATGCTGGAGCAGGGTAAGCTTAAACTGGCACGCATGGGTCTGCAAGATCGCATTGAATTGCGGATTGGAGATGCCGAGCACATTGAGCTGCCAGATAATAGTGTTGACGGTTGCTGCTCTGCTTTCACTATACGCAATCTTACCGATCTCGGACAGGGCTTCCGCGAGATGCTGCGTGTTGTACGTCCGGGAGGACACGTTGCTTGTTTAGAGATCAGCCATCCCCCAGGTAAAATCTTTGGTGGCCTGTTCTACTTCTACTTCTACAAGCTGGCACCACTCTTTGGTTCCATCATTGGAAAGGCATTTGAAGAGTACAATTACCTGCCCAACTCGCTCACCACATTTCCAGATGCTCC
>WNGD01000277.1_pt1 | contig 52176 bp, 39 predicted proteins | sample 5400671 | NCBI WGS metagenome assembly WNGD01 (sample SAMN13153369, study PRJNA577476) | soil metagenome | isolation source: 40 cm soil or saprolite under grassland replicate 2 | place: USA:California | collected 2016-06-15 | reverse complement strand
CAACGACGGCCTGGTGGAGTGGCGCGATTCCTCAATTCGCCTGACTCCACGGGGAATGCTCCTGTCTAACGAAGTCTTTCAGGCGTTTGTTTAACCCATGAACTTTTCGGACTGCGATTCAGACAGTGGTCCTGCGGCAAGACGTCCTGTTCACCACGGAGACACAGAGGGCCCTTTGATTGCGGATTGGCGATTGCGGATTTCGGATTTGGAATTAATGAACACCTTCTCCATCAGGACAATCCGCAATCCGCAATTCAACGGCTTCTCCGTGTACTCCGTGTCTCCGTGGTGAATAGGGTGCTTGAATTGTTTTTGAGCTTGGCTTCCCACGACTCGTTGGGCTCCGGAAATCAAACGTTTGGGGAATTGCCCTTGACCCTTTTGCGCCTTGACCCCTAAAGTTGGCAAGCGAAGCGTGTTAGATGCTTGATAAAAGGGCATACACATGATCGATCTCAGAAGCGATACGGTCACCAGGCCGACCGCAGAGATGCGCGTGGCGATGGCCGACGCGGAAGTTGGCGACGACGTCTACCTGGAAGATCCGACTGTGAATCATCTGCAGGAGCGCGCAGCTCAGATTTTTGCGAAAGAAGCCGGGTTGTTCGTGCCCTCCGGTTCGATGGGAAACCAGATCGCCATTCGCTTGCACACGAGTCCCGGTCAGGAAGTGATCACTGAAGAGAGGGGCCATATCTACAGCTTCGAGATGGCCGCGATGGCCGTCATCAGCGGGGTCCTGGCCCGTCCGGTGCGCGCCGAGAACGGAATCCTGACCTGGGAGGGCATCAAGCCGCACATCCGGCCCAAGGTCTATTACCGGGCACAGACGGGTCTGATCTCGTTGGAGAACACACATAACATGGCCGGCGGAACGGTATACAGCCCGGAGCAGATCGATGATATCTGCGACCATGCGCACGAGGCCGGTCTCCCCGTCCACCTCGACGGGGCTCGGATCTTCAATGCCGCCGTGGCGCTCGGGACGGACGTGGCGCGGCTTTGCCGTCCTTGCGATTCCGTCATGTTCTGCCTTTCAAAGGGACTGGCGGCGCCCGTGGGCTCGATGCTGCTCGGATCAGCGGAATTCATAGAACGCGCTCGCAGTATACGCAAAATGCTCGGCGGGGGAATGCGGCAGGCGGGAATCCTCGCGGCGGCAGGACTGATCGCCTTGGAGAAAATGCCGGGCAGGCTTTCAGAAGACCACGAGAACGCCCGGCTCCTCGCCGGGCTTCTAAGCGAGATCCCGGTGCTGGACGTGGAACCGCGTAAGGTCGCCACCAACATCGTCATAGTCCGTATTTCCCGCACCGGAATGGACAGCGGCGCGCTCGGGGGCCTGCTGAAAGGGCAAGGACTTCTGGTGGGCACAGTGGATCCCCAGACCATCCGCCTCCTTACGCACCTGGATGTCTCCCGCGACCAGATCCACGAGGCGGCGCAAACATTCAAGCACGTTTTAGAGAATGCTGTAATGCGTCGGTAGCTGTGAATAAATCAATATCCGCGTAGGGGGGACCCTATGTGGTCGCCCGCCCGGCCAATCATACCGGGACTCGCGGTCGGCCACGCAGGACCGCCCCTACAAGATGTGGGTTTTTTTCAACACGTCCCCCAGTCATAGGGCGTGACTGTCAAACTAGGACGCGGATGAACGCCGATCACGCGGATCGAACCCGAAGTTAGGATAACAAGATGGAAGGCATAGACAGGATAACAGGATGGACGGGATGGACGCAGGATCGAGACGTGTCACCCCGTCCCCCCCATCCGGTAGATCCTGTAATCCTGTCCGAGAAAATCCTGTCATCCTGTCGACTCGAAATCGCATGAACCTGGAATTTGACGAGGAACAAGGAATTCTGCGCCAGACGGTGCGGGAATTTGCCGAAGCTGAAATAGCGCCGCACAGTATGGAGTGGGATGAAGCGCAGCGCTTTCCGCTGGAAATTGTTCCCAAGCTCGCCGAGCTGGGGATCATGGGAGTGATCTTTCCGCCAGAGCTCGGCGGCAGCGGTCTCACGCATATCGACAACGTGATCGTTGTGGAAGAATTGGCGAGAGTGGACGGGTCAATTGCCCTGTTCGTCTCGGCGCACAACTCGCTGTGCACATCCCATATTTTCATGGCCGGCAACGAGGAGCAGAGGCGCCGTTTCGTGCCCCCTCTTGCCTCGGGAGCGAAGATAGGGGCTTGGGGGCTCACCGAATCCGGCGCAGGAAGCGACGCGGGCGGCACGCAGACCACCGCGGTCAAGGATGGCAACCATTACGTGCTGAATGGATCGAAGAATTTCATCACCAACGCTTCCATAGCCGACATCTTCGTCCTCATGGCCGTAACCACCAAGGGAGCCGGCAGCAGGGGAATATCCGCTTTCATTATCGAAAAGGGAACGCCGGGATTCTCGGCCGGAAAGAAGGAGAACAAGCTTGGCTTGCGCGCGAGCGACACCGCCAGCGTAATTCTCGAAGAGTGCAGGATTCCCAGGGAGAATCTGCTGGGCAAAGAGGGACAGGGCTTTGTCGATTCCCTTCGAGTGTTGGACGGCGGCAGAATCTCCATCGCCGCGCTCGCCGTGGGAATGGCTCAGGGCGCTTATGAAGCCTCTTTGAGATATGCCAAGGAGAGGAAACAGTTCGGCAAGCGGATAGCGGAATTTCAGGCGATCCAGTTCAAGCTGGCGGACATGGCCACGGAGATCGAGGCGGCTCGCCTCCTGACCCTGAAGGCTGCAGATCTCAAGCACAGAGCGGTCCGATCGACCAAAGAGTCCTCGATGGCGAAGCTCCTCTCCGCAGAAGTGGCCGTGCGAGTCGCAAACGAGGCCGTTCAGATTCACGGCGGCTACGGTTTCATCAAGGATTTCCCTGTGGAGAAGTACTACCGCGATGTCAAACTGTGCACGATCGGGGAAGGAACAAGCGAAATACAGCGCATGGTGATTGCCCGGCAGATCCTCGAATAATTATCCCTTCGATCCCACTATGCTCCGGTCCGGCCCTAAGGATCCAGCGGTTGACCCTCGAATGCTGGAAAGGATACTCTCCGGGGACTTCCGTTCGGTGGCGCGCTTGCTGACGTGGGTGGAGAACGAAATTCCGGCAGCGACGGCGTATTTGCGCGAGCTGTTCTCGTACACGGGACGCTGCTTCGTCGCAGGAGTTACCGGCCCTCCCGGTTCCGGCAAGAGCACTCTCGTAGACCGCCTGGCGGCATATTATCGTGTCAACGGGAAACGGTTAGGCATCCTCGCCGTAGATCCCACGAGCCCGTTTTCCGGCGGCGCAATCCTTGGAGACCGGATACGCATGCAGTCCCGTAGTGTGGATCCTGGTACATTCATCCGCAGCATGGCGACACGCGGTCACCTGGGAGGCCTGGCCCGATCGACATCCGACGCGCTGTTGGTACTGGACGCAGCCGGTTTTGATACGGTGCTCGTTGAGACGGTGGGTGTTGGCCAGGATGAAGTGGAAATTGCCCGGACAGCGCACGTGACTCTCGTCCTTCTGGTTCCCGGGATGGGCGATGATGTCCAGGCTATGAAGGCCGGCATCATGGAGATTGGCGATATCTTTGTAATCAACAAGGCCGACCGTCCCGGGGTCGAACGTGTGGAGACCCAAGTGAAGACCCTGCTTGCACTGGCGCGCAGGTCAGACGGTTGGGAGATGCCGGTTGTACGAACGATCGCGTCCGAAGATGCGGGCACACAGGAATGTGTGCAAGCAATTGAGAAATATCGCGATTTTTTGCGAGCCTCCGAAATTCAAAAGAGCCGCTCCGTCGAAGTCGAGAGGGAACGGCTCCTGGATCTCGTCCGTTCGCGCTCAGTGCAGCGGCTGCTTGTGGATCAGCGCATGGCGGCAAAGCTGGACGAACTGGCGCAGCGGGTCGCAGACCGGCAGGTGGATCCTTATTCCGCGGCGGAAGAGCTCTTGCGAGGTTTGGAGGTCAAGCTTTAGCTTGCAGCCTGAAGGCTGAACTCCAAACCCGACAGATTACTCCAGATCACAGGAGTGAGGCGGTGTATCTCAAAATCGATCACATCGGGATCGCCGTGCGGTCCCTGGAAGCTGCCCTGAAGGTCTACTGCCAGGGATTCGGTTTGCGGACAGACCACGTCGAGGAGGTTGCGGATCAGAAAGCACGTGTGGCCACGTTGCCGGTAGGTGAAACCCGGCTGGAGCTTCTCGAAGCCATGGAAGAGGATTCACCGGTTGGCAAGTTCATCGCCAGGCGTGGAGAAGGCCTGCATCATATCTGCTTCCGGGTGGAGAATCTGGAAGAGGAATTGAAGAAATTAAAAGCGGCGGGCGTGAGGCTGATCGACGAAATGCCGCGTCCGGGCGCCAGGGACTGCCTGGTGGCCTTCATTCACCCGTCCAGTACGGGTGGAGTGCTGGTCGAGCTCTCGCAGTCGAACTCCACAAAATGAAAACCACCGATGAACACAGATGAACACAGAGCAACGCAGCCGCAACCCAAAAAATCTCACCACGAAGACACGAAGAAATCCTTTGCGATTCTTCGCGTCTTCGTGTCTTCGTGGTGAATAGGATGGAATTTGCAGTCGTGCAATTTGTCATTTTTCATTTGTCATTGGTCATTGTTCATTCGCAAAAATAAGGGTTCTATGGAACAGGTGAGAATCGGAGTCATCGGAGGCAGCGGGTTGTACGATATGGAGGGAATTGCCGACCGATCAGAGCTCTCCATGGGGACACCGTTTGGGACGCCTTCCGACGCGTTCGTTCTCGGAACCCTGGAGGGGAAGCGCGTGGCGTTTCTCGCCCGGCACGGAAGAGGCCACCGGATCCTTCCGAGCGAGTTGAACTTTCGCGCCAACATCTACGCAATGAAGATGCTGGGTGTCGAGAGAATCCTGTCGGCGAGTGCCGTAGGATCCCTCAAACAGGAACTGGCGCCGCTGGACATTGTTCTACCGGATCAGTTCCTCGATCGAACTAGCGGGCGCATTTCCACGTTCTTTGGCGAAGGTCTCGTGGCGCACGTTTCCTTCGCCGATCCTGTCTGCCCGGAACTGATGGATCGCGTCTACCGCGCCGCGGCGGCAATCGGGATCGGCGCGAAAAAGGGGGGCACGTACGTGTGCATGGAAGGCCCGGCCTTTTCGACCAAGGCGGAATCGCACCTGTACCGGAAGTGGGGGATGGATCTCATCGGCATGACAAATCTGCAAGAGGCCAAGCTGGCTCGGGAAGCGGAGATCTGCTACCTCACGATCGCGCTCGTGACGGATTATGACTGCTGGCACGAAGCTCACGAATCGGTGACGGCCGAAATGATTATTTCAAACTTGCAGCAAAACAGCCGGAATGCGCAGGCCATTATCCGGCAGACGGTGCGCGACCTGCCGGACGCACGGCTATGCAAATGCAGCGAGGCCCTCAAACACGCCTTGGTCACAGACAGACGGGCCGTCCCGGCGCAGACGCGCAAGAAGCTTGAGCACATTGTGGGCAACTACCTTTCGTAAGGGGCGAAGCATGAGGATTCTCGTCGTAGGTTCCGTGGCTTTGGATACGGTGAGGACACCCTTCGGATTTCGGGAGGAAATCCTGGGAGGTTCGGCGACCTATTTCAGCCTCGCCGCCAGCTACTTCACCGGCGTGAGCATAGTGGCAGTCGTCGGACAGGATTTCCCTGAGGAGCACATCGATTTTTTTCACCGAAAAGGGATCGACACTTCAGGCCTTGAACGGCAGAGCGGGAGGACCTTCCGCTGGAAGGGCGAATATGGTTTCGACCTCAACGCCGCGAGAACTCTGGATACCCAGCTCAATGTCTTCGGCAGTTTTAACCCCAGAGTCCGCGAGGAGCATCGGACTTTGAAGTTTGTGTTTCTCGGCAACATCGATCCGGACCTTCAGAGGTCGGTCCTGGAACAGATGGAACGTCCAACGCTGGTTGCCTGCGACACCATGAACTACTGGATAGAGCACAAGCGGGAGTCGTTGAAAAGGACACTCTCACAGATCGATATCCTCCTTATCAACGATGCTGAAACGCGTCAACTGGCCGAAGAGACCAGTCTGATGAAAGCGGGACGCATTGTGCTGTCGTGGGGACCCAAGACGCTCGTGATCAAGCGCGGGGAGTACGGGGTCCTCATGCTGAGCTCAAAGTCCACATTCGGGGCGCCGGCCTTTCCGCTCGAAGACGTATCCGATCCAACTGGTGCCGGGGACTCTTTTGCGGGCGGGTTTTTGGGCTATTTGGCCGCGTGCGGGGCGACAGATGACTCTTCCTTGCGGAGGGCTATTGTTTACGGTTCCGTTATGGCATCCTTTAACGTCGGCGAGTTCGGTCCCGACCGTCTCGGCTCTCTGACGTATCCGGAAATCGAAGGGCGCTATCGGGAATTCAAGAAGATCACGCACTTTGATGACATTTAGCAGAAGATTGAACCGCGTATTAATGCGGGCATTCGCCAGGCATGCCCACCACCTCGAAAGGCCGCGAAAGCTCCACCGGCGCCAGAATGGCGCCCTGATAACACTGCTTTTCGTTCTCGCCCAGCCCGCCGCTCATTCCCAGGGCAAGAAACTCAGCACAGAGGATGACGCGAAGATCTGGGGTGAGGCCAGGGGCTGGTTCAAGAAGGGGGAGGCATTGATTGGAACACCCAAAGAAAACAGCGACGAGCAGGCTGCATTCTTTCGCAAGGCACTGGAAATAAAACCGGACTTCATCGAAGCGCACTACAACCTGGCGCTGATTTACGCGAACCAGAAGAAAATGAAAGAGGCGGCGGCGGAGTTTGAAAAGGTACTTAAACTCGATCCGAAGTTTGAAGGAGTTCATTTCTTGCTGGCATCCGCGTACAAATCCCTGGGCGATACCGGCGCGGCAATCGCGGCGCTCGATGCGGGCCTTCGAAACAAGCCCAAAGACCTGGAAATGCTCAGGGCCCTGGCGTATCTGCAAATGGGAACCCGCGATGAGATGTCGGCGCTCCCCACTCTGCAACGTATTCTGGAACTCGCGCCCGCCGATCCCGGCGCCTCGATGGATCTCGCGTTGCTGTATCAGAAAAGCGGCAAGCTGGACGAAGCCCTGTTACGCTATCAGGATGTGCTTCTCCTCGATACCGGAAACTTTGCTGCGCATTACAACCTTGCGCTCATATACTGGAAGCTAAAGAAGTTCGCCAGCGCTACGGAAGAGTTGGAGCTGTGCGCTCGACAGGCGCCGGAAAACATGGATGTCCTGGAACAACTGGGCGACTTCTATGCCTTCCAAAACCAGCACGCCAAAGCCGTCGAAGCCTACAACAAGGCTCTGGCGAAAGCTCCGGCGCGCGCGTCCCTCTACTCCAAATCCGGATTCAGCCTGGCAAGCTTGAACAGGGATGACGAGGCAATTGCGGCTCTTGAAAAGGCGGTTCAGATGGATAACACCAAGGCAGAATCGCTCTATCTTCTCGGAGATCTTTACGCGGACGTGAAAAAGTACGATGAATGCATCGCAGCCTATAAGCGCGCCCTGGAACTGAATCCTCGCTTGAAGGAAGTTCATTACAATCTTGGGACGGTTTACGCAGAACGGCAGCAACTGGAAGATGCCGCGGCTGAGCTCAAGGCTGCGGTACGGCTGGATCCCGAGTACGCCTCAGCCTGGTCGAATCTGGCCATTGTGAGCGAGAAACTCGGCCTCGATGACGCCGCGATAGAGGCGTACAGGAAGGTGATCGCCCTGGGCAAGGGCCAGGCCAGCAACTACTTCCGTCTCGGGATCCTGTACGCCAAGAGGAACATGGGCGACCAGGCCGTAACAAACCTCGCAAAGGCCATCGAGCTCGATCCCGAAACGTACCGTCAGATTCTTCGGGAGGAGATCAAGAAGGTACACTCCGCCCTCGACAGCATCCGCTATACCGAGCCTTTCGCGCGGCTGCTGACCGGCCCGCCCCCCGCGCCTCCCCCACATCCGTAACAAATGACAAATCACAAATGAACAGTGACAAATAGAAGTCAGAAGTCCGGACAACGAACTGCGATTTGTCATTTTTCATTGGTCATTTGCCAAATCTCTCTCCGCGGGCTCTGCGTCTCCGCGGTGAGATTTTTGGGTTGCGGCTATGCCGCGCCAGGTGCATCTGGGTTCATCTGTGGTCTGATCTTGTGCAGTTTCTAACGTATCTCGAAAGAGGTGGCGGTCTCGTGGAAGACTTCACCTGTCACCGGGTCAAGCACTCTGGATTTGAGTACGTAGGTGCCTGCCGGGAGGTTCCGGGTCACTTTGAACGGGTCCAGTGGCTGCAGCTCCACATAGGAACCAGGGGTCAGCGCCAGCGAACCGTCGGCACCCAGAGAAAAAACGGCTATTGGATTCAGGCTGGGGGCCTCCAGCCATACTTTTGCCTCAATGGTTGCCGGCGCAGCGCCCTGATTGATGATTCTGTACGAGGCCAACGAGACCGTATCGCCTGAGATGTACTTGGGACTGGCGACCTGGCAATCAACCGCCAGCGAAGGCATCCGATCATTTCGAACCAGAGGCGACTTTTCGGATGACATGGCCAGAGTGAATGACTTGACCGTCTCCCCGACGATCTCTCCGGTCACGGGATCGAGTATGCGTGCGCTGAATTGCGCTTTCCCGCCGAGCATTCCGGGGGAAACGCGCAGCTCAACAGGCCCATACTCTTCGTCCAACCCCGGAGGGAGAACATAAAGCCCGTCGGCTCCCACGTTCCCCACAGATACGGGATTGACTCCAGGACCGGACATCCAGGTCTTCAACTCCACGCTCTGGCTCGAGTTTGACGGGTTGGAAAGCCGGTAGCCGCTGACGCCAACGGCTTCGCCGGCGCCGTAGCTGTCCTTGCTCATTTGAATTTCGACGACCGCCTTGCGCGCGTTTGGCTTGGACTCCGCCGCCTTGACGATCGCATGTTCTATCCAACTTCCTTCTTCCGCTTCGGCCTCTTGCGTCGCTGCGCCCGGGGCTGTCGCACCGCCTGCGCCTGAAACGACACCGGAGTGGGCAGTACCCGCTCCCACCAGATAGGGAACATGCTGCGTTTGTTGCGCCTGGCTGACGGTGGTTTGGGGCGGTTCGGTGCGCGTGAATTGACGTGATTGCCCGAAGGAAGCCTGGCTCAGGTACGCGAAGGAAAGCAGCAGCGAGGCCGCAATCCTAAGACCGATGCTCGCTTTGGCTTCCACCACGCGCAGCCCAACGTGGATGCGGTCGGTGTCGCGGCCGCGCCCAATCCACTGCACGGTGGCGTTGGCTCGGAACCTGCCGCCACTTGATACCGTAACAAGCAAACCTTGGGTCAGTACATCCTGCTCCAGGATGACGCCCAGACCCGCCCGGCTGAAGTCGCTGCTCTCGCCGGCAATCCTGAACGGTCTGCCCTCGCGGCTGGTTCCCGTCAGCACAACCGGGAGGTGCAGCTTCGCTCTGACATTCTTTCTTGTAGTGGCTGCACTGTCGGTCATCGTGTCATCCCTCCCGTCAAGCCCTGGCGCCGTAAATGCCTCTTCACGGTTGCGAGCCGATCGCTATGTTCATCAGACTCTGAATTTCCGTCTGGCTCAGCGCGCGGCTGTAGACGCGCAGCTCGTCCACAGTCCCCCTGAGGTAGTCCGAACCGTCAAGCACTCGTCCGATCTGAAGGCTGGTCGGTGCAGCTGCGGTTGGACGTATCGTGGAACTGCCCTTCTCATCCCCGTCGACATAGAATCGGTGTGTCGCTCCGTCAAAGGTGTAAACAATGTAATGCCATGTCCTGGACGGTTGGTTTGCGGCCACGAGCCAGCTGCCAGGATCCTGCCAGACTCCAATTCGGGAGTCCTTGAATCCCGCCTGGATCGAGATCTGCTGCGCGTCATCGGCCAGCGAGACTACAGGCTGCGTCGAGGTCGCCCGTCTGCTCCCAGTGAACCAGTAGGCTATGGTCTGAGGAGCGTTCATTGCAGGCAAACCGGAACATGGAGCGGTCACGTAGGCATTTTTTCCATTGAACCAGAGTGCATTTCCGTACTTGCCCGTCGTCCAGCTCGCATTGAATAAGGTGCCGGTATTTGAGTTTCCAGAGTAATCCGCAGCCGTGGTTCCGGCGCCTTCGTCGAAGGAATAAGCGACCACAAGGTCGGCGTTGAGAGGCGTCGTAGTCTTAAATGTGAAATCGGAGCTGGTAACAAGGTTCGTGGCCGCGTCCTTCGACGTTACCCGGTAGTGGTAAATCGTACCGGCGGCAAGACCGCTGAGAGTTTGAGTGTGCGAGGTTGTCAGGGACGGATCCAACGCCGACGTGGATCCGTAACTCGTCGATGTCCCGTATTGAACCTGTGAATTGGCCGCCTCGTTCGTGCTCCAGCGGATAGTCGCTGCATTGCCGCTGACGCCGCTGCTCGAAACGCTGCTTATGACAGGCGCGGTCGTGTCGGCCGCGGCGCTCGTCGTAAACGTGAAGTCGCCCGAGGTCGCCGGGTTGCCGGCGGCATCCACAGACTTTACCCGGAAGTGGTACGTGGCGCTCGCCGCCAGGCCGCTGAGCCCCTGGGAGTGCGCCGTCACGAGCGTCGCGTTGAGCGGGGTCGAGGACCCGTACGAGGCCGTGGCGCCGTAATCCACCTGGCTGTTGGTCTGCTCGTTCGTGGTCCAGGTGACGGTGGCAGAGCTGAAGGTCACCGAGGAACTGGAGACCGCGCTGATGACGGGCGGGGTCGTGTCACCACCCGTCACAGCCGCGGTGGCCTGGTTTGAGAACCCGCTTTGCACGCCTGAACTGTCGTAGGCGGTAACTGCGAAATAGTAAGTTCCGGCGGCCAATCCTGTAACGGTGTACGTTGTCCTGGTTCCAACGTCCACAGACGTGCCATACGCTCCGGAAGCCGTTCCGAAATGGACCTTGTATCCGGCCGCGCCTGTGGAGGCGTTCCAGGCGAGATTAACATCTCCCGCAAAAGAGATCCCCGCAAAGGCCGAAAGACCTAAAACAACCGCCAGGATGGCGAAAGGAGTGGAGAATCCAAAACGGCGGTCGCTCACGAGGCCAACACTCCCGCGCTCTGTGCCGGTCGATGGGGGCTCGCCGCGCATGTTTCCCTTGGCATTACCCCTCAAGCAGATGGGATGTCTCCTCATGGGTTATCTCCCTCTCTCTAACTGGGACCCGAAGACCCTGCAGGGCCACAACCGCCCGGAGCTGTTCACGCAGAAACTACTTCCAGCTCTTGTGGGAATCCAAGTCGTCGGATGGAAACGTCCGCGGCCTTTCTGCCGGCTATGTCTTAAGCGTAGAGGCGCGCCACAAAAGTGTGATCCCAGTCTCAGATGCTGAAGAAATCTCTTTTGGCGAACAGCCTATCGCTCGCGGGCATTTCTGGAACGGAATTCAATCCTTCCTGGGGCGCATTCCTTACGACTGCGGTTTGACTAACTGAGGGAGACTTACAGGTACGTTTTTAGAACAAGAGCGTTTGCAAATCAAGTGAAAACTTTGGCGCCGCCTCTAATCGCACCCGGAAAAGACGGAAAAGACAAGGGGCTTGCCGGTGTGGGAGGCCGCGCGTATAATCAGGGTTCCCGCGAGCTCATCTGGCGACCTGAAGCGTTGGATCTCGCGGTTTTTTTTCAGGCTTTGACCTGACATCGGACATGAACAATCCCAGAAAGGTCGTCATCATTGGCTCCGGACCGGCGGGATTTACGGCAGCCATCTATGCCGCACGGGCAAACCTTTCCCCATTGATGTTCATAGGGTCGCAGCCCGGGGGCCAGTTGATGCTGACGACGCTGGTCGAAAACTATCCAGGTTTTGTCGAGGGCATAGACGGACCGCCACTAATGGAACTGTTCCAGAAGCAAGCGGCACGTTTCGGAACCGAACTGATTCAGGACGATGTCACTGCGGTGGACTTCCGTCGCAACCCTTTCGCGGTGACAGCCCGTGAGGTGACAGTCGAGACCCAGACCGTGATTATCGCCACGGGAGCGTCCGCCAAGCTTCTCGGGTTGGAAAACGAGTCCAGACTCATGGGGCGCGGTGTGTCTACCTGCGCGACTTGCGATGGGTTCTTTTTCAAGGACCAGGACGTCATGGTGGTGGGAGGAGGCGATACGGCGATCGAAGAGGCGCTCTACCTTTCCCGCCTGGGCCGCAAAGTTGACGTGGTGCACCGCCGCGGTACGCTGCGTGCGTCCAAAATCCTGCAGGAGAGGGCCTTCAAAAATCCCAAGATCAATTTCATGTGGAACACCACCGTCGAGGACATCCTGGATCCAGCTCAGGGGAAAGTCAAGTCGGCTCGTTTGAGAAACCACAAGACAAATACGGGTTGGGAGGTCGAGGTCGACGGCATTTTCATCGCTATTGGCCATCAACCTAACACATCGCTTTTTGAAGGGCAGCTCGACCTTCAGCCGAACAAATACATCAAAGTGAAGCCGGGTACAACGCAAACTTCCGTTCCGGGGGTTTTTGCCGCCGGTGACGTTCAGGATTACACCTACCGGCAGGCCGTGACCGCTGCGGGATCGGGCTGCATGGCAGCCCTGGAGGCCGAGCGCTACCTGGAAGAACACTACGCCAGTCACTAATTGAGGATCGAAGATGGAGGATAGAAGAGACATCATGTTTGGTCTCTCCACGCTCCATCCTCAATCCTCTATCTTGCATCCTCTATCGTCTGTCTTTACGTTGCTTCAAAAACTCCATGAGATCTTCGGGGGAAAGCTCGTACAGATCAGGAGAATTCTCATCGGGCCGGTTCTTCCAGCGCTTATGTCCCCAAAGCCACGTCTCTGGGTACTGCCGGATAATACCTTCCAGGATCCGGTTGAACACTCTGGTGTTTAACTCTACATCCCGATTCATGTCTCCCGTGCGTATCAGGTCGAGAGGCTCCAGAAACCTGATTCTGTATTTACCGCCGATCGAAGGCGTAAGGAACCCGGGAAGCACGACTGCATGGGTTCGAAGGGCAAACAGCGCCAGGCTGGTGGACGTCGCCGCAGGAACGCCAAAAAGGTCCGCAAAAATCCCTTCCTGCGGGCTGGTGTTTTGATCCATCAGGATTCCCACCGCCTCGCCCTGCTTCAGTTTTTCCAGAATCACGCGAGTTGAATTCTTCTTGGGGACGGTCTTGTTTCCCGAAGCCTCCCGCAGCCGGAGCACGTATCGTTCGAGGGGAGGATTGTCCAAAGGACGCGTTACGAAGCTCAGAGGGTAACCATACAAGGCGTGCGCCGCGGGGAGGAGCTCCCAGGCGCTGAAATGACCGGTCAAGTACAGCAAAGGTTTTCCCGTCCGACGGGCCAGGAGATAATTCTCCAGTCCAAATTGAGAGTCATATTCCACCAGAGAGCCTATGTTTTGAGGAGAAAGCAAGGGAAGGCGAGCTGCCTCGACAAGGTTGCGGGCGGTATTCTGAAAACTCCTCCAACCGATGCGATCGCGTTCCCGGGGCGTCAGCTCCGGGAAGGCGATCGTTAAGTTTGTCCTGGCGATTCGACGATGCTTAACATCCACCCAATACGCGAGCAGCGCTGCCAGGTTCAGCATGCCGATGCTCAGGCTTCGCGGCAGCAGGCGAAACAGAGCCATTAGGAAGCGTGCTGTAAGGTAAGCGATGTAGGATTGCAATTTGTGGCGTTCCCGAGGCGATGCTATACTTGCCAAGTTTCATCAGTTGCGGCGCACTATGGGCGTCATGGCTCAGGAATTGTGCCGCCATTTCGGGATACAGTGGATACCGTAAAGAAGCTCTTTAAGGTCATGAACCATGGGGCAGTCTGCCCCGCGATCTTTCGGTCGAGCCTCGTAATCTTGATTCTAAGCGCGCTCGCCATCGGGGGATATAAGGCCCGTCCCTGGACCATCGGAGCGGCCGAGAGTTACCCCGCGCGGCTGCATAGCGAAGGAGTCACTATTGCCGTTCAGCCCCTTTTTCAGGATTCGCTTGCCGCTCGCGTCTTCGACAAAAGCGACATCGTGACGCGCGGCATTATGCCCGTCGCGCTCCTGATTTTCAACGATAACGACTTTCCCGTGCAGGTTGATGGCGCTTCGGCGGAGCTGATTCACGAAGAAGACCGGCTTCGAACTCTCGAGCCCGGCCAGGTTGTCCACGGGCTCTTCTCCAAAGACAAGAGGAATGTTTGGGTTCCGCAGCCTGTTCCGCGACTCCCGGGAGGAGGGCGCTCTGATGCCGAAGCTCTTGACGACTTTGAGCATAAATTCTTCGACCGAAAGATCGCGGAGCCCCATAACAAGGCAGGCGGATTTCTCTACCTTCGGCTGCCCCAATCGAAGGATATACGCGGATACCTTGCGGAGTCGCGCATTTACATTCCCGAAATCTCCCGGGTGGATACGGGCGCACCGATGATCTATTTTGAGATTGACCTGCGCCCCGCGGTCGATGCAGTCCCGTGATTCTTCGTGATTCGGTCGTGTCTTCGTGGTGGATTGGGCCCGGCCCTTCCCACGAAGAACGAAGACGCAAAGGCAGGCCCCGCATGGAATTTGCATCAATGTTTTCTTCAAGCGGGCGATAAGAAAAGGGTAGAGCATGTCGAAAGATGGCCAAGCTGAGGCGCCGGCGGCGGAGCTGATCATAGTGCCCCCCCAAGAGGCCATTCGCTGGAGCGCCTGCGGAGAGGAGAGACTGTCCGCTGGTTTCCGCTTGAGGCCGGAAACGGAGGACATCTTTCAGGACTGACCGGCTCTGAGAAAAGTGTTTAAGGAACCGATAGCGGCTTCTCCCCCAAGCACGTCGCCAGGAAAAACTTCCGCCGATGCCATCCAATCCCAAGTCGCGCCCTTCTCGAGATTCCTTTCTCGAAACTCTCAACGCCGAGACGTTGGCGGGAACGGAAAACCTCTCTGCCTGGCTCCGCCATGTCGCTGCGCAAGAGAGAACTGAAATCGTCTTCGAGCTGGAGGCCTGGCTTCGGGGCTTGCGTGCGTTTTTTGACATTCGGCACCTTCCGCTGACGGGGGCTGAGCGCGCCAACCTGGTAAGTCGAAGTTTCTCTCCCGAAATTCGCATCGTGTACCGCACCCTCCTGCACGTCGAAAGGATAAGCAACGCCATACTCAGCGTGGGACAGCCCCAGAAGCTCGAGTTCGAGACTTTCGTGGAGGCACAGCTCCGAAAGGGAGCTCGGCCGGACCTGCAGGTCAGCAGGGTTTTGGAACAGCCTACGCCGTTGGACAGCCTGTCGCACTTCCTGGAAGCCCTAAATGATCTGAGAATGATGGTGCAGGCTCTAAAGGACGCGCCCGACCAGAGCTACCCCGTCTTTCTCGGCATCGGGAGATGCTTCCAGCGGGACCTGCGAGATTGCCGGTACATCGACATGCTCCTTACCCAGCAGTTCAAGGTGCAATTCGATCAGGTGGATAATACTGTCGTGAGATCCCTCTTGCGAAGCATACGCGACAAACAAGTCCGGCAACATGTATCCCTTGCCCTCCTTCATCTGTACCGTCTGCTCCGGTATTTGAAGATCGTTTCCCAGGATCTGGTCAGGGATCGTCCTCTGCGCCACTACCTGGTAATCTTCTCGCTTCTCCACGAAGAAATGGGCAATCTCTCTCAGTTTCTCAAAGCCGGTTTCCTCCGCCGGCAACAAGCCGGGCAGGGCCTCTGGAATGCGGTTGAGCTGATCGTGTATTCTCTTCAAATCGAGTCTCAGCGCGCGCTCGAGCGCGAGCTGGTCTTCGTTTCACAGGAGCGCCAGGCCCCTCCGATTTACACCAAGATCGAAAACAGTCACGGGCTGCTGCGCAATTGCTTCCAGAGCTCCATCGTCGCTCTGGTCCAGGCTTTAGACAAATCCGTAGATGCGAAAACCATCTTCCCGTCGATGGTCGATCGGTTGCAGGAAGCACAGAAGCTCCTTCAGGAGCTCTGGGATCTACGCCAGGCCATTAAGGACTTATTGGACAAAGGGAAGGAATTCGATCTGAACCGCGTCATGGACCGCCTCACGAGTTTTCGAGAGTCCTCGCTACGCTACTTGATGTATCGGGATTGGGGCGAATTTGAAAGGTTGTCGGATGCGATTATCACAGCGACGAGTGAGATCGAGTTGCGCACTCTCCTCCGCAAGTTCGTGAGCTTTCTCGAAGCCCTGGTTCAGGAGGTCTCGAATCGCAGTGTCCTGCAGGAATCGCCTGCAGAATCAATCCTTAGACAATGAGCCAGGGTCAGGTGCCTGTAAGAATTATGAGATTGAAGCGCGCGTTCCTGTGGTCTTCTCTGGGAGGCGTGGCTCTGGGCGTTGGCGTGGCCCTCATAGGAAAGATGGCTCGCAAGCCCGCCTTAAGCCCTCTCGTTTACGAGAAGATTCCTCCCGGCTGCAAGAGAATATCTCTATGGACCGAGCGATTTGAGATTGGGGTAGCGGGGAAGCCGAGTGTTGCGCACGATGAATATCTACTGCAGGTCACGCCTTTCAAGGTGTGGAGTTTCTTGAACCTTCCGTCGCCGGACAACAAGGCTCTGCAGGAGGGCATCCCTGTATACCACGCCACAGTGATCCGGCACCTCGAACCCGTGAACGGAGAAAACGGGCCGGAAGAAGCTCAAGGTCGGGAAGAAGCTCAAATCCAGGATCGCTTCTATGGGATCCTGTCCGCGAGCGGCGGGCCAGGGAAATCGCCCGGCCCAAACTTGCTCGCTCGGGGTGGGTCGCTGGAGTTGCGTAAGTGCAGCGTGGGCGGCACCAGCAATGCGGTCGAAACCGGAGAGGTGCATCGCTCTACCGGCCTGGTCCTCAATTATCGCTTTGAGTATACCTATGCCGTTACCGACTGATCCTCCCGGCAAGTGGCAAAGCGTTCTTTAGAGACACGGAGAAAAACCTTGTCTCCGTGGCTAAATCGGTTGCGGTTGGGTGGGCCGGGGCGAAGCGTTTCCTATAGCGGGACCACACGAGAGACAAAGGCGGCCTAGGATTGGCCTAGGATATGATGGCGCCTTTTACCAAGCGCCCCACATGGAACTCGAGCTTGCCGTCCCCCACCTCCACATGTATCACTTCGTTGGGATCCAGCCCCTTTTCGGCAATCATGCTCGCCAGCGGGTACTCCAGATATTCGCGGACCGCACGGCGCAGCGGCCGTGCCCCGTAGCGAAGGTTCGTACCGCGCTCGATCAGGAATTTCTTGGATGGGTCGGATATGACCGTTCCGACGCCGGCCATGGCGAGGCGGGCGCGCGTGTCCAGCAAGAACTTGTCCAGTATAGCCAGCAGATGCTCTTCCTTTAGCCGGTTAAAGGTAATGATTTCGTCGATCCGGTTGATGAACTCCGGGCTGAAGAAATCCTCGACGGCCCCGATGCAGACGGTCTGGATCTTGGCATCCGCAGAATCCTGATCCAGTTCCTCGAACTTATGACTGGGCGGGCTGAATCCGATGACGGCATTCTTGGTAATGTCGTCCACCTCCTTGGCGCATACGTTGCTGGTCATCATGATAAAGCAGTTTCTGAAGGTAAGATCTACGGCCCGCCCGGTCTTCAGTTCGCCGCGCTCCAGGATCTGGAGAAGGAGGTCGTAGAAAGCGCGATCCGCCTTCTCTAACTCCTCAAAAATCACAATCGTGAGCTTTCTGTCCAGTTTTTCCTGGGTCAGAAACGGAGGCTGTTCGTGCCCCACATACCCTGGAGGCGCGCCCACGAGCTTGGCTACGTCGTGGGGATTCTTGAACTCGGTGCAGTTAACTGCCACAACTTCGTTCTCATCGCCGTGCAATACCTTGGCCAGGGAACGGCCGATCTGGCTTTTACCAGTCCCGGTAGGCCCCAGGAAGAGAAAGGTCCCGAGGGGACGCCGCGGGTCGCAGATTCCAAGATCGGCAACCATTACAGCCCGCACTACCGCGTCTATGGCACGGTCCTGGCCAATGATCTCTTTTCTCATCTGTTCGCGGAGTTCCTGAGCCTTAAGCACGGTGCCTCCTTTCGCGCGTTCTGGAACGCTATTATAGATACGCAAAACAACAAAAGGTTTCCGAATCTGATGTTTGGAGCTCGGTGAAGACCGCGGCCCGAAGGCCAAACACCCCACACCTTTTGAAGCATTGCTTTGAATGTGCTCCGATCAAGTCCTGATGGAACACAGCAGGCAGGGATGCACCGAAATTACACGGTAACCCGGAAACGGAAGCTCCGTGTGCACCCGTGCCTATAGTTCATATCGGCGCGAGGCCCAAAAGCATTTCGATGCCGTGGAGAAATATGCTAGCTTAGGGTCTGTAACGAAATAATCTGAGCACTTTGCTGCTGGCCCCCAGGCCCGCTGGCGAGGCGCGAGCGACGAGCAATACCCGGTGCGGTATGTGAGGAGCGAGCAACAAAGCCTGCGGGCCGCAGCCCGAAGCGGTGCGGAGGCGAAGGGCGCGTATCGGCGTTGTTGCCGCTCCTCGACGATGTCCGACATCGACTGCGTCGCGGCGGCTCGCATCTGCCCGCCCGGCGCTCGCGCCAAAGTGTTCCTATTATTTCGTTACAGACCCTCACCGTTCGCGCTTTGGGCCTATGGAACAAAAGCCTCTCACTACGCTCCCCGGAACTCGGGATATCCTACCGGTTGAGATCCCGCGCTGGCACCTGGTTGAAGACCGCGCGCGGCAGGTGCTCGCTCTTTACGGGTTTCAGGAAATCAGGACCCCACTGCTCGAGGCGACAGAGCTCTTCGCTCGCGGCATTGGCGGCGACACGGACATCGTGGGCAAGGAGATGTACACGTTTACCGACCAGGGAGGAACTTCGATCACCCTGCGTCCGGAAGTCACGGCGTCGGTGGTTCGGGCCTATACAGAGCACCATATGTACCGGGGCGGCGGCATTACAAAACTTTACTATATCGGGCCGATGTTTCGTCATGAGAAGAAGCAAAAAGGGCGCTGGCGGCAGTTTTACCAGATTGGCGCGGAGGTCCTGGGATCGGACGATCCCGCCGTCGAGGCGGAGGTGATCGAGATGATCCTCCGGCTTCTGGAACAGCTCCAGGTCGAAGCGAGACTTCTCATAAACTCCGTTGGGGACCGTAACTGCCGGCCCGGTTTCATCGCAATACTCAAAGAGGCAATAAGTCAAGACCTGGGACGGTTCTGCGATGATTGCCGCAGGCGGGCTCAGACGAACACCCTGCGGGTTCTCGACTGCAAGGTGGAAAGCTGCCAGCCCTACATTAACCGGCTTCCCCGGATCACGGATCACCTGTGCCGGGAGTGCTCCGAGCATTTTCAGAAGTTCCAGGACCATCTCAGGGAGGCGGGCATCCGTTACGAGATCGTCCCAAGGCTCGTACGCGGTCTGGACTATTACGTACGCACCGCCTTCGAGATGGTTAGCGGGGAACTGGGCTCTCAGAACGCTCTGGTCGGTGGAGGCAGGTACGACGGGCTTTCCGAGGTGCTGGGGGGGCCTCCGGTTCAGGGTTTCGGCTTTGCGCTGGGTCTGGATCGGCTGGTTATGATCCTTCCGGACAGTCTGGCCGAAGCTTCAGTCGACAGGCCGGAAGTGTACCTGGTGTATTTGTCCGATGAGGCCTTGAAGGCCGCCATCTCGATAGCTCGCCTGCTAAGGAGACAGGGCGTCCGCTGTCACCTGGAATTTGGGGCAGGGAGCCTCAAGAGCCAGATGCGGATGGCCAACAGAGTGGGTGCGAGGCACGTCCTGATCATCGGGCAGGATGAACTGGCCAAGGAACGATACTCTCTCAAGAGGATGGAAGACTCCAAACAATGGGAGGTCTCCCTTCCCGAATTGTCCCAATACCTGCAATCTCTGCCCGCCGCAGCCAGGAAGAATCCGTCGTCGACCAATGACAAATGACCAATGGCAAATGAAAAATGACAAATCTACAAATCCCTCACCCTTCATTTGTCATTGATCATTTGTGAACGCATTCCCAGGCGTCGCGGTGAAAAAAACGCTTCCATGAGCAAGATCAAGGTCCTGCCCGAGACCCTTGCCAATAAGATCGCGGCAGGGGAAATCGTGGAACGGCCGGCTTCCGTGGTAAAGGAGCTGCTCGAGAATTCCGTCGATGCCGGCGCCGGCTCGGTCGCCGCGGCAGTGCAGTCCGGAGGCAAGCGCCTGATCCAGGTGCGAGATGACGGCGAAGGGATGACCCAGGACGATGCCATCCTCGCCTTCGAGCATCACGCCACCAGCAAACTGCAGACCGCGGAAGACCTCAATGCCATCGCAACGCTCGGGTTCCGCGGCGAGGCATTGCCGTCCATGGCTTCCATATCCCGATTGGTTCTCAGGACCCGCCATCCTTCCGATCCGGCGGCGGCGGGAACGGAAGTCGAAATTCAGGGGGGCACGCTGCGATCTGTTAAGACCGTCCCTTGGGAGAAGGGGACTGAAGTCACGGTCCGGGACCTCTTTTTCAACGTGCCTGCGCGCAGGAAGTTTCTGCGCTCCAACGATACGGAGCTTGGACACATTACCAGGCTCGTAACCCACTATGCCCTGGCCCACCCCGAGATGCGCTTCTCTCTTGAGAGCGACGGGCGCGCGCTGTTCGATGTGGTCCCTGTGCCCACGTTGAAGGACAGGATTTACCAACTCTTTGGCGAGGGTTTCCTGGAGAATCTCGTGGAGGTCTCCGGCCGCGCGGGAAATGTTGAGGTCTATGGCTTCAGCTCGCGGCCGCATGAGCAGAAAACGAATCCGTACTCGCAGTTCTTCTACGTAAATCGCCGCATGGTGCGGGACAAGTTGATCGCAAGCGCCGTGCGCCAAGCCTACAGGAATTGCATTCCTGCCTCTGCGTATCCGGTCGTGCTTCTCTTCGTGCAGGTGCCCTTTGACGAGGTGGATGTCAACGCGCATCCGGCCAAGACCGAGATCCGCTTCAGACAGCAGGGGCTCGTCCACGATCTGATTCTGGATGCGATCCAGCGCGCGCTGGTCGGGAGTAAATCGATTCCGATTTACGAGCATCGCAGCGATGCGTGGCAGGAGGCTCCGATTCCTGGAAGCAATTTCCCGGGGAGCCCCTGGACCACCAGGTCGGCTCCGGAATCCACACCATTTGATTTCACGCCGCCCAGTGCGGCCGCCGATCCATTCCAACGGGCTTTCAACTATCCCTTCCGAGATGAAACTTCGGCTCCTCCTGAGTATCCGCAGGACCACCACGGTTTGCGCATACGGCCCGACATGCTGCTGGGAGCGCCCACCGAACTTGCTGCGAGTCCATTCGATTTGTCGGGAGCCCGGATTCTCGGGCAGATCCATGACAGCTATGTCATCGCAAATGACAGCCGGGGCCTGTTGATCATCGATCAGCACGTGGCCCACGAACGCATTCTCTACGAAAAACACGCTCAAGCTGTTCGACAGCAGTCCGTCGAGGTCCAGGGGTTGCTCGTACCCGTCGCGCTCGAGCTGCCTCCGCATCAAACCGTCATTCTAGATCGATCTCTTCCGGAGCTCCGGAGGAGCGGTTTCCAGGTGGAACGGTTCGGGGGCAATTCGATTCTCGTCCGGTCTGTGCCCGCCGTCGCAAAGGATTACGACTGCCAGAAGGTGTTGTCGGAGATCCTTGAGGGGTTGGAGTCGGAGGACAGAACCTTGGATGTGGATCGCATCCGCGACAGGATCGCCGTCAGCATGGCCTGCAGGGGTGCAATTAAGGTCCATATGCCCCTGGCTATGGAAAAGATGCAGTGGTTGCTCGACGAACTGTGCAAGACAAAGATTCCGACGAATTGCCCGCACGGCAGGCCCATCATTCTTCGATTCAGCTTGTACGAGATCGAAAGAAACTTCGGCCGGATCTGATTGATTTCGGATTTCGGATTGTCGTAATCGAAGCCGTCTATTAATTCCAAATCCGCAATCCGAAATCAATTCAAGGGGCGTAGAGTTTGTTAAGCCGCACAACGGCGCCCATGCTCCGAAACTTCTGATAACGCTGCTCGCGCAATTGCGCGCCAGTCATGCCCAAGAGCGATTCCAGCGCCGGCCTCAGCTTGCCGTCCAGCATCTCCGCGGCGGCTTTGTGGTCCGTCTGTGCGCCGGCCGGGGGCTCCGGTACGATCTCATCGATGATGTGAAATTCCTGGAGGTCCGGAGCCGTCAGCTTGAGGGCCTCCGCCGCCGCCTCCACATGGTCCTGGTCCTTCCATAGAATCGCGGAGCATCCCTCGGGAGTAATGACCGTGTAGACGGCGTTTTCCATCATCAGGATGTGGTTTCCGACGCCGATTCCCAGCGCTCCGCCGCTACCGCCTTCTCCAATGATACAGACAATCACAGGGACCGCGAGGCGGTTCATCTCGCGAAGGTTGTGCGCAATGGCTTCGGCCTGGCCCCTTTCTTCCGCCCCGACGCTGGGATAGGCGCCCGGCGTGTCAATGAAAGCGATGATGGGGCGCGAGAATTTCTCCGCGAGCTTCATGGCCCGCAGCGCCTTGCGATAACCTTCCGGTTGGGCGTAACCGAAATTGCGATACTGGCGCTGCTTCAGGTCGCGTCCTTTCTGATGTCCCACGACCATGACGTGATGCCCATGATAGCGCGCCATGCCGGCGACTATAGCCGGGTCGTCGCCAAAACGCCGGTCCCCGTGAATTTCTGAGAAGTCCTGAAAGAGGCGCTCCACATAGTCGAGCGTATAGGGGCGTTGCTCGTGCCGGGCCAGCAGCGTGCGCTCCCAGGCCTTGCTGCCGGGACGGATTGCTTCCCTGAGCCGCCGAAGCTCTGCCCGAAGCCGCTCGACTTCTGACCCCCGGCTGGAGGGCCGTTCCCGGGCCAGACGGTCGATGTCGGATTCGAGGGACCGTATCTTGTCTGCTATTTCGTCGTCACTCATCCCGCGGTCTCCGATAGGGAATCTGGCCTGGATGTGAAACCACAGATGAACACAGATAAACACAGATCTGTGTTTATCTGTGGTTTCATTTTGTCCACCTTACGCAGACGAAACCTGCCGCTCGTGAATAATGTGGCTAGCTCATCACTTCTACAGAACCGGGCCCGCAAATGCCCTCTATCTCACGAATCAGCTCCGGGCTTGACTTGACTTTCACAAAGTCGGAGGAATGGATGGTAACACGGAAATCGTGGGGAAGGTACAACTCAACTTCGACCCCGGTCTCGCCACGGTTCTTCTCGAACAGACGATAGAGCTCCGTTGCGGCACCAGGGGCCAGGATCGGGACCGGGGCGCGGATGTGAAGCTTTCTGGCGTTTCGCGCCGAGGCCCCCTCCAGCGGCTGTATCTCGGAGGCCACAATCTTGAAGTTGTTTTCGTTTTCCACCTCGAACCGCCCGGTCACCAGGATAGGGCTGTCTGACTTCAGGAAAGGCTCTGCTTTGACATAGAGTGACGGAAAGACCACAGCCTCGACGGCCCCTGTCAAGTCTTCGAGCTTGAATGTGGCCATCAGCTCCCCCTTTTTTGTGCGCCGGGTGCGGCACTCTGTGACGATTCCCGCCACCCGGCAATCCCCTGAGCTTCCATTGCTGAGGATCTCGGCCAGAGGCTTCTTGGCGAACTTCTCCAGCTCGCCGGCAAAGCGGTCCAACGGATGTCCGGACACGTAATAGCCCAGTGTTTCCTTCTCAAAGGCCAGTATCTGATCGAGCGGCCATTCCGGGATATCCGGAGGGGCGGGTTCCGGTATCGTGGCAGCGCCGCCCGGCAAGTCCATGAACAGCCCCTTTTGCCCGCTCTGGCGATCTCGCTGGATCTTCTGCCCGTGTTCAATGGTGGCGTCGGCGCTCGCCGTGAGCTGAGATCTCTTCCATTGAAAGGAGTCCAGCGCGCCACACTTGATCAAACTTTCGAGAACGCGCTTGTTCAAGGCGCGCGCATCCACTTCCTCGCAAAAGTGGAAAAGGCTGCGGAACCGCCCGCGCTTACGACGGTAGTCGAGGATGGATCGAATCGTCCCTTCGCCTACGTTCCGGATTGCCAGGAGGCCGAAACGTATCTTGTCCCCCACCGAACGGAAGTACAAGTCGCTTTCGTTCACGTCCGGAGGAAGAATGGGAATCCCCATGTTCCGGCACTCGGCGATGTACATAACGATCTTCTCCGTGTTTCCGATCTCGCTCGAGAGCAGGGAAGCCATGAACTGCACGGGATGATGCTCTTTGAGATATGCCGTCTGATAAGCCAGGAGCGCATAAGCTGTGGAGTGCGACTTGTTGAACCCGTACTTGGCGAAGTGTTCCATAAGGTCGAAGATCTGAATCGCGACCTTCTCCGGTATCCTCTTTTGCCGCGCTCCCGTCAGGAACTTCTCCCGGTTGGATTTCATCGTGGCGCTGTCCTTCTTACCCATCGCCTTGCGGAGGATGTCCGCCTCTCCGAGGGTGAATCCGCCCAACCGGCTGGCTATCTGCATGACCTGTTCCTGGTAGACAATGATGCCGTACGTCTCTTTCAGGATTGGCTCGAGGGACGGGTGCAGGTACTGCACTTCGATCTGGCCGTGCTTCCGCTTGATGAACTCGGGGATCATTTCCATGGGCCCGGGGCGGTACAGCGCATTGAGCGCGATGAGGTCTTCGAACCGTTCCGGACGCAGCTTGCGCAGCTCTGCCTTCATCCCGCCGCTCTCAAACTGGAATATTCCGTTAGTGCGCGCTTCGGAGAACAAGGCATAGACCTTGGGGTCGTTGAGCGGCAGCGTCTGAAGGTCCAGCTCGATCCCTTTTTCTTCGTGGACGCGCTTCACGGCCTCGTCCAACACGGTCAGCGTGGCAAGGGCCAGGAGATCCATCTTCAGCAGGCCGATAGCTTCCAGATCTTTCATGCTGTACTGCGTCGTGATTTCGTCCTTGTTCGACTTGTGCAGGGGAATAATCTCGACCAGTGGCTTCGGGGCGATGACGACGCCGGCCGCGTGCGTGGAAGCGTGACGGGACAGCCCTTCCAGCCGCTTTGCGATCTCGATGAGCCGCGCGATCTGCGGATTTTTCATCTCCTCGCGCAGCCGCGGTTCCTGTTCGATTGCCTTGTCTATTGTGATTTTCAGGTCGTTGGGGATCAGCTTCGCAATACGGTCCACGTCCCCGTACGAAATGTCCAGCGTTCTGCCGACGTCCCGTACGACGCCTTTGGCAGCCATAGTTCCGAAGGTGATGATCTGGCACACATTGTCACGGCCGTATTTTCGGCCCACGTAGTCCAGGACCTCGGCGCGCCGGTGCATGCAGAAATCCATGTCGATGTCGGGAGGCGCGATTCTTTCCGGGTTGAGAAAGCGTTCGAAGAAGAGGTCATACTGGAGAGGGTCGATATCGGTGATCCTCAGGCTGTAAGCCACCAGGCTGCCGACCACCGAGCCCCGTCCGGGCCCGACGGGAATGCGATTGTCGCGAGCATACTTGATGAGGTCCCAGACAATGAGGAAGTAGCTGGAGAACTTCGTCTTCTTGATCATTTCAATCTCGGATGCGAGCCGTTCCTCGTAAGCCGTGAGCGGATTCTTAAGCAGCCCTCCCCCTGCCATCCCCTCCAGTTGGGGGCGCCGGCCCTCAAAACCCTCTCGCACAACCTTCTCGAAATACGAGTCCGCGGTGAATCCAGCCGGGACGTCAAAGGGAGGCAGATGCAGTTCCGAGGTGTCGATCTGGACATCACAACGCTCGGCGATGCGGACGGTATTCAGCATCGCCTCGGGCAGATGTCCCCAGACCTGATACATCTCTTCAAAAGACTTGAAGTAAAACTGGTCGGCGGCGTAACGCATCCGATCCGTCTCCTGGACGGTCTTGCCGGTGCCGATGCAGAGCAGCACGTCATGCGCTTCATGGTCCTCTCTGCGCAGATAATGGGCGTCGTTCGTGCAGACCAGGGGGATGCCGCATTTCCCGGAGATTTCGAGGAGGCTGGGATTGATGCGGCGCTGCCCCGGCAGGTTGTGGTCTTGAAGTTCCAGGAAGAAGTTTTGCGGGCCAAAAATGTCCTGAAGCGCCCCGGCTTCCGCCAAAGCCGCATCGAACTGGTCCAGGAGCAGCCGTTCCGGTACGGCCCCCTTGAGGCAGCCCGAAAACGCAATCAGCCCCTTGCTGTGTTGCGAGAGAAGCTCTTTGTCGACGCGCGGCTTGTAGTAGAAGCCCTCAAGATAAGCGTAAGAAACGAGCCTGCTCAGGTTCTGATATCCCGCGGCATTTTCCGCCAGAAGTATGAGATGGTTGGACTGGTCGCCGCCCCCCGTTTTCTTGTGACGGCTTTCCTTGGCCACATACATCTCGCACCCGATGATGGGCTTGAGCCCCTTCGCTCGGGCCTTGGTGTAGAACTGAATTGCGCAAAAGAGGTTGCCGTGGTCGGTGATCGCCATGGCCGGCATCCCCATGGAGACGGCCGCGTCCACCAGCTGATCCACTTTGGACGCGCCGTCGAGCAGGCTGTAATCGGAATGATTGTGCAGATGAACGAATGCAGTCGGCTCGGCCAAGAGCTACTCCCATTCGATTGTGCCTGGCGGCTTGGACGTGATGTCGTAGACGACGCGATTGATCCCGCGCACCTCGTTGACGATCCTGTTGGATATCCTTTCGAGAATCCCGTGAGGAAGCTTCGCCCAGTCGGCGGTCATCCCGTCCTGGCTGGTCACCACCCGAAGAGCGGCCACATTCTCGTAGGTCCGGTCGTCCCCCATGACCCCAACACTGCGGACGGGCAGCAGGACCGCAAACGCCTGCCAGAGGTCGCGAACGAGATCGGCGCGTTCGATCTCCTCCTGCACGATCGAGTCGGCCTCGCGCAGGAGATCCAAACGCTCGGGGGTTACGTCGCCGATGATGCGCACCGCGAGACCGGGCCCCGGGAAGGGCTGGCGATAAACGTAGCGCGGCTCCATGCCGAGCTGCTCCCCTAACTTGCGCACCTCGTCTTTGAACAGCTCGCGCAGCGGCTCGACCAGTTCAAAACCCATGTCGGCAGGGAGTCCCCCCACGTTATGATGGGACTTGATCACGGCGGACGGCCCGCGGACGGATGACGATTCGATAACGTCGGGGTAGAGAGTTCCTTGAACCAGAAAGCGCGCGTCCCCAAGCTTTCTGGCCGCTTCTTCAAAAACACGGATGAATTCCTCTCCCACGATCTTGCGCTTTTCTTCCGGATCCTGGACGCCGGCAAGCCTTCCCAGAAATCGCTCGCGGGCGTCAACGCCCAGTATCTTCAGGCGCAGGCCCTCGCCGAAGTCGGAGAGAACCGATTGGAATTCATTCTTCCGCAGAAGACCGTTGTCGACAAAGACGCAGGTAAGCCGGTCGCCGATGGCGCGGTGGGCCAGAAGCGCTGCCACGGACGAATCGACGCCGCCGCTGAGACCGCAAATGGCCTTTTCATCGCCTATCTGGCTCGAAATTGCGCGGACCGAAGACTCGATGAAGGAAGACATCGTCCAATCGCGCCCGCAGCCGCAAACCCGTGTGAGAAAGTTTTCCAGGATTTGTGTGCCGTGATGGGTGTGAACCACTTCGGGATGAAATTGAAGGCCCCAAATAAGCCGCGTTTCGTCCGCCGCGGCGGAAATGGTCTGCCCCGAGCGGGCCAGGATGCGGAAGCCTTCGGGAAGTGTCTCGACGCGGTCGCCGTGGCTCATCCAGACCTGAAAACTTGATGGCAGTCCTGAGAAGATCGTGTCGGCATCCATCACTTCGACGATCGCCTTGCCGAATTCGCGCTGGTTGCCATGTACCACCGTTCCTCCCAGCGCGTGGCTGACCCACTGCAGTCCGTAACAGATGCCCAGCATTGGGAGACCAACCCGGAAAAATTCCAGCGGCAAGGCAGGGCTGCCCTCGCGACAAACGGAATCAGGGCCCCCGGAGAGGATGATCCCCGCCGGGTTCGTCGAACGGATCTTTTCGAGGGCCGCATGGTAGGGGGCAATTTCGCAGTATACCGACAGCTCCCGCACTCTGCGGGCGATCAACTGGGTATACTGAGAACCGAAATCGAGAATGAGAATATTCTGACGGTGAATGATTTACTCCCTGGTATTATTGATGCTCGTTTTTCGCGGCGTTTAGTTAACGTTAATAGGAAAAAATTACAATAGCGCAGCGATTTCGAATTTCAAGATTTTTGTGGTCCCGTTGGGCACAAAATTCTTCGCGCTTCTTTGCGCCTTCGCGTCTTTGTGGTGAAAGAGTGTACGACGCATTCACCGCGAAGACGCAAAGACGCGAAGAATCACTAAGGATCGGGAGCTTGACGAAGCGGAGACGGTGATAAGTTCCTTACACTTTTCGCATCCCTGGGTGTGGGGCCTGACAGTGCTGCCCGTAGTGGTTTTTGCGCTGGGCTGGACCAGAGCTGGGCGGAGAGCGCCCTCTCTCGTGTTTTCGGCCTTCCCCTGGATTCCGATCTCTTTCGACAGCCTATCCTTTTGTCCCAGGGTGGCGGAGATCCTGAGATTCCTTGCGGTCCTGAGCGTGCTACCGGTCATGGCCGGCATCGGGTCGCAGACGCCCATCCAGGCCAGCAGCCGGACCCCTCCAGCGTTGCTCATCGTCCTGGACATTTCCAGCTCGATGACTGCCGAGGACTTCAAACCTGAAAATCGCCTGCAGGAGGCGAAGAAAGACCTCAAGAACTTCATTGCCAATAATCCGCACGCCGTCGTCGGTCTCATGGTCTTTGCGGCGGTACCCCGTCTTCTCGTACCTCTGACTTCCGATCATGAGACGGTCTTGAAAGCCTTGGAGAAGGCGGCGCCGGCGGGTTACGGCGAAGACGGCACCGCTCTGGGGAGCGGGATTGCAAGTGCCGCGAACCGGCTTCGCAATGGAACCTGGTCGAGCCGGAAGATCCTTCTGATCACGGACGGAGTGAACAACAGAGGGGCGCTCACGCCGTTAGACGCTGCGCGGCTCGCGAGAGAATTGGGCATCTCAATTCATGCGGTGGGCCTCGGCACCAACGAGATGGCACGCTACTTCGTCCCATCTGCCGCCGGCAGCTTGACGGAAGTTCGCGCGCGCATCGATATTGACGACGAGGCCCTCGCAGCGTTAGCCCAAGCGACAGACGGCTCGTATCAGCGTGTAAGAAACTCGGAAGAGCTTGGCCGCGCCCTCTCCTCCATATCACTCGGGGAAGCGCGGGCGGAGAGCACCAGCAGCGCCGGCGAAGATCTCTTTTGGGTCCGGGCATGCACCTGGACGGCCTTGCTGCTTCTCGCCGTGGAATTCGCGCTCGTCCAATTCGTAATTTCGGAACTGCCGGGTTAACGGTAGGTCAACGGGCATGCAGTGGAGGGACGGCTTGTATATCTTGCTTCTCCCCGTCGCCGTCGTAATCGCCTGGATCGTTGCGGAGCGCGCGCGTCTGCGGCGTCTGCGGTCCTTTGGCGATCCCGAGATTCTCGGCATGCCCGGGCGTAAGCGCACGCGGATTTTGGCGCTGGCACTTCTGACCGGGAGCTTCGTCTTGCTCGCCGCCGTTTTGCCGTTTGCGGTCCCAAAGGCTGCGCCGTCTGACGGAGAGTCCCTTGTGGAGATACTCCTGGATTCAGGGATCGCAGAGGGCGGCGATTCCCAAGCGGCCGATGCGCTGGAGCTCATCGAAGAGAAGGTCCGCGCGGTAGTCAGACTCTCTCCTCCCTCCCACTTTGCGCTTTACAAGTCGGCAGACCCCTTACAAGTCGTTGTTCCGCCGACGACGGATGCCCAGGGTCTTCTGATCCTCCTGAACCGGCTGCGCGAGGAATGGCGGGGAGAAGCCCCGGTCTCCTTTTATGACAGCGTGGATGCTCTGCGGAGGCTCACTCCGAGCAAGAACTGGCGCCGGCGCATTGTTGGGATCGCAGCGCCCTCCCGGGCAGATTCCGCGGCCAAAAGTCCACCTCCTTCTTATGATGTCCCCGAGGTCTTGATCCTGAGAGTGACCCGAACAGCCCCTGATGAGTCCCCGGCGCCGGGAATTGAGACCGCCGCAAAGGATGCGGATGTCCAGGTCGCCGGCCTGCGCGAGTTTCTACGCGCGGAGAGGACGACGCAGCGCCGGTCCAGGAGCACGCTTCAAGGTTTCACCTACAGCCAGTATCTGGCGTCGCTGGGCTTCTTCGCTTTGCTGGGAGAAGTTCTCGTATGCCGCTACTTTCGGGCGGCCACGCAGGGCCGCCCCTACGCGCCCAGGGCTGAAGGAGTGCAAGGGTGAATAGACGCGCGGTGCTGCTCGCCTTGGGTTTCATTTTTCACTCGGACGACAAACTCCTCTTTTCCTGGGAAGATCAGGGTCGCGCTTTCACCGCGCAGATTGCTCCGGGGCTGAAAATCAGAACCGAGGTGTCGTCACAGTTCCTACATGTGGGACAGCAGTTCAGCATCCTGTACAGCCTTGTAACCCAGCGGTACCCCACCGAAATCGATATTGAACCTCAGCAATATTCCGGATTCTGGACTGAGATCGTGCCCCTGGCGGAGCAAACGCGTACGATCACGCGCTTGCTCGATGGACGTCCTACCCACGAATTCCTTCTGCGACAGATAATAGCCTCCCCATTGGAGGAGGGCGCGCTCGGACTTCCACCGCTGTCGGTGAAGATCATGATGGCCCGCAGTGCGGCCGCCGGCGCCCCGCGCTGGGATGTTGTTGCGAAGTCGAATCCCGTGTCTCTTTCGGTGCTTCCTTTGCCGGCGCCAGAGGCCGGAGCCACGACATCACTTTTGGTGGGGACCCTGGAAGGGCGGCTGGAAGAAAGCAAGCGATCGCAGGGAAGGGAAGTAATTCTCGACTTGCAGGGGACTGCCAACCTCGCATTCTTTCAGCCTCTTGACTGGTTCCGCGGGACCGGGGTGGCTTTCCTTGCTCCACGCCTGGTCCAGGCAGAGTCTTTCGTCGAAACCTGGGACACGGGGGATAGACGGCGGCTCACGATGCAGCAGCACCACCGGTGGTCGATCTGGATGATTCCCCAGGAGGGGGCCGCGAGGCGTGTTGAAGATCTGCAGATTCCTGTCTTCGACCCGGGCAGAGGCACATGGACGAACGTCCGCATCCCCGGAATCGACGTCAGGGCGCCGTCCTCCACGACGCGCCCTCCGGCCCCGGCGCCCCTGCCTTCGTCCGAGCGCGGGTCCGCCGGTTTCTTGGGGCGCTACCGTCGCGCTCTTTGCGCCGGGGCGGTCCTGGCGCTCGTGTCTCTGGGGGTCTGGCTCCTTCGGAAGCGCAAGACGGAGCGTGTCCCGCATCACTGGATGGGATCGAGCCTGGAAAAACTACAACAGCAATCGTCAAGAGCGCCGCGCTCCTTTGTCGAAACCGCGCACAAAATTCTGGAGCGATACGCCGAAGAAAACCATCTCATACCGGGTTCCGGAGACAAGAACTCGTCCTTCGATCAATGCTGGTTCGAGGTTGAAAAGTTCCGTTTCAGCGGAGGAGAACCTCCCGCTGAAGTGCGTCAGAGGATCCTTCAGTTGTTGCATTCGGTCCCGGGAAAACAGTTGGGCACAAACGAAACCACCGATGGGCTGGCGGGGACGTTCCAATAAATGACCAATGAGCAATGACAAATAGAGGTCGGAAGTCCGGACAACGAACTGCGATTTGTCATCTTTCATTGGTCATTGGTCATTTTTTTCTCTGTCCTCCCGGCGACTCTACGGTGAATCTGTTTGGTGCGGCTGAGCTGATCTGTGTTCATCTGTACTACTAACCCGAAAATCCTTTGCTGGCAGGAAAGGATTTTTCTTCGCCGAAATCTTCGCGCTCTTCGCGGCTTCGCGGTGAATCTCTTTCACCGCGAAGGCGCGAAGCACGCGAAGAAAACGCGAAGGACTTTAGTTTGGTTGCCGCTTTGCTGATCTGTGTTCATCTGTGGTTTCGTTCAAACTGAGTAAGGATGGCGCCTGTGGAAATAATTTCGGCAGTGATTCTCGGAGTGGTTCAGGGATTGACTGAACTTCTTCCCATCAGCAGCTCGGCCCACCTGATCGTCGTCCATCGCCTGCTCGGCTGGGAGGCGCAAGGACTGGTCTTCGACGTTGCCCTCCATGTGGGAACGTCGGCGGCAATTCTGGCTTACTTCTGGAGAGACTGGATAGACCTGGCGCGTGAAATGCTGCTCGGAATCAGGGAGCGGCAGTTGTTGGGTAACGCTCAAAGGCGCCTGGCGTGTTTTCTGATTGTCGGAACTTTGCCCGCGGCTGCGGCCGGCGTGGCGCTCGAGGTTTATATCGAAACCCATCTGCGTTCCCTTCTTATTCCGGTGTTCACCCTGGTTGCCTTTGGCGCCCTCATGTATTTTGCGGAACGCTGGAGCAGCCAGGACCGCTCCCTGGAGAAGCTGACCTGGGCAGATTCTCTTTGGATCGGTCTCAGCCAGGCTCTCGCTTTGATTCCCGGGGTGTCCCGCAGCGGGATAACCATCAGCACGGCGCTGGCAAGGGACATAGACCGGATCTCGGCCGCACGCTTCTCTTTTCTTCTTTCCACGCCTGTGATCGTCGGCGCCGGAATGCTCGAGGGCTGGCATCTGGTGAAGGCGGTGCGGACCCCCGCGGGATCACCTGGTCCAGAAATCCAATGGCTGCTTATGGCGGTAGGAGCCGCAACCGCGGCGATCACGGGCTTTTTGTGCATTCGTTATTTTCTGCGCTACCTGCAAACCCACACGCTTACGCCTTTCGTCATCTATCGAATCATCTTCGCAGGAGTCACCCTGCTCGTATATCTTACTTATTCCAGGTAAGCGCGGTTTGTTTCGAAGATCAGAAGCTGTGAAAAAAATCCATCCGCCGTAGAGGCAACCCGCCGACTGGCCAATAATGGCGCGGACTTGCGGGCGGACACCAGCCCTACGACGCTCCAATTTTTTCACAACCTCCTCAGGCTTTAGCCTGCTGACGGCGCCCTCTGCTGTTCCGCTCCCCTGATTCTCATCAGGGTATACGTCAACATCCCTAGGCCATGAGTCGAACACCCTAGGGTTTTTTTTCAGGAAACAAGGGAAAACCCCAGTTGCCTAAAACGCAATGGTGGCGTAGCCTATGAGAGTATGAATTCTCCTCAGAAGAAGAAAGTTCCGATCTTCAATGTCGAGGTCGGTCTGGTCCGGACCCGCAACGAACTGGAGAAGCTGAACGTGCATCTCGAAGATAAGGTGCGCGAACGAACAGAAGACCTCTCCTGCGAGATCGCTCAGCGCGAGCGGGCAGAAGCGGCGCTGCGCGAAGAAAGAGAGCGATACCGCGAGCTGTTTGAAAACGCCAACGACATTCTCTACACCCTGGACCTGACGGGACGCGTGACTTCCTTAAATGCGGCAGGCGAACAGATCATCGGGCATAAACGACGTGAAGCCCTGGGCACGAGCATCGGCGAGATCCTCGGAGAGGAATATCAGGATTTTGTTCAAGGCATGCTTGACGAAGAAACCAACGGGAAGCACGGTACCGCTTACCAACTGGAGATTATCGCGAGGGATGGCCGCCCCATAGAGCTTGAAGTCAGCACACGCCTTGTATTCGACAAGGAAGGACGACCTGTAGGGGCTCACGGCATCGCCCGTGATGTGAGCGAGCGCAAGAAACTGGAGCAGCAACTTCGCCAGGCTCAGAAAATGGAAGCCATCGGGAATCTGGCAGGCGGCATCGCTCACAACTTCAACAACATGTTGACCGTCATTTTGGGATACAGCCATCTGATTCTCAGCTCCGGCGCCGCGGACAGCCGCATCCGCGCGCAGGTCGAAACAATAGCGGGAGCCGCGGAGCGCTCTGTCGCGCTGACGCGGCACCTCTTGACCTTCAGCCGGAATCAGATACTCCAGCCGAAGGTGCTGGACCTGAATGCCGTTGTCCGTCAGACAGAGAAGATGCTGCGCCCTTTAATCGGCGAAAACATGAATCTTGTGAGCAGGCCGGGCAGGGATCTGGGAAGGGTTAAAGCGGATCCGGGCCAGATCGAACAGGTCATCATGAACCTTGCGGTCAATGCGCGCGACGCTATGCCGGACGGTGGGGCCCTCATCATCGAAACCAAAAACGTCGAGTTTGACGAAGACTACATCCGATGGCACCCGGGAGCCCGGCCCGGAACCTATGTGCTCTTGAAGGTCACGGACACGGGGTGCGGCATGGACCAGCAAACAATGTCCCACATCTTCGAACCCTTCTTCACCACAAAAGAGGCCGGCAAGGGAACAGGACTGGGGCTGGCGACCGTCTACGGAATCGTCAAGCAAAGCGGTGGACATATCTGGGTGTACAGCGAGGTCGGGCAAGGAACCACGTTCAAGATCTATCTGCCGCACGCCGAGGAATCCGCTGAGCCGGTCGAGCCCAGCGAGATGAGGGTTGAGAGAAGAGACGGCGGTGAAACCATTCTGCTTGTCGAAGACGAAGCGGCTTTGCGCCGTCTCGTTCACGACATGCTCGAAAGATACGGCTACACGGTTTTGCAAGCGGAAAGTGCGGAGGCGGCGATCATTCTTTGTGAGCAGCACGGAGGACCCATCAGCCTGTTGCTCACCGACGTCATCATGACAGGCATGAACGGCAGTCAACTGGCCGACCGCTTAAGAACCCCGCACCCCGAAATGAAAGTTCTCTACATGTCCGGGTACACCGATGGAAGCATTCTTCGCCACGGCGTGCTGAGGCACGGGACACGCCTCATTGAGAAACCCTTCAAGGCAGAAACGTTGAACAAGAAGCTACGCGAGACCCTGGGAGCGAAAGCGTAGGTTCGGAGTTCAGCCTTCAGGCTGCACAGGTCAGTGCAGGCTAAAGCCTGAACTCCATGCCTGCTTCAATCAGGTTTGGAGTCCAGCCTTCAGGCTGCACAGGTCAGTGCAGGCTAAAGCCTGAACTCCAAACAGGATCACTTCCGTCCCCGCTTCCGCTCTTTGATGCTCTCCAGGATTTCCTTGATCTGCCGCTCCGCTCCCTGACCAGTAGGATAGTAGTACTGCCGCCCTCGAAGCGATTCCGGCAGGCATTCCATGTCCGCGACCTTTTCGTCGAGATCGTGGGCGTACTGATATCCTTTGGCGTAGCCCAGTTCCTTCATCAGTCGCGTGGGCGCGTTCCGGATGTGAAGTGGAGGAGGCTCATTTATGGTTTTCTGCACGTCCTCGGCAACGGCGGAATACGCGGTGCAAAGAGAATTCGATTTGGGCGCCACGGAAAGGTATACGGCCGCCTGCGCGAGAGCGAGTTTGCATTCGGGCAGCCCCACTATCTGAACCGCATCGGCGGCATCCAGGGCAACACGGAGCGCCCTCAGATCGGCCACACCGATGTCCTCCGAGGCGAAACGGACCATGCGGCGCGCGATGTAGATCGGGTCTTCTCCCCCCTCCAGCATTCTTCCCAACCAGTACAGCGCGGCGTCAGGATCGCTGTTCCGCATGGACTTGTGGAGAGCGGAGATGAGGTTGTAGTGTTCTTCTCCCGCTTTGTCATAAAGCAGGATCTTCTTCTGCAGCGCTGCTTCGACGTCGGCTTCCGACAGAGCCACCGGCGATCGTCCGGAAGCGAGAGCGACGGCGATTTCGAGAGCATTGAGGGCGATGCGCGCATCCCCGTTGGCATAGATCGCCAGCCGCCGCAGAACTTCATCAGAAACCTGAATCGGAAGCTTGCCCAATCCCCGTTCCGGATCGTTAAGCGCGCGCCGGAGAATCGCGACAATGTTCTCCGGGCTGAGCGGGTTCAGAACATACACCTTGGCTCGTGAGAGGAGAGCGCTGATCAGTTCAAAGGACGGGTTCTCCGTGGTCGCGCCTATAAGAACGACAACCCCCGATTCGACATAAGGGAGAAAGGCGTCCTGCTGAGCCTTGTTGAAGCGATGGATTTCGTCGACGAACAGAATCGTCCTGGACTTGAGTCGCCTGTGACCGGTTTCCGCCTCGGCCATTACCGCCTTGATCTCTTTGATCCCGGAAAGGACGGCGCTGTAAGAAACGAACCTCGATTCAGTCTCTTGAGCGATTATGCGCGCAAGAGTGGTCTTGCCAGTTCCAGGCGGTCCCCAGAGGATGATCGAACGGAGTTGATCCCGTTCGATCATCTCTCGCAGCACCTTTCCCTCGCCTATCAGGTGCGACTGGCCTGCGACTTCGTCAAGCCTCCGGGGGCGCACGCGCTCCGCCAACGGCGCATCCTCCCCAGGGGACGGCGGCTCAACATCGGGAAATAGTGAACGATTCATAAGTGCGAGGGTGTAATTGTATCACGCCCGTTTTGATTGCGGATTGGCGATTGCGGATTGTCTAATGTAAGGTGTCTGTTAACTCCAAATCCGAAATCCGCAATCCCAAATCCGCAATTAGAGATCCCTTTGGCGGAGCGCCTCGAAGAGAAGGATTGCCCCCGCACTCGCCACATTCAGGGATTCGACCCCGGGCGCCATCGGAATGCGAACCGCGCGGATGCCGCTCCATTCGATTCCCGGAAGTCCCTGGCTTTCGTTCCCGAGCAGAATTGCCGTGGGCTTCGTCAAATCCATTTTTGAGTAGGGTTCTCCAGTGCGAGCGTCGGCTCGGACGGGCTGGAGGCCGTGTCTCCCGCAATATTCCAGAATGTCCTTTGGCGCCAGCTCTTCCACGACCGGAATACGGAAGTACGTCCCGGCGCTGGCGCGGATGCATTTCGGGTTTCTTGAAGAGACGGTGCTCGTCGTCGTGCAAACGAGCGCCGCCGCGGCTGCTGCTGCCGCGCGCAAGAGCGTTCCCAGATTCCCGGGATCCTGAATGGCGCACGCGCAAAGGACCACAGGATTGGGCCCCAGGCGGATGTCTGCAAGGTTGAGACGTGGAACACGCACCAGGGCGAGCGCCCCCTGAGGCGAAAGCACTTCCGAAAGAGACTTCATCAGCTTCCGGTCGGCGCGGTAGATCTTCACGCTCTTCGATCGCAAGCGCGAAATCAGGAGCTGCTCGCGATCTCTCTTTCCGAATCCTTCTGAAATGACAACGGCATCGATTGAGTGTTCGGCGGCTTCTTCCAGGACGCGCAGTCCTTCCGCGAGCACCAGATCGCGGGGCGCCCTCCGCGACCCGGAGGCAACAAGACGGATTCTCCGCACAAGCGGATTCTCTTTACTTGTGATTTCAGGGAAGGACATGGATGGGGAGGGCGTCAGCTCCTCTTCGCCGTGAGGGAGGCCGCACGGCCGCGCCGCAGGCTGCCCCAGACGACGCGTTCGATGGGAAAGCGTTCGTTCTGCAGCAACTCGGAAGCGAGCTTTCGAGCCAGGGAGTCCTGCTTCTTGCTGTCCGCCTTGTTTATGTAAGGGACAATGCGCATGCGCGGTTTCCAGCCCTTGCACACACCGTCGGGATGGAGAAGGAGCGAGGCCGCCAGCTCGGGCGTCAAGATCTGCCCTTGCTCCAGGGAGTACCGCTCAAAGGCTGTTTCCCAGCGAAAGAGCGTTTCCGGCCCCAGAGGCTTGTTCAAACAATCCAGACCGATTACGGGAATGAGATACTCCCCCTCTTCCATCAACACCGGCTCCCCATCTCGAGGCATTTTCAAGGACATGCTGCGAGCGCCATCGGCCTCGTTCAGAATAAGCGGAAAGTCCGCGCGGTCGAGTTTCCGCGCAAAATCCGGAGCCACGCCCCCAAGCAGGCCAGGCGCAATGGACGGGCGGGTCGCCACCAGAATACGGACCCAGTCGAGCCCGCTGTGCAGGCTCCGTTCCAAGAGCGTCCTGTGCAGATTCGGATCGTCGCAGGCCACCTGGACCAGCCCCTTCTCCGGGTGCGGCGGGTGTATGCGGACAGTCGTCGTATAGATCACGGGGAGAGTAGAGGAATACTCTCGGGCCAGCTTGAGAATCAGAGCGGTTTTTCCGCCGCCGCCGACGAAATTGACGATCGCGGGTATCTGGAGGCCGAATTGCTCAGCAAACAGGCCCATGATTTCTACCGCGAAAGCGCTTTCGGGCGCTGGCCGGCATGACTCTCCGATTCCAAGCAATTCCAGGTCCGCCGGATAATGTAAGGCGTCTTGCCCTGAGACTCAAAGTAGGTTCGGATCAAGAGCTCCGCCACGAGACCCATCAGAATGAATTGCACACCGAGGATAAACAGAAAGACCGCCAAGAGAAGAAAGGGATTGTTATGGGCCTTTGTTTGATTCATGTACTTTTCCACGAGCGTCCAGCAAGCAAAGAACAGGCCTCCGGCACAGGACAGGAGCCCCGCTCCCCCAAAAAAGTACATGGGTTTTGTGGAGTAGCTCCCCAGCAGCTTCAAGGTGATCAGGTCCAGGATCACCTTGAAACTCCGAGACAATCCGTATTTGCTTTTCCCGCGCAGCCGCGGATGATGGCGCACCGGTATCTCCGTAACTCTCGCGCCCGCCCAGGACGCGTATATGGGAATAAACCGGTGCATTTCTCCGTAGAGACGCACGTGCTGGAGCACTTCGCGCCGATAACCCTTCAATGTGCAACCGTAGTCGTGCAGCCGCACGCCGCTGATGTGGGAAATCAGCAAGTTTGCCAGCTGTGAGGGGAGTTTGCGGTCGAGCCAGGGATCCTTCCGATCGCGCCGCCAGCAACTGACGACGTCGAAGCCTTCATCCAGTTTCATCAAGATAGATGGAATATCGGCGGGATCGTTCTGCAAGTCCGCATCGAGCGCGATAATGATCTGTCCCTGGGCGAAATCAAATCCGGCGGCCATCGCCGCGGTCTGTCCGAAGTTCCGGCGAAATTCAATCAATTTGATTCTCGGGTTTTCTTGCGCCCGCGCCTGCAAGTAAGCGCCGCTTCCGTCCGTACTGCCGTCGTCCACAAACACGATCTCATAGTTCCCGCCGATCGAGTCCAGCGTATGCGCTAACCTGACGAGCAAAGGCTCGAGATTGTCTCTCTCGTTACAGACCGGAATGATGACAGAGATCATTTCGCTCATGAGAAATCGGCCTCGAAAGCGGCCATTTCCCGAGCGTCCCGCTTATCCTTGAAGAACGCATAGAGCACGCCGCCCGGAATGGCGGACAGAATCATAGTCGAAAAGTATAGAAGGCTCAGGGCCAGACACGAGGCTGGCGACACGCCAACGGCGCTGAACAAGGCTCTGAAAGCGTAGTCGCGCAATCCCATGCCATTAAGGCTGACGGGGATCATCGAGACGAGAGTGACCACAGGCACAAACGCCAGAAAGTACAAGATTGAAAGATCGAGCCGCAGCGCTTCGGAAATGAGCCAGGTCACCGAAATCACCAGGAATTGGTTGACTAGAGAGATTGCCAGGGAACCCAACAGAACATTCCGCTCGCGGCCGAGGATCTGAAAGGCGCTGGAGAGTCTGTCCATCTTGCCTGCGATCCGCGGCATCCTCATTCGATGAAGCAGGCTGGTAAGCAGCCGGTGCACCGAGGGGGTGAAAATGGCCCCATTAACGAGCAGGAAGGCCGCGAATGCCCCCCATACGATGAGCGAGACCGGGACCCCGGGAATGCTCACGGGGTGCGCAAGCGTGGCATAGCAGGCGATGATCATCATGGCCAGCATCCCCGCGTCGCGGTCGAGGAACGTCGCTGCGAAACTCTGCGCGTATTGCCTGGAGGGCTTGCCGGCGTAGTACATCTTGACAACATCCCCTCCCACCACCGTCGGGAACGCGAGGTTGAAGAACAGTCCGATGCAATAGATCTTCAAGAGCTGCGCCAGGGAAGGAACGGGCATCAGCGGGCGCATCAACAGCCGCCAGCGAAAGAGGCAGACGTAGTGGCCGACACAGAGCACGGCAAAGCCCAGGAGCAGCAGATTGAAACGCGCAGTGCGCAGCGTGGCCCAGAACTCATGGAAATCGACTTTGCGGAAGAGGAGGTAGAACAGGGCCACAGTCACCATAGTCTTTAGCAGCGCGGCGAGAACGTTCTTCATGGGTTTTCACGCCCTTCCTTCATGTTGGGTTCGAGAGCGGGCCGGTTAGAGACCAGCAGTAATTCCTGCTCTGCCCAGGACTCCTCGTCCAGGAGCAGGTGGAGCTGCGTGATAAGCCGGGGGCGGCGATCCAGAACATAAAGAATCAGGTCCCGTGTTCCGACAAAATAACTGTAATCCTGTTCTGTGAGAATACAGAAGACCGCCCTCGTCGAACGAAAGCGCTGCACCATGGACTCCGCATCAAACTCCTCAAAGATAGGACGGCGAAGATAAAAAGCCATGCTTGGCAGAGCCGCGTCATAATAACCCACCTGATCTTCCGGCTTGGATTGCGACGCTATTTGCCGGCACATTTCCTTCACAGGCCGTAAAGGCTCGATTCCTGGAATGTAAATCGAGGCCGCCAGCAAAAGCAAAAGCCAGATCGAGCACGAGAGGGTCCCGTAGCATCCAGACAGATTTCCGCGAATCAATTGCCAGGCCAGTGCGAACGAGGCAACCAGCAATAGAGCCGAAGGAAGGTAGACCAGAACCGGGAAAAGACCCGGAAAAACGGAGCGCATCAGGATTATCATGAATACGCACAACCCAAAGAAGAGGAGAAACAGGAGGAAAAAAGCACATATCCATGGGTAGTTCTGTCTATTTAAATGAGAAGTTACTTTAATGAGTGCGCTCCGCCGCAGCGCGCCGCCCAAGAGGACGGCGAGGAGGGGATACATGGGGGCGATATAGTATTCCTGTTTGTTCTTGGAGAGTGTGAAAAAAAGAAACACGAAGGCGCACCACACCAGGGGAAATCCATACTGGAAAGCGCCTACCGGGCGGAGATTCTCCCTCTCTGACCAGAAGTAGAAAGCCGCAGCAACTGCGAGGATCGACCACGGAAAGAAGTCCGCGAAAAAAGTGGGCACGTAGTAGAACGGCCCTCGCATTGGCCCGAAACTCTGAGTGGCGAAACGTCCCAGGTTGTCCTTGAGGAAAAAGGAAGCGATGTAATCCCGGCCGTGAGACCGGTAGATGAGAGCGTACCAGGGCAGCACTGTCGCGGCCAACAGAACGAGACCCCTAAAGGGTCGCAAGCGACGCCAGGATAAAGAGAAACTTCGCGTAAGGACCAACCAGAGGGAGAAACTCGCCCCCGGCAGGACCCAGGCGACGGGGCCTTTGGTGAGGAAACCGCATCCCAGAAAAAGATACAGCGGGACCCAGCTCTTCCATGAAGGGGACGGACGACGCAGGGCGTGGACAAAGAAGTAGGCGCTGCCCGTGAGCCAGAACAGCAGCAGAATATCGATAGGAAGCTTTCGCGCCAGGATGAAGAACCGGGGCGTTGTGCCGATCATGACCGCGGCCAGGATTCCCGCAAAGGGGGAGAAAAGAGCGCGGCCGATCCCAAAGGTAAAAACAATGACCCCCAACGCGGCGAGAGCCCCCGGCAGCCGAACGGCGAATTCGGATACCCCGAAGAGATTATACGAAGCGAGGACCAACCAATATGTGAGCGGCGGCTTCTGTGGCCGCAATTGGTGGTTGAAGCGCGGCGCAAGGTAGTCTCCTGATTCGAGCATTTCCCGGGGCGTCTCCGCGTAGAAGGCTTCGTTGGCGTCCCAGAGAGAGGACGTCCCGAGATGGATGAAGTACGGCAGCGCTACTGCCGCCAGCACCACAAACGGCGCGCCGCGCGAAACCCGGCGAGAATTGAAGGGCCAAACCATCATTCTATCTTAATCGTTCAGTCTCGGGCGGAACTGGTGTCTTTCCTTTCCCACGCTGCCATTGCAGACACCAGAATCACTTGACCTCAGATTTCACGAACAAGAATTCTCGTTCACGTGGATTGCACAAAATGAAACCACCGATGAACATAGAGCAGCCCAGCCGCAACCAAACTAAAGTCCTTCGCGTTTTCTTCGCGTGCTTCGCGCCTTTGCGGTGAAAGTCCAGCCCAGGATTCACCGCGAAGCCGCGAAGCGCGCGAGGATTTCGCGAAGAAAAATCCTTTCCTGCCAGCAAAGGGTTTTCGGGTTAGTAGTACAGAGCAGCCCAGCCGCAATAGTGGAGATCTGTGTTCATCTGTGTTCATCTGTGGTTTCGTTTACGATTCCATCAGAAGAGTGATTTCTGGATTTCTCCCAGCACTTCGTCTGCCGATCGTGCGCGGGGACGGCCGGTCAGGTCAATTTCCTTTCTTTCCAGACGTTCGAGAATCTGGCTGGCTCTCCGCAGCACTTCACGTGGGAGACCCGCCAGCCGCGCAACCTCGATGCCGTAACTCTTATCCGCGGTTCCGGCAACGACCTTGCGGAGAAACACGATTTCATTCCCCGCCTCCCGGATCGCCATGCAGTAGTTTTTGACTCCCGGCTGGACGTCGGCCATTTTCGTAAGTTCGTGGTAGTGAGTAGCAAAGATCGTCTTGGCGCGGTGCTGCGGATTTTGCGCAAGATATTCCGCGACGGCCCAGGCGATGGACAACCCGTCAAACGTTGCTGTCCCTCGCCCCACTTCATCCAGGAGGATCAGGCTTCCATTGGTCGCAGTGTTGAGGATGTTCGCCGTTTCTATCATCTCTACCATGAAGGTGGACTGGCCGCGTGCCAGATTGTCCGAGGCGCCCACACGAGTGTAGATGCGATCCACGAGCCCTATTCTCGCCTGCCGGGCGGGGACGAAGGAACCCATTTGAGCGAGGATCACAATGAGCGCCGTCTGGCGCAGGAAGGTCGATTTCCCCCCCATGTTCGGTCCTGTAAGAATGAGGAGCTGATCCGTGGTCGTATTCATGTAAAGATCGTTGGCAATGAACGGGCGGCTTTGGAATTCAACCACGGGATGGCGTCCTTGCTGGACGCAGATCTCGTCGCTCTCAACCAGCTGGGGGCGGACGTAATCATTCTTTATGGCCACTTCAGCCAGCGAAGCGTAGACGTCGAGCTCCCCGAGCAGACGCGCCGTAGCCTGGATCCGCCCCGCCTGTCCGGCGATAGTCTTTCGTACCTGGTCAAAAAGGTCTTTCTCCAATTCCGCAATGCGCTCTTCGGCGCGGAGAACCTTCTCTTCGTATTCCTGAAGCTCCTCGGTCACAAATCGCTCACAGTTCACCAGGGTCTGCTTGCGGACGTAACCCGTGGGGACCTGGGGCAGATTGGGCCTGGTTACCTCGATGAAATATCCGAAGACCTGATTGAATTTGACTTTGAGCGATTGGATCCCGGTTCGCTCGCGCTCCCGAGCTTCCAGTGAAGCGATGTAAGTCTTACCGCTTCGTCGAATGGCCCGCAACTCATCCAATTCCGCCGAAAACCCCGAACGGATGATTCCAGGATCCAAAGAGGAAGCAGGGGGCTCCTCTGCTATAGCATTCTGGATCAGTTGAACGACGTCCGGGAGATCATCGAGTTTCGATCGTATCTGCTGCAGTGTTGCGGCTCCGCATGACTCCAGCGACGACCGGATCGCAGGCACGGCGCAAAGCGAGTCCCGCAATGCCAGCACATCGCGGGGAGATGCGGTGCCTAGCGTAACCCGGCTGACCAAGCGTTCCACATCATGGATTTCTCCAAGTCTCCGAACCAGCCGGTCGTGCCCCACGACGTCCTTTGTGAGCACTTCTACCGCATCCAGACGCTTCTCGAGCTCGCCGGCGTTGAGGAGCGGAGTCAGCAGCCACGACTTCAGCAGCCGCCCACCCATTCCAGTCCGCGTCACGTCGAGAACAGACAGAAGAGAACCCTTGCGGTCGCCCTCCATTGTTTCGATCAGCTCCAGGTTTTTGACGGTGGAGTTGTCGAGTTTCAGATAGTCCCGGGGTTCGAAGAACCGCAGTGCGGCGATCTTGCCCAGCTGCGAGAGCTGGGTCTCACGGATGTAATGAATGAGAGCACCGGCCGCCGATATGGCGAGGGGGTGGTCTTCGCAACCGAAACCTGCCAGCGTGGCTACACTGAAATGCTCCAGGAGGAGCCGAAAAGCATAATCTGCATTGAATGCCCAACCGTCGAGCGGACTCGCGACCCACTCGCCCGGCCAGTCCCTGGCAAGCTTCTCCTTGAGCGGGTTGCTGCCGTCTTCGGGAAGCAGTAATTCACGGGGCCGGAACCGGCTCAGCTCGTCAAGCGACCTGTCCCACGCGTCTGCACCGGTCAATTCCGTAGTCACGAAGTCTCCGGTCGAGAGATCGATGAATGCCAGCCCGGACCCTTCGCCGGTCAAAATCAAACTTCCCAGGTAGTTGTGATCCTTGGGTTCGAGCAGCACTTCCTCCACTACAGTCCCGGGGGTGAGTATGCGAGTGACTTCTCTGTGAACCAGTTTCCTGGCAGTCTTGGGGTCTTCCACCTGCTCGCAAATGGCAATCCTGTAGCCCTTTCTAAGAAGCCGGGCGATATACCCGTCGACGGAGTGATAGGGCACCCCGCACATCGGGACGGGGGCCCCGGCCTTGTCTTTGTTTCGAGCGGTCAGGGTGATCTCCAGTTCGCGGGAAGCCACAACAGCGTCTTCATAGAACATCTCATAGAAGTCCCCCAGGCGGAAGAAAACCATCTTTCCGGGAAACCGGCGCTTTATTTCATGGTACTGCTTCATCATGGGGGTCAGATCTTCCACGCGCGCGCTCTCACAGCTAACTACGTGATTTCATAAATACCGCAAACGTATTTTCCCAAACAAGTCGGGCGCCCTGAACCACAGATGAACACGGATCCGTGTTCATCTGTAGCCGAAGATACCGAGTGAGGCAACCAAGTCCACTTGGTGGAAACAAAGTTCACAAATCGTTCAAGTTTTGTATCATGGCCGGGACGGGCATGCCACGAAGCCATCGTGGCACGGGCGTCTCGCCCGTGAATGACTGGGTGGTGTACGGGTACTCGTTATCACTAGCTGCGCCATTGCATTCCCCGGGACGGCGGGACCACATTTTCGTGCGCTTTGGGTGTGCGCCGCACATCTGAGACTGTGTTTTCATTTTGTCCAGTCTTTACGCGCGGCTGCACCAAAGGTATCTGAGGAAGAATTGTTGTAGGTCCCGGGACGACGTGCAAAATGACTGGAAATATCTCAAATTCTTGTACTTAGTAAACGCGCAGTATATAATTCCTTGCCCCCGATTGTCAATAATCATGCCGCCGGATAAATCCATCCGAGTTCTCTCGATCGACACCTCGAGCTCGCGAGGAAGTATCGCGCTGATGCGAGCGACGGAAGTGGTGGCAGAGCTACGCGTGCTCTCTCAGGAGACGCATTCGGGGAGACTTTTGAATTCTGTCGAATTTCTCTTGTCGATGGCCGCGTGGAATATCGGGGATGTGCAACTCATTGCCGTTGGCATCGGTCCGGGATCCTTTACCGGGATCCGGATCGGAGTATCCACGGCTCTCGGATTGGCCCAGACGCTTTCCTGCCCGATGGCCGCGGTCTCGGGATTGGAAGCTCTGGCTTATGAATCAGCATTTGTGAGGGGACGCATAGGCATTGTTATGGATGCGCAGCGAAGCCAGGTTTACTATGCAGAGTATCTCGCCGTCGCAAATGGAAAACTGCGTCTGGTTCAAAAGCCTGGGGTGTGGTTTCCACGAGATTTGGATCGGGTGCTGGGGCAAGGACGTCTGTACGTCACTGGGGACGGCGCGGAACGGTACTCGAAGGAGATCGGGATATCCGAATCCGGCCCGCGCCGTTTCATCAGGAGAGACCTGTTCCTTGCCGCCGGAATTGCCCGTCTCGCGCTGCGGCGAAAAAGAAGCTGGCGGAGGGGGGAGTTTCTGACCGCGGAACCTCTCTATATTCGACCTCCGGATGCTCTCCGCAAGAGAAGGACGCGCTGAAATGATCGCAAGTGCCCTTATTCAGCCGCTCACAGCCGCGGATATCCCGGCGCTCGAAAAGCTGGAGGCCGCCACGCGCCTCGCTTTTTGGGGAAGGGAACATTACCGGAAGTTTCTTGAAGAGTACCCGGAATACTTCGGCGCCAAAGCGGTCCTGGCTCCTGAAATCGGTTCAACGAAGCTCGTTGGTTTTATCCTGTCTCGCTCGATCTTCGACAACCTGGAAATTCTCAAGGTCGGTGTACATCCGGATCATCACAGACGGGGAATCGGGACGATTCTTATACAGTCTGCGTTTGAGGAAGGACTTCGCCGGGGCTGCAGGCGCTGCTTTCTTGAAGTCCGGAAGTCCAATCTGGGAGCCATTGAGTTCTACTACCGGCACAACTTCAGGATGGCAGGGAGCCGGATTAATTATTACACCGATCCCGTCGAAGACGCCTGGATCATGGAGCGCTCGCTCAAGTAATCAATGACGCGCACACGAGCGCGACCTTGTCTTTCAGCCCCACAGATCCATCGGACGGAATCCTTGCGGTTTGGAGTCGTACGCCTTCCAGCCGAGAATGTGTGACTTCCATTTGAGATTTCAAATTTGAAAATTTCAAATGTTGCCCGCACCTAACGACGCTGAAAATAAGTATCCGTGTGCTCGAGCCAGTCCTGACGAATCGGACTGAAAATATCGATGTCGAGGGTATCCTCCAAAGCCAGAGCTTTGTGAGGAACGTTGGGAGGTATTACCAGCAGCTGACCAGCCCGCAAAATCAGTTCCTCGCCGCCCACCCAGAATTTTAGAGTTCCTTCGACAATGTAGCTGATTTGTTCGCTTATATGAGAATGCTCCGGCACCAGCGCGTCCTTCTTGAGGTAGACCTGCGAGACCATCTCATTCACGCCGGTTATGATCCTTCTCGAGATGTCGTGGGTGACTTGTTCCCATGGCATCTCCTTCCACGTGTGGATTTTCATTGCTCCTCCGACAGCGTCAGACAGCAACCGGAAAGCTTCAACGTCTCCGAACATGTTTTCTGTTCTTTGAGGATAGCAAAGGAGTCTTTCTTGGCAAAGGAGATGTTCGGCCACAGAGACACGGAGACACAGAGATTTCTCCGTGTCTCGGTGTCTCTCTGGCAAAGCAAAGGCAAAGGCAAAGGACCGCTTATTGTGTCGTCATTCTATAAGTGATACTATCCAGCGGCTGTTTTCGAGGCGGTCAGGGCTGGGGCATCGTGTTGCCCTCCCGGAGAGCGGAATAAAGAAAGGAGCAAAGCCTTCGCATGAAAAAGCAGGGTGAGGAGGAAAACGCGGAAAATATTGCCACTCCTGAGGCGGACGAGACCTGGCCGTCCTACACCATGGTCGAAGGGAGAATGAAGAAGATCTATTTCGACTTCTACCAGGAGACCTACAAGCGGAGCAAAATCGACCGCAAAACCAAGGAGCTGATTGCCATCGCCGCCTCGCTCGGCTTCCGGTGCCAGGGATGCCTTAACGGTCATATCAAGAAAGCCATGAAGTTCGGGGCAACACCGGAAGAGATCAGTGAATCGATCGCTATCGCCATGGGAGTTGCCGCAGCATCCGTCGTTGATCTGACAGATATCGCCGCCGCTCGACTAAAGATCAAGCTCTTCGAATAAATTCTCAATGCCGCGCCGGTCCAGGGAAGAAATCCGCGTGGTTTTGTGTCTTTTTCTGGTCCTCTTTCTTGGCGTCGCCGACAGCCAGATCGTCAGCCCTCTCCTTCCCGCAATTCGCGCCAGGGTGGGCAGATCCTCGCTTGAGATGGGCCATCTCTTCACCGGGTATTCCCTCAGCGCAGGGCTTTCCGTGCTGATCTGGGGACCTTTGTCGGACCTGTTTGGCCGCCGGAGAGGGCTCCTGGCGGGATTGGCGCTGTTCGCGTCCGGCTCGTGCATTTCCTTCCTTTCCGCTACCTACGGCGGCATCCTGGCCGGGCGCGTGATCACGGGAATGGGGGCCAGCATGCTCAGTCTCAATACGATTTCCTATGCCGCAGACTTCTTCCCCTACGCAAACCGGGGATGGGCGATGGGTTCGATCTTTTCCTCCTATTTCGCCGCACTCATCCTGGGAGTTCCTTTGGGCTCCCTGGTTGGGGATGCGCTGGGATGGAACGCGGTATTTGGGATCAGCGGAATCTTGGCTCTGCTTCTTGCCGCTCTCTCAATTGTTTTGCTCCCTCCGCCGGCCGGCCACGCCGGGGAGGTTCGAACGCCTGTCTCTTTGATTCGTCACGCCCGCGTCTATCTGGATTTCGCCACTTCCCGCGGATCGCTGGGAGCGCTTGTCAGTTCGTGCCTCACATCAGCCGGGACCACGGGATTTCTCGCCTTCGTTGGTATCTGGTTGCACGATGTGTTTGGCAAGACAAGCAGGGAAATTAGTCTGGTTTTCTTGACTTCAGGAGCCGCGGCGCTCCTCGCTTCTCCGTTTGCCGGAACGCTCTCGGACAGATTTGGGAAGAAGCTCCAGTTCGTCTGCAGCAATGTGGTGTTCGCCCTCCTGTTACTGGTACTGCCGCGGCTCGCATGGGGAGTCGCTCTTTTTGTCGTGTTCTGCGGCATCAGTCTTTGTGCGGCCTTCAGGCAGGGTCCTATGGAAGCGCTCATCACTGAAGTAGTTCCAGCAGCAACCCGGGGATCCTTCGTTGCGCTCAGAAATTGTTTTTCCCAGCTGGGGATCGCACTGGCGGCTCTGGCATCCGGCAAGCTGTTTGACGTCAGCGGCTACGGCGCCATATGCCTTCTATGCTCCGCCCTGACATTGGCATCTGCCGCGGGAATGACGCTGCTGGTACGGCACGAGCACCTTTGAATGGCGGATCTCCGATTGCGGATTGCGGCTTTGGCTTTGAATTGCGGACTGCCGATTTGGAAGCACCTTTGAATGGCAGATTTTGGAAATAATGGACAGCTGAGACAATCCGAAATCCGCAATCCGCAATCGGCAATCCGAAATCGAAAATCCGCAATTAAATGCTTTGGCATGAATTTCGGAATTCGTTAGAATTATGCGCTTAAGCCTTGTATAGTCCCGCTCACCTCGAAGGAGGCCGTCGTGCGGCTTGCAAAGCACATCCTGCTGCTTCTATGCCTCGCTCTTCCGTCGGTCCATTGCGGCGGAGGTCGTGAGGGTCCCGACGCAATGGCGTCGATGAAGAAAAACAAAGTCGTGCGCATCGCCACCGATGCGGTCAACCTGCCGTTTGCGTTCGGGTCAGGGACCGGCGTTCAGGGGTTGGACGTGGATATAGGCGCGGAGATCGCCAAGGACCTCGGCTATGAACCGAAATGGATCAAGTCTCCATACGAGCGGCTCTTCGACCTCCTCGCGAATGGAGAAGTTGAGCTGATTATCTCGACGATCTCCATCACCCCGGACAGGAAGAAGGATTTCGCGTTTTCAGAGCCTTATTTTGAAACGGGAAATACGATCGCCCGGCGCAAGGACAACGAGGCGATCAAGGACTTGAACAGCCTCTCGGGAAAGAAGGTCGGAGTGCAATCGTCTTCGACGGGCCATAAGTTCATGGAATCCCGAGCCGGGTCCATGAAAGTAACGGTCGCGAAATTTTCCACGCTGGACGATGCGCTCGGGGCTTTGAACAGGACCGAAATCGACGCCGTGGTCGGTGACGAACACATCCTCACCTACAGCATCTACAAGAGCTATGCGAATCTCATGACCTTGGGAGTGCGGCTTACCGAAGAACACTACGGGGTGGTGGTCCGCAAAAACGAAAAGCAGCTTCTGGCCTCGGTCAATGCCACCATTGAGCGCCTGAAGAAATCCGGCGAATTGGAAGTGCTGCGCAAGAAGTGGTTCCAAGATGTAATGGAGCGAGTAGCTAAGCAACGCGACGACTTGCAACGAAACGAGATAATAAAGAAGGGGCCGAAGACGGTTGCATTCAACTTCGTCAAGGTCTCAGGTAACTTCCCGATGGACCGTCTGGACGGGTATCAACTGACTCTTGTGGGACCGAACGGAAAGTTTACCTCCGGCCCTATTCTCACCAATGGGTCTCGCGGCAGTTGCAAATTTTCGACCCCGGTCCCTCCAGGGGAGTATTCGCTCAACATGTCGATCTTGAAGCTGAATACGACGATAAAGATTCCCAAGATTGCCGCCAGCAGCGTAACCTTTGACATGAAAATCGCTGCGGACAAGGTCGATATCAGCCAGCGATAGTCTTTTCGCCCCGGGTGCGATGCTCAGGCGCTGCTTCGATCTCCGGTAACCATGAAGCCATTCAGAATTGTCCTTTTCGCAGCGCTCGTCTCGAGCGCCGCCACGTTCGCCCTCCTGCGCTGGGACCTCATTCCCGGATTTAGATGGCGAACGATACCAGGTGAAACACGGACGTGGGCTGCCGCCAATCCGTCCGGACAACCCCCTCTTAGTCCGGATGAAGAGGTCAATGTTCGTGTTTACAACAATGTCAGTCCGGGCGTCGTGAACATCACCTCAACGGTGGTGGAATACGGTTTCTTCTTTGGCGCCATACCAAGCAAGGAGACCGGGAGCGGCTCGGTGTTGGATCTGGAGGGTCACGTTCTCACCAACTACCATGTGATCGCCGACGCCCAGAGTCTCGAGGTCGCATTGCCGGACGGAACCAAATATCGGCCGGCGGTAGTGGGCGCCGATCGGACAAACGACCTGGCGGTCCTCAAGATCCAAACCTCCAAGGAGCACCTTCACCCTGTCCCTTTGGGCGATTCCACGACGCTCAAAGTCGGTCAAAAAGTGTTGGCGCTAGGGAACCCGTTGCGCCTCCAGAATACTCTGACGGTCGGAATCATCAGCTCGCTCGGGCGAACGATTCAGACCGAGAGCGGGGAACTCGTGGACAACATCATTCAAACGGATGCGGCCATAAATCCCGGGAATTCGGGGGGACCCCTGCTGAACGCCGCCGGTGAAATGATCGGGATCAATACTTCGATATTCACCATCGGCGGCGGAAACATCGGCATAGGTTTCGCCGTTCCGGCGAGCACGATCCGGCGCGTCGTGGATGACCTGATCCGCTACGGCCGGGTGCTGCGCCCCTGGCTCGGTATTTCCGGATATACGATTACGGAAGACCTGGCTTCAGCGCTGAACCTGCCGGTCAGGCGCGGCATTCTCGTTGCGCAGGTTCAGAAGGGGAGCTGCGCGGATCAGGCCGGCATCCAAGGCGCCACCGAGATGGCAGTACTCTACAACGAGCGGATTCTCATTGGCGGAGATATCGTCACTGATGTGGACGGCAAGCCTGTTTCGTCCCGCGAAGAACTGAGACTTGCGCTGGAAGGCAAGCGGCCGGGCGAGACGGCGCGAGTTACGCTCTACAGGGGCCGGAACAAGATGGAGAAGACGATGCCCCTGGTGGAGCGCCCACAACGCAGTTTTCGCTTCTAGCTGGAAATGAAACCACAGATGAACACAGATAAATACGGATCGGCGTCCGTCTGTGTTCATCTGTGGTTTCGCATGCTTCGACCGGTCGGCTTCAGGCTCCTTTGTTTCGAGCTCCTTTTCTTCGGGCTCCTGACGCAACATGCGGGAAGTGGCGCCTACCAGGGCGAGGATGGCGAAGTTCGTAAACTCGCAGAGGGAGTTTACGTTCGCATCGCGGCCGCGGATCAGAGCATCGTCAGCAATGCCGGTTTTGTAGAGCTCGATAATTCGGTCCTCGTCTTTGACACGCACTTCACGCTGGAGGCCGGGCAGTCATTGCTGGCCGCGATCCAAAAGATTACAACCAAGCCGGTCCGCTATTTGGTAAACAGTCACTTTCATCCCGATCACACTCACGGCAATCAATCGTTCGCAGGGCCCGTCCACATAATTGCGACAACGAACGCGCGTCGCGACGTGGTGCAGCGCGATCTTCCCGCAATGAACCGCACACTTGGCATTGCGCAAGCACAGATCGAGAAGATGAAGAAAGACCTGATCGCGACCAAGGACCCGGCGCAGCAAGCGGGTCTTCGCGCGCAAATCCAGCAGCACCAGAAATTCCTGGATAGAATGACAGGCCTGAAGATTCTTCCTCCGGTCCTGGGGGTGGAAGACAGTCTCGATGTGAACGACACCGTGCGGCCGGCCCGGCTGCTATACCTGGGCAAGGGTCACACCGACGGCGACCTGGTTTTATATCTGCCCAAGGAGAAGATCGCCTTTGTGGGCGACCTCTTCTTTAACTCTGCGCTTCCCAATACGCAGGATGCCTTTCTGCTCGAATGGATGCGGACGCTGGCCGAGTTGCTGAAGCTCGACGCCGAGACTTTTGTTCCCGGTCACGGGCCCGTGGGCACAAAAAGCGAGGTGAAAGACTTCCTGAAGTATCTGGAAGAGCTAAAAGAGTGGGTGGAACCGCGTGTGACGGAAGGGGCTGCCATGGAGCAGGTTTTGCGCGACGTGAAACTTCCGCCCAAGTATTCGTCCTACAGTTATCAGTATTTTTTCCCCGCCAAC
>WNGD01000318.1_pt1 | contig 52215 bp, 46 predicted proteins | sample 5400671 | NCBI WGS metagenome assembly WNGD01 (sample SAMN13153369, study PRJNA577476) | soil metagenome | isolation source: 40 cm soil or saprolite under grassland replicate 2 | place: USA:California | collected 2016-06-15 | reverse complement strand
CGCCCGCTCCCACAACATTTCCTTGTTCATCAGTAGCCGTCGTACCTGCCACGTGAACCATATTTCCAACGCGCACTGCTCGTGAATACCCTACAATAGGTTCCCACGGTGTTCCCGTCGAGATATTTTGTCGCTCCATATTAAATCTCTCCCTGTCCTTTTTTCTGACAACAACTTAATAGTATTATGATATAGCTCCTTACCCAGAATCGGGTAAAAAGCGTGGGGAAGGGAATGGTGTTAAACCAATAAAAGAAGCCTGTATGCTTCACTTAGAGATACCTGGCTGGAAACTTGAACAGAAACTTACTGCTATAGATACAGGTAAAATACAAGTCTCTGTTCATAGGTCTAATTGCCAGTTCTCCTCTCTTTCGGGTCAGGAAATGTTCTCAGCAATATCTAATGTGGGGGAGAACCAGATTTTGGGGATTGCGCGAGAACGTCTGCGACCTGCTGCCTGGTTGATTTCGGGAGGTTTTGGGACCCCCACCTGACAACATTTCGTGACGCGGTATCTGTGAAACGCACAAGAAACAAGCCAACAAAGCTATCGATACTATAACCCGCGAAAAAGGCTGCTCCCGCATCTCCTATTTGCTGGATGGCAACCAGAATAATAAATCCTGCCCAGAGGGTCAGAATGCCAGAAATAATACTGATTTGTTTGACATGGACCCACAATACCCAATTTCCAAGCATATTCGTGGCATGGTCTGGTTTCGTTTGATATTGTTTCCAGATATCTACAAACGTATGGACCAATCCACCAGCCATGACCGCTATATAACCGCGAAACAGTACGTCTACTGACGGTAGCTGGAAGTAATTGAGAACGCCGACAAGCCAGATCAGCAGGAAGCCCAACGCGACAACACCACTAATAAGAATCGGGCTCAACAAATGTGGAACGGATGGTGAGGCACGATAGATAATGCCGTTCTCTGTCATGAAGCCATTGATACGATGGGGGTGTTCGCGTAGGTATTGCCATGCTATTGGGAGAAACTCTGGTTTATAAAACTCATTAGAGAATTCATGAAAAAAGTCGAGTTTTTCACCTGTGCGCATATCCAGGAGTTTTTGGTTAACAAGGTCAGGAAATGTGAGTATCTGAGCCGTAACACTGAGTGTATAGATAGACTGTTCTACTTCACCCAACTGAAACAGCAGTTCTGGTTTGCTGGGCGGATTCCCCTGGGTGGTGTCCGGCCAGTTCCAGAGTGCTTTCTCCCATGCATCGTGGATGATGGTAATATCACTACTTACATCTTCACCGCTTTGGACATTGAGTTCTGGATATTGTACCAGCAGGGTATTAATCGCTTCAAAGTACGTTTGCACTTGTGGCCCACGTTGGGAAATGATCTTGTTGCCTATCGTCAAAGTACGCTGTATGCGCATCTGTGCATCATTCTCTGTCAGGCTCATATCATTTAAGGTCGTGATGATTTCGTCGGTTGTCTTAAGCAGATCGAGTGCTTCTGCTCGTATCCTACGTACACTGTCAAACAGTAATGCGTGGAAGTGGGTTAGATTGGTAGTAGTAGTGCTCATGGGCGATCTCCCTTATTCTGGTGTATAGCCTGCAGGAACTCCTGGTAGTGATAGTTGGGAAGCCTTCTCCATACTTTTTCCTTTCCACTATGTGGAAATAAGGTCACCTGAACTTTATAATAAAGATACGATGCCCTCTTGTCAATAATAGTACCACATGTACAGTAGCTTAATATCGGAGTTGGATAAGTAGCTGCGATCCATCAACCTGTTATTATGGTATATCTGACATTTGTGGCACTAGCTCATCTATGTGATATTTATAATTTGTAAATATCTGCCAATTTGATTGTAATACATATCTTGTATTAATGTCAATAGTTTTTGATTTGATTCATCTCTATTGTGTAAAGACTAATAAAAGATTTATCTTATAGGGCTTATCAATCGCGCCCCTACATGATTGGTAACTAGTCTATAAAGAGTGTTGGCAACAGATCCCGTTGAACGGCGGGCAATTGTCGATACAGGTCTGCGCCAGTCAGTTGTGTACGCCAACTTCTGCTGGCCTGGAGATCAGGTACAAAATCGCGCTGTAGATCAATGCAGAGTGCCTGCCAGATGAGGCTGATGGCACGGCGTGCGAATGCAATATCATTGCGCGGCTCTATACGATCCAGGTCTTCAAAGAAGAAGCCACAACTGGTAAAGCTATACTGCAGGTAGTACTGAGCTTCCAATAAGAGTTGCGTGCATTGCGCTCTTTGTAGAGGCTCTGCATCGGCAGAATGTAACGGGTACTTGCCGTGACGTGACCAGAAGCTTTCCAACGTCTCCCATCCATTGTGGAGTGCCAGATAGTCGTCACGTGCAGCCCAGGGATCTTTGAGCGTCTCTTTCGTAAACTGTTCAAACAGGCGATTGCTCCGTCCAGCCAGGCGTACAAGTGCCAGACGCAGTGGACCTTTCCAGCTACTATCTCCTTCGGTGCAACCGCAACCAAAGCTCCAACGTGCAACTCCATGGTCGCAGCTCCACGCACTCGGTACATGGATCTGAGCTTCTTTGAACGCCGGGTACATCTGCATGTAGTATTCCAGCGAGCATAATTCGAAGCCGGAGTTGGGTGCGCCAGTATTGATCAGGTACTCCAGGAACTTGTCTCGCCAGGGTTTGTGATGCCCGTAGAGTTCACCATCGGTGGCAATCAGGAGCAGTTGTGGCTCTCCATCAACACTTTTACCAGGCACGAGATGTTTTGGCAGGTAAGAAGTTGCAAAGATGTTCGCATCATTGGTTACATTCCAGTCGAAAGAAACTCCTCCGGATAATGGCGCGTTGTAGAAAAAAACAGTCATACGGCGTCCATTGTAAAGCTGTACGCTATACGGTTCCGTAACATCAATCGGCGTTGCAGCCTGCCAGGGAGCGAGAACTGTGTAGGTAATGCCGCACTGAGCCATGATATCCAGGCTCTCGATATCCACCGCCGTCTCCGCCAGCCACATACCGTGTGCATCGTGACCATAGCGACGACGATAATCTTGTAAACCCCACAAAATTTGTGTACGCTTGTCACGTGCGTTTGCTAATGGCAGAATGGTGTGATTATACGCCTGAGCCATTGCATTGCTAACACCATAACGCTGCATATGCCAGTGTTCTGAATCAATAATACGATGATAAACATCAGGATGCGCCTGTTCTAACCAGGCTGCCAGTGTAGGACCCATATCATAGCTGATAGTCTCAAAATTGCCTGCTTCTGCGTTTGGTCTGTAGCACTCAGAGGTGATTTTTTCATTGTAATTGACGAAAGGAGTGGCACTCGCCTCAACAGAAAGTTGACCTGTGAATGGATCTTCGCGCGGGGGTTGATAGAAGTGCCCATGCATACACAGGTACGCACAGCCTGTTTTTGGACTCACCATCGGCTCACCTGAGAAGAGTTGCGTGATCATAGAACCACTTTCACTTGCACATAACGTATTTAGAGTAGAACAGAATACAAGGCCTTCCCTTCAGCATAACACTGAAACAAAGTTATAAATTACAGAGAGGGGAATATAGACATGACGCGCATTCCCTCTCAAAGTGTATTCTTATTCTTCAGTCTAAATATGAATACGTTTCAGGCAAACTAAGTGGATGCAAGCATAGGACTTTTGTTCGCCCTATGCTTGCTATCTATCAGGCACTCATACTCCGTATATGGCCTCCTTGTGCGCTTGTGATGAACTCTTCGTAGGCCTCCCGGAGCTTGGGATAGCGCAAGAGGAAGAAGCCTGCGTACTCTTGCGAGAGCGGACGAGGCTGACGCAAGAGGCGCATACCGACCTCTTTAAGCAGACGATTTCCCTTTTTACCGTTGCAGAACTTGCACGATGCTACCAGGTTCTCCCAGGTGCTTTGCCCACCGCGTGAGCGTGGGATGATATGGTCAAGCGTCAGATCACGGCTACGCTTACCGCAATACTGGCACGTCTCATCATCGCGTAGTAAGATGTTCGCTCGCGTTGGCTGAAGGGCAACCCGTGGCACGCGCACATTGGCAAGCAACTGCACGATTACGGGACGTTCCAGCTCAAGACGGCGAGCATTGATACTCTCTTCGATCAACTGACGAACACTCTCATCAATGAAGCTTACTTTTTGCTTAGAAAGCAATACGATGAGACGACGCTCTGGAATGACCGAGAGAGGCTGTAGTGAGGAATTCAACACAAGAACAGGCATGAATAGCTTCCCTTCCTCTCTGTCAGAGCCGATAACAGGTGCAGACAGCGAGGGCAAGCACTGGAGGAAAGGAAGAGGGTCGTTAGCCCTTTTTCCTCTGCTTCACTACCGTCTGCGACGACTGGGTGGATAAGGGTGGAGGCGTCTTGCACGTCCAGGTGAGTCAGGTACGTCAGGGCAACCTCCGTCCACCGCTCGTCTAGTACATTCATAATCAGATGTACTAAACCCGGCGTGCGGAGTTATCAGATTATCCATGATTGGAGCGGATATATGGATCTGATATCCCTGCATTACTGAACTCCTTTTCGTACCTGTTGATGATGATGTGACACTGGCTGAAATGTGTGTCTCCTGGTCGGGGTGAGAGGACTTGAACCTCCGACCTCAGCGTCCCGAACGCTGCGCGCTAGCCGACTGCGCTACACCCCGATTGACTTACATGCAAGTGACCTGCTGAACTTATCCGTGAACTAAGTTCTATGCCTGGCTCTCCGAACACTCACCAGAAGCGCCCGTGTTGCCTGCACTTACTCCGTCCAGGTCTAGTATAGCATACCTTACCGAAATTTGACAATAGGTTGTTTACGGATTTTAGAAATTCTGTCTTTTTCATGGTGGTGGCCTGATTAGCGCTCCTTGTGGAAACAACGAACGATGATTTGTTTCAACATCCTGATGGTCTGCTTGAGTTGTCCCATCTTCCACGGTGCCCAGGTCTTCGAGGTCTTATCTGACTCTAGAGGAAGTGCATGCTCGGAAGCTGTCAAAGCATCTCTATAAGATTTAAGGCTGTAGAAAGCTTTATTCATTGCCCGGTAGGTTTGTGCATTGGTAGGATCAAGGCGCATAGAGTGCTCGTATGCTTTCAGCGCTTCTTCATAGTGTTTGAGTGCGTACAGGATGTTGCCTTTGTTGTAGTAGGCGCGAGCATCCTGCGGGGCGAGCTGAATCGCCAGCTCACACACCTGCAAGGCTTCTTCATACTGTTTGAGACCGTAAAGCGCTTTCCCTTTGTTATGATATGTGCGCACATCTTGCGGGTCCAGGCGAATAGCTTCCTCATAGGTTGCCAGGGCTTCCTGATAACGCTTGAGACCATAGAGCGCATTCCCTTTGTTATTGTAAATACTGATATACGCAGGTGCAAGGCGTAGCGCTTGATCACAGGCTTCAAGGGCCTCTGCATAATGCTTGAGACCATAGAGTGCTTTCGCTTTATTATGATAGATCAGCGCGTTATCAGGTGCAAGGTTAATCGCACGCTCAAAGACAAACAGGGCCTCTTCATACCTTTTCAATCCATAGAGTGCAATCCCTTTGTTATAGTAAGCTCCGGCATCGTAGGGCGAGATCTGTAGTGTCTGATCAAATGCTATGATGGCTTCCTGGTAGCGTCTGAGCGTTGACAACGTTACTCCCCGACTATAATGGGCCTCTACGTAATTTGGATCGGTCCGCACTGCTTGCTCAAATGCGCTGAGCGCCTCCATGTGATGTCGGAGACGGTAAAGAGAGTTTCCTAACCCTTGATAGGCCTGGGTGAAACCTGGCGCACTGGCAATCGCTTGTCTAAACGCTGTCACAGCCGCGTCGTAGCTTCCAAGTCTATAAAGCGTATTGCCTGTCTTGTAATATTCCTGGGCAAGATAGGGCGGGAGCTGAATGGCTTTCTCATATGATGTTGCCGCACCCTCATATGGCTTGATACGTGCGGAAGCATGACTCTTGCCTTGCTGAGCGTATGCGTTGTCTGGAGTAAGAAGCAATGCTTGCTCGTACGCTACTAGCGCAGCCTGGTACCATTCACTTCGGCAGTGGGCATCTCCCTCCGCGATCCATTGATCTGAAGTCTTTTGAAACTCCTGGGGCGAGTTGATCGAGTTGCTATTACGATCGAAGTCCTCGTAAGTCATAGCATCACTCCCCTCCTTAGTATAAGGCGCAATAAGAGTTCTCTTTTGCCCCTGGAGTATCTCTTCTAACCTGAAAAATGCCTTTATCTGTTAGACGTTTATGTCAAATTCGTATAACTTATATATATAAAAGTACGGTTGTAAGATCTCAAAACCATGCGGCAGACGCAAGGCCCAATACATTTCAGTTCATGCATTGCCGTAGGGGTCGGTCTTGCACCCACCCGGCCCATGGTCCACTCCGCTCAGGTCCATGGGCCGGGTGGGTGCAAGACCAACCCCTACGGGAGTATGCCAGATCCTTCATTGAAACGTATTGGACGCAAGGCCTGCCACTACGGGGACTTATCTTTACGAAAGAAGCTGCCGCGCAAGCCGATCTGCCAGCTCAAGTGAGTAGTTCTGCCCACGGTCATGTGGATAGACCTGGAACATGTTTGCTACCCATAGTCCTTCAAGTGGCGTGTGCAATGGTGGAATATGTTCGCGGTACTCGGTGGTTACGATTGGTTGCGCGAAAGGCGCTGTAAACATCCAGCTCTCTGTTACCAGCGCTGTATCGAAGCTGGGAATAATACGTTTTAAGGCTGGAAAGTACTCTGCTATGACTTCTTCTTTGCTCATTGTGAAGAGTGGATCGTTCATTGGTCGATAACTACCAAGATAGAGGATACGCCGCCCACCATACTCAGCAGGCGAACGGAAATTTGTGTGCTCAAACAGGCCTGTGAAGGGGTAACCCCGGTCGCATATATTAATCCAGTAGCTATCTGTGAGCTGGCGATCAACTGCCAGCACCAGGCAGTGAGCGCCATAAGCCTGTCCCCAGTCGTATTTAGCCCGGTAATCATCTGGCAGCGCAGGGATTAGCTTACAGGTCAGCCTTGTGGGAAACGTCGAGATGACACGATCAAACATCCATGTTCCCTGGCTACTCTCAACCTGCCAGCGACCATTTACCTGTTCCACTTTCTCTACACGTGTACCTAGTAATACCTTACTTCCAAGCCGGGTTATGCATTCCACCAGGCGCTCGTAAAGATGCTGGAAGCCACCGCGCATATATCCCAGTTGTGTAGTTCTGTCATGAAAACGTGCCCAGAACCAGGGTAGCGCAATCTGATCATATAGTGCCCCGAACTTGCTTATAAAGAGCGATTCGAAAAACATCTCGTAAACATGCCTGCCCATCCAGCGCCTCAGCCATGGATCAGCAGTTTTGCCCTCTAACAGTTGCGGCGGAACAAATTTCAGGAATGATAATACTGCAGCCACGCGCACACGTTCATCGATGCGCCATGGTTTAAATTGCAGCAGGGTGAGCGGCGAATCTAGCTGGTGAATCTCGCCCCCCACAAGACTGACTGTACGGGGTCGTAGCCATTCCAGGCGATCTCCCAATCCCAATTCTTGTATGACCTTGATAGCCATCTTATCGGTTCGAAAGAGATGATGGTAAAACTTCTCCAGCCACACATCGCTCCCGCTCTCCACCTGGAAACCCGCTGCCAGTCCCCCGGCGATCTTCTCCTGTTCAAAAACAATCACAGATTGACCCGCCTGCGCGAGCCGATAAGCGGCCATAAGCCCCAACGCTCCACCGCCAAGAACAGCGTATTCCATATCTTAATGTCCTTATTACAGCGCGTACCATTGAATAGACTTGCGCGTGTTTATGGTAATCTGGCCTCTTCACATATATTTGTGTTTCATGGTAGTTTCTAGTTCTGATTAACAGGAAAGATAAGTATGGCTGTTAATATAGCACACAAAAAGGTTTAAAACAACCACTGTTCTGCTTGTAACACTTTTGACTACTCAAGATAATTGAAAAACAAGCAGAACTCGCCCATCGTTGTCATACTCTTACTTGAGCACGCAGGTCGATGTAACATGGGTACTTGTCCAGATCGACTCGGCACGAGCGCGCTCATAATCAAGAGTAGCAGACCAATCGCCGCTCTGAACCTCGACACGCTGCACTGCAAGAGCGATGATCCGCTCCGCTCCGATGCAGCATTCTGCCACCGTTTCCTGCACGTCTTTCGGCTCTACGACGTGTGCTGCACCAGAGACACAAAGAGCCACCTGGGCGGCATAGTCAGGAACAACGATGGCTGCTTGCCTGGTTTCTAATATATTACCGATGGCTTCAAAAGCTCCGTTTCCTGCGAAATCGGGCAGGAGTATCGCTCCTCCTGGTGTTGCTTGACTGGGAGGGAAATGAACGAGGAATCCTGGTGCCCCGCCTCGATGGTTGACTGCACATCGACCCTCCCGGTTCACTGTGCAGAGAAAACACAGCACTTGCTGGCTGAGAAAGCGACAATGATCCTCGGAGAGAGCTTTCTGGCTCCCCTCTAGCAGTCCCTGGAGAGTCTTATTCTCTTGAGAGGAAGATGATCCTGGTAACGTGAGGCCCGTTACTCGTGTCCGAATGTATTTCGAACAATGAAAAAACGCTTCTCGTACATGCAAGCGTACGACGAACGATTGAGCAGAGGAGGCACTCGAAAGCATTTCAACTGTTCCTTGCACACAGAGTCGCTCACGAGTCGGATGACATATAAAGAAAAGACCTAGCCAGGCAACTTGTCCAGTCGCGAGAGCGTGCAGCAATCTTCGCATGATGCCAGAAGCTCTGCTTTGGCACTCCAATTGGAGCAAACACGTGGACTCATCTAGCACCTGGACGAAGCCGGGCTGCCCTGCCATAAGCACTCCATCGAGTTCGTTATAAGGGGTCAGCCCGGCTATCACACACATCGCCTGTTGCCCAATGAATTCCTGGGCGTGTACCGTCAGATACGGTGTCTTTTTCTTGTCAAAAGCTGCTCCGCTATTGTGGGTTCCCCACCGTGTTCGTGCCAGGTGTTGCCCTGTATGAAGGGATGTCTGCGTATTCATGAGATTCCTTTCTGCCCTGGTATGCTCAGAAGTCCGGGAAGATCATTTATGTACATGCGCTCCCCTTTTCAATCTACAAGCGGGTTCGCGGGGACTGACCTGAAGTTGGTGCGCGCCAATAACGCCGATGCATCAAATCATCCCCTGTATGGTTCGCGGTGGTTGCAACCAGGCCAGCATAATGGAGAAGACGTAATGCTTCCAGCAGGAGAGCAGGACGTATCTGTTCCTGTTTCACACCTCTCAGCGCAAGGGTCTTCTGCAATTCTGTCAAGGTGACTCCGCCGTCATCTGGCAGAAGTGCCAGGATGAACTGAGCAAACTGCTGCTTTGTCTGCTGACGCTCCGACTGCTCCGGTGTTTCAACGAGTTCTGTCGCTGGAGCAGAGAAGCGTATGTCGAAGCGACAGACGGAATCTCCCCGTTTCATGCATGTCCGCTCGATGATGTGTACTTGCTCCCCGTAGCGTTCTGCCGCCCCTTCGATGGCACCCATGAGGACTGAACAGAGTTTGCGGGGACTATCATAGATCAGCGTTAATTTATCTGGTTTCTGACTTCGCGTTGAATACTGAAAAAGAGGTGGGGCGAGACCATCGGGAAGTCGGCTCATTTGCTCATGTGCATCGTGCATCGCAAGTAATAGTTCGCGCCCGCTGTGAACCTGCGTCAGAATATAGGCACACAGGTGCCTGGTCAGCCCATTTGTTATGAAATAGCGACCGAACTCTCGCAACAACACCTCTACAGGAACTCTCGTAATGCGGTTCGCCTCAGCTACGCCGGCCAGCAGAATAGTGTCGTCATAGACGCGACTGGCCAATATTGCTGTTGGAAGGGTCTTCCCAAGATTGTCCCGATACTCCCTCAAGACCGAACCCGTAAAACGCTCGGACAAATACTTTTCCCATGTCACAAAGATTAAACCATGCATGTTGCGTACCCCGATCTAGCTCTTTCTTGTATAATATAATCTGCAAAGGTTGCAGCTAAGTTGCGAATTGGTGAAGTCCCTGTTAAGAACCAATCAATCAGGTATGTCTTTTTTCAATAGGAAAGAGAATGAAGTTGCAGTGACTTATGATATAATTATGACCTGTTTGGCCAGAGAAGGGTGTTGATATGCTATATACCTGCTTACTCACTTGCCCCATTTGTAATGCCACGCTCGAAAAAACTGACAATATGCTCAAATGTACCAATGCCCATACATTCGATATCGCTAAAGAGGGTTATATCAATCTCTTACGCAAGAAACTGCCCGGCGATGCAAAGGAAATGCTTGCTGCACGTCGGGATTTTCTAGAGCGTGGCTACTATCGGCCCCTCTCAGATACGCTCAACGAACTCGTCCGTACTTACCTTGTTGATCCTTCTGCTCTCACGAATATTCTTGATGCTGGCTGTGGGGAAGGTTACTATCTCGGTCGCTTGCAAAAGTACCTTACTGATCAGCATCAGCAGGCACAATACATAGGGCTGGATATCTCGAAAGAAGCGGTGAGGATGGCTGCAAAGCGTTACAAACAGTCCTGTTTTATAGTGGCAAATATCAAAGAGCGGCTGGTATTTGTCGATCACTCTATACATGCGCTGCTAAATATTTTTGCCCCCAGAAATCCTCCTGAGTTCGCTCGCATCCTTGCCCCTGATGGCTTGCTATTTGTGGTGATTCCTGCTCCTGAGCACCTGTTGCAGTTGCGTTCTGCCTTACATCTTTTAGGTATTGAAGAGCACAAACAGCAAAAGGTAATCGACCAATTTGCCGATCATTTCGATTTAGTAACCTCTTCAGCTCTGACCTATACTGCGTATTTCAACCATAATGAGATAGTGCAGGCTGTGATGATGACTCCCAACTACTGGCATTTATCAGATGAAACTCGGATGCAGATGGAAAAGTTAGATGAAATGGTGATCAGTTTAAGCTTTGCTTGCTTGACTTTTCGGCATCGTTAGACTTTTCGCATGAATGCGACATTCTATTTTTCTATGTAGTAGGGCATATCGCCTGTAATTAAATTTATTCTCCCTGGTAAATTTTATCCCCTGTAGGGGCGCGATTTATAAGCCCGCGCTGTTGCCAAGCCGATCCACGGGCTTATAAATCGCGCCCCTACATATGAATCGCGCCCCTACATATGAATCGCGCCCCTACAGGAGGAAATCAATTGCATAAAATGAAATGTATGCTAGTGCGTTACTTCTTGTCCTGCTGTCCAGCGCAGATTTGGCTTACGTGCCGCCAGTGCCTGGTCCAGTCTACCTACTACCGTTGTGTGAGGAGCTGTCTTGACGATCTCTGGATTTGTGCGGATCTCCTGGTTGATCTGACGCATAACACTTACAAAGTAGTCGAGCGTCTCGCGTGTCTCGGTTTCAGTTGGTTCGATCATCAAGGCTTCATGGACGATCAGTGGGAAGTAGGTTGTGGGTGCATACATTCCAAAATCGAGCAGGCGCTTGGCGATATCCAGGGCTGTTACACCATGTTCATCCTTCTGGTGCTGGGCTGTGGCGACGAACTCGTGCTGACACGTGATCGGATAGGCAATCTCATAGTCAGGCGCTAGCTCGTGTTTGAGATAGTTTGCGTTAAGGATAGCGCTCTCAGCAACATGGCGCAAACCGTCTGGCCCATTGCTACGAATATACGTATAGGCTCGCACGAGGACGCCAAAGTTGCCCAGGTTGGCCCTTACCTTACCTATCGACTGTGGGCCTGGATCTTCCCACCGATAGCGCTGCTCGTCCTTTTCTGGCAAGGGACCTGGCAGGAAAGGTACGAGGTGCTCTTTCACTCCGATTGGACCGGAACCTGGCCCACCACCGCCATGCGGCGTACTACAGGTCTTGTGCAGATTGAAGTGCACTACGTCGAAACCCATGTCACCGGGACGCGTAATGCCGAGCACCGCATTTGCGTTAGCGCCATCATAGTAAAGCTGCCCACCGACCTCGTGCACCATCTGGGCGATCTCTACGATATTGCTATCAAAAAGTCCCAGTGTGTTCGGATTGGTCATCATAATTGCGGCAATATTGCGGCCATGCGATTCCAATATCCCTTTGAGGTGGTCCATGTCGATGCCACCTGTTTTTGTGTCTGTCTTGACCTCCACTGCTTTATAATTGGCCAGAGTTGCGCTGGCAGGATTGGTACCATGGGCGTTGTCCGGGATGATGACGAGATTGCGCTGTTCCTCATTCTGACTCTGATGATAGGCCTTAATGAGCATCAGACCTGTCAGCTCACCATGCGCGCCTGCCGATGGCTGCAATGTAATGCGGGTCATGCCAGAGATCTCTGCCAGGTACTGTTCTAGCTCATATACCAGTTGGATAGCTCCCTGTACAGTGTTGTCGGGTTGCAAGGGATGGATGCGTGCAAAACCGGGCAACGCGGCTATGTCTTCGTTGAGCTTGGGATTGTACTTCATGGTACAGGAACCGAGTGGGTAAAAGCCTGTATCAACGCCAAAGTTGCGCTGTGACAGGTGTGTATAGTGGCGCACGACCTCGATCTCACTCACCTCTGGCAACGGCGCTAGCTCCTCGCGTAACAGGCCAGTGGGAATCATATCTGTCAGCGACTCGGCAGGTACATCCATAGCAGGCATACTGGCGGCGTGGCGCCCTGGCGCACCCTTCTCAAAAATCAATTTCTCTACACTCATGCCTGCACCTCCTTGAGGATCTTCACCAGGGTATCAATATCTTCCTTTGTGCGCGTCTCCGTTACACAGAAGAGCATGCAGTTATCCATGTCAGGATAGCTTTTGTCTAATGGATAGCCACCAATAGTGCCCGCCTGTTCAAAATGCCGTTGCAGTTTAGCCGTGGAAACAGGAGCCTTGATGACAAACTCGTCAAAGAAGGGGCTGCTAAAAGCGCCCTCAAAGCCCGGAATGGCCATGATCTGACGGAAAGCATAGTGGGCTTTCTGCACACAGAGTTCGCCCAGTTCGCGGAATCCCTGTTTGCCCAATGCAGCCATAAAGATGGTAGCACCGACGGCTAGCAGCGACTGATTGGTACAGATATTTGATGTTGCGCGTTCACGACGAATATGCTGTTCGCGCGTCTGCAAGGTCAATACATACCCTGTCTGCTTCTCACCGCCCTCTTCAATTGTCTGTCCGACCAGGCGGCCTGGCAGGAGGCGCATAAATTTTTGTTTTGCCGCCATAAATCCCAGTGCCGGTGCGCCATAGCTCATGGTATTGCCAAAACTCATCATTTCGCCGACGGCGAGATCTGCGCCGTAAGCTCCAGGGGAGGCCAGGATACTAAGCGCTGCGGGTTCAGTGATAGTTGTTACAAAGAGTCCTTTGCCTTTGTGGGCGATTGGCTCAATGGCGCGTACGTCTTCGACACAGCCAAAGAAGTTCGGTTGCTGGATTATCACGGCGGCTGTCGTCGGGCTCACTGCCGCATCAAGCTCTTCAAGGGAGGTTACTCCATTGCGCGTGGGAACTTCTTTTATGCTAAAGCCACGTGCGAATGCATAGGTATGCAGCACGCGTCTATATTGTGGATCAACGGCATCTGATATAACCACGTCGCCCCGTCCGCCGGGGCCAAGGGCCAGTAGTACGGCCTCAACCAGGGCGGTTGAGCCATCATACAGCGAGGCATTGGCGATATCCAGGCCTGTTACCTGGCAGACCATGGTCTGGAACTCGTAGATCGCTTGCAACATCCCCTGGCTGACCTCAGGCTGGTAAGGCGTATATGAGGTCACAAACTCTGAGCGCAGTTGTAGATGAGGCACGATACTGGGAATCGCATGATCGTAGGTTCCTGCGCCCAGAAAGGAGGTTGTACTATCGATATTTTTGTTCTTCGCTGCCATATTGCCCAGCAGACGCTTCAAGTCGGGCTCAGACGTAGCTGCTGGAAGTGCGAGAGGATGATCCAGGCGTATATCTGCTGGCACCGTCTCTAACAGGTCCTCTAGTGAGGAAAGACCCATGTGTTCCAGCATTGCCTGTTGTTCTTCCCTGGTATTGGGTATATAGCCCATAACTGAACTCCCCTTAAAATCTAGCGTATTTGGTTGCTTATCATATATGACGAATATCGTTTACAGACTGCAATTAACTGTTCACCTGGGTCATATGTGTACGGTGGTGTTGCGGTCAGTTTACAGCTCTTTGCTATTACCCTTAAGATGGCTCCACTCGGGGTAGGACTTGTAGCATGAAGCTTATTCATTATAACACTTTTGAGGAGGAAAATAGTACCATATAAAACAGTAACGGTGTGGCGTGCGTCATAACTAGTTTCTCATTTCCCCTTCAAAAGACAAATCAGTAATACACGTTTTATCGATAAATTGTCTTGTTCTACGTCTTATACAGGGGGTCCTCCTTCTTTTAAGTTTGGATGTATCATGCTACAATGCGTGGAGTGCCAGATGGACATAGAAGGAGATTTTACCTGATGACTACATCCCAAACGTTACCGCACTGGGATATGACGGTGGTCTATCCCAGCCTGGAGTCGCCGGAGTTCGTAGAGGGCTTTGGCAGTGGGATCCAGGATATTGCTGATCTCGCACGGCTCTTCGATGCACACACCATTATGGAGCAACCTTCGCAAGCTGTAGATGATGCGGTAGTGCAGACTTTTGAGACCGTTACGACGCGCTACAATGCAGTTTTCGATAGCATAAGGACCCTGGTTGCCTATATTAATAGTTTCATCCTGACGAATTCACAGGACAAGATAGCGCAGGCCCGAATGAGTGAGTTGCAAAGCTCCCTGGTTACATTATCTCTGCTGGGAACGCGCTATACAGCCTGGATCGGCTCGCTGGACGTGGAGGCGCTGATCGAGCAGTCGCAGCTTGCAAGTGAGCACGCGTACGCGCTGCATAAGGCAAAGGAACAGGCAGCTCACTTAATGCCACAGGCCGAAGAGTCGCTTGCAGCCGAATTGAATGTAAGCGGTGGGACAGCGTGGGCCAGATTGCACGGTAACGTTACATCGCAGCTCAACGTACCAATAGAGGTTGGGGGGCAGAGCCTTACTCCGCCGATGAGCATGATACGTAATATGGCCTACGATGCGGATCGCTCTGTACGTTACCGGGCCTATGAAGCTGAACTGGCTGGTTGGAAACGCGTTGCACTCCCCCTGGCTGCGGCACTTAATAGTATTAAGAGCGAGGTACTTGTCGTTACGCAAAGGCGGCACTGGGAGTCGCCACTGGATGCATCGCTCTTTGCCAACAGTATTGATCGACAGACGCTTAATGCTATGCTTGCGGCTGCACGTGCATCGTTCCCTGATTTTCGGCGCTACTTGCAGGCTAAAGCACGCGTACTTGGGCTGACACGACTCGCCTGGTACGACCTGTTTGCTCCGGTTGGAACAAGCAATAGGGTATGGGAATTTGATGAAGCAGCCAGGTTCATCATTGAGCAGTTCGATACCTATTCGTCCAGGCTCTCCGATTTTGCAGCACGCGCTTTCCGCGAATGCTGGATTGATGCTGAGCCACGCCCGGGCAAGCGCGATGGAGCAAATTGTGTCTCGCTGCGTAAGGATGAATCGAGAATCCTCGCCAATTTTAAACCGACTTTTGGGGGTGTGAGTACGCTGGCACATGAGCTAGGGCATGGCTATCATAATCTGAACCTGGCGCAACGTACCTCGCTACAACGCAGCCATCCAATGACACTGGCGGAGACTGCCAGTATCTTTTGTGAGACAATTATCAGACAGGCCGCACTGAAGCAGGTAGACGAGCATGAGCAGATCGTAATCCTGGAAGCAGCATTACAAGGGACCTGCCAGGTTGTAGTGGATATTAGCAGTCGCTTCTTGTTTGAGCAGCGGATTTTTGAGAAGCGCAAGCAACGAGAGCTTTCCATTGATGAATTCAATACTCTGGTGCTAGAGGCACAACGAGAGACATATGGCAATGGGCTGGATGAATCAACGCTCCATCCTTACATGTGGGCGGTGAAGCAGCATTATTATAGTAGTGGGAGATCTTTTTACAACTATCCATATATGTTTGGCCAGTTGTTTGGATTGGGATTATACGCGCGCTATCAGCAAGAGCCGGAAATGTTTAAGCGCGGTTATGATGAGTTACTCTCGTCTACGGGAATGGCTGACGCCGCGACACTGGCAGCACGTTTTGGGATTGATCTGCGTACAGAGGATTTCTGGAGAGCCAGCCTGGATATTATCCGGCGTGACATTGATCAGTTTGAGGCGCTTACGCGAGCTTCTGTATCGTAAAAATCTCACCAGATATAGGGGGGTAGAAGAAATTCAGGTGGTGGACGATAATCAATTGTAGGGGCGCGACAAAACCATTTGTAGGGGCGCGATTTATAAGCCCGCAGCGTTGTCAGGCTGGTCCGCGGGCTTATAAATCGCGCCCCTACAAATGGTTTTATCCCACACGAGGTTAATCCCACACGAGGTTTATGGGCTTCACATCTATGCCAGGCAAAGAATTTAATTGCCATCTACTATACAGTGTGCGATACTACTCTCGATAGTTATGATTTCATGTACATAAGAACACAGGGTGTTTGTAATAGAGAAATACATAGACATTTTCGATTGCTCCAGCAGGAGGAAACATGGACGAACTTAAGCCCATCGCCACGGGAGCTATTGCAGTAGATGAGAATTGGGAGATTGCACTACAGGAGGTGCTTGCGCAACTGGAACAATCAGCACCCGCAGGTGGTATGTCTGTCGATCTCGCGCTGCTCTTTATAAGTAGCGAGTATGTTGATCATTATACGCGCATAGTGCGTCGCGTGCGTGCTAAAACTGGTGCCAGGATACTGATAGGTTGCTCGGGGCAGGGCATTGTTGGTATGGGACAGGAGATGGAGGATGTACCGTCTTTGTCGCTACTCACGCTCTCTCTTCCAGGCGCGCAACTGAAAGTGGTGCGCTTCTCGCAGGAAATTGTTGAAGAGAATGAAGCTCCTGAGGAGTGGCGTCAGTCGTTGGGAGTTGCAAAAGAAGATGTGAATGCCTGGCTGATCTTTGCCGATCCGTTTCAGTTGGATTGTGAAGGATTGATTGATGGCGTCGCGAAGGCGTATCCTGGCCTGCCAATGCTGGGCGGGCTGGCTTCCTATGATCAGACGGTGCAGCGAACCTACATTTTTGTCAATGATGATGTATTTGATGAGGGCGGTGTTGGCCTGGCAATCGGTGGAGCGTATAGTATGCTGCCCCTGGTCTCGCAGGGCTGCGAACCTATCGGCGAACCGTGGACGATCACGCATGTACGCGACGATGGGCTGATTGAGAAGATCTCTAATCGCCCGGCTTATGAGTTACTTGCTGATACATTCCAGGGGCTACCAACGGATATGCAACGTCGCGCACAGAGTAATCTGCTCGTCGGGCTGGCTGCCGACGAGTATGTGGAAACATTCAGGCGTGGAAATTTTCTGATTCGCAATCTGCTAGGCGTAGATCGTCGTACTGGAGCGTTAGCAATTGGTGCCTACCCACGCGTAGGGCAGACTATTCAGTTTCAAATGCGTGATGCTAAAAGTGCTGATCTCGACCTGCGGGAACTACTCAGCCAGACACGTGTTGATCTAGGAAACAATCAGCCAGTCGCGGGTATTCTTTGTACCTGCAATGGGCGCGGAGAAGGGCTGTTTGCCATGCGCGACCATGATGCCGGGCTGATTGAGAAAGAGTTGGGACCAATTCCGTTAGCGGGTTTGTTCTGTAACGGTGAGATTGGTCCTATTGGCAAGAAGCCATTTCTACACGGATTCACGGCTAGCCTGGCGTTGTTGATAAAGCGAGACGATATAAGCTGATGATATGATAGGCCACGTTAGCCAGGTGCCTGCCAACTACATACAAAATTTGTCCATCTTTTAGAAACAACAACATCAGACTCTTTTATAGGACAATAGAGATCGCGCGGATATGCACTGAGGCGGAGTTGTTGCTCGCCCGGACGACCCACTGCATCCCATTCAATAACAAGATCCTTAAGTCGCTGAGTGAGCGCCTCGGCAGGGCCAAAGCTGCGCAGGTAGAGATTGAACAGGGAGATATCAGATATGGTGAAAGCAGGATCACGCATGAGCACACTCAAAGCATTTTCGCTGAACAGGCCAGTAGTACTGGCACTCGGAACTTTGCCCAAGAAACTGAAGAGGTCGGGGACAATCCTCTGTTCAGCCAGGGGACCATAAGCGGTCAGAGATCCAAATAGCGGCTCATGTAAAGCAAGCCAGAAACCCAGTCCCGAGAAGAGCATACTCGGCGAGACCTGTACAGATAACGGCAGATCCCGGGCAGGACCATGCAATAATTCGTAGATGGCCTGCGCATCCACGGGGTGAGCCTCGCCAAGACGGAGAAAGAGTTGTCCTGGTTCGGGATGGAGTTGAACAACGGTATCCGCCTCTGCGAAGGCACCACGCAGTCCTACAAAACCGCAGGCTTTTACAGAAAGGCTCTCTAGATGGTCCTCAACAGGCACGAAAGCAACAGATGCTTGCGGCCCTCGTAGGACCAGTGGAAGCAGCAGGCGTCCATCCGATTTCAATTGTGAGCGCCACGCAGGAGTGATATCAGCTGCACTAACCGTCAGAACGATATGATCGTAGGGAGCAGCTTCGGGATAGCCTGATCCTCCATCGGCACAGAGGACTTTCACCCGTTCAAAGCCTGCCTCTGCGAGATGTGCACGCGCGCCTTCCACGATATCTTCATCTATGTCGATCGTAATAACCTGGCCAGCCTCACCAACGATATGTGCCATCAGGGCTGCATTATAGCCTGTACCAGCGCCAATTTCCAGTATGCGCTGGCCCGGCTGCAATTGCAATTGTTCAAGCATAATCGCCATAATCGTTGGCTGTGAGGACGAACTTACAAACTGACCATCGATGGATTTGGTTGCAATGGCCTGATCGCGATAGACCTCATCAAGTGCCACATCGGGTAGAAACAGGTGACGGGGTACAGCACGAAAAGCCGCCTCTATATTTGAAGATAGAATATGTCCATTGTTTTTCAGCTGGTCGACAAGTGCCTGGTGCAAAGCAGGAATGTCATACGCACTACTTTCTGGCGCAGGTGATTGCATAAAAGATCCCTCCCATCTAGCTAACGCTTATTTATGGCGTTTCCCTGCTAGCTGGCTTGTCCAGGACCGTCGTGGCAGGTTTAGCGAAACCAAGTCGAGCAGCTAACCATTCGATACGATCGCGGCGTGCTTCTTCATTAAATTCATGTTCACAATCGTACCACATGCTTTGCTTTGGTTCGCTGGCTACCTGCTCATAAAGCCTGGCTTCCTCTTGACTAATGAACTCATCACTATGCGCAAACTGGAAAAGAAGTGACGCCGGAGCCGCATTAACGATGTAATGAACAGCGTCGAATGGCTCCAGCATGGCAAGAAACTCCTCCCATTCCTGAGTCGGTATAGATTCCCGATATTGCACAATGAGCGGGTTCATGCTTATACGATAGTTATGAGTGATACTTACAGCTCCTCCCATTAACACGTATGCCCTGATGCGTTTGTCTACAGCAGCCAGGATGCCACCTTTCGTTGCACCGAGACTATGGCCCACATAGCCAATCCGTTGCGGGTCCACATCTGGTCGTGCTAAAAGCAGGTCAATGCCACGACGAACATCGGTAATAAGCTGAATATCTGCGTGAAGTGCAGCTTCCGGAGTTTGATCTTGTGGACGCCAGTGATGAGGGCGAGCATGCGGCGCATCTAACGAGAGCGAGACAACACCCATCTCGGCCAGTACTATAGCTTCGTCCAGGAACTCTTCGCGGTTGCCCTGACCCCAATGTAAAAAAATTAAGCCAGCAAAGGGACCGGAGCCGGGAGGAATTACCAGATAGGCAGTGACCTTTCCAAACTTAGGGCTGGCATACGTAATATCCTGCACAGTAACGTCGGCACGTTTTTGCGTAGCAACTACATCGATATCGAGTGGAGCACTCTGATCGTAGTCGTACAGTGTATAGTCAGGCATATATGTTCCTCCCTTCCTGACATAGTATAAGCTCACTGTTCCGTACTGGCGGATTGAGCATCTCTACGATGCCAGTCCGTCAATTGTTGATAAGCGTGAGCGATACGCAGAACCGTTGCCTCTTCAAAAGGTTTCCCGGCAATCTGTAAGCCAATTGGCAGACCATGCGAGGTAAAACCACAGGGGCAAGAAACCGCTGGTAGACCGGATAGATTGAAAGGCATAGTCATACGCAGCAAAGCCGTAGTAGCATTCTCGGTGACGCCATCGATCTCCATATCTAGCGCAGTCTGTTCAAGCAAAGGAGCAGGAATAGGCAGCGTAGGGAGTATAAAAGTATCAACGCGTAGCATAATAGTACGCAGGCTACTAGAGAAGATACGCCGCTCATGTTGTGCATTGAGATAAGCAACCGCCGTGATAGCCTGCCCTTCGAGCAAGCGGGTGCGTACGGTATCGCCATAGGCATCGAGTTGTGTGGGAAACCAGCCCTTTTGAATATGGGCAAGAGTGGCTTCGGGCCTTTGGATTGTGCGGTAAAGTTCCATCGTGGGGCGCGGCAGTTCTACATCAATAATCTCCGCACCCTCCTCTTCCAACACGCGTAGCGCTGCACGCCAGGCAGTGCGTACCTCTGGATGGAGTGGTGCAACAAACGAATCCTCTGGTATACCCAGCTTTAAGCCCTGCAACGAGAGGGGACCACGCCCCTCGGTTCCACCAATCAGCGTAGCAGTATAGCGGCTCGGTGCGATAGGCGGGCCGGAGACGCTATTGGGATCACGTGGATCGTATTTAGCAATGGCGTCAAAAAGAATGGCGCAATCTTCGGCGCTGCGCCCGATTGGACCGACGTGATCAAGCGACCAGCTAAGAGGAATAACGCCATAGCAACTCACGCGCCCGTAGGTTGGTTTGAGCCCGGTAACGCCACAACAGGCTGCCGGGATACGAATCGAACCCCCGGTATCAGTACCAATCGCGCCAGGGCACAGACCAGATGCTACCGCTGCTGCCGAGCCGCCACTGGAGCCACCAGCGGTATGAGCAGGATTCCAGGGATTACGCGTCGGTGGAGAATAAGGACCATAGGCGAACTCGTAGGTGTTTGTTTTTCCTATTATGATGGCACCTGCTTTACGTAATTGCTCAACCACCATCGCATCTTCCTGTGCCACGTGATCGGCCAGTACATTTGAGCTGGCAGTCATGCGTACGCCTTTGACAGCGATCAGATCTTTGATAGCAATCGGGATGCCATGAAGCTGGCTACGATAGAGACCAGTGCGCTGTTCGCGCTCAAGCTGTTCTGCATCTTTGAATGCCTGTTCGCGTATCACAGTCGTGAAAGCCTGGAGCGTCCCATCCTGCTCATCGATGCGCTGTAACGTCTCCGCAACCAGTTCGGAAGGAGTAATCAGGCCCGAATGAATCTCGTCGGCGATCTCGCGAATGGAAGTATATGGCATAAGTGTGAAACTCTTTTCTGCACGTACTAATGGTCCAAGAGAAAGTCTATGCTACCGGAGTGACGTATAGTTTTTCTCGCCTTATTGTATCAGGTTACGCGCCTTAAAGTAGCGAGGAAGGAAATATAGTAGCAAGGATAACAGGTTGTTCTATTGTATCAGTTTGAGGTTTTTGAGGACCAGTGTTAAATCTTTGACGAACTGCTTGTAGGAAGGAACATCGTTCAGGCGTTCCAAACTAATGCGACGGCCTAGAGGCTCATAAAGATCTTTACGACTTATTTGATAGCGCCTGCGGGAACGATCTCCTCGCGCTCTTTACCTCTCATCAAGCATCATGCGAGATTTATCAAGACGTTCCAAGGCTTCGTCAAGATGATTTCTTGTTAGTAATTCTTTCACCTGATCTATAGTGTAACCAACTGCCCATTTATCAACATTTTTCTTTGCAGCAGAATCAACAAGAACAGGTGCCGCGTGAGTAAAGCGCATAGGGGGAATCCCCGTGGTCGATGGCTCTACGTGTGTCATTGTATAGGTCAATAAGAGGGCATCTATCACGTCTGGTTGACTAATAAATGTTGGAGAATGGGTGGTTACGAGCACCTGTCTCAAAGGCTCTTCTGCTTGCTCTGGATCGTTAAAATCAGTTGTTAGTCCTCTTAGCAGGTGAGCGATGCCAGTCAGATAAGACGGATGAACTCCATTCTCTGGCTCCTCAAAACAAAGCACTCCACTGAATTGAGGATCATTCTTCAAAGTAACCAGGGCCAGTAATTGCAAAGTTCCGTCCGACAACACCTGGGATGAGAAAGAGCGTCCATCCTGATATTTTGCCCAGATAATGTATTCATTGCGTACTTCATCCTTTTTTAGTTCGATAGTAATAAGGTCAGGAACTAGATTTGCTAAATCGCGGGATATTCCACTTAAGGCAAATTTGTCTTCCACTAGCATACGGGCTAATGTTGTAGGCAAGTTTCCTCCATGAGAAGAAAGAATGCCTGGAGCATTTGTTGAACCTGGTTGGCGTAATACTTCAGGATTGAGATGCAACAATTTTAGTGAACGTAGTGCCTCGCGTGCTGCAAAGGCATGAGGAAATGTGACATCAATAACGCTGCTTAAGGCAGTACGTCGTGCTTTACCGAGAAGAAAGCTTTTAGACTCTCCTTTTCCTTCAGAGTACAAGTTAATTGCAGGACGCGACAAGTCTACCCTAACGACAGGACGAGAACCAGGTAGTAGATCCGCTGTCATAGGTTTGTCAGGTTTATCGGGGAGAGTATCAGTGTCAACAAAGAAAACAGATGATTCAGTAGTTTCTGACTGATTTTCATTACTAACTAGTGAAATTGATCTCAAAGACTCATATTTAATACGAGGGGTGTAAGGCTGATACGAATCTGGGTAACGTACTAATTCTAGCTCATACCGTAAATGAGTATATTGTAATTCGGCTTCTCTTCCCCAATCGTCTTGTATCTTACGATCAACTAACATTTCTACTGCAATATATACGCTCACTGGTCTGTCCATCAGCTATTTTTGTAAACAATTCGCTGGCATCACCACGCATATCTTGAAAAGCTGAGATTAAATCCATTTCTACTAAGCGCGATAATAGCTGAAGAGCATCAAAAAGATTACTTTTACCGGAACCATTGGGGCCGACAATAACCTGAAAGGGAGCTAGATCAACTTTAAAGTCTTTAAAGGTCTTGAAGCCATCTATCTCTACCCGTGTAATCATATGAGTTGACCCCCTTTCGCAAAAATAGCTTCTGGTTAGTACGATCTCAGCATATACATGTCAGGACGATTTGTATTTTATCTATTTGATCAATCATTCTTAACGCGAGTATACCACACCATATCTCAAAGCACTTCGCCAACCTCTCTTATCATTATAAGGACCATTACGAGTTTACATACTACGACCGTATATTTCTTCACTGAGGGGCTTAAACGGTTTACGCGAAAAGATGGCCTCGATGGGCAAACCGAAGTATTCGCTGATGCGGAATGCGAGGTCCAGGCTGGGATTGAAGTCACCGCGTTCGAGGTAGCCAAGGGTCTGGTAGTTGATACCCAGGGCACGCGCAAGATCCAGGCGGGAGAGATTACGCTCAGCGCGTAGAACAGGTATGCGATTGTAAATTATTGGTTCGGAAGATTGAGGCATCGATATGTCCATTCACTATGACAATCATTGTAATATGGTTTGTATTAAATGTAGTATAAATGCTACAAAATGTCAATTTAGATGGGTGTGCGTCAATTTTTTGCAGTAAAAAAATAACCGATCGATGTAGGGGCGCGATTTATAAGCCCGTGGATCGACCTGGGGAGCGCCACGGGCTTATAAATCGCGCCCCTACATCGATCGATTGGTCAGTGGTGACATCATGATAGGTATCTGTTCGGCGCAAAAAAGTGACGGCCACCCTATCTATAATGCATGATTGCATAAAAGCGTACTCCTATGATAAGCTCTACGTTAGGATATGCATAGCAGAGCCTGTCATTGCTATGTCAGGTTTTTTGCGCTTTTTTCAAGAGGGAACAAAACAATGCCCTATGATATGGGAGAATATTACGAGCGGGTCAGCGATTATGACCTGGAGTATCAGGGCCAGTCGGAGCAGGATGTGCCCTTCTGGCGTGAACTGGTGATGCGCTATACACCTCAGCGGGTACTGGAGCTGGCGTGTGGTAGTGGACGTATTGGGATCGAGTTACTGCATAGTCCCGGCGATTTTCAATTGGAAGGATTGGATATTGCACCGGAGATGCTGCGGGCCTATCAACGGAAGCTGGAAAAAGAGCCAGAGCCAGTACAACAACGAGTGACGCTACATGAAGGCGATATGACCGATTATAATCTTGAGCATAAAGGACAATTTGATCTGATCTTTTTGCCTTTTAATTCTATTACTCATCTTTATGAAATCGAACAGCAATTGGACGCCTTTAACAATACATATGAGCATCTCGCACCCGATGGTCGTTTTGTAGTCGATACTTTTCTACCCGATGTTGATTATCTGAGCAACGCGCTCAATCGACCATCGAATGTTTACCTGGAAGATGAGATCGAGTCGCCGGAGAACGATTTCACGATGTTATTGTATAGTAGCCGTAAATACGACACGTTTGAACAGGTGCAGCATATTGTGTGGACGCATGAGAAGTTCTTCGAGACGGGTGAGCATGAGCGCTACCTGACGAAGCTCGACATGCACATCTTCTTTCCGCGCGAGTTGCAGTTGCTCTTCCTCGCAAGCGGCTTTGCAATCGAAGCCATTTATGGCAGTTACGATTGGAAACCGTTTGGCAAAGGTACACGCCAGATCGTCGTGGGACGCAAGCGGCATTAAGATCGGCCACTCCTACGGCGGCTGGTCAATTGGATGGGCCGGTGCAAATATAAACCACAACCCCGGCGTCCTGTAACAGTTGACGCTCTCCTACTTCTGATGCTAAAATATATCCTAGTTAACAGGTCGGATTAATCTGGTTGGATACCGATGAAACAGACATAACACCTGTCGATGCGACGAGAAGGGAGAGGCCATGATGTTGCGGGTTTCTACAAAAGGCGAATATGGCGTGCGGATCATGGTCGATCTTGCTCGTCATTATGGTGAACGTCCTCGCTCATTAACTGACATTTCGCTGGCAGAGACATTGCCGCTGGCATACCTGGAGCAACTGGTGAAATTGTTGCGTGAGGCTGATCCGCCGCTGGTGATTAGTACACGTGGCGCACATGGTGGCTATAAGTTAAGTAGGAACCCGTCGTCGATTACGATGGGTGAGATAGTACGCGTTCTGGAAGGGCCGATAGCACCGATGATCTGCGCGACCGAGGGAGAGATGAGCCAGATCTGTAACTTTCTGGACTCGTGCAAAACCAAATATCTCTGGGCAAAAGTTCGTGATGCCGTAGCAAATACTCTTGACTCGATGACATTAGCGGACCTGGTAGCCGAGTCAGCGGAAAGTAAGGGCGCGCAGTTTATTGCTCTCTCAGATATTCATGTAGGTATCAGTTCCGCAGGGTTCGCCCTGGGTCAAGAGTCAGAAGCGCCGTTCCGCAACTAATGCCGGTTGTAAGTGGCAAGAGGACTCGTCGGCAGTATCTACTTTTTAATGAATTATACAAAATAACCTGGATATACACTATAGGGCGATGAATCGCCGGACGCGATAAGCTCCTCATGCAGTGAGAAACGCTGTTTCACAGCTAGCCTTCGGCTCATCTCACTGAAAGGAAGTAATCGGGTCCCTACGGTGTTCATTCATATCCAGGATATGAGGAAGGTGTCTCGTAATGGGATCAGAACTTGTAATTAAGAACCTTCATGCTAATATTGAGGGTAAACCGATTTTACGTGGTGTTGACCTAGTCGTGCGACAGGGTGAAATACATGCACTGATGGGACCTAATGGTTCAGGTAAAAGTACGCTGGCAAATGTTATTATGGGCAACCCCAAATATGAAGTAACCGATGGGGAGATCTGGTTTAAAGGTGAAAATATTCTAGAGTATTCGCCAGATCGCCGCGCACGCATGCGTCTCTTCCTGGCCTTCCAGTATCCAATGTCTATCCCCGGTGTGAGCGTAGCTAACTTCCTGCGTCGTTCACTAGAAGCTGTACGTGAAGGCAACAAGCCCCTTGAGGAAGGTGATAATCCTACCGGGCGTATGAGCAAGCGTAAAAGCGTTCCTCCCGGAGAGTTCCGTAAGCTGCTGCAAGAAAAGATGCGCCTGCTCAAAGTAGATAATAGCTTCATCAACCGTTCAATCAACGATGGTTTCTCCGGTGGTGAGAAGAAGCGCGCCGAGATTTTGCAGATGGCGCTGCTGGAACCCGAGGTTGCATTGATGGACGAGACCGACTCCGGCCTGGACATCGACGCACTGAAGATTGTATCTGAAAGCGTAAATGCGCTGACTGGTCCCAACCTTGGCATCCTGCTTATCACCCACTACCAGCGCATGCTCAACTACATCACGCCCGACTATGTGCATGTTATGTTTAATGGTCGTATCGTCAAGTCTGGTGGGAAAGAACTGGCCCTGGAGCTTGAGGATCGTGGGTACGAGTGGCTCAAACCGAGCGAAGACGACAATGAGGTAAGCGCGAGTACAGCGGGCGAGGTGAGTCACCATGCTTAAGCCTCTGGCAACAGGATTCTCGCGTAGCACGGTTGAGGAGCTATCGCGGCAGAAGGGAGAGCCTGAGTGGATGCTACAAAAGCGTCTGCATGCCTGGGATATCTATGAGAGCACGCCTGCTCCATTGGGGCGACGTGGCGATCTAGGCACGCAGCGCACAGTCTCAAACTTCAAATTCCAGCAACTCAGCGCTTACACTCCAGTAGAGACCAACGGCACGTTGCCAGCCTCTATCGAGCAGTCTTTGCAAGAGACCCTGGTCAACGAGCGTTCGGGTCTGATTGTACAGCAGAACAGCTCAGTATTGTATAGCGAACTCAGCGAGGAACTTAAGCAGCAAGGCGTGATCCTGACCGATCTCGATAGTGCAGTGCGTAATTACCCCGAACTGGTGCAGAAATACTTTATGACAGAGGCTATTCCCGTCGGGACCAGCAAGTATACAGCTCTGCATGCAGCATTCTGGAGCGGTGGCTTTTTCTTGTATGTCCCACGTGGCGTAGAGATTGAAGCGCCTATCCTGGCACAGATCTGGTTGGATGCGGCTTCAGCCGCCACATTCGCGCATACGCTGATTGTGGCTGAGCCACAGAGCAGTGTGCGTTTCGTGGAAGAGTACACCTCTCAGATTGAAGGCGAATTGCCGACTCTGTTGAGCGATGTCGTCGAGGTGTACGCTAAAAACGAGGCACGCGTCGAGTTCAGCAATCTGCAAGATCTCGATCAGAACACCTGGAATATCAGCAATAAAAACGCTATCTACGATAAAGATGGCAGCGTCACTTTTGTGATGGCGGATCTGGGTAGCAAGGTTACACTCTCCACACTTGGCTTAGGATTGAAGGGGAATGGGAGCGCTGGCGAACTGGTGGGTATCTTCTTTACCGACCACGATCAGCGTTATTCCATCAACACACTCTCGGACCACGCGGCGCTGTCAACGAATGCAGAGACGCTGGTGAAAGGCGTACTGACCGACCAATCGCGCGTCGAATTCGATGGCATGATTCGTGTCGAACCCGGCGCGCAACAAACAGCCTCGTTCCTCTCAGCGCATGGTCTGTTACTGAGCAGGCAGGCGCGCGGTGAATTTATTCCAGGCCTGGAGATTGCAGCCAACGAAGTAAGTGCCAGCCATGGCGCTACCAGCGGCCAGATCGACGAAGAGCAACTCTTCTATCTGATGGTGCGTGGTATTCCGCGTGAAGAAGCCGAGCGTATCATTGTACAGGGCTTCTTTGAGCCAGTATTGCAGCGTATCCCGCTCGAAAATCTGCGTATACGCCTGCGCCGTAGTATTGTACGCCGCATGCGTGGTGAATACCAGACCGAAGCTGACACCTGGGTCGACGCTCAGGAACGTTGGGAGATCGAAGGCGTTGACGAGGGAGCTATCCACCTCGACGGCAATCCCGCTGACGAGGAGATCAAGCTGACCGAGTATTAAGTCATAGGACACCTCTCACACATATAATTGAGGTAGGGACGCCATAAATGGGGTCCGGCGATTCATCGCCATATAGGGAGATGAACGCAAACGACAAGGCGATCCAGGTGGCTACACGGCGATGAATCGCCGGACGCCATAAATGGGGTTCCTACAATAGCACGGCTGGATTTAATTGAAAAGTATCGAGCACAAGGGCATCGCAAGAGGTACCCAGGAAATCAGGGAATAGCATGGTAACAACTGATAATAGAAAAATAGTAGAGAATACAGCCGGTACGGGCCACGAGGTACGCACAGTGGAAGAGATTCGCAAGGATTTTCCTATCCTGAAGCGCCAGGTACACGATAAGCCGCTCGTCTACCTCGATAGTACGGCAAGTTCGCAGAAGCCGCTGGCTGTGCTTGACGCAATGGATACATATTACCGCAACTACAATGCGAACGTGCATCGCGGAGTGTATCAGATCAGCGAAGAAGCGACGGCTGCAATGGAAAAGGCCCGCGTGAAAACAGCACGCTTCATTAATGCGCGTCAAAGCAAGCAGGTAATATTTACGCGCAATACCAGCGAAAGTATCAATCTTGTGGCCTATAGCTGGGGAAACGCGAATATTCATGCAGGTGACCTGATCATATTGACTGAGATGGAACATCATAGCAACCTTGTGCCGTGGCAGTTACTTGCACAACGTACAGGGGCCCGACTGGAATTTATCCCTGTTACCGATGATGGTCAGTTGCGCCTTGATATTTATACACAACTATTGCAGCAGGAACCCAGGCTGGTCGCATTCACGCATATGTCGAACGTCCTGGGAACCATCAATCCAGTGCAGGAGATGACTGCGCAGGCCCACGCGGCTGGTGCTATAGTCCTGGTGGATGCAGCTCAAAGCGTACCGCACCTGCCAGTAGACGTGCAGGCACTCGATGTCGATCTTCTGTGCTTTAGTGGACATAAAATGCTAGGGCCTACAGGGATCGGCGTACTCTATGGCAGGCGTAGCTTGTTGGAAGCAATGCCTCCCTTCATGGGCGGCGGCGACATGATCCGCAAGGTTAGTCTGCGCGAATCGACCTGGAATGATCTGCCCTGGAAATTTGAAGCAGGCACGCCAGCCATTGCCGAATCGATTGGTCTGGGTGCGGCGGTTGATTATCTACACGCGCTTGGTATGGAAAATGTCATGCAGCACGAACGTGAGATAACCGCCTACGCAATGGAGCAATTACAAACGATTCCAGAACTGACCATCTATGGACCAAAAGACAGTCCACGTGGTGGAGTGATCTCCTTTACATTGGGCGATATTCACCCACATGACCTGGCCTCGATTCTGGATCAAGAGGTAGGCGTAGCTATACGCGCCGGACATCATTGCGCACAACCATTAATGGAACGTTACGGCCTGGCTGCGACTGCACGCGCCAGTTTCTACGTGTATACAATGAAGCAAGAAATCGATATATTGGTGCAGGGACTACACAAAGCAAAAGAGATTTTTAGTTTGTAGATTTCCCAGGCCAGGAACCCTTGGGAGGCTCACATATGTCAATGGATTATTATCGTGAATATATCCTGGACCACTACCGCAACCCGCGGAACTATGGGAAGCTTGAAGACCCTGACATTCACTCAGAGGACTCGAACCCATTATGCGGTGATCAACTGGCAATGGATATGCAGGTTGAAGGAGATCGCATCAAAGAGGTGCGTTTCCTGGGACGCGGTTGTGCCATTAGCCAGGCTGCAGCTTCCATGCTCTCCGAAATGATCGAAGGCAAAACAGTACAGGAAGTCGTTGCACTTGGGAAAGATGAGGTTCTGGAAGAACTGGGCATTGCTATCAGTCCTGCGCGCACCAAATGCGCGTTTCTTTCACTACGCGTCCTCCATCGCGGTCTTGCAATGGCAGGGCTGGAGAAACCTGATACGGAAGAAGAGGAAGAATAAATGCGTCTAGAAGGAAAAGCAGCTATCATCACCGGTGTCAGCTACCCCGGGCAGGCCGGCTTTGCGCTTGCACAGGCATTTGCGCGTGAGGGTGCTGACCTCGTTATCAGCGCACGCAATGAAGAGCGTGTGAACGCCCGCGCACAAGAGCTACGTGACGGCGGAGCAAAAATGGTCCTGCCAGTTGCCGCTGATCTGACCACAGAAGAGGGTGCAAAGAAGCTGATTGACGAAGCGTTGGGAGCTTACGAACGCATCGATATCCTGGTCAACCTGGCAGGTGGCCTCACCAAGTATGGCCCTTCCGACGAACTCAGTCTTGAAGATTGGCAAAGCGAACTGAACAATAATTTGCTAACAACATTTCTATGCACACGCGCAGTCTGGCCGATTATGAGGAGCCAGGGTTCAGGCAAGATACTTAATTTTAGCCGTGCGGGTGGCGTTGAGAGTTCGGGTCCGAGGATGGCCGCTTATAACAGCTCGAAGGCTGGAGTTGATGCACTCACAAAGACCTTCGCCAAAGAGGGGCGCAAGCTCGGTATTTATGTCAACGCAATTGGCCCGGGTTTATTGATGACGCAATCGAACATCAGTGATCTGAAACCTTCGTCTGAGGATCTGGCCATGAAGTGGGTCAGCCTGGAGACATTGGCGGAGGCGGCGATCTTCCTGGTATCTTCGGCCAGTGATGGCGTGAATGGCGTGATTCTGCCGGTGCGACAAAAAGGGCTGTAAATAGTAAGAGGAACTTGATGGCAGATTTTATCAAAGCGGCGGAATTGAGCGAGTTGGAGGAAGGTGAGCTTTTACCAATCGAAGTAGATAGCGAACTGGTCTGTCTGGCAATGGTCGAGGGTGCTGTCTACGCATTTACCGATAACTGCACCCATATCAGTGGTCCGCTCAACGAGGGCGATCTTGAGAGGTATATCCTGACCTGTCCCTGGCACGGTGCGCGGTTTGATATACGCACAGGTAAAGCGGTACGCGGTCCTGCGCGTCAGGATATCCTGACGTATCCAGTGAAAGTAGAAAACGACGCGATTTATATTCAACTGCCTGACGAAGAATAATGGTAGGGGCCTGCCTTGGTGGGCCCTGGGAGCCGATCCCCCCACGGTTCTTTTGATGGTCCCAGAGCCCACGCAAGGCAGGCCCCTACCAGAAACAATTGTTGACATTTGTTCCATGAACCCCTAAAATTGCTATAAAATATGCATTCTGACAGGAGAATATGTAGGATATGGAAGGCAGATCGCATTTACTGGTTGGTTTAACCGCAGGAGTTGTATTTGACAGTTTTATTCATTTAACAGGCGATCCGCTAACTATAGCGAAAACAGTGCCCCTGGTATTGATAGTCAGAAAAGCTGTCTACTACTTTGCAGTGGGCATTGGTGCGCTCTTACCTGATATTGATAATGCTCGTAGTACTATGGGGCATAAGTTTGGCATTGTGAGTAAAGAGATTCAGCGTATTGCTGGTCATCGCACTATTTTCCACAGTCTGTTAGGGCTTGTGATTGGCGCTTTGCTTGCGATTGGTTTGGAGCGAGTGGTAATCTATCTTTTAGACAGACAAAATCTTGCGCTACCTGCAGCATTTGTTGCCACTTCGCATCTGGTTTTTTTCGGAGTGTTGTTTGGCTGTATTATGCATATTGCTGCCGACGCGCTCACACTTGGAGGAGTGCCGCTTTTGTGGCCCAACCGCAAACGTTTTGGCTTTCCACCCAACCCGCATTGGCGTTTTCGAACAGGGACATGGCCTGAGTTTGTGATTGTCTGGTCCTTTATGATACTGGTCGGTATAGGGATCTGGCAATCTATCATTGTGGTATGAAGAAAAGAAATGAGACACTTTCAGTTACGTACACGACAGTTTAATCAGATCCAACTCGCCTGGCTGCTGCTGGTATTCATAATGCTCGTCTACTTCGTTATCATGGGTTACCAATCGGTTCTGCGTTATGAGACATTTAAGGCCACGGCATTTGACCTGGGCAATCTCGACCAGGTGCTCTGGAACACGCTTCATGGTCGTCTCTTTGTCTGGACCAATCAAGGGGACAACTGGTTTGGTCCACCAACACGACTGGCACAGCACGTAGAGCCGATCATCATACCGCTCTCATTGCTCTATATTTTTCATGCCGATCCGCGGATCTTGCTCCTGTTTCAGACCCTGGTGCTGGCGGCTGGCGCGCTCCCAGTCTTTCTGCTCACGCGCAAACACCTCCCGGACTGGCCATGGTTCGCAGCCGCGATGTCCGGTGCCTATCTGATCTCTCCAGCACTATTGGGTATAAACATCTTTGACTTCCACCCCGTCGCCCTGGCAACGCCATTATTGCTCTATGCGATTCTGGCTCTCACTTATAAGCGCTATATCTGGTTCGTTCTCGCCTGTATTCTTGCCGGCGCGTGTAAAGAAGAAATTCCGGCGGTCGTTGCTTTGCTTGGCATCCTGGTCATCTGGAAGTATAAATTACCGCGCCTGGGCACTGCGCTTATCATTTTTGGCGTCGTGTGGTCGATACTGGCCGTGGCAGTCATTGAGCCCCATTTTTATCCGGGAACCCAACATAATACTTTCTGGTACCGCTACACAACCCTGGGGAGTACTCCGGGAGCAGGCATTGTTAACGTTGTACTGCACCCATGGCTACTTTTCATGACCTTCGTCACCTTTGATCGTATGTACTATCTGGCCGGTCTTTTGCGAAGTACAGGGTTTCTCGCGCTCCTGGCACCTGAGTGGCTCCTGCCAACCATTCCCAGCCTGGCCATCAATCTGCTGAGCGGTGACCAGTTGCTCTATAGCGGGGTCTATCACTACAACGCGGCAATTATCCCTTTCCTCATGATGGCAGCAATTGTTGGAATGCAGCGTGTGGTGAGCATCTGGCAAGGATGGCGTAACGAAAGCACAGAATTATCGCTTGATGGTGTAGCGAATAGTGTACCGAAGCAACATAAAAATGGACACATTCCGTTGTTAGGCAGAGCTACATTAGCTTATAGTACCATGACACAAATATTCAGTACACATCCTGTCGTCACGCGTTCGGTCGCGCTGATCCAGCCCCGCCTTTCTTCCGTTGTATATAAAAGTACTTTTCCCTGGAAACGTTTGAGCGAGCGCCTGTCTCCGCTGGCGAAGGCGATCTCATTGCCGCAGTTACACTGGTTTGCGTGTGCCTGGTTGATTGCGATGTTCACGCTCAATTACTGGATTGTCGCACCGAATCTGACTGTCTTCTGGGCCACCCATGTGCCGGGTACCCATGAAGCCGCTATTCAACAACTGCTCACGGAGATTCCGCCTGATGTGCCAGTTTCGGCAGGAACCAGTCTCAACCCGCATCTCAGTGAGCGCCAATACATCACCGTTTTTCCCAACATCACGATTGGGAATAAAACAGTCGAATACGTTATTGTTGACCTCAGCACCGTTTTTCCAGAAGACAGAGTAAGCACTACAAAGGTGCTCAATCAACTACGCAAAGAGCAGTTTTGTACCTTGAAGATGACGGAGGACGTAATACTGTTAGGGAGACGAGACGTTGTCCATTGCCCATAGCGCATAACAGGTAATTAATGTTATAATCCGATCAGGAACAGCTATAGCTGACCTAAAGCGTTCAGGCGAGCTTGACTAGTTGTATGGAGGAAAGCAGGATGCGCAGTAATCCCTATCCCGATGAACCTACCAGTGCACAACCAGCTGATGGACTTCCCGGAGCAGAGCGTATGGAAGATTTGCCGCTGCGACCTGTGGCACCACAAGCGCAGCAGCCTCCTGCTGCCGCCAGTAGTAGCCCGGATGTCGAGAGCGAGGAGACACGTCACGAAGAGGCGCTTACTGTCAGATACGCTATTGGTAAGCTCAATGATTTCATCCAGTGGTTTATTGCGGTACTGGAAGTAACATTGGCGATCCGTTTTCTTTTAAAATTGATCGGTGCGGACCCGAATAATTTGTTTGCGGGCTTTCTTTATGCCCTGACCGATATCATCCTATTCCCGTTCAGCACAATCGTGCGTTCACCGTCCATTCATCCACCATATCAGGCATTTGAGTGGTCGACGCTCATTGCAATGGCAATCTATGCCCTGGTCTTCTGGGCTATCGGTCGCTTTTTGCGCATTCTCATCTCCAGTCCGGAGGAGCCTGTAAGTTAGTTTATAGTGCCTTGTTGCTATAGGGTACCAGAGTCGGTGCCCTTGTTGCATCTTGTCTTGCAAAAGCATAATCTATACAGAGTGCTCTCCCTCCTTCCACCATATGTATTGTAGCGTCCTGCACACTTACAAACAGCGTATCGCACATGTTTATTTAATTGTGATATACTTTTGGCAACCAGGAGGTGCACATTGGACGACTTAAGTATCTTTAGCGGGAACGCGAACAGGCCGCTAGCCGCCGCTATATGCCGACATCTGCGCATTCCACTTGGTGACGCAGATGTCTTTCAGTTTAGCAATGAAAACATCTTTGTAAAGATAAATCAAAACGTACGCGGTCATGACGTATTCATTATTCAACCCTTTAGTTCTCCAGTGAATCGCTCGATCATGGAACTGCTGATCATGATTGACGCCTTGAAGCGCGCCTCCGTTGCTCGCATTACTGCTGTCATTCCGTATTACGCTTATGGTCGTACCGACAAAAAGGATCAACCACGCGTTCCAATCACAGCTCGTTTGATTGCAGATTGTATTACTGTTGCGGGAGCGCACCGTGTCCTGACAATGGACATGCACGCGGGACAGATTCAGGGCTTCTTCAATATTCCTGTTGATGAGCTGACCGCACAGATTATCCAGGCTCGCTACTTCGTAGAAAAAGAGTTGGAACCATTTACCATAGTCGCTGCCGACGAAGGTTTTGCCAAGAAGGGCCGTATGCTGGCGGATCGCCTCAACGCGCCACTGGCTATCGTTGAGAAACGGCGACTGGACAACGATGGGCAGACAGAAGCGATGGGTATTATAGGAAACGTTGAGGGACGGCACGCGCTTATCGTTGATGACGAGATCGATACTGCAGGCTCAGTGACACAGGCAGTACGCGTCGTTTATGCACAAGGAGCGCGCGATATTTACTGTTGTGCCTCGCATGGCGTGTTTTCGGGTCCCGCCATCGATCGTCTGAGCAATGCTCCCATCAAAGAAATTGTGATCACGGATTCCATTCCGGCTCCTGCACACAAACGCCTACCCAATATGACTATATTGTCGGTGGCAGAACTGTTTGCGGGTGCGATTAGTCGTATTCATGATGGTCGATCCGTATCGGAATTGTTCAGGTAACTAAATCTCTTCCGGACTGGCTTTGATACCGCTACAAATCAGAGAAACAGGAATATCGTGGGGGTATGGCTCCCCGCGATATTCCTGATCCCGCAATCAGCCAACAAGAGGGAACAAAACTGTCTCATTGGCACCCAGCCCCGATAATGCATTATTTGCTGCTCGAAGCAATAGTTTTCGGCAGTGCAAACCCCACGGCGATGAGCCATGCAAAGGCTGGGAACCTTGTGAGTGGAATGAGGAGAAGGACGCCCGGTATGATCATGCTGAACCAGCTTAGCTCCCCCACTACCGCGATCGCGATGCCAGACCATACGATCCACCGTGGCAAGAGCTTCATGAAGCCAGCAACGATGGAAACACCAGCCAAAAGCAGCCCCATTGGCACGGAGAAGCCCGGGCCGCCGAAGGCAAATTGAAGGTAAAAGAGCGCCCGCGCGAGCGTGGCGTCTTGCGCAATCCCAGGTTGTGAGAGCACCCAGAGCGCGAAGGCGGACCCGGCTGAGTCAAGCGCCGTAGCGAGGCCACCAAAGAGCGCGATATCAGCACCGGCGGCACGCACACCGAGGAAGCGCAACTGGCTTACAACGCCGACGACGAAGATGCCGAGCGCAATGGCGGACCCGAACTGGAGAAATGCACAGGCGAGAACCAGCGAGGGGTGCGCCTGAAAGTAAGCCACAATGTCATGTGCAGTTGCACTTGGCTCGGGAAAGGACGGATTCGTGATAAAGCTGCTCACGAGGAAAATGCTCGCAAGCTTGAGGACAGTGAAGATCGTCGCCACTAATCCGAGATTCGGGCCGGCGTGGCGCACAGTAGTTGTCGTAGCGTTTAGTTGAGCGTTCATGAGTTGATACCTTCCTGAATGTTGTGTGTGTTCAGTCATCCTATGGCCAGGCCTACTTACGGCGACCCAGTGCGGCTCTTGCGCTCCTGGTCGCGAGCAGGACCAGGACGGCGACGAGGACCACCAGAATGACGCGATGATAGATGGTGTTTGCCTCAGTGCTCAGGCCAGGGTCGAGTGCGAGTGCTGTGATTCCCAGCAAGACGCCGACCACGGCAAAGAGATGAGCGGCCAGAGCGACCCCCCAGGCCCAGGTCCTGCGGGCGAACACAGCGTAGACACCCACAGCCAGGAAAAGCCCGCAGAGTCCTTCGACGATGGCAGCAGGAATGATGCGGGGCTCTGAGAATCCCAGCGGGTTCTGGATGCCCAGGTGCAAGAGAGCCGCGAGCAGAAAGGTCACGGCCTCTGCAATCATTAGTACGCTGATCACCGTGACGACGGTGGAAAAGCTCCGGTTTGTAGTATCGATCATAGCAACGCCTCCTTTACAGCAGCTTCAAGGCAGCATGTTATATAATCAGCCTACCTAATTAATTTTTTGGATAGACAGATTATACAATAAATTCTGAGAGGTGTCAAAGTCAGCTATGAGCGCTGGCCGTATCGACTCGGTCAGCGGCAGGCAATCGTTAAACAGATGGTTGAGGCACTCTTTACACTGCTCAGTTTTGAAATCTTTGCTATCCTGGCTGGACCCACTGCGGCCGATGCGAATGTATTACAGTGCACTGCGAAGTACATAGTGTGTTATAATAGGCTCCAATTGTAAAAAACTTCTTGTATAGGAAAGGGTGGAGGGGCGCATATGAAGCCACTTGTTGCTATCGTGGGCCGACCGAACGTCGGCAAATCTACATTTTTTAATCGCATGATCGGCGAGCGCATGGCTATTGTTGAAGATTTGCCGGGGACAACGCGCGATCGCCTGTATGGTGATGTGGAGTGGAATGGGCGCATCTTCACGCTCATTGACACCGGGGGACTGGAGTTCGGAAATGGCATCCCGGTGGGACAGATGGGATTGACTGGGCAGCCGAGCGATATCATGAACCATGTAACGGCCCAGGTGCAACTCGCTATCGACGAAGCAGATGTGATTGTCTTTATGGTCGATGCGCGCTCGGGTATTACGGCTGCCGATGATGAGGTTGCGGATCTTCTGCGGCGTACAAACAAGCCTACGATTGTAGCGGCCAATAAGGCCGATAATGCGACTCGTCGTATGGATGCCGTTGAGTTTTATAGCCTGGGATTAGGCGAGCCGACTGATATCTCCTCGATCCAGGGAACTGGTACCGGCGATTTGCTGGATCGTATTGTAGAGGAATTGCCGCCTGCAGACGAGATGGAAGAGGACGAAGAAGAAGGGATTCCCCGTATCGCTATTGTGGGACGCCCAAACGTGGGTAAGTCTTCGCTGCTCAATTCTTTGCTGGGTTTTCAGCGTTCAATTGTAAGCGAGGTACCAGGAACAACACGTGATGCGATCGATACCGAGCTTGAGTTCCAGGGACAAAGGATCATACTGATTGACACAGCCGGCATCCGGCGGCGTGGACGTGTTGGCCCGGGCGTTGAGAAGTACAGCGTATTGAGGGCCACACGAGCTATTGAACGCTGCGATATCGCGCTACTGCTGGTTGATGCAAGCGAGGGATTGGCGGCGCAGGATACACATATCGCAGGCGAGATTCATGAACACACCAAAGGCGTTATAGTTATCGTCAACAAATGGGACCTGGCACAGGAGCAGCGGCGGGCCGAACGTGAGGGTGATTTTCCACATCCCAACGATGAAATCGAGAGCGCCGAAAGCTATCGCAAGATCATCGCCGAGGGCCTCAAGTTTATCCCTTATGCACCCGTCATCTTTGCGTCAGCGAAGACAGGCTACCATGTGAAGACGATTCTTGAGACGGCGTTGAAGATCGCTGAGATGCGTTATCTGCGCGTTCCCACGGCACGGCTGAACGAGGTAGTGCAGGATGCCATACGGAAACATAGCCCGACAGTCATTCGCAGCAAGCCGCTCAAGATCTTTTATGCGACCCAGGCCAGAGTCAATCCGCCCACCTTCATCTTCTTCGTCAATGACACCCAGGGGGTACATTTCTCTTACGAACGCTACCTCGAAAACAGGCTGCGTGAAGCGTTCAGTTTCAAGGGAACGGCCATTCGCTTGCAGTTCAGGCCACGCTCGAAAGAGTCCCCGTAGAGGCAGGCCTTGCGTGTGCCGGGGGTGGTCAGGAGATTATGTAAAACCGCTGAGATTCCCGCCACACCACTCGGCACACGCAAGGCATGGGCGGCACACGCAAGGCCTGCCTCTACGGGTTAGCGAGTATTTCGCAACCTACCCCCCATTTGTCCGTATATAGAGTGATATCCTGAACACTTAAATGATGTATATGAGCGGTTCTTAAAAAACCAGCTACTATGCTAAATATACTTTATGCAATTTCAGAAAGATTCAATTGTCATGAATACTACTATATGCTATAGTGAGCATGGAACGAACGTCGAAGATTCCTGCTCCTGTGAGGTACTTATTAATGCATCTAAAACTCACTGCTGCTGATAAAACTGATGTTGGGAAACAACGTGACCAGAATGAGGATTGCGCCTATAAGCGCGTAGAGTCGTCGGAGGAAGGGGACCGTGGCCTGTTCATTGTCGCTGATGGTATGGGTGGCTACAAGGCAGGAGAGATAGCCAGTCGGCTGGCGGTTGAAACCATCAGCAGAGCACTGGATAGTTTCTTCAAGCCCCTGCCTGAGCAACCAACCATCCAGCTCAACACCTCAGCTCTAGACAAGACGGTCAAACAACCTCTCACTTCATCAGAGCAGTCAGCAACGCAAAAGACACGCAAATTAACAGAAACAGCCGTATACACTGCTGTTGAGGACCAATTACGGGCGGCAATTCAGCAGGCCAACAAAGCCATTTTACGCCATGGCGAACAACAAACTGCTGCACGTGGACTTGGGAGTACCGTGACTGTTGCACTGGTACAAAATGATCAAGCCTATATCGCCAACGTTGGAGACAGTCGGACGTATTTATTACGAGACAAACAATTGGCCCCCCTGACGCGTGATCATTCGCTGGTCGCAAGATTGGTCGAATCAAAACAGATTGAGCCAGATGAGGTCTACACGCATCCGCAGCGTAATTTAATTTATCGTTCATTGGGGGCCGGCCATAAAAGCATCGAGGTTGACATTTTCCACGAAACCTTACAAAGAGGCGACACCCTTTTACTCTGTTCTGATGGCTTGTGGGAAATGGTAAGGAAACAAGATCTGGAAAAAGTACTCAACGAGCAAAGTAGTCCGCAAAAGATCTGCAATATGCTGATCGACATGGCCAACGCGAATGGCGGGGAGGACAATATCACCGCAGTCGTAGTGCATGTAAGTGCAGTCTGAGCACATTTGGAGAAAACTGGAGTATGGCTCTCCTAATAGGAACAGTCCTTGACGGCAAATTTAAAGTTGTGCAGGTTCTTGGCGAAGGCGGAATGGGAACCGTCTATAAAGTCGAGCAGGTGGGAACCAACCCCCCATACTATTATGCCGTAAAGGAACTGTTGATCAACCCAAATACAACTGAAGAGGACCGTAAATCCGCAATCGAGCGCTTCAATAAAGAGATTGCCCTTCTTCGTGGTTTAAAACATCCACGCATTGCAGCGTTGGCGCTACCGTTTCAAGATAGAGGAAACTACTACTTTGCAATGGAGTTTGTGCCAGGGCGCAGCCTGGAGAAGAAACTCGAGGATAGTAAGGGGCCGATGCCGGAAGAGCAAGTAATCAAGTGGATGATGCAGGTGTGTGAGGCATTAAGCTATATTCATTCACGTACACCCCCTATCATTTTGCGCGATCTAAAGCCGGGCAATATCATGATTACACCTGAGAATGAAGTACAACTGATAGATTTCGGTATTGCGCGTCGCTTTGACCCCAATAAACGTACTAATACAGAGAACCTGGGTACAATTTCTTATGCATCACCGGAGCACCTGGGGTCGCTTACAGCTCCCGGGCAGAAACGTACTGCCCAGAATCCGGGCAAACTGGTACAGACAGACGCACGCTCAGACATCTACTCGCTTGGTGCCACGATGTACCATTTGCTCACTGGCTACGAGCCTGATCCTATTCAGACTCCTGCGCCTGGGAGTATGCTCGCGAAGAATCCACGTCTTAGAACGGTTCAAATTGGCGGAAGGACGGTATGTCCGGTAGAGCAGGTAGTGATTAAAGCGATGCAGCAGGGTCCTGCGCAACGTTTCCAGAGTGCCGATGCGATGCGGGTAGCATTACAACAATGCCTGCCAAACGGTGGAGCAGCTACAACTATTCAGATTCCAGCTGTCTCACCGAACGCCACCATTCTGGTAGCGCCGAATGCAGGAGTCGGTTTAATCTGTCCCAAATGCGGTTTTCAAAACCGCCCAGGTGCCAAATTCTGCAAACGAGATGGACAACCTCTCGTACAGGGAGTCACTGCTGCTCCACCAGCACGAACGCCCATTATTGCACGTCCGATTCAGAGGCCAGTAGGACCAGGACGATCGATCCAGGCGCGTCCCGTACAGCAGCCCACACAGGCACGACCAGTGCAATCGATTCAGGCGCGTCCTGTACAGCAACCAACGCAAGCGCGTCCGGCATCATCGATCCAGGCACGACCGGTGCAGTCAATTCAGGCGCGTCCCGCAACAAGCAATGGGACAGTGGCAAATGATTCTGCGACGGCCTATCGCCTGGGATTGCAATCCCTGACGAATAAAAATTATACTGAGGCGGTCAACCAGTTCAGACTGGCACAGAGTCAGGGTGGAACAAGTTATGACCTGCTCAGCAATCTGGGACGTACCTATCGTCAGTATGCAATGTCGGTGAGTGGCACAGATAAAAAGCTTTTCACAGACAATTTGAAGTATGCAGCAGAGCAGTTTGAAGAAGCTATTCGTCTCAAAGCAGATGCGCTTGATGCCTACTTCCAGCTAGGACTATGCTATCGAGACCTGAAATTGTATCCACGAGCAACCAGTGCTTTTAAAAAGGCGCTGGCGCTGGCACCGCAAGATTTCGGGAGCTACTATCAGCTTGGTCTGGTAGCAATGGACCAGGGCTACTCTCGTGAAGCGGAGGCATACTTCCAGGATGGCTTGCGTATTAATCCGGATCACGCGTTGATTTTGTTAGCGTTGGGACGGCTTTATATTGAAACGAAGCAATACCAGGCTGCAATCAGCACGTTACGCCAGGCAACCCAGCGGGATCCACTGCAATGGGAGAGCTGGTATGAGCTAGGAAGAGCGCATATGCGGGCGAAAGAGTGGAAGTTAGCATTGAGTGCTCTGGAACGTGGACGGCAGGTGAATGCCGATGCTCCCGAGATCTACAGTGCAATGGCAACAAGTTATCTGAAGCTGAATAAGAAAGTAGAAGCCCGGCAGATGGTGAACGAAGCCCTGCAACGTGATCCAAAGAGCGCCGAAGCCATACGATTACAAAAACAACTTTGAAGCAACGAACTAAAGGAGGGCAGAAATGCTCTGTCCGAAGTGTCATACACAAAATCGTGAAAATGCCAGATTCTGCAAGGGTTGTGGACTATCGTTCACACCAGAAATGCTGGCAGCGGCAACGCAACCTGTCGCGGCAGAAGGAGCCGTGGAGTCCGGGCAAGAGCAGAACGCGCCCTCCACGTCAGTGCAGTCTGCACAGGAACAGCCTCAATCTGCACCTGCGTCTTCCTCGCAAGGAGCACAGGCACCGGTGGCAAATGAGGTATCGGTGGCCCCGGTGGCCAGTGCGAACCAGGTAGATGACATCACACAGGCTCCGACGCAGATTCTGACTCCACAGCAGATGCTCGCGTATCATGCGAAGCGCTGGCAGCAAGAGTTGGAGCGTGAAAAGCAAGAGCAACAGTCATCAGATGCAGAGCAAGGGAAGATCGATATTGCTGATGCGCCAACAAAGCTCTTCGCAATCTCGGCGACACAGAATCCGCCACCCACACAGGATGTTGCTGAGATACCAACAGCGCTAACACAGCCGAATGGCAGTAACAGGCCTGCGCCGGTTCCACCGCCTCCGCCACCCGAATCTCTCGTTTCAGCAGCAAGCACAGCATCTGAGGTTCCAGCCGAAGCCAGTGAGAGGGCGACGCCTGCGAGTACGACCAGTCAATCGGCAGACGCAACAAATGTAGCTGCCACCGATACAAGTAGTACAACGGCGGCAGAAACTTCCGCAAACGATGATGCTGCCACTAGCCAGGAGGATGCAATGGAGAGGGTAACAAATTCATCCGGAGACCAATCTGAGCACGACCAGGCGGAAAAGCAAGAGCGGCCTGTAGATCAGTCCGTACAACCAGGGCAGGCAACAGATACGACGCAAACTGCGTTCCCAACACTGGCAGTCGGTACAACTGTCGCAGAACGCTATGAGGTTGCGCAGGTGATCAGTGACACAGAAGATGAGCATGTCTACCTGGTAACCGACCATCAGGGTTATCAACGCTGCTGGAATTGCGGTTCAGAAGAAAATGCTGAAGGAGACGAGTTTTGTACCGTTTGCGGTGCAGAACTGCTCAATGCATCGTATACCATGCATGAATACCCGGCAGCCGAGAGCAAAAATAACGACGCGCATGTTCTGCAAGGGGTTATCGTCAATACCTTTGTTGAGCAGGGACATACCTACGTGATCGAGCAGCCACAGGCGGAGCAGAATGCATTTCCTAATGGCGTCCATCTGCTAGTAGCAAGTGATTCTGACGCAGGCAATGTACGTCGCAGTGAGCCAAACGAGGATAGTACCCTTGTCCTGCAACTGCAGCGCATTCATGAATCGCTTGCATCCCCAGATGGCGTGTTTATCGTTGCTGATGGTATGGGTGGACACGCCAACGGGCAGGGCGCCAGTCGCATGACGATTAGCATGATTGCGGAACGTATGGTACGCGAATTACTGGAGGCTCCGCTTGCTACTGAAAAAAGTGGCGAAAAACCAGAGCAACTGGATGAAGACAGCCTGGTAGCACTCTTGAACGGTGCCGTTGAAGATGCAAACACGGCTCTCTGCCAGGAGAATCAGCGCGAAAAATCAGATATGGGATCAACTATTACTGGTTTTATGGTGGTAGGGGATCACGCGTATATTCTTAATGTCGGCGATAGCCGGACCTATATGTTACGTGAAGGAAAACTTCATCAACTTACAAACGATCATTCGCTGGTCGGACAACTGGTTGCGGGTGGTTTGATTGAGCCAGACGATGTCTACACCCATCCACAACGCAGTCAGATTTATCGCAGCCTCGGCGACAAGCTCAATGTGCAGATAGACATCTTCAAGCAACAAATTTATCCTGGAGATATCCTCTTGAGCTGTTCCGATGGCTTATGGGAAATGGTACGCAACCCACAAATTACCGAAATCCTTAGTAATGCACCCGATCCACAAACTGCCTGTTCTCAATTGATCGAGGCCGCCAATACAAATGGCGGAGAGGACAATATCAGTACAGTGGTCGTTTTTGTGCGTTAAATGATATACTAGGGCCAGCCGAATGCGAAAGGAGCTTATACTATTATGCCTGGAGAGGTAACACTGGCACACCAGTTAGGAAAAGACTTCATGCCAGTAACTGGTGGAAGTCAAGTTGCATACGTTTTATTGGAAACTAAACCTTCAGACCTGATGGCCCAGGTGCGTATGCCACTAAACTTCGCCCTGGTAATTGACCATTCTGGCTCTATGAGGGGCGCGAAGCTTAAAAATGTTAGAGAAGCAGTAAAAATAGTAATTGATCGCCTGGAGCCAACCGATTACATTTCTGTGGTCATTTTTGACGATACAGCTCAGGTGATTATCCCGTCCATGCCCTGTAACGATAAGCCTGGAATGAAGGCTGCGATTGATCGCATCCAGGATGCGGGCGGCACGACGATGTCACTTGGTATGATCCAGGGATTAGGCGAACTACGGCGCTGGAATATCCCCAATGCGGTCAATCGTATGATATTGCTGACCGATGGCGTTACATACGGTGATACAGATCGCTGTCGCCAGTTGGCCAGAGATGCCGCGGCCAATGGCATCTCCATTTACCCGTTAGGTATCGGCGCTGACTGGGACGAGAGCTTGCTTGATGATATCGGTCAAATCAGCGGGGGTGTGCCTGCAGAATTTATCAGGACACCTGCGGATGCCATGAGCCTTTTTGAACAGCAGGTCCAGAGTGCAGTAGCAGTAGCAGTGCGTAATGCAACTTTAACATTGCGTCTGCCAGCGGGCGTTTCACCCAGAAAGGCAGTCAAAGTGCTGCCACTCATTCGTGATGTCGAGCAATCTTCACTTTCTGATCGCCAGGTGACAATACCACTGGGAGATCTAGAGAAAGACACACCGCAATCGGTGCTGGTCGAGCTAATGATTGATCCGCGTCCGGCAGGGTTGTTCCGTATCGCACAGGCCGAACTCTCCTACGATGTTCCCGTCACGGGCATCGTTGGTGAGCGTGTGCGCGACGACATAAAAGTAACGTTCACCTCTGATGCAGAGCAGGCGGCGCAGGTAAACGCGCTGGTGATGAACTTCGCCGAAAAAGCCAATGCCCAGCGCCTGGTGACGCGTGTGCTGGACGAGTACAAGCGTACAGGTAAAGCAACAACACGCCTGGCGCCAAATGTCACGCGCGTGCTTGATGAGGAAACACAGGCCGCTATTGAGCAGATCAATCAGGGCCAGCAGATCTCGCAAGAGCAAGTAAAATCAATCGGTAACAAGACACGTAAACTTACCCAGCGTCTGGATGATCTGCTCCCATAAAGGGAGCAGCGCCCAGTCAGGAGCGTCTTTACTCCATATTGATACAGAAAGATGCTATCAGATGGACATAAAGGAAAGATGCTTCACTCTATAACAAAAAACGTACATGCTAATACGGAGGAAGGATACATTACTATGTCAGTGAGATGTTCATTAGGTCATGAAAATCCTGATGGTTCTGCCTTTTGTGATGAATGCGGAGAACCACTGAACACAGCAGCACCAGATGCTACAGCCGCGCCCGCGCAGGCACCTGCTCCTACAGCAGCACCCGCGGATGCTGGTACGCAGATCTGTCCATCCTGTGGAGCCAGCAATCCGGCAGGTGAGGCATTCTGCTCGAATTGTGGTAATAGCCTGTTAGGCGCACCAGCAGCAGCACCCGCCGCACCAGCGCCTGTAGCTCCACCACCAGCGCCGCCAGCGGAAGAGTCAGTCGTTGTAACAGCGCCGTCCGCGACTGCCGCGCCGACAGCCTTGCAGGCCCGGCTTATCGTTGAGGCAGACAACCAGGAATTTGACCTGAGCGGTAAAGATAACATTACTATTGGACGTGAGGATGCGGTAAGCAATATCTTCCCAGATGTAGATCTGACGCCACATGGTGGCGAAGAGGGTGGTGTCTCGCGTCTGCACGCAAGGATCTTTGTCGAAAGCGGTCAGTACCTGTTGGAAGACGAGAATAGCACCAACTTTACGTTCCTGAATCGTCAGCGGCTCGCAGCCAAGACTCCAACGCCATTACACGATAATGATGAAGTCAAACTGGGTCGAGTGCTGCTGCGTTTCAAAACAGCGTAATCCCGGGTTCATCGTGGTGGCATCCCTTGCGGGTGCCGCGTGGCTGGCAATGACCAGGGCGAATACGTGGGAAGTCCTGGTGAGCCGCGCGGCACCCGCAAGGGATGCCACTACGGGTCAAGCGGGCCATCTGGATAGAATTGACAGGAGGCGCTATACCCGCTATAATCTACGAGATATCCCTATCAGGGAAGAAGAAAGAGCGCATTAAGGCGCACATTATAAAGCAAGTAATACGGGTTTTGAGCGTTCCTCTGCAAAAACGTTCCCCTACAAGGAGACACAAAAAGAAAGGGGACGGCGCTTCCTACAGCTAAGTTCATGCAAGAGGTCCACGCGCCGCGAAATTAGATGAAACGTACCTGGCAACCAAAGCGCATTCCGCGCAAACGTGAACATGGATTTATGAAGCGCATGTCTACCCGTAATGGTCGGCGTGTGCTCAAAGCTCGACGCGCTAAAGGGCGTTGGCGCTTGACGATTTAGTAGGTCTGATCGTATTGTGGCACTCAACCGTGCGTTACGCTTACGTAAAAGTAGTGATTTCCAGCGGGTAAGGCAGCAGGGGCGCAGTGTTATGTCCCGGCTGCTTATACTTGCGTGGACACCCAATGACATGGCAAGTGTGCGGATTGGCTTTGTGATCAGTAAACGTATCTCGAAACACGCAGTTACACGTAATTACATTAAACGTCTACTGAGCGAAGCTATTCGTCCTGTCCTCGCTGATCTACCACAGGGACTGGACATTGTATTCAGTGCAAGAGGTCAGATCGTAGGAGCGGACCTATTTACACTTAGACAGGATATTATCACGCTGCTACGTCGGGCACGGCTGCTCGGGTCTCCGTCAGCAACGGGGGCGAGCAGTTAAATACGCAGAAGGTCACAAAAGTGAAATACATTGCACTCATTTTAATTCGCATATATCAGCACACGCTGTCGGTAGTCCTGCCCTCATCGTGTCGATTTACACCCTCATGTTCTCATTATGGGTATGAGGCAATAGAACGTTTTGGATTTTTCCGAGGAGGCTGGATGACGATCAAACGCATCGGGCGTTGCCATCCTTTTTATCACGGCGATCTCTACGATCCAGTCCCTGAATACTTGCCAGGCAGACTAGGTCGAGGAAGGCAGGAGAATTCTCGTGGGTGAGATAGGTTACTTATTCAATTTAATTTTTACATACCCCATTTTTAATGGCCTCGTATTGCTCTACCATCTTTTCGGTGACTTTGCTCTATCCATTATTGTGCTGACACTGGTCATCAAGTTGCTTCTGTTCCCTCTTACATTGAAGCAGCTTAAATCTATGAAGGCTACGCAAGCCTTGCAGCCTCAGATGCAGGAAGTACGCAAAAAGTACGCAAAGGACCAGCAGGCGCAGGCACAGGCAATGCAGGCGCTTTACAAAGAGTATGGTGTGAATCCGCTATCAGGCTGTCTTCCATTGTTGGTTCAATTACCGGTATTGTATGGCATGTATGGCGCGTTCAGGACTATGTTAGATACGCATAAACTTGCTGACCTTAATAATATAATCTATCCTTTTATCCCCCATTTCGACAAGTTCCCGAACGTCTACCTGAACTGGTTCAGCTTCATTAATCACAGTTGGGTGATCTCGCTAGCCCAGCCTGACCCGACACACATTTTACCGATCATAGCGGGCCTGGCTACCTTTATCCAGTTGCGTATGTCTCAGCCCAAAGTTGCGCCAGGTGCTCCGACTGATCCATCGAGTCAGTCAATGAAAATGATGCAATATATCATGCCGTTGATCACAGTCTTCTTCGGCTGGACATTCCCGGCAGGCCTGGCTCTGTACTGGACAGTATCAACCGTCTTCCAGGCAGTGCAGCAGTTCTTTGTAACAGGTTGGGGATCATTGCTAGTCACGCCAGACTTCAAGATTGCACCTGCTACAGGCAAGAGCAATAACACTACCACTAGCAGGAGCTATACAAGTGATCAGCGCAAGGAACGAGCACTGGTACGACAAAGCAAGGTAGTAGAAGCTGACGAAGTAAATGAAAGTACAGGTGAAAGTGATGAGGGCGATGGGCCAATAGAAAGTCAGGTACGTACGCCGCGACCGAGTGGCACACCCTATAACCGCCGTCGCCAGCGTAGCAATAGTGCATCTGCGCGTCGTCGTGGCAGTACTCAGAGGTCAAGAAGCTAAACCTGATTACATTCTGTAAAAGTATGAGAGGTATGAGACCATACAGGACGTAATCCTACTAGAAGTTCTTATAGGGAGGCAAGGAAACTGTGGAAAGTATAGAGGCCAGTGGCAAAAGTGTTGATGAGGCAGTGCAACAGGCATTGGCACGCCTGGGAAAACGCCGCGAAGAGGTAGAGATTTCCGTACTACAAGAGCCCAGTCGGGGTACCTTTGGGCTAGGTAGCAAAGATGCTCGTGTACGCGTCACTGTACGACCTGGTAGTAAGAGTGCTGTGATCACTCCCGAAATGGCCGATGCTATCCTTGGTCCCGAAGGTCCTGATGTTGCACTGCCCGATGAAGAAGAATACGACGAGGAAGAGTTTGAAGATGGCGACGAGGAAGAGTTTGAGGACGACGAAGAGCTTGAAGAGGACGAGGAAGAGTTTGAAGACGACGAACCGGTGCCATTTATTGCCTCCAACGCTCCTATAAGCCAATCTTCCCCATTAATCCTTGAGCAAGCTGATGTAAGTGCCGTAAATGGTGAATTGCAGGACGTTGAGACGCCTTCACGCGAAGATATTGAGATTACCGTTGACGTACTGCAACATATTTTGCGTTACATGAATATTCATGCTACAGTTCAGGTACGTTCTACCGATCCTCTGACACTTAATATAAACGGCATCAACGAGAATCTTGGCCTGCTCATTGGACGTAGAGGAGAGACCCTGGCGGCGCTCCAATTGCTTGTTAACTTGATTGTTAGCCATCGTACCAAGCATCGCATGCGCATTATTGTCGATGCCGAAAACTACCGCGAGCGTCGTGAAGAGAATTTGCGCTCTCTGGCATTGCGCGTAGCCCAGCAGGTGCGTAATTACCGACGTTCCATCGCGCTGGAAGCTATGCCTCCGCACGAACGACGAATCGTGCACATAGCCTTATCCGATAGTAAAGATATTAGCACGGAAAGCATTGGCGAAGGTGAGGAGAGGCGTGTCGTCATCTCGCTAAAGAGACACGGCAGGTAATGTGGACCCGTAGAGGCATGCCTTGCGTGTGCCGCGTCGCGCGCGTGAACTGCCCTAACCCTCAACCGGGTCGCCCTGATTCTCAATTGGGTCGCCCTGATTCTCAACCGGGTTGCTCACGGACGACGCGGCACACGCAAGGCATGCCTCTACGGGTCAATGCGGGCACCCCGATGCTAATACAGAAGGAGTATACCTGCAATGTCTCTTGTTCCTGAGTTCCTGGCTATCGGCCATGTTACGCGCGACTTGCGCCCCGACGGCACGTTCTCGCCCGGTGGCACCGTAACTTTTGCCGCCCTGACCGCCTATCGTTTAGGATTAGTGGCCGGTATTATCACACGTGCAGACGCCGAATTAAGCGTTTTATTACCTGCACTTCTGCCCTCTGTATCGCTACACGCATTACCATCGATGCAGTCAACCACCTTTGCCAATCAATACAAGGATGGTTTTCGCACACAATATTTATATGCACGTGCAGAACTACTCCAGAACTCAGATGTTCCTGAAAGCTGGTGTGATGCGCCTATCGTTCTATTAGGACCATTAGCACAAGAAATGACGCCAGAATTTGTCACATTATTCCCACGTCGTCCCGGTGCTATTATCGCTGCCACACCGCAAGGCTGGTTGCGGCGCTGGGATGCAGATGGCCGTGTCTGGCCAACTCCCTGGGCTGCTGCTGACCTGGTCCTTCCCATGCTCGATGTACTTATCCTCAGTCACGATGACTTACTCCCCTTCGCGGACGGCAATCGCAAAGAAGCTGACGCGATTCTGGCGCGATGGAGCAAGCGTGTTCCCCTGCTCGTTGCTACCGATGGCCGACATGGCGCAACCCTCTTCCGACAGGGCAACACACAACGCTTTCCTGCCTATCCAATCAACGAGGTAGATCCCACCGGAGCAGGCGATGTCTTTGCAGCCGCATTTTTGACCTACCTGCATAAACATGGTGATCCTGAACGCGCTGTAGACTTCGCCAACTGCGTCGCCTCGTTCTCCGTTGAGCAGGCCGGCATTAAAGGCGTACCTACACTGGAGATGGTAGAAACAAGGTTAAGGAAATTGTAGTATCAGAACTTTCTCGCCATCTCACGCTCTCTAACAGCCTGTGAAACAGTAAATTGCTCTGCATTCGCACTCTTGAGGGGGCTACTGGCAAGAAAAGCGAAGCGACCCAGTTTGGATGCCAGCAGACGATCCAGGCCATAATACTGTCCGGCTGCAACACACAGGAGAATAGCACTGAGTACAGCATAGGGAAGAGCGGTGCCAATATCAACCGTCTGACCGGGAATATAAGGACCACCAAATCCTTCCGGTATCGCCCAGATGCAAAACGACAGGAGTATACTTACGACGCATGCCATATTTGTAAACACGCCAAGAATGAAGCATACTGCCAGAACAGTCTCTATCGTTGCCAGCGTATAAGCAAAAAGTGTAGGATTGATCTGAACAATATTTGCCCAGAAAGCTATCCAGTGATTCACTAGTTGGGGTTGACCGTCCATCGAACCCTTCAAGATAGCAGCGAAGTTATTGATAAACTCCGGTCGCCACTTCAGACTGGCTGCAACTGCCCAGATGAGACCAAAGACGATGCGTAAGATACCTATCCAACGCTGACGGACAGTGAGTCCAGGGCTGGATACTTTTTCCGTTTGTGAACTTGTTCGAATAGCCATGATGGGCGCTCCTTTGTGTAAAAACCAATAATACAGTTCATTAGCAGGGTTAGCGCAAGACCTATACCCCCTACTACACCATATACTCCTTGCTACAAGGCCTCGGGTTTAGGAAGGAGCCTGGTTGCCGCAGAGTCAATAAGTGCAGCACCCAGAGAGGGAGCTGCGAGGCATGCTGTACCGTGTGATTGCCACCCTTGCTACTCTCGCAAAACGGGGCCATTGTCTCATCGCCCTTCCCAGGCTCTTGCAAGCAAAGCTAGCATCGTACCTGGTTGCAGCACCGGAGAGCGTGCGGTTCTCTTGACTATGTGCGAGTTGTGTGAGTAAGATAGAGACGGTGGGTGGGCCACGACCACAGGATGTGCTGGTGTTGGTTGTATAAGTTCAGCCGCGAGAGGCGCAAGTGATGACGTGTCTGAGCGTAGCCTCTCGCGTGGCTTCACAAAGAAGCTCTTCTGTATTTTCCCAAAAACAGGCTCTTTTTTGGAGCCTCTCGCAAATGCTTGCATAGAACGGCTTCCTATGCTATACTGTGAGGGCAGCAGGCTAAATGGCCTGTGGAGCCCGTTCGGGATTGAAACGCTTCTTCCTCTGGATTCTCATAGTCATCACGTAGGGCTAAATGGCCTGTGGAGCCCGTTCGGGATTGAAACCCCGCAGATGAGAAAAAACGCGAAGTCTACCAGACCGAGGGCTAAATGGCCTGTGGAGCCCGTTCGGGATTGAAACGTAGACACAAAGAAGCCTCCTGAACTATCACACTCCGGCTAAATGGCCTGTGGAGCCCGTTCGGGATTGAAACCACGGTCCGTATGGTTTGTGTCATACATCCCCCAGGGGCTAAATGGCCTGTGGAGCCCGTTCGGGATTGAAACGCGCTTTTTTTGAAACGTGTACTGGCAGCGTATCAATCAGATCGATTACACGGCTAAATGGCCTGTGGAGCCCGTTCGGGATTGAAACCCAGGATTATAGCGTTATCACTGTGATTGATTGCTAGGCTAAATGGCCTGTGGAGCCCGTTCGGGATTGAAACATACGGTCCCTGATGGGGGAAAGGAACACCATGCCGGCTAAATGGCCTGTGGAGCCCGTTCGGGATTGAAACAGAAATCGGTGTTGAGCGTATTTTGCCATCTTCTGAAAGGGCTAAATGGCCTGTGGAGCCCGTTCGGGATTGAAACTTCCTTTCTCGCAGCTATGCGCTGTAGACGTTGCCGGCTAAATGGCCTGTGGAGCCCGTTCGGGATTGAAACGCCAGTGCCACCACGGGAAGTCATCGATACGGCGATCGGCTAAATGGCCTGTGGAGCCCGTTCGGGATTGAAACCTAAGTCTGACATCG
>WNGD01000373.1_pt1 | contig 52271 bp, 46 predicted proteins | sample 5400671 | NCBI WGS metagenome assembly WNGD01 (sample SAMN13153369, study PRJNA577476) | soil metagenome | isolation source: 40 cm soil or saprolite under grassland replicate 2 | place: USA:California | collected 2016-06-15 | reverse complement strand
GTGGTCGCAGCTCATCGTGATCCGCATGCGGCGCCGCGCCCCGAGTTGGCCGTCCACGACCACCGGCTTCTGAACGATCGAGCCGACGGCGATGATCCCGGCCTCCGGTGGATTGATCACCGCGGTGAACTGGTCGATGTCGAACATTCCCAGGTTCGAGACGGAGAACGTCGCCCCCGTGTACTCGTTCGGCTGCAGCCGGCGGTTGCGGGCCCGCTCGGCCAGCTCCCTCGCCTCGCGGCCGATGTCGGCGAGCGACTTGAGTCCCGCGTTCCGGATCACGGGTGTGATGAGCCCGTCTTCCACCGCCACCGCCATCCCAATGTGGACCTCGTGCCAGTAGCGGATGTGGTCCTCTTGGAACCAGGCGTTGCATGCCGGATGCTTGGTGAGCGCGTGCGCGGTCGCCTTGATGATGATGTCGTTGAACGAGACCTTCCCCTGGTCTCCGAGCTGCTTGTTCAGGGCATCCCGCGCCTCGTTCGCCCGCTCCATGTCCACTTCCGTAGTGAGGAAGAAATGGGGAACGGGGCCGAGGGACGTCACGAGCCGCTTCGCGATCGTCTTACGGATCTGGGTCAGCGGAACGTCGTCGTACGCGGCTCCGGTCCGGTCGGGAAACGGGACACGGGAAACGGGAAACGTTGCCGCGGCCGTTGCGGCCGGCGCGGCTGACGCGCCTGGGCTAGGGGCACGCTCGAGATCCTTCTTAACGACTCGGCCGCCTGGCCCCGACCCTGCCACGAGCTTTAAGTCTACGCCCGCCTCCTTCGCGATTCTCCGCGCGAGCGGGGAAGCCTTTACCCGCGTGGCGTCAGCGGGCACCGAAGCGACCGCGGCGGGCGCGGGAGCAGGCACGATCGCTACGTTTCCCGTTTCCCGTTTCCCGCTTCCCGACGGTACGGCCGCGGGCGGGGGAGCCGAGGCTGCCGTCGCGCCTACCGTTTCGCCAGGGGCGGCAATGACCGCGACGACGCTCCCGACTGCGACGGTCTGGCCCTCGGCGGCGGCGATCTGGCGCAGCACGCCGTCCGCGCGGGCCACGAGCTCCATCACGGCCTTGTCGGTCTCGACCTCGGCCAGCGTGTCGCCCGTCTTCACCGGGTCCCCGTCCCGCTTGTGCCATTTCACCACGCGCCCCTCCTCCATCGTTGGTGAGAGCGCTTCCATGTAGACATTGGTGGCCACAGGGGGTCAGTCGAGATAGAGGACGCGGCGTGCCGCGGCAACCACGCGGTCGGGGGAAGGCTTCGCGAGCCGCTCGAGCTGCTTGTTGTAGGGCATCGGGACGTCGGCCTGCGTGACCCGCAGCACCGGCGCGTCCAGCTGGTCGAAGGCCTCACGCTGGATGACGTCCACCACCTGCGCGCCGATCCCGGCGTGGGGCCAGCCTTCTTCGACCACGACCGCGCGGTTGGTGCGCGCGACCGAGCCGAGGATCGCCTCCTCGTCGAGCGGGCGCAGCGAGCGCAGGTCGAGCACTTCGGCCGACACGCCTTCCTGCTCGGCCAGCTGCTCGGCGGCTTTGAGGGTCAGCGCGACGGTCTTCGAGTGGCAGACGAGCGTGACGTCGCGCCCCGGCCGCTTGACGTCCGCCCGCCCGATCGGGACGATGTGCTCGCCGTCCGGAACCTCACCCTTGAGGTTGTACAGCATCTCGCCTTCGAGCACGATGACCGGGTTGTTGTCCCGGATCGCCGCCTTGAGGAGGCCCTTCGCGTCCGCCGGGGTCGCGGGCGCTACGACCTTCAGCCCCGGGATATGGGACAGCCAGGAGTCCCACGCCTGCGAGTGCTGCGCCGCGAGCTGCAGCGCCGCGCCGTTGGGGCCTCGAAACACGATCGGGATCGGGATCTGGCCGCCCGACTCGTACAGGATCTTCGCGGCCGAGTTGACGATCTGATCGAGGGCCAGCACGGCGAAATTCCACGTCATGAACTCGATCACCGGGCGCAGGCCCGCCATGGCGGCGCCCACGCCGATACCGGCGAAGCCGAGCTCGGCGATCGGTGTGTCCACGACTCGCATCGGCCCGAACTCCTCCAACAGGCCGCGGCTCACCTTGTAAGCGCCCTGGTACACCCCGACCTCCTCACCCATGAGGAACACGTCGGGGTCGCGTTGCATCTCCTCGCGCAGCGCCTGGTTGAGGGCGTCGCGGTAGGTGAGCGTCGCCATCAATCGGCCAGCACGTGGGTGGTGAGCTCGGCGGGATCGGGATCGGGGCTCTGATCGGCGAAGCGCACCGCGTCCTCGGCCTCCGCGCGCACCTCCGCGTCGAGGGCGTCCATCCCCGCGTCGTCCAGCGCGCCCTCCTCCTTGAGTTTCCCGGCGAGCTGCGAGATCGGGTCGCGCTTGCGCTGCTCCTCTACTTCTTCCTTGGTGCGGTACACGCCGTGCAACGGGTCGGACATCGAGTGGCCCATGAACCGGTAGGTCCGAACCTCGAGCAGGGTGGGGCGGCCCTTGCGGGCGCGCTCGGCGGCGCGCCGGGTCGCCTCGTACACCGCGATCACGTCCATGCCGTTCACCAGCTCCGCCGCCATGTCGTAGCTGCAGGCGTGCTCCACGACATCGGTCACGGCTGCCACCCGCTCGAACGCCGTGCCCATGCCGTAGCGGTTGTTCTCGCACAAGAAGATCACCGGCAGCTTGTACACGGAGGCCATGTTCAGCGTCTCGTGGAAGGCGCCGATGTTGACCGCCGCCTCGCCGAAGTAGCAGAGGCAGACCTGGTCGCCGCCCTTGTACCGGATCGCGAACCCGAGCCCGGCGGCGAGCGGAATGTGGCCGCCAACGATCCCGTGGCCTCCCATGAACCGCCTGCCGGCGTCGAACAGGTGCATCGAGCCACCCTTCCCCTTCGAGCAGCCCGTCGCCTTGCCGAACAGCTCGGCCATGAGCGCACTCGCCGGCACGCCCCGCGCGAGCGCCTGCCCGTGCTCGCGGTACGAGGAGATCACGTAGTCGTCGTCGCGCAGTACGGAGAGCGAGCCGACCGCCACCGCCTCCTGGCCGATGTAGAGATGACAGAAGCCGCCGATCTTGCCCAGGGCGTACGCTTCGGCGGCCTTCTCTTCGAAGCGGCGGATCAGGAGCATCTGGCGCAGCATGCGCCGCTCCAGCTCGCGCTGGGCGGGCGTGTCGGTGGTCTGGGCGGTAGCCGTGGCCATGGCGATCAGTGAGCGCTCAACGGGTGGCCGTCGCTCGCTCCACCTGCTCCCACGCGTGGTAGCTCGAGCGCACCAGTGGGCCGGCTTCTACATGACGGTAGCCCATCTCGAGGCCGTGGCGGCGGAGCGCAGCGAACTCGTCGGGCGTATAGTACCGCGCGATCGGAAGGTGCTGGCTCGAGGGACGGAGGTACTGGCCGATGGTCAAGATGTCCACGTCCTGCGCTCGCAGGTCCCGCATCGCGACCAGCAGCTCGTCCCACTCTTCACCCAGGCCGCAGATGATCCCCGACTTCGTGAGCGTGCCCGGATCCATCTCCTTGGCCCGTCTCAGCAGCTCGAGCGCCCGGGGATACCGGCCGCCCGGTCTCGCCAGCCGGTACAGGCGCTCGATGGTCTCGAGGTTGTGGTTCAAGATGTCGGGCTTCGCCTCGACCACGATGCGCAGCGCCCGCTCGCTGCCCTTGAAGTCCGGGATCAACACCTCGACCGACGTCCCGGGCCGCCGCCGTCGGATCTCAGTGATGGCCGCCGCGAACATCTCGGCGCCCCCATTCGGCAAATCGTCCCGGTCCACGCTGGTGATGACGACGTGCCGGAGCGCCATCTGCTCCACTGCGGCGGCGAGGCGGGCGGGCTCGTCCGCGTCGACCGGGCCCGGCGTTCCGTGGGCCACCGCGCAGTAGGCGCAGTTCCGCGTGCACACGTCGCCCAGAATCATGAAGGTGGCGGCTCGGTGCTCCCAACACTCCCCGATGTTGGGGCAATGGGCCTCCTCGCACACCGTGTGGAGCTTCAAGTCCCGCATCAGGTGTTTCAGCGCCAGGTAGTTGGGCCCGCCAGGCGCGGGAACCTTGAGCCAGGACGGCTTACGCTCGATGGGGTGGGCAGGACGCTGGCGGTGCAGTTGGACGAGAGGAGGGCTGGCCATAACTATGGCCAAAATAGCGGGTTCACGATGGGTGGGGTAGCCGCAGGGCGAAAAATTCAACCATACGGTTGATCCGGGGTACCTGAACCCCGCAGTCAGCTGGACTCGCGCTCCCGACCGAGTTTCTTCCTGATGCGCTCCAGCTCCTCCTCGAGCAACGGGTCCGAGCTGAGCGTGCCATCAGCGATCTCGGCGATCTCCTCGGCCTCCCTCCAGTGGCGCTCCAACTCTGCGACCTCCGCGCGCTCGTCCACGGCCATTTCGAGCGCGAGGCGCCGTTCCACGCCAAGACTGCGGAGGGTGAGCTCGCGACGCGCCACGTCGCTGATCAGCTGGTCCGGCCCGCCGGCGCGTTCGACCAGTCGGGCGGCATCCTCGACGCGTTGCCGGCTGCCGCGGGCGAGCGCGAGGTAGGTGAGTCCTTGACGCAGTGCGGCGTGCGCGTCGCGGCCCACGAGCATCGCCCCTTCCGTGCGGCAGCTAGGGCAGCTCAAGATCAGGGCGACGTCGGCCTGCCCCTGCCGCACCACGCGCGCGTGGGCCACGTGCTTGGCCTGCAAATGCAGCACGCTCCCGCAGCGCTCGCAAATCGGCGGCTCGGCGAGGCTCACCCGGCGGCGGCCGATGATGCCGGTGTACATCATCCGCGCGACGTTGGGCATGTTCCACACGAACAGGCCCAGCGAGCCGCCCGCTGCCACATTGACGGCGACGGCGAGGCCAACGGCGGCGACGGTAACGGGCACGACGAACTTGAGCTGCTCGCGGCGCCGCGCCCGGAGCCGCTCGCCGTAGCGCCAGGTTGCGAACTCCATGCGCCGCGGCTTCCCGACTCGTACCAGATCGTAGTGCTGCCACCGGATCAGGGCGACCTGCTCGGTGGCGGCCGCCACGCGGCCGTCGCCTGCGGCGCGCGCCAGCGCCTCGATCTGTTCCAGGCGATTGTCGAGCGGAGCGAGATTCCAGCGCGAGCACTTCGGGCAGATCACCCAGAGGCGACCCTTCCACTCGTCGAACGCGAGCCGCCGTCCGACGCCGAGCCCCGAGGGGCCGCCGTCGCCGTCGAGCTTGCCGTTGCAGAAGGCGCAGGTTCGGTACATCAGTCGCAAGCCGCAGGCCGTAAGCCGCAAGCGGTGGGACTCACCTTACGGCTTGCGGCTTGAGCCTTGCGGCTCGTGGAAGCGGTCGACGCTCAGCGGAGCAATATCCACGTCCGTCACTCCGCTGGTGAGCAAGTCCGCCCCGTCAGCGCGGCGAGCAGGATGCCGTTGCGTCCGTGCCCCGTCGCGTACCACAGTCGCTCCACCTCGGGGTCCCGCCCGAGGATGGGCCGCCCGTCGGGGGTCGCGGGGCGGAGTCCGGCCCACGTGCGTTGCACCGGCTGCGTCAGGAGGGCCGGGAGCAGCCGGACGGCGCCGCGGAAGATCTGGGCGAGCCCCTCGTTTGTGACGCGCGCATCGTACCCGGCCCGTTCCATCGTGCTGCCGAGCACGGCATCGGCGCCGCGGGCCAGGACGTAGCCGTGGTCGTGGAAAAGGATCGCCGGCGGGCAGCCGTCGGGCCACGCGGTCGCGGCCATCTGGCCGCGCAGCGGCTCGACGGGTAGGGCTTGCGGCAGCCCGCGGATTTGCGGGGACCACACGCCCGCGGCGAGCACGGCGTGCTCGACGGGGGCGGTGCCCTGGGCGGTGACGACCCCGGTCACCCGGCCCTGCGCGATCGCGAGCGCTTCGACCTTCTCGACGTAGAGGGTAGCACCCAGGCGGCGGGCGTCCGCGAGGCAGGCGCGCGTCAGCGCCTGCGGGTCCAGCGCGCCGTCCTCGGGGGCAAGGAGCGCGCCCAGGCAGTCGGGTGCGGCGCCCGGCCAGCGCTCGCGCACCTCGTCGCCGTCCAGCCAGTCGCAGCGCAGGCCGGCTTGCCGCTGCCGGGCCACCTCCTCCTTGAGGCGCTCGGCTGCCGGCTCGTCGAACGCCACGGCGACGATTCCGGAGCGCCAGAACCCGATGTCGATGCCGGTAGTTTCCCGAAGGGCGGGAGCGAGCGGCTCGTACAGGTCGCGGGCGCGCACCGACAGGGCGACCAGCACGTCGTCACCGGGCTCGATTTGAGCCGCCAGCATCCCGGCGGAGGCCGGCGACGCGGCGGCGGGGTCGGGCCCCGGCTCGAAGATGGCGACTTCCAGTCCCCGCAGGGCCGCCGCCCGGGCGCACGCCGCCCCCACCGCTCCCCCGCCGACCACCGCGACATCGACGGCCTTCACCGGCTGGCGCCCTCCTGAAACCTGCTGCTACATTGCGACGTACGGCCCCGCCGTCGGGGTTTCACGGAGGTATACCCCATGTTCCGCAGCGTCCTCGGATTCGCCGTTTTCGCCGTGCTCGCCTGGCTCGGCCTGAAGCTCGTCTTCAGCGTGCTCGGCGGCCTCATCGGGCTTGCCATGACGGTGCTATGGCTCGCCGCCATCGGTTTCATCATCTACCTCGTGTTGCGCGTCGTCAGCCCCGGCACCGCGGAGAAGATCCGCGACATGATCAAGGGCCGCCCGGCAGACGCCTAATCCCGTTCCGACCGGTCGTCCCAGAGGTCCGGGAGCACGGGTGCGCACCTGTCGGAACGGGACTAACGGTCCCACGGCAGCAACTGGCTGGAGTGCACGTGAACGATCCTCCAGCCCTTGGGCTTCTGCTCGCACACGAAGGTGGCGCGACCGGCCTCGGCTTGGTTGCGCTCTGAATTGATCCACCGGTAGTCCACCAGCACCCACGCAAATCGCCCTTCGAGGGTCACCGCCGCCGCGGCGACGGTGGCCCGACCGCCGACGCCGACCCCGGCGAAGCGCGGCGTCCCCAAGCGTACGCGCGCATTCGCCACGACCAGCGCCTCGGGCGCGTACAGCGTGTCCGCGGCGCGGTCCCCCTTCGCATCCAACAGCACCGCCTGCCGTGCCATTTCCTGTATCGCATCCGGCGTCCCTGCGGCGGTCGCCATGCTGCTGGGAGCAAGGCGGCGAGTGCGGGTTACACACGCGGCGGCGAGCGCCGCCGCGACCAGTAGCGCCCGGCGTGCGCTAGCGCGCATCGAGCTCGCGCAGCACCGCCCAGGTGAGGAGCGGAATCAGGATCTCGTGATGGCCGGTGAGCTGGATGCCGCGACCGCCGGCGAGCGTGGGCCGCTCGACGACGTTCACCCGCGGCCGGTAGTGGCGCTGCATGTCGCAGTCGCAGGCGGTGAACCCGGTCGGCTTCCCGCCGCCCAAGTTGCGCGCCACGGTGAGGGCCTTGAGGAACACCTCGGGCATCACCACGGCGCTGCCGAGATTGAGGACGACGCCGCCGTCGTGGAGCGCGGGGAGCGACGCAGCGAGTCGTTTGAAGTCGCGGTGGCTCGTGGCGCCGAGCGCGGCGCCGTCCGCCGCGGGGTGCTGATGGATGATGTCGGCCCCCAGCGTCGCGTGCACGGTGACGGGGACGGCCCGCTCGCCGGCAGCCAGCAGGACGGAGACCTCGCCGGCGGCGAGCTGCGGGCGGCGTGTGAGGTAGTCGACCAGCGCCTCGCCCATGCCTTTGCCGGCGCGCGCGCCGTCGGCGATGGCGGCGTTCATCTCGCGCCCGGTTTCCTCCGCCATCCCGAATGTGCCGTCCGCCAGCCCGGCGGCGACGTCCTCGCTCGTCCCGCCGTATGCCGCCAGCTCGAAATCGTGGATGGCGGCGCTCCCGTTGAGCGCCAGGTGGGTGATGACGCCGCGGCGAATGAGCTCGCGGAGCAGGGGTCCCAGGCCGACCTTGATCACGTGCCCGCCGAGCATCGCGACGACGCCGCGGCGGCCCGCGGCTTTCGCCAACTGTCGGGCGACGGTGCGGAGGTCCTTCGCGGCGAGGATGTCGGGGAGCGAATCCCAGAACGCAGTGAAGCTCGGATCGCCGCTGGGTGGATGCGCGAGCAGCGAGGGATCGACTTTGTTGGGGCGCTGCGCGATGGGGACGGTCTTCAGCCGGGAAACGTCCGCCTCGCGGTAATCGGTCATGGGTGCTCCGGACGAGGGTCGGAGTACTCCTTGAGCTTGAGCGTCACCTGACCGAACGAGAATTTCGACTGCAGCGCCAGCATGATGCGCAGGCTGTCGTCCGACAGCCACATGCGCGCGTCGGCTTTCTCCGCGAAGATGCCGCCCCCATTCGGGATGCGCGGGCGGACGACGATGGCGTCCCACTTCTTCCCGGCCACGCCCACGCGCTCGCGCTTCAGGACCTCGACAATCACCGGATTGCGCTCGGGGCGGAAATAGCGGCGGTACTCGTAGCGTTTCCCGACTTCGAGCGGCACCGTGCGGATCCAGTAGAGGAAGGCGGCGTCGTCCAGCGGGTCCGCCACCGTCGTGACCGTCGTGTCGCGCCCGGCTTCACGGTAGAAGCCCGAGTCCGGGTAGATCTCGAATCTCCGCTCCCACGCCTTGCCCTTTTCCTCGGTCTGATTCAAGAACCGGCGCGAGCGGAAGTCGTGACGCCCCACCCACGACTCGAGGTTCTGATGGATGTGGTACCACAGCGCGCCGCCATCGATCAGGAACACGAAGTGGACCGCCTCGACGCCGCGGATGGTGTCGACCCCGGCGACCTGCATCGTGGCCGTGCCGACGCTGAAGGGTCCGTAGCGCGCCCCATACACCAGCCGCTCGCCGACGGGGAACGGCACCGCGGCGGGGGCGGGGAGGGAGGGGGTGACGATGGCCATGGCCGACAGGGACGAGTCCCTGCGCGCGCTATCCGATTGCGCGTGCAGCCCGACCGTGATGAGGAGCAGCGCCACCACGGTGCGGGCCGCGCGGATGACCGAGCGGGCGCGCCACGCTTCGAGCAGCTGACGCCACGGCTTCACGCGCGACGGGCGCTGCACCAGGTCGTAACGCGCCGCCGCGGGGACGGCGTCCAGCCGGCGGGCGTGCGGCGCCAGGCGCGCGACCAGCTCGGCGCTCGCGCACCAACCCTCCGTCTCGAGCAACCGCGTCGTGTCGCGGCGCAGCGCCTGCCGCAGCACGATCAACCGCAAGGCGATGAACCCCGACACCGTGTCCCGCAGCCCGGCGACGCGCAGCAATCGAGGGGTCCAGCGGCGCGCGAGCCCCAGGGCCCGAGACACGCGTCCCCGCTGCTGCACCAGCTCGGCGACCACGAGGTCCGCTCCCGATTCTAGGTGCTTGACCATGTCCTCCATACTCTCAGGAGAGTGGACGAAGTCCGCGTGGAGGGTGATGGCGCAGTCTCGCTTCGGCCGGTCGGTCCGCTGGAGGGCGAGACGCAGCAGCTCCTCGAGACTGCGCGCGTAGCCCTGGCGCTCGCGGTGCGTCACGATCGTCATCGGGAGCACCTTGGCGTATGACGCCAATACCTCGGGGGTCCCATCGGTCGACGCGTCGTCCAGGACCAGCAGCTGGTATTCACGCGGGAAGGCGGTGAACACCTGGCGCACCTTCCACAGCACGAGGCCCGCCGTGCGGGCCTCATCGTGCACCGGGACGCAGACGTAGATCATGGCCCTGCAATCTAGTGCCGTTCCAACTTTTCACGTCAAGGCGCCGGTCCGTCACCCTGGACACCGAGTTGGAACGGCACTAGACGAGCGAGCGATACACGGCCAAGACACCGGCGGCCATGGCGGAGGCCGTGTACGCCGCGGGCAGGGGGACGGGGGAGGGGTGATCCAGCGCCTCGATCACGCGCCGGGCGAGGGCGTCGGCGTCCCCCACAGGCACGAGCCAGCGGCGGGGCACGATCTCGGACAGCCCACCACCCGCCGTGGCGACCACCGGTTTGCCCAGCGCCAGCGCGTGGAGCACCACGGTCCCGAGGCCTTCGGCCCGCGAAGACATGACGACAACATCGCTCTCGCGCAGCACCGCGTCCGCCTGCGCGACGTGACCGATCAAGTGGACACGTTCGCCGAGGTCGAGCCGGCGCACGTCGGCGGCCAGGGCATGGCGTGCGGGGCCGTCGCCCGCAATCACCCAATGGAGGTCTGGGCGCTTGGCACGCGCCGCGTGCGCGGCGCGAATCAGCGTGCGCTGATCCTTCGCCGGCTCGAGCTCGGCGACGTTGGCGGCGATCGGCGCGCCGGGTGGGAGCCCCAGCTTCGCCCGAAGGTCGAGCGGTGCGGCGGCCGCGCGGCGCACTTCATCGGGATCGACACCCGAGGGGACGACGCTCACCTCTCCCGGGGGAAACCCGGCGGCCAGGAGCGTCGCCCGAACGGCTTCGGAGATCGCCACGACGGCGTCCGCGTGGCGCAGCGCGCTGCGGCGGCGGACCGGGAAGACGACCCGGCGTGTGGCCAGGACGCGGGGCGGCGTGCCCACAAGCCCGAGGAAGCGGCGCGCCCAGACCGCGACCGTGACGGCGTGGTTGTTGTGTGCGTGGATGACATCGGGTGGCCAGGCCAGGGCCTCGACGACGAGCCGCCACCAGGCCCGGGGGTCGAGCCCGAGGCCCCACGGGATCTCACGAACCGCGACGCCTTCGGCCGTGGCCCGGCGCGCCAGCTCGCTGCCCCGCCGCGTGACCAGTCGTTGCTCGACACTGGACTCGCGGGCCAACTCGCGGGCCAGCAGCCGTACCTGGTTCTGCCCGCCCCGGAATTCCCGGCCGGAGTCGACGTGGAGGACGCGCACGCCCCTCCCTCAGGCAGGCTGCTTCGCGGCATGGCCGAGGGCGGCGCGCAGCTCGGCCAGCGTGAACGGCTTGTGCAGGTAGGGCCGGCCGAGCGCTTCGAGGAACTGGAGGGTGTCGCCGCGCACCGTGTCGCCGGTGGCGAAAATGATCCGCTCGGCGACCCGCGGGTCCTGCCGGGCGAGCTTCGAGTACATCTCGCGCCCGGAGAGGTGCGGCATTCGCAGGTCGCAGATGATCACGTCGAACGGGCCGGCCAGGGCGCGCTCGAGTGCGTAGGTGCCGTCGCTCGCCACCTCGACCGTGTGGCCCCAGCTCTCGAGCGTGGCACGCATGTAATGCAAGATGTGCGGCTCGTCGTCCACGACCAGGATACTGAGGGGCTTCGACTCGCCGGGCGGCACCGGCGTGGCTTCGGCGCGCGCGGGGCGCGCACCGATCGGCAGCTCCAGGGTGAAGGTCGCCCCGCCGCCGGGCCGCGTGTCGAGGGTGATGCGCCCACCGTGCTCCTTCATGATGCCCTGGCAGATGGAGAGGCCCAGGCCCGTGCCCTCGCCCTCCCGCTTGGTCGTGAAGAACGGCTCGAACACGCGGGCCGCGAGGTCGTCGGTCATTCCGGGGCCCGAGTCCGTGACGCTCACCGCGATGCTGTCGTGCACGCGCCGCGCCGCGATCCAGATTCTGCCGGACGGCGCATCGCTGGCGATCGCCTGACACGCGTTATTGATCACGTTCACGAACACCTGCTTGATCTGGTTCGCGTTCACTTCGACGTCGGGGAGCCCGGGCTCTACTTCCACGGTGGCCTCGACCTTGTGCGCCATCAACTGGTTGCGCAGCAGGGCCAGGGTCGAGTCCAGGAGCGCTCGGATCGGCTGCCGCGTGCGCTCTCCCTCCTGACTGCGGGCGAACGACAACAGGTTCTTGACGATCGTCGCCGCCCGCTCGGCCTCCTGGCGGATCACCTGGAGCGGCTCCTGGAGCGAGGCGGGGACGTCGCTCGCCTCGGCGAGGAAGTCGCTGAAGCCCACGACGGAGGCGAGGGGGTTGTTCAGGTCGTGCGCCACCCCGGCGATCAGTTGACCGATGGCCGACATTTTCTCAGACTGTATGAGCTGTTCCTGCAGCCGGCGCCGGTCGGTCTGGTCCTCGAACACGAGGACCGCCGAGCCCGGCTCGGCCATGGGGATGACGGTCAGGAGCAGCACGCGCTCGCCCACGCGGATCTCCACGCTGCTCGCCGACGGCTCGGCGATGGCGCGCGCCACGGGGTCCGACCAGGCGGGCGGCAGGAGGCCGAGCCACGGCCGGCCGGGGATCGCGGTCACCGCCGTCTGGATCAGGTCGGCGAACACGCGGTTGGCGCGACGCACGGTGCCGTGTGCGTCCACGATGCAGATCGCCTGCGAGATGGCGTCGACCGTCTTCTCCCACTCGCGCTTGGCGGAGGAGAGGAGCTCGACCAGGCGGGCGTTCTCGAGCGCGATCGCCGCCTGCGCGAGCACGGCGGAGACGAGCATCAGCTCGGCCTTACCCAGTGCGCCGGGCCGGTCGCTCGACAGGGAGACCGCGCCCATGGCGCGCCCGGCGGCGACCAGCGGCGCGCCGAGCCAGGAGCCGGGGGAGGGCGCGTCGCTGGGCAGATCCGCCCCGCGCCGGCGGACCTCCTCGCGTACGTCCTTGGGGAACGCGAGCGGCCCGCGCCGCAGCGCGAGCTGGAGCAGGGGGTCGTCGGTGCGTGCCGGAACGGCGTGCGTGTCGTAGGTCACCGCCAGCCGGTTCGACTCGGCGTCAAGTAGTATGACCGAGAGCCGGTCGGGCTTCAGGAGCTCGGCGAGCGCGAGCGCCACCAGCTCGATGACGGTGGCCGGCCGGAACGCCCCAGCCAGCTCCTGGGCGAGCGTCGTCAGGCGCGCCAGCAACTCGGGCGTGGGTCGGGGGGTAGCAGCGCTAGAGGGAGGTTTGGGCATGATTCTGGCCAACGTCCGTGGTCGCCTGCGCGCACAGGATTTCCTGCTCGTCGCGCTCGCCCTGGCGCGCGGTGATGCCGCCCGCCGGGCGCGCTACGAGCGGCTGCTGCTCGAGGAGGGACCCGACCAGCTGCTCGACGAGCCCGACCTGCTCGCCGCTCTGCTGGCACTGCGCACGCTCATGGTCCCGTCGCCGGCGCTGTTCGCGTACGTGGCGGTGCGGCATACGTTGCGCGCCGCGGGCGTCGACGACCGCGCGTTGGCCGACTACCTGGCCGCGCTGCTGCTCGAGTTCGGCGATCATGACCGGCATGTCCGCATCCGGCGCACCGACGACGAGACCTACCACTACCTGGTCGACATGGTGGAGGACCTCACGGGGCTCGACGACGCCGGGGAACGAGCCTTTCTGCTGCGCGTGCATCTCGGCAACTACAGCCTCTGGCTCGCCGGCTTGTTTCCGGACTACATCGCCGCCCGGCGCTCCCGCAAGGGCGGGCCCGACCTGCCGTACTATGACGAGCTGGGCCGACAGGGCTTTCGGCTCGCCGCGGAGCACCGGCTCGCCGAGCACCTCGGCGTCGCCACCATCTACCGCTCCGCCGCCGAGCGGTTCCCCACCCTGCGGGTGGCGTTCAATCGCCTGAGCGACCGGGTGTTTTTCCCGAACGTGTCGACTCCCGACAAGATACTTCGAAATCTGTAAGCGGTGAGCGGTGAGCGGCATGCACCCACCGCTCACCGCTGACCGCTCACTCGTCAAGGAACCGCGTCGGCACCGTCGTCGCCGCCTCGACCAGCTGCTCCGCGGACTTCACGAAGCGCACCACGATCGGCAGCGAGCCCTTGAGCATGAGCTTGCGTTGCATGATCCCCGCGATGGGGCCAAGCTCTTTCCGGATCACTCGCTTCCAGTGCTGATAATCGCCCGAGATGACGAACGCTGCCTGATCCGCCTCGCCCTGCGACACCACCTTCGCTTCCCGGCAGGCGCCGCGCTCGAGGTCGAGCCAGATGCCCACCGGCTCGCCGATCCCGATCTCCGGCTGACGATTCACCACGAGGGCGACCGGACCGTGCGTCCACTCGAGCGAGGCGGCACGATACGCGTCGCTCGCGTTGATCGCCAGGCCGTAGGCGCTCACCCATTCGGCCGACGGGAATGCGATGCTCACGCGATCGCGTCCGCGAAGCCGCGGAACAACGCGTTCTCCACATCATCCTCCGGATGCCACTGGACCGCCAGCGCCCACGGGGCCCGCGGATCCTTCCGCTCGGCTCCCTCGATCACGCCGTCCTCCGCCCAGGCGTTCGCGCGCAGCGCCGGCGCCACGTCGCGGATCGCCTGGTGATGCCGCGTGTTCACGCTCGCGTCCACGGCCTCGAGCGTGCGGTGCAGCAGCGTGCCGGCCTCGATGCGCAGCGCGTGGCGCGAGCGCGTGTCCGCGTGGTCGACGGGGCCGGGGCGCTCGCTCGCCAGGTCCTGGTACAACGTGCCGCCCAGGGCGACGTTCAGGACCTGGATGCCGCGGCAGATGGCGAGGACCGGGAGGCGGCGTCGCTCGGCGCCGGCGACGAGGGCCAGCTCAACGGCGTCGCGCGCCCGATCGGTCTCACCCAGCTTGGGGTGCGGTGTCGCCCCGTAACGGCCCGGGTCCACATCCTCGCCCCCCGTGAGGACGAGACCGTGCACGCCGTCGAGCGCGGCGCAGGCCGCCTCGGGGTCGAGGACGGGCGGCACGAGGAGGGGGACGAGTCCGGCGCGCATGAGGGCATACACGTAGGCGCTATTCAGGGCGACGCGCTCCCGCCCCGCGTCGATGCGGCGCGTCGCGCTCACGGCCACGATGCGTGTCACTGCGCCGAGCGTGGGGGGCCCGCTGGGGTACCGAGGAGCGGGCACTTCGGGTTCGAGACGTTCGCCCAATCCACGCGCACGCCGTACAAGGGAAGCGTCCGGTCTCCGCCGGTGAGAGCGCCGACGCTGGGGTATCCCTCCGGCGGGCGGCGCGACTCGTAGATCAACACACCCTCGGCCCGCTGCGTGGAATCGTCCACAACGAGGATGGCGTAGGCGGTGCTGTCGCTGACCGACGTGGCGGGGAAGCCGGCTCCCTGATACTCCATCGTCAACGCGCCCTTCGCGTAGGTCACCGCGACCGTGCTCTGTTGGGGCGTGCCCACAACCCGGATGGGAAGCGTGCCCGGTAGCCCGCGCGGCGCGTCGGTCAGGACGAAGGGTAGAAGGCGCAACCGGTCTTGGATCAGTGACGGCCCGATGAGTTGAGCCATGCCGCACGTGGGAGAGCGGGACCGGTCGCCTCCACAAGACAGGACCATCGTCCAGCTCACGAGCGTCACGCAAAAAGGCGTCACGCGGAACCGTGTCATGGAGCGGTCACGACCTCGACGATACTCGCCGGAAACGGGGCGTCGGGTTGGACGCGTTTGAGCTCGATCGAGTCTGCATCGGGGACCAGCGGCGTCCCGAACCGCAGGGTGTCTCCCACGAGCCACGCCGCCGTGCGGGCGCGCTCCCACACCGGCTTCTCGAGCTCGACGCCGATGATCCAGCGGCCGGTGCCGCGCAATGGCCCGGCTTCGACCTTGCTGCGGTCCGGCTCACCCCGATAGCGCCGGTACAACCTCCCGGAGATCCAGTCACCCGTGTGCGTCTCGAGGGTGATGCGCAGGTATACGGTGGAATCGATCGGCACGGCGCGTGTAGAGGAGACAAGGCCCGCGCGGAAGATACGGGTCAGCTCCCAGGTGCCATTGAGCGGGGACGCCTGGATCGTGTGCAGCACGAGCATGGCGACCACGCCACAGGGTCCCATCATGCCACCAATCTAATGCGTCCAGGTCATGGTGGCTGTGAGCGTCCGGACGGGAGCGAGTGTGCGGGGCACCTGGGTGTAGATGTAGTTGAGTGCGTTGGCGAGCTGGGCGCGCAGCGTCCATGCCCCCCAAACGGCACTCGCCCGCAGATCGAGGACCTTCTCCGCCACGCGCTCATCGGGCTCGTAGATCTCCACCCGGTCCAGGCGGCTCGAGTAGCGGAAGTCGCCCCCGACGCCGATCGCGCCACGCTGGTAGTCGGCACCGAGGGTGAGCAGGTGCCTCGGCCGGAAGGCAAGCGAGCGCTCTGGGACGGTGTCGTGCGCGAGCTCCCGGGCATGCAGGAACGTATATGACACCGTCGTGGTGAGGCCCGCAACCGGAGGCGTGGCGGTGAGGGCCAGGTCGAGTCCCGCGAGCCGGGCGCGCGTCACGTTCCTGAATTGGATCCGGCCGCTGTCCAGCCTGGGCTCGATCAGATCGTAGGCCTCCGTCCAGAAGAGCGCCGCGTCCGTCCGCACGGCGGACGAGAGCGACGCCCCGTTGCCGAGCTCGAACGACCACGCTGTCTCGGGGTCCAGGTTAGGGTTCGGTACGACCGGGATGCCCTGGACGACGGTCGAGACGAACCGCTCGGCGAGCGACGGGGCCCGGAAGCCGCGGCCGACGGAGGCGCGCCACACGCCGGCGCGGGACGTCGGCAACACAACGCCGAGACGCGGGCTCAGGACCGTGGGGAGCCGGCCGCCGTCCACCTCGATGTGATCGATCCGTGCGCCGGCGGCGAGCCGCACCTTCCCGTGCTGACGCTCGCCCTCGGCATAGGCGGCGAACTCGCGCTGATCGTGCGGTCGGACCACGTTGCTCGTGGGATTGGTGTCGCCGGTGAAAATATTGGTGCGCACGTCGGAGAAGCTGCCTTCCGCCCCCAGGGTCAAGGCGGCATCGCCCGTTGGGCGCACTTCGCCGCGGAATTCGACACCGTAGCGATTGGCCACGCCCCAGTCATCGCCGGCTGGTTGAAAATCCGTGAAGTGTGTGCGGCCCCAAGAGCCCCGCGCCTGCCAGGCGAAGCGCTCCGAGGCTCGATGCTCGACCATCGCGGCGAGGAGTCCCTTGTCCGAGCGCGTGAAGGCGCCACGGCCGGACGCGTCGATCATGAAGGGCTGGAAGGCCTGGCCGCGGTCGTCGCAACTCCCTTGGATACACCAGATGAGTGGGGTCTCGTACTGATCGCTCGCCCACGACCCGGAGGCCGTCACGTGCGTCTGGGGGCTGGGGACCCACTGCACCTTCCCCGCGGTCTGCCAGTGGTTGCGTCGGTCCTGCTCCCGGTAGCCGTCCGAGTGCCAACCGCCGGCCGTGTAGCTGCCGCGCGCCACGTCGGTCCCGTACGAGGTCGTGACGTCGAGGCCCTCTTGAGCGCCCGTATAGTCGCGGAACTTCCAGATGTCGAAGGGTGGATTGCCGTACGCGCCACCCAGGGCGCGCACCCGGGCGTGGAAGCCGGTCGGGATCTCGCGCGTGATGACGTTGACGACGCCGCCCAGCGCCGCCGAGCCGTAGAGCGCGGAGCCCGCGCCCTTCACCACTTCGACGCGCGCCACGTCCTCGAGCGGGAGCAGGTCCCAATTTATCCCGCCTCGATCCCCCTGGTTCGCGGGCACGCCGTCGACCAGCATCAGCACGCGACTGCCGAGCCCCTGCACATAGCCCGACGAGCCACGGATGTTCACTTGACCGTTCAAGAACTGCACGCCCGCCGCCTTGTCTACGGCTTCGTCCACGGTCGTGACCGCGCGCCGGGCGATTTCGGTATCGGTGACCAGCGCGACGCTCGTCACCACCTGACGCAAGAGCTGCGAGCGCTTGGCGGCGGTGACGACGACGGGTTCCAGGGGCAACACGGCGGGGCCGAGCCGGTAGTCGCGCTTGAGCGAATCCCCCGCGGCCAGGGCCAGCGTGTCGTCGAGGGCCTGAAAGCCGAGCAAGCGGACCCGTACGATGGCGAGCCCGGCCGGCACACGCAGCTGGTAGCGCCCTTGGGCATCCGCCACGCTGGCGCCGTCGCCGTTGACGACTCGGACCGTGGCGCGCAGCGGCTGGCCCGAACTGTCCCGAACCGAGCCGTAGACGAGAGCGGTTTCCTGCGCACCCGCCATGCGAAGCGGAATCATCGCAAGAGCGCCCAGCAGGACGCACCTCACGGGCACGGCGGGAAGTAGGTGCAGATGCGGTGCATGTTGCCGAAATCGATCACGAAGTCGATCGAGTCACTGGCGGTGCCGTTGACAATGACGATCCCCGACCCATGCGAGGTCGTGTCCCCGGCATCTCTGTAAAACCCGGCCTCCCGGAACAGCGAATCGGCGTTCGAGAAGTCGGGTTTGAGCGTCCCCTGCTTCTGCCACACGGCGAGCACCCACTCGTAGCGTCCGCTCGGCAGCCGGACCGTGTAGAACAGCGTGCTGTCGCCTGGTGGGGGAAGCAGCACCGCTGACGGCGGCAGCGGTTGGAAGGTGAGAAGCGCCTGGATGCTCTCGGGGAACGTCTGGTACGCCACGATGAACAGTCCCTGCGTGCTGTCGGGGAGGGTGCCCCGCACCGTGGCCGTGCCGCAGATCCCGACGAAGCTCGTCGGACAGGCTGGGGTTGGTGCGAGGCCCTCGTTGCACCCGGCGGCGGCGACGAGCCCGACGAGCGCGGCGCACGCGATGCGACTCGGCATGGGTGCAATCATTGCGGGGCGCCCCGGCAGCGTCAACTTGACCCCGGTTTGAGCGGGGAATATCGTAAACCCCGCCATGCCGATCTACGAGTATCGCTGCACGAAGTGCCATGCGCGCTTCAGCCAGCAACAGGGAATCGAGGAGCACGGACGGAAACGGCCGGCCTGCCCCGAGTGCAAGTCGCGCGCGGTGGAGCAGGTGTTCTCGCCGTTCTTCGCGAAAACGGTCCGGAAAAGCTAGCCTCCGGTGTTCGAGCGCCTGCGAGACGCGTTACGCGCCGCCCTGGACGCGGCGACGCCGCCGGGAGACCTACGCGACCTGGCGCGGCAGATGCGTGAGGCGGTGGTGGAGGCGAAGCTCGCCGTCGGTGAGACGCGCGAGGCGGTGGCGCGCACCGACCGCGACCTCACGCAGGAGCGCCAGCGGCTGGCCGATGCCGAGCGCCGCGGGCGGCTCGCGTCCGAGATCCAGGACCAGGAAACGGTGGACGTCGCCCGGCGGTTCGCGGCGAAGCATCGCGAGCGCACGGACGTACTCGAGAAGAAGCTTGCGGCGCTGAAAGATGAGCTCGCGCTGTACGAGCGCGAGCTGGGGGACATGCAGGGGCAGCTGGTCCGCGCCGAGCGCGACCGGCCGCTCACCGAGGCGGAGCGCTCGGCCGAGCGCGCGTGGCGCGAGCTCCAGGCGGCCGGGGGCGCGCGTCCCGGGACGGACCCGGAAGGGGAGCTGCTCAAGTCGCAGCTCGACCGCGCCGCCCGCGAGGCCGCAGCCGACCGGCAGCTCCGGGAGCTCAAGAAGAAAATGAAAAAGGACTGACCATGAGCGTGATCCGCGGCGTGCTGTCCTGGTTCCGTGACGCCTTCGGGCCCGGGCCGCGCACCGACGGGCGGCGCTCCGGAGGCAGCATGGACATCAAGCGCGACCGCATGGTGTTTCTGGGCTACGGCAAGTACTGGCGCTCCGATGCCATCATCGGCTTGATGCCGATCGAGGAGGAGCGCGGCCCCAAGCGGCGGACCAACGTCTTCGTGCAGGGGCGCGCGGAGCCGATCATCGCTTCGCGCACCGAGCAGAGCATCCTCGAAGACATGGGCGCGACCGAAGGCGGCTTCCAAGTCCAGGCGCTGCGGGAGGCCGTCACGGAGCTGCTCGCCGCGTTCCACGAGTTTTCTCCCGTGTTGCGCCGCACCCTCCAGAACGAGCACCACGTCGACGTCGAGCAATGGGAGCAGCGGCTGGGCGAGCTGCTCCGCGCCCCCCAGCCGGCAGCGCCCGTCGAGCAGAACGAACTCTTCGAGTGACGACCCCCGCGCCCGGCGCGTCGTGGTTCGGCCACCCGCGCGGGCTGTCCACGCTCTTCTTCACCGAGATGTGGGAGCGGTTCAGCTACTACGGGATGCGGGGGTTCCTGATCCTGTACATGACGAAGGCGCTCGGCTTCACCGATCCGCACGCGGGCGCGGTGTACGGCAACTACGTCGGCAGCGTGTGGGTCACCCCGATCCTTGGCGGCCTGATTGCGGACCGGTGGCTCGGACAGTATCGCAGCGTGCTCGTCGGCGGGATCATCATCGCCCTCGGACACTTCACGCTCGCCTTCCACGCCCTGCCTTTCTTTTACGTCGGCCTGACGCTCATCGTCGTCGGGACGGGACTGCTCAAGCCCAACGTCAGCGCCTTGGTCGGAGCCCTGTACCAGTCGGGGGATGGCCGGCGCGACGCCGGGTTCTCGATCTTCTACATGGGGATCAATCTCGGCGCGCTGCTCGGTCCGCTCATCGCCGGAAAGCTCGCGGAGGGGTTCGATTGGCATCTCGGGTTCGCGTGCGCCGGCGTGGGCATGCTGCTTGGGTTGGTGCAATACGTGCTCGGCCGGCGGCGCCTCCAGCCGGCGATCGACCGCCTCGCCTCACGGCCCGACCCTGCCGCGAGCGCGCTGCCGACCTCGAGCGAACGATTCACTCCGCAAGACTGGCAGCGGATGGCGGCGGTCGCGGTGCTCTTCCTCTTCGCCTCGTTCTTTTGGGGCGCGTACGAGCAGGCAGGATCCACGCTCGCGCTGTTTGCGGACCGCTACGTTCACCTCGAGTGGCTCGGGATCAAGCTCTACGCGTCGTGGTTCGTGTCCGTCCAGGCCGCGTTCGTGATCCTGCTGTCGCCCGTGTTCGCGTGGATCTGGGTGAAGCTCGGGCTGCGGCAGCCATCCTCCCCCACGAAATTCGCGCTCGCGCTGCTGTTCGTGGGCTTGGCGTTCGTACTCCTCATGCCGGCGGGCGCCATCGCGCAAGGCGGGGTGAAGATAAGCCCGCTCTGGCTCGTCGGCGTCTACTTCATCGAAGAGCTCGGAGAACTCTGCTTGAGCCCCGTCGGGCTGTCGGCGGTGACCAAGCTCGCGCCCAGCCGGGTAGTCGGGGTGATGTTGGGCGTGTTCTTCCTCTCGAACGCATTGGGCAACAAGCTCGCCGGCTGGTCGGCCGGGTTCATCAGCACGACGCCGCTCCCGACCCTGTTTGGGGTGACGGCGGCCGTGGCGCTGGGCGCCGCCGCGGTCATGTTCCTGCTCATCAAGCCGGTTCAGCGGCTCATGGGCGGGGTGCGCTAGCCGCTAAACAGATCCTTCGCTCGCGCGCGTGCCGCGCGCTCGCTCAGGATGACAGCGCCGCGCGGCTTCGGCGGAAGAACTGCAGGGCAGCCTACCGACGGCTGGTCGTCGTCCCTCCCCCCAGCCGCCGCTGGAAGAACGCCGCCGCGGCCTCGTACGCCGCGACCCAGTGCGCGTGCGTGAGAAAATCGTGGATGTCGTCCGGGAAGATCAGCTGCTCGACGTCGACCCCTTGAGTTCGCAGGGCGGCCGCGAGCTGCACGGTCTGGCTGAATTGCACGTTGCGGTCGTCGTCGCCGTGGATCAGCAGCACCGGCGAGCGCCAGTTTTTCACGGAGGCGATCGGTGAGGACTCGTACGCGAGTTTCGCTGCCTCGGCCTGCTTCGCCGGGTCGTACGTGGGCACCCAGTTCTGGATCTCGATGTTCCAGTCGTGCACGCCGTGTAGATCCACGCCCGCCGCAAACAGGTCTGATGCGCGGGCCAGCCCCATGGCGGTGAGGAACCCGCCATACGAGCCGCCCCACAGGCCGATCCGCTTGGGATCCACATCCGGACGGCCGCGCAGGTAGCGACCCGCCCCGAGCACGTCGTTGAACTCGCTCGCGCCCTGGGCGCCGTAGTGCAGCGCCTCGCGGAACTCCATCCCGTAAGCGATCCCGCTGCGGTAATTGACGGAGAGCACGACGTAGCCGCGGCTCGCGAGGTATTGGTTCAGCGCGTACGCGTTGCGGTAATAGTAGAAGTAATGCCACCCCAGGAGCATTTGACGCCGCGAGCCGCCGTGAAAAAAGATCACGGCCGGCCGCCGGTCCCCCGCCGCGACGCCGCGCGGCAGAAACAGCTGCCCGTGGATGGTCATGCCGTCCGCAGCCTGGAAAAGCACGGGCTGCGGGTCCACCAGCCCGGCTTCCGGGAAGTCCGCCGGAATCGCTCCCGGCGCGAGCTCGCGGGGCGCGCCCCCGCTCAGGAGAATGACGGGGCGGGGCGGCGTGCGCGTGCCGGCCCGGATGAAGGCGACCCCGCGACCGTCGCCCGTCATGACGGGCGTCCACTCGAGGTCGGTGCCGCGGGTCAGCGCCGTCGGCGCGCCGCCCGTGGCGGACACCTTCCAGATGTGACGCCGCTCGATGTCGTCCTGGTTCGAGCTGAACACGATCGTCGACCCGTCGGGGCTCATCGCCACGTGCTCGACCTCGAACCCTCCCGGCGTCAGCAGCGTGGCCCTGCCTCCCTCCACGGGCACGGAGTACAGATGCGTAAAGCCATCCTTCTCCCAGGGGAACACGATGCGGTTGCCCGCCGCCCAGTCGAGCTGATTCTCCGCGACCACTTCGCGGAACACGCTGCCGCGCCCCGAGTCGGCGATCCACACCTGGCGTCCCGCGCCCGAGGCCACGTCGGCGACGCGAATGGACCACGGCTGGCCCGCCCGCCGGGGCGTGAACGGCAGTCCGTCCGCACCGGCCGGAAGGCGCAGGAAGGCGATGCGCCGGCCGTCGGGGGACCACGCCGGCTCCGCGTCCGAGTCGACGCTCGGGTCGAGAAAGCGCAGCAGCTTCGTCGCGACGTCGTAGACGGCGATGAACGCGTGGTCGCCGCGGGCGCTCACGAAGGCGAGCTTCGTCCCGTCGGGAGACCAGCGCAGCGAGCGGGCGGTCCCGCGCGCGTGAATCAGCTGCTCCGCCGCCGTGTCCGCGAGCGAGGCCCACCAGATCTGGCCGCGCCTCAGGAACGCCACCCGGTCGCCCTTGGGGGGAATCGCGGGCGCGCGTCCCTCGCCGATGCGCCGCGGATCTCCGCCGGCGGCCGGCACGACCCACACCGCCTGCTCGACGCTCGCGACCAGACTGCGGGGGTTCGGGTACTCACCCTTCTCGTTCGCGCCGCCACCGCGCACGAACACGATGGCGCGCGTGTCGGGCGTCCACCGCAGATCGCCCACCTCCTGCCCGTCGTCGTCGGCGTACGCCGTCACCGCGCGCCCGGCGTAATCAGGCGGCGCGGCGACCCAGATGTTCCGTGCGCCGCGCGTGTTGAAGACCCAGGCGACCGAGCCGCCCGCCGGAGCGGCGGTGAGCTCGTCGGGAAACGGCGCGCTCATCACCTGCTCGACGCTGAAGGTCGACTGCTGCGCGGGGAGCGCCGCGGGGGCGAGCAGGGCGATGGTGAGGTGTCGTAAGGTCTTGATCATGGGGAAAAACTACTCGGGACCGCCGGATCATGCATCGGGGGGTTTTTCCCTCTCCCTACTCCGCGAAGCGACGGAGCCTGTCATCCTGAGCGCCGCAGGCGCGAAGGATCCGCTTTCCTCAAGGGGGCACGACGTTGCACTAGACTGCCCGGTTCAGTTGAACCGCGTCGTCCGCCAGAGCAACCAGCCGGTTCCGGAGAGCAGGGCGAGCATGGCGGTGGTAAGGCCCGCGACCCATCCCCAGCCGACGGTCAGCTGCGGCACGCGGGCCAAGATCCCGAAGCCGACGAACGTCGTGGTGGCGCCGCCGACGAGAATCCAATCGAGCCAAGTGCGGCTGCCCGGGGACACGCCCGCGCTTTCGCCGGCGAGCGCGGCGCGCACGTATGCCGGGTCGATGCCGTAGCGCGCGCCTTCCCGCGTCGCCGCCTCCTGCCAGCGGCGGTGCTCGGTGCCCGTGGCGGAGGCCAGCGCGATCGCCACCGCGCCCAGCGCCATGAGGAGCGATCCCCCGATCACCTGTCCGTACGTCGCCGTCGCGCCGCCGCGCAGCTCACCGAACACCAGCAGCCCCCACACGAGCCCCCACAGCTGGTTCGTGTTGGACAGCGGGATTCCCCGGCTGATGCCGACGTACTTCGCCGCATACTGCTGGAACAGATCGCCCACGACCCACACGAACCCGCCGAGCAGCAGCCAGAACAGCACGTCGCGCGCACCGGCGAGCTCGGCGGCGAGGGCAGCGACGCCGCCCCGGTCGGCGAGCGCGAGCGCCAGCATCATCACCACCTCGCCCACCGTGAAGAACGTGATGAAGGCCAGAGGGTTCATGCCGGTGAGGTAGGCTTTGCGATAGGGGATGTACATCGTGCCCCAGAGCGCGCCGGCCGCGAGCGCGGCGGCGACACCCCGTGCGGCATGTCCCGCGGGGGCGCCGGCCGCCGATGCGACCGCGAGCAGCGTCGCGCCCGCGAACATCAGGGCGGCGCCACCGAGGACGCCGACGCGGCGCCGCCACCCGCTGCCGTGGAGCTCGTTGAAGAACACGGCACCCCACACGATCCCCAGCAGGCTGTTCGCGTTCCACAAGGGGAACGCGATGCTGAGGCCGATGTCGCGGATGGCGTAGATGGTGAGCGTGTTGGCCACGGCCCAGAGACAGCCCGCGAGCACCGCCCAGACGACGAGGTGGGGCGCCTGCCGCACGTCCGCCCCGATCGCCGCCGTCCCACGGAGCAGGGCGGGCAGGCTCCACCGCGCCAAAAACACCCCCATCACCATGGCCAGCGAGATCACGACCGGTGAAAGGCCGAGGGTCACCATCTTGGTGGGCGCCTCGGCCGCGCCCAGCCAGGCGCCGGCGGTGAAGCCGCTGGCAATACCGGCGAGCTGCAGCCGCCCCAGGCGACGGGCGTCGAGCGGTGGGGGCGAGGCCGGAGCTACCGGATCCACCACAGCACCAGCAGGCCGGCGATCAGGACCGCGACGGGCACCCAAAGCTGGGGGTCGCGGAGCATGGTGGCGAGCCGCGTCACAGGGGCTGCTCGGCGAAGTGGCAGGCCGCAAGCTGCCCCGGTCGAACCTCGCGCAACGCCGGCGGCTCCGTGCGGCAGCGCGTGTCCTTCTTGGGGTGCGGGCAGCGGGGGTGGAACGGGCAGCCGGGCGGCGGGTGCGCAGGAGACGGTACGTCGCCCACCAACACGATGCGCTGGCGCTGCGCCTTGGGGTCCGGCACCGGCACGGCGGAGAGCAGCGACGTGGTATAAGGATGGCGGGGACCGGCGTAGAGGGCGGGCGCCGCTGCGCGCTCCACCACCTTGCCGAGGTACATGACCGCCACCTGATCGGCGATGTGTTTCACGACCGCGAGATCGTGGGCGATGAACAGGTAGGTGAGCCGGCGCCGCTGCTGCAGGTCGGCGAGCAGGTTCAGGACCTGCGCCTGGATCGACACGTCGAGCGCGCTCACCGGCTCGTCGAGCACCAGGAAGTGCGGCTCGACCGAGAGGGCGCGGGCGATCCCCACACGCTGGCGCTGACCGCCCGAGAGCTCGTGCGCGTAGCTGTGTGCGAAGCTCGGATCGAGGCCCACCTCCTCGAGCAGGGCCGCGATGCGTTTCTCGGCGTCGGCCCCGCTCGCGATCCGATGGATCGCGAGCGGCTCGGCGAGCATCTGGTGCACCGTCATACGGGGGTTGAGCGAGCCATAGGGGTCCTGAAACACGATCTGCATCCGGCGCCGCAGCGCGCGCAGCGCGCGCGCCCCGAGGGCGACCACGTCCTGACCGTCGATCGTGACGCGCCCCGCGTCGGGCTCGATCAACCGGAGGATCGCCCGCCCCACGGTGGACTTGCCGCACCCCGATTCGCCCACGAGCCCCAGCGTCTGGCCGGGCGCGATCGCAAACGACACATCGTCCACTGCACGAATCACGGCGCGCGGCCGGCCAAGCCCGAGCAGCCCGCGCTCGCCCGGGAAGTGCTTGACGAGCCCCTGCACATCCACGAGCGGGGGCGTCACGAGTGTGGAGTGCGACGCCGCGGGTCGGTGAGGAGCCAGCAGCGCACCGTGTGGGTGCCGGGGTCTCCCCCGCCACCCGCGTCGAGCAGGGGTGGCGCTTCCGCGCGGCAGCGGTCCCAGGCGTACGGGCAACGCGGATGGAACCGGCACCCGTCCGGCCACGCCGTGGCGGCGGGCACCTGACCGGGAATGCCGTGCAGGCGGCCGTGCTCGCGTGCCGGCGGCGCGTCCAGCCGCGGCACGGAGGCGAGGAGCCCCTCGGTGTACGGGTGCAGCGGGCGCGCGAACAGGGCAGGCGTCGGCGCCTGCTCCACGACCTGGCCCGCGTACATCACCACGACACGGTCGGCGCTTCCCGCCACGACTCCGAGGTCGTGCGTGATCAGCATGACGGCCATGCCGAGCTCCGCCTGCAGCCGGTCGAGCAGCTCGAGGATCTGCGCCTGGATCGTCACGTCGAGCGCCGTGGTGGGCTCGTCGGCGATGAGCAGCTTGGGGTGGCACACCAGCGCCATCGCGATCATCACGCGCTGGCGCATGCCCCCACTCATTTGATGGGGGTAGTGATCGACGCGCTCCTCGGGGTCGGGGATACCGACCAGCCTGAGCATCTCGATGGCGCGGGTCCGCGCAGCCCGGCGGGACAGCCGCTGGTGGACGATGGCGGCCTCGGCGATCTGATCGCCCACCGTGAACACCGGATTGAGCGACGTCATCGGCTCCTGGAAGATCATCGCGATCTGGTTGCCACGGATCGCCCGCAGCTCGCGGGGCTTGAGGGTCAGCAGGTTGCGCCCTTCGAACTCGATGAAGCTCCCGGGGCGGATATGGCCCGGGGGCTCGGGGATGAGGCGGAGTATGGAGAGCGACGTGACGGTCTTGCCGCACCCCGACTCGCCCACGATTCCGAGCGTCTCGCCCGGCTGCACCTCGAAGGAGACACCGTCCACCGCGCGCGCCGTGCCGCTGCCGTGCTCGGTGACGAAGTACGTCTGGAGATCGCGCACCCGGAGCAGGGGCTCCGTCACGCCGCCTCCCTGCGGGGGTCGAGCGCGTCGCGCAGCGCATCCCCCACGGCGTTCAGCGCCATCACGACGAGCGAGATCGCCAGCCCGGGGAAGGTCGACGACCACCACGCGACGGCCATCTTGTGCCAGCCATCGGCGATCATATTGCCCCAGCTGGGCACCGGGGAGGGCACGCCCAGTCCCAGGAACGAGAGCCCGGCCTCGAGCAGCATGACGTTCCCGATCCCGAGCGCCGCCGAGACGATGATCGGCGCCGCGGCGTTGGGAAGCACGTGGCGAAAGATCACTCGACCGGTCCCGGCGCCCAGTGCGCGCGCCGCCGACACGAACTCGCGCTCGCGCAGGCTGAGCACCTCCGCGCGTACCAGTCGACTGGTGGCGAACCACCCCGTGAGCCCGATGAGCAGCACGAACACGGGGACCGCGAGATGCTCCCACAACGCCACGACCACCAGCATGGCGAACATGCGCGGCATGGCGAGACCAATATCGACCAGTCGCATCAGCGCCGGGTCCACCCAGCGCCGCAAGTAGCCGGCGACCGCGCCCACGGCCGCGCCGATGGTCACAGCGACCACCATCGCGAGCGCCCCGATCCCCAACGAGATGCGGGCACCGTACGCCAGCCGGCTCCAGACATCGCGGCTGTACGGGTCGGTGCCGAGCAGGAATCGCGTCGACGGCGCGTGGTCCGCCAACCGGTCGATGTCGATCTGCTGGTACGGCCGGTAGGGCGCGACGAGTGGCGCGGCGAGCGCGACGGTGACGAAAAAGGCGAGCACGAACAGCCCGGGTGCGGCCGTGGGGTGGCGGAAAAACCGCCGGCCGGCGACGCTGGTGCGGGTGTGCCGCCGGATCTCAGCGACGATCGTCAGCGCCATGACGGCGGCCCCGCCCAGGGCGAGCCAGTTCCACAGGTTCATGCGCCGCGTACCCGGATGCGTGGGTCGGCCACCGCATACAGCACGTCGGCGATCAGGTTGCCCAGGACCACCATCGCGCTGGTCACGAGCGCCGCGCCCGTGACCACGTAGTAGTCGCGCTGGAGGATCGCCGTCACCGCCAGTCGCCCCATACCCGGCCACGCGTACACCCACTCCACCAGGACGGCGCCGGTGAGGAGGAAGGGAAACGTCAGGCCCACCAGGGTAATGAAGGGCAACAGAGCGTTCCGCAGCGCATGCACCAGCAGTACCCTCCGCTCCCGCAGGCCCTTGGCGCGCGCCGTGCGCACGTAGTCCTGGCGGATGACCTCGAGCATCGCCGCCCGCTGGTAGCGGGCCGTTCCGGCCGCGCCGACGAGCCCGAGCGTGAGGGCGGGGAGGGTCAGGTGCCAGGCGAAATCGAGCAGGCACGGCAGCGAATCGACGCGTGGACAGAGAACCGGGTCGCTCGGCCCGCCGACCGGAAACCAGTGCAGGCGCTGCGCGAACACGAGCAACAGGACGAGCCCGAGCCAGAACGTGGGCATCGAGTTCACGAACAGCGCGGCGTTCCCGAGGACGATGTCGCCGACGCCTCGTTCCCGAACCGCCTGATAGATCCCGAGAGCGAGGCCGACCGCGAAGTCGATCAGCAGGGCCGCGAAGGCCAGCGTGAAGGTGTGGGGGATGGCGTCCGCCAGCGCGTCGGCCACGGGGCGACGCAGGCCGAAGGACTCGCCCAGGTCGCCCCGCACCAGGTTGCGGAGGTACAGGACGTACTGCTCGGGGAGCGGACGGTCGAGCCCCCACTCGCGACGCAGCCGGTCCAGCGTCGCGAGGTCGGTGTGTTGACTCTGCTCCGGAAGGAAGGGTGATCCCCGCGCGAGGTGAATGACGAAGAAGGTGAGGGTAGCGACCGCCCATACGATTGCGATCGAGGCGGCGAGCCGCCGCACCAGCCACACCGCCACCTAGCGCTCCACGCGGTCTCGATCCGTCAGGCGATCAGGGGGGATCCGCCAGGTGCGGAGCAGCGCGAGCCAGGAGTCCGGCCGAATCGTCACGCCCCCGATCCGCTTGTGGACGGCGGCGACGTTGGCGGTGGCGAACAGAAAAATGCCGGGCGCGTCCCGGTTCAACGTCTCGACGGCCGCCCGCCAGGCGCGGCGGGCCTGGTCGCGGTTCGCCGCCGACGCCACGGCCTGGTCCACCAGCCGGTCGACGTCCGGGTTGTCGTAGTGGCCGTAGTTGGAGCGCCCGAACCCGCCCGGCGTCCAGGTTTGGGGAAAGCCGGACGAGGGCGTCGGGTCGGTGTTCCACACGTTGAGGAGCGCGTCGAACCGGCCGGCGCGGGCGCGCTCGTTGAACAGGCTGAAGTCGACCTCGTCGAGCTGCACGTCCACGCCGGCGATCCGGAACTGCTCCTGCAAGAGACGCGCGTACTGGCGGCGGACGGCGCTGGTCGTCGGCAGGAGCAGCCGGAAGGCGAGCGGGTGGCCGTCCTTGTCGCGGATACCGTCGCCGTCGGTGTCGCTCCATCCGGTTCGCGTGAGGAGCCGTGCCGCCTGGCCGCTGTCGTAGGGCAGCTCACGGATCTCCGGGTCCCAGATCCACCACAGCTGCGAGAGCGGGCCGGGCGGGACCTTGGCGAACTCGCCGAACACGTTGCGTAGCAGCCGCTCGCGGTCCGTGCCCATGACGAGCGCCCGCCGCACGTCGCGGTCGCCGAACAGCGGGTGAGGCTTCGCCGTGTCGCCGGGCATGGCCAGGTTGAAGCCGACGTACCCGTACGCCGATCCCTTGTAGGGGTAGGTCGCGAGGTTCGTGTCCGCACGCGCGCGCTGTACGTTGTCGGGTGAGACCAGCACCTCGACCGCGTCCGCGTCGCCCGCGATCACCTGGGTCACGGCCACCTGCTGGTCGGGGGTGAAGCGCCAGATCACCCGTCGGAGGTGGGGGCGGCCGAGGAAGAAGGTCGAATCTGCGGCGAGCTCGATGCTCTCACCGGCCTTCCAGGCGACGAAGCGGTACGGCCCGTCGCCCACCGGCGCGCGCCCGAGGGCCGCGCTGCGCCACTGATTGCGCGGGATCTCGCGCAACAGGTGCGCCGGCAGGATGCGTAACTGGTACACGGCGTCGTAGAACATCTCGGGATAACGCTGCCGGAACCGGAACACCACGGTCAGCGAATCACGCGTGGTGACCGCGGCGATGTGGCGTAGCGACGAGCGGAACGAGGAGTTGACGAGCGAATCCGTGTACGCGTCGTACGTGAATGCCACGTCCGCGGCCGTCACCGCCTGGCCGTCCTGCCACCGGGCCCGCGGGTCGAGGTGAAACACGAGCGTCGTCGGGGCGTCCCACTCCCACCGCTCGGCCAACTGTGGCTGGAAGTCCTCGTCGCCGATCGTGTTTCCCGAAGGCCCGAGATCTGCGAGCTTGAGGAACAGTTGATCCGTCACATCCCGCGTGATCGAGAATTCACTCACGGGCGGGAGCAGGATATCCGGCTCCCCTCCGGAGGCGATGACGATCGTGCCACAATACTCTCCGGTGCAACCGACCGGCCGCTCACACCCGGCGACGAGGATGAGGCCGGCGAGCGCGGCGAGGGCGGCGAGGGCGGCGAGAGGGCGAGCGAGACGGGTGGTCGGCATGGCGCCTAAGATTTCACCGCGTTGCCTAGCGGCGCCAGGTCCAGGCGGGGTCTGAAAACAAGGTGATGGAGGTTGGTGGAGGTTGGGGGAGGTTGGGGGAGGTGACCCCGGTGCCCCACGCCTCGACGATCGCGTCAGCGACCTCCTCAAAGGTCACGGGCCGCCCCAGTGCTCGAGCGAGCGTGGTTTCAGCGCTTGCGGCTTGTGGCTTGCGGCTTACGGCTGTGATCACCGCTTGCGACCCGTCGAGCAGAATCGATCCGTGCTGTAAGAACGCCTGGCCCCGGCGCACCTGGGCCGAGCCGACCAGCTTGCGCCCCCCGACGAGCACCTCCCCGCCGACGGGAGTCGCAAAGCAGGGACCCGGGCGGTCGAGGGCGGGGGAAGGCGGGCGAGGGCGGGCGAGGGCGAGCGTCGCATCGACACCCAGCGACTGGAGGGCCGCGGCGAGCCGGGTGTGAATCGCGCAGTAGGCTTCGCGCAGGCCGCCGAACGTCGCGATCGGGGCGGCCACCGCGTAGGTCACCTCATGCTCGTGCCATACGGCCCGGCCGCCCGTGGGGCGTCGCACCACGTCGAGCCGCCGCTCTGCGAGGGCCGCAGGGTCGTAGCGGGCGGCGGCCGGCTCGTTCCGGCCCAGCGAGAGGCACGGCGGGTCGAAGCGATAGAGGCGCAGCAACGCGCGGCCGGTGCGATCGGCTTCCTCGAGCAGCCCCTGGTCGAGCGCCATGTTCTCCGCGCCCGGACGACCGTTCGGTTGGACGAGCAGATGCCAGGTGACTGTTGGGGCGGACGGACGGACCGCGGGACCGGCGGACAGTGAAGGCATCAACCCGTCAATCAGCCGCAAGCGCGTACGCGTCCATCGGCGGACACACGCAGACCAGGTTCCGGTCGCCGAAGGCGCCGTCCACGCGGCTCACCGACGGCCAGACCTTGTGCGATCGCGTCGAGACGGCGGGGAAGGCGGCGCGCTCGCGTGCGTACGGGCGGTCCCACGCGTCGGCAATGACGTCTTCCAGCGTGTGCGGCGCATTCGTGAGCAGGTTGTTGCCGCGCGGCTGCGTCCCGTCCTCCACCTCGCGGATCTCCTGGCGGATCGAGATCAGCGCGTCGCAGAAGCGGTCCAGCTCTTCCTTGGACTCGCTCTCGGTGGGCTCGATCATCAGGGTGCCCGCGACCGGGAACGAGACCGTCGGCGGATGGAAGCCGTAGTCGATGATGCGCTTCGCGATGTCCTCCACCTCGATCCCGGCCGACGCTTTGAAGGGCCGGCAGTCGATGATGCACTCGTGGGCGACCAGGCCATTCTGCCCCGCATAGAGGAGCGGGTAATGCGCCGCGAGGCGGCGCGCGACGTAGTTGGCGTTGAGGATCGCCATCTTGGTCGCCTCCACGAGCCCCTCGCGGCCCATCAGCGCGACGTAGGCCCAGGAGATCGGCAGAATCCACGCGCTACCCCACGGCGCCGCCGAGACCGTCCCGCACGGCTGCTGCTGGCGCAGCGGCACCACGGGGTGGTCCGGCAGGAATGGTCCGAGGTGCGCCGCCACGCAGATCGGGCCCATCCCGGGTCCCCCACCGCCATGGGGAATGCAAAAGGTCTTGTGCAGGTTTAAATGGCACACGTCCGCGCCGACGTCGGCGGGGCGAACCAGGCCCACCTGCGCATTCATGTTCGCGCCGTCCATGTACACCTGGCCGCCGTGCGCGTGGATGATCTCGCACACCTGCCGGATGGACGCTTCGAAGACGCCGTGCGTCGACGGGTAGGTGACCATGAGCGCCGCGAGCGTGTCTTTGTGCTCCGCCGCCTTGGCGCGCAGGTCGGCCAGGTCAATGCTGCCACGAGCGTCCGACTGCACCGGCACGACGCGCAAGCCGGCCATCACCGCGCTCGCGGGGTTCGTCCCGTGCGCCGACGTCGGGATCAAGCACGTGGTGCGGTGCCCTTCACCACGCGACCGGTGATAGGCTCGGATCACGAGCAGTCCGGTGAACTCACCCTGCGCCCCGGAGTTCGGCTGCAACGAGACCTTCGGGAAGCCGGTGATCTCGGCCAGCATGTCCTCGAGCTGGCGGAACAGCGTGCGATAGCCGGTGGCCTGCTCCCGCGGCGCGAACGGGTGCAGCCGGTTGAACTCGCGCCACGACAACGGGACCATCTCCGTGGTCGCGTTGAGCTTCATCGTGCACGAGCCGAGCGGGATCATGGCCGACGTGAGCGACAAGTCACGTGCCTCGAGGCGCTTGATGTAGCGCAGCATCTCCGTCTCCGAGCGGTAGCGGTGAAACACGGGATGCGTGAGGTAGGACGACGTGCGGTGCAGCGCCTCGGGGATCGAGGGATCGGCTTTCGCCCCCAGGTCTTCGACCATGAAGGGAAGCCCTTCGTTGAGCGAGAACGCCGTGACGAGGTCCGCGAGATCGCCCAGCGTCGTGGCTTCGTCGAGCGAGACGCCGATACGCGTGGGGGAGATGGTCCGCAGGTTGATGCGGCGTGCCCGGGCCGCGTCGAGCAGGCGGGGTAGCGTCCACGGCTCGACCTCCACGCACAGCGTATCGAAGAACGACGAGTGCACGACGCGGTACCCGAGTCGGGTGACGGCCTGGGCGAGCAGGACGGCGAGGGTGTGCACCCGCTCGGCGATGCGGCGCAGCCCCTCCGGTCCGTGATAGACCGCGAACATGCTCGCCATCACGGCGAGCAGCACCTGCGCGGTGCAGATGTTGCTGGTTGCCTTTTCTCGGCGAATGTGCTGCTCGCGCGTCTGCAGCGCCATGCGGAGCGCCGGACGGCCGGCGGCGTCCCGCGACACCCCGATGATACGGCCCGGGACGTGGCGCCGGTGGGCCTCGCGCGTCGCGAAGAACGCCCCGTGCGGGCCGCCGTAACCCATCGGCACGCCGAACCGCTGGGAGTTGCCGACGGCGATGTCCGCGCCCCACTCCCCGGGCGGTGTGAGCAGGGTGAGGGCGAGCAGGTCCGTCGCGACCGTGACGAGCGCCCCCGCGGCGTGCGCCTTGTCGCAGAACGCGCGGTAGTCCTCGATCTTCCCGTCGGTCGTGGGATACTGCAGCAGCGCCCCGATCACACCGGGGCGGAACTCGAAGCTCGCGGGATCCGCGATCACCGTCTGCACGCCGCGCGCCTCCGCCCGGGTCCGCACCACCGCGATCGTCTGCGGGTGGCAGCCCTCGGCGATCATGAACATCGGCGTCGTGCCGGCGGGTACACTCGCGACGGCTTCGGTCAGGTGCATCGCTTCGGCGGCGGCGGTGGCTTCATCGAGCAGGGAGGCGTTGGCGATCGGCAGAGCGGTGAGGTCGGCGACCATCGTCTGGAAATTGAGCAGCGCCTCCAGCCGACCCTGCGCGATCTCCGGCTGGTACGGCGTGTAGGCGGTGTACCAGCCCGGGTTCTCGACGATGTTGCGTTGGATGACCTGTGGCGTGAACGTGTGGTGATAGCCCATCCCGATGTAGGACCGATACAGCTGGTTCTGGGCGGCGAGACCGCGGAGGGCCTGCAGCACCTCGCGCTCGGTCCGTCCCGGCGGCAGCGCCAACGCGCGCCGCAGTCGGATGTCCGCCGGCACGACGGCGTCGACGAACGCGTCGAGCGACTCGTAGCCCAGCGTGGCCAGCATGCCCCGTGTCTCGTCGGAACTCGGTCCGATGTGACGGGTCACGAAGCGGTCGGCGGGGGCAAGCGAGGCGCGTACGGTCGGCATTATTACCCGATTTGCTTCTTGTACGCCCCACTCGTCAGCAGCTGATCGAGCTCCCCGGCATTCTTCACCCGGAGTGTGATCATCCAGCCCGCGCCATAGGGGTCGCGATTCACGAGCGCCGGGTCGCCTTCGAGCGCCGTGTTCACGTCGGTCACGGTGCCCGCGAGGGGCGCGTACAGCTCCGACACGGCCTTCACCGCCTCGATCGTGCCGAACACGTCGCCCCGCCCAAAGACGGCGCCGACCTTGGGTAGGTCCACGTACACCACGTCGCCGAGCTCGCCCTGCGCGTAGTCGGTGATCCCGATCTGCACGCTGGCGTCGACGCCGGTCTGCTTCACGTATTCATGCTCTTTGGTGTAGCGCAGATCGGCCGGAATATTCGCCATGCGGGGTCGCTCGCTCGCGGGAGTGAGGTCGCGGCGAAGGTTATCGGAGCACCAAACCTCTGTCAAGGCAACGGGTTGGCAGATGGAAACAGATCGGCCCGTGGCGCCAGGCCCGCCGCGCCGGGCTCGACCAGGAGCAGCCGCCCGGCGCCCCAGGGCCGGAGGTCGAGACGCACCGCGACGGGGTCGGGGTCGTCGGACAGGGCTGTGAGCACGCCCGGACGGCCCGCGCGCGCCCAAGCCTCTTCCGCGGCCAGCGCGGCCGCCGCGGTCGCGACGATCGCGTCGGGCGGCGCGGCCCGGCCCAGCGCCTTCTCGATGGCGGCCGCGTCGCCCGTGACCCGGCGGACCGCGAGCCCGGCGGCCGTGTAACGGGCGGCGATCGGGTTGAGGGTTGGCTGCTCGCCCGCCTCCGCCGCGGCGAGCAGCAGCACGCGCGCGGGTCGCCCACTCAATGCGGCCACCGCCGCGCGGTGGCGCAGCTCGTCGAACGCCGCGCGGGCCTTTCGCTCGAGCTGCTTGAGCGAGCCCTCGTTCTCGATTACAAAGTCGCTCTTCGCCCGCTTGCGCTCGGCGGGCATCTGCGCCGCGATCATCCGGTCGGCCTCGTCGTTCGAGAGTCCGCGCATGGCGCGCAGCCGGGTGCGCCGCAACGCCCCGCTCGCGTCGACCAGAACCACCGCATCGAACTGGGCAGGGTCGAGCGCCTCGAACAGCAGGGGGATGTCGTTGACCACGAGCAGGTCGCCGTCCTCCCACGCCTCGCGCAGCAGCTCATCGCGGCGGCGCCGTACTGCCGGGTGGACGATCTGGTTGAGCGCGTCGAGCGCCGCTTGGTCGCCCATCACCTTGCCCCGCAGGGCCGCACGGTCGAGGCTCCCGTCGGGAGCCAGGACGTCCGCGCCGAAGCGGCCCGCGATCGCGGCCAGCACCTCGCCGCCGGGCGCCTGCGCCTCGCGGGCCAGGGCGTCCGCGTCGATGATCGTCGCACCCCAGCGGCGGAAGAGATCGACCACGGTCGATTTGCCGGCGGCGATATTGCCCGTGAGGGCGACGTTCAACACGGCGATTGCGGATTGCGGATTGGCGATTGCGGATTGACGAGGCGGGCCTGCTCCAATCCGCAATCCGAAATCCGCAATCCGCAATTAGAGCAGTGCAGTTTGGTCTTCATCCGCCCTCGGAACCTTATGACAATGCCGGCATCTCGCCTCGTACGACTCTCGTCCGCCCACCATGATCGTGGGACTTTCCCACAGCGCGGGTTTGCCGTTGACGAGCCGTTGGTTGCGGCTCGCGGGCCCGCCGCACACGACGCAGATCGCCTGGAGCTTGTCGACGATCTCGGCGACGGCGAGGAGCGTGGGCATCGTGCCGAACGGCAGGCCCCGGAAATCCATGTCGATCCCGGCCAGCATGATCCGCACACCCCGGTCGGCGAGCCCGTTTGCCGCCGCCACGATGCCGTCGTCCAGGAACTGCACTTCGTCGACCGCGATCACTTCGGTCTCGGGCCGGACGGCGCGCAGCACCCCGTCCGAGGAATCCACCGGCTCGGCTTCCACGGTGCCGCCGTCGTGGGTGCTCACGGTGTACAGCCCGGCGTAGCGGGCATCGAGATGCGACTTGAAGACCTGCACGTGCTTGCGAGCGATCACCGCCCGCCGCACCCGGCGCACCAACTCTTCGCTCTTTCCGGAAAACATCACGCCGGCGATGACTTCGATCCAACCCGGGCGGGTACCGTGGAACATGCCTAACCCCTAGCCGACAGCCGCAAGCCGCAAGTCGCAAGCGGTTGGCGACGGCAAAGAGGCGGTGGGACCAGGTTTTCTTGCGGCATGCGGCTTGGGTCTGGGAACGGGGCGGGGGGAAGGGTAGTCGGGTGGGGAGGGTGGGTCAAGGAAATGCCGCTATCTTGCGGATTTTCGGGGGGGTACCCCATATTGTGGCGGTTTTACGCGGGTTTTCTCGGGCGACCCCGCAAAACGGGCGCAATTCCAAGGGTTTTCACTGCCCTAGACCCTCACAAGGAGACGCCGTGAACAAAGCCGAGCTGACCGCGGCACTGGCCATGCGGACCAAGATGTCCAAGGCCGACGCCGGCCGGGCGATCGAGGCCCTGTTCGACGACAAGGGGATCATCGCCGGCGAGCTCAAGAAGGGCGCGAAGGTCCAGATCACCGGCTTCGGCAACTTCGAAGCCCGCAAGCGCGCGGCGCGCATGGGCCGGAATCCCAAGACGGGCAGCGCGATTCAGATCAAGGCGTCGATCGCCCCCGCGTTCCGCGCCGGCAAGCAGTTGAAGCAGGTGGTGAACAAGAAGTAAGCCATAAGCCGCAAGTCTCAAGACGTCGCCGTTCACGGGTCGCCCCGCTGGGCGGCCCGTCGACGTTTTGAGGGTTACCTTCACCCCATGATCCCTCGCCTCCTGGCCTCGGCGCTCGGCGCGGCCGGACTACTCGTTTCCGCCCCGCACGGCACGGTGCGTGTGGAGCGGTTCTTTTCACCGGCCCTCGGCGTCGAGAAGCATTACGTCGTGTATCTGCCGCCTTCCTACGCGACGGCGCCGGCGCGGCGCTACTCGGTGGCCTACTACCTCCACGGCTTGACGGGGAACGAAGCGGACTGGGTATCGCTGGCTAGCATCGACGTCGTGGCCGACTCGCTCAGCGCCGGTGGCACCCCCGAGATGATCCTGGTGATGCCGGACGGCGACGACGGCTGGTACACCAACTGGGAAGAGGCGCCGCAGCCCTATGGCACTTGCCTGGTCGACACGCTGCTGAATCGCGCGGCACCCGCGCTGTGCGTCGCCCAGGCGCGCTACGAGGATTACATCGCGCGCGACCTCGTCCGCCACGTCGATTCGACCTACCGCACACTCGCCGACCGCCGGCATCGCGGCATCGCGGGGCTGAGCATGGGCGGGTACGGGGCTGTCACGATGGCGCTCGAGCATCCCGACGTATTCTCGGCGGGGGCGAGTCATTCGGGGGTGCTGTCGCCGCTCTACGCCGGGCCGCATCCGTTCGCGGCGCCGGCGCGCTACCACACCGCGATCGATTCGCTCGCCGCCGGCTGGAGAGGGATGTGGGGGGCGATCGCTCCGGCATTCGGGCGAACGATCACCGCGTGGTCCGCGCGCGATCCGGCCGGACTGGCGCGGCGGCTCGCGGCCTCGGGCGGGCCGATGCCCGCGTTGTTCATCGACGTGGGCGCGCAGGACGGGCTCGTGGACCAGTCGCGCGCCTTCCACGCGGAGCTCACCGCGCTGCGAATCGCTCACACCTACGCCGAGTGGCCGGGGAAGCACGATTGGAAGTATTGGCACGCGCACGTGGGAGAAAGCCTGCGCTGGCTGGCCGACCGAATCGCGCGTTAGGAAGCAGGCAACACGAGCTGCAGCCCGCGGTGACACTGCTGGCCTCGATCGCGTTCCGGGGGTCATCGCTCCCGGTCGAGTCGCGCGAGCACGCGTCGCCCGCGGATCGTCGTCCCCGTCAGCCCCCGCACGGCCTGCCCGGCGGCCGCGGCCGCGACCTCCACCACACTGAATGTCTCCCGCACCTCGATCCGGCCGATGTCGCCCTTGGCGATGCCGGCCTCACGGATCAGCGCCCCGACGAGATCCTTGGCGCTCGCGCGGTCTTTCTTTCCCAGGCCGACGAAGACCCTCACGCGCGCGCCCCCTCCTCCCCCCTCGCCGGACGCGGGGACTACCGCATCCCGCATCCCGCTTCCCGCCTCCCGTTGCAGAGCGAGCAACGCTGCTGCCACCTCCGCCGCATCGAACCGCTCGAACAGCGGATCCAGCAGGGCGAGCTCCGCGTCGACGCTGCCGGTCGTGAGGAGCCCCGCCACCCGCTCGCGCAGCGCTTCGGCGCGATCGCGTGCGCGATCGGCGCCTGACGCGAGCGTGAGGGGCGTGAGGGTCGCCACCGATCGGAGATAGGCCAGTTGGTCCGCGGCGATGAAGACGACCGGCTCGCCGCCCCCCGCTCCCAGTCGGGCGAGCGCTGCTATCTCGTCACGGGTCGGGAGCGCCGTGCAGAGCACGGCATCGGGCGAAGACTCGGGTGGTGCAATGGGACCGCCGCTCCAGACGAATGGCGTCGTCGCGCTCAGCGCGTCGAGGGCGTCCCGCACGGCGACGGCACGACGAAGCGACGGCACGACGGCGAAGCGGGCGCGGCAGACGGGCGGGAGCGGACGACCGCTCTCGTCCACCGGCAACGTCCCGACGACCAGGGCACGCCGGGCGTGTCGCTCGAGGAGGTCGCCGAGCAAGGCGGGATTCCAGCTCAACACGATGCGGTGAGCCTCGCGGGCTTCGCCGAGCAGCGTGTCGAGCGCCGCGGCGCCGTCGCCATTCACCAGGGCTTCGGGCCACGCGAGCACGACGTTTGCGACGGCCGCGAGCTTGAGGGTAGCGCGCTCCAGCAGCGCCGTCAGGTCCTTGACCGCCCCGGCGAGGATATCCACGGGGCGTTCCTTGAGGACGCGGGCTGAGCGGGCGAGGCCGGTAACGGCGTGGATCGCGCGGTCGCCCGGCGCCGCGGCGACCCACTCCGCCGCGCCGGCGTCGTCCGCACAGACGATGAGCACCGCTGGACTCGTCCCAGGGCGCGGCCCCCCCCCTGGGATCGGGAGGAGCTCCCACAGATCCCGCGCCTGCTCCACCGCTGGTGGCCGCACCAATACCACCGGCCGGCCGCGCTCCAGCGCGACCTTCACGTCTGCTGCCGTCACACGATCCTCGGTTGTCAAAGGGCGATCCGACGGGAGGATCGTACCGTGCCAGCCATCCAAAGGCAACCGTGTCACGTCGTCCCCACGGTTGCCCACCATGCTTCGCGGGGCTATCCTCCCGCCCATGACCCCGGGATCCGGCCTCTCACCCAACCTGCACCACCTCGAGACCTCTGCGACGATCGCCATCTCGCAGGAGGCGAAGCGGCGCAAGGCGGCGGGCGAGGATGTGATCGACCTGGGGGCGGGGGAGCCCGATTTCCCGACGCCGGCCCTCCCGTCCGACGCCGGCGTTCGCGCCATTCGCGAGGGCAAGACCCACTACCCGGCGAACGAAGGGATCCTCGAGCTCCGCGCCGCGGCGGCGAAGCACCTGTCGCTGCTCTCCGGCGGCCGCCCCGTGAATGCCGACAACATCGTGGTGTCGAACGGCTCGAAGCAGTCGCTCTTCAACGTCTGCTTCACCCTGTTCGGACCCGGCGATGTGGTGGCGATTCCCGCTCCAGCGTGGGTGTCCTATCCGCAGATCGTGTACCTGTCCCGCGCCCGGCCGGTGCTCGTCCCCGGGGAGCCCGAGTGGAGCCTCAAGGTGGCCGTGCGGGATCTCGATCGCGTGGTCCCGGGAGCGCGAGGGCTGATCCTCTGCTCACCGTGCAATCCCACGGGGGCCGTGTATACCCAGGCCGAGATCAAGGCGATCGCGCACTGGGCGCGCGATCGCAAGGTGTGGATTGTCGCGGATGAGATCTACCGCCGCATCCACTATGGGACGGGCCCGGCACCCTCCTTCCTCGATCTGCCGGACGAGCTGCTCGAGCGCGTCGTGGTGATTTACGGGGTGAGCAAGGCGTACGCGATGACCGGATGGCGGATCGGTCTCGCACTCGCGCCCGGCCCGGTGGCGAAGGCGATGGCCGCGCTGCAGTCGCACACCACCACCGGCGCGAATCATCCCGCCCAATTCGCCGCCGCCGTGGCGCTGGGCGACGACCAGGTGGAACGGGACGTGGCCCGGATGGTGGCCGAGTTCCGCAAGCGGCGCGACGTGGTGGTCGCGCGCTTCCGGCAGGAGCTCCCCGGGGTCGAGTTTGTGGAGCCGCTCGGCGCGTTCTACTTCTTCTTCCGGGTCGATTCGTTCGGCGGGATCAGTGGGACGGAGTTCTGCACCCGACTCGTGACCACCACCGGTGTGGCGCTCGTGCCGGGCGCGGCCTTCGGGGACGATCGCTACGTGCGGTTGTCGTACGCGGCCTCACTGGAAAACATCCAGAAGGCGCTCGATCGGATCATCGGATTCGCGAAAAAACTGGCCGACTGAGCCTAGAGCTTGGATGCTCGCTGACTCAAGACTTCCACCCCGTTCTCCGTCATCACGCAGTCATCCTCTATCCTGACCCCGAACTTTCCGAGCTGATAGATCCCCGGCTCGATCGTGAACACCATGCCGGGCTCGAGCCGGGTCTTGTTGCCCTCGACGAGATACGCGGGCTCGTGGCCATCCATGCCGAGCCCGTGGCCGAGGCGGTGCGTGAAGAACGGGCCGTAGCCCGCGGCGGTAATGACCTTGCGGGCGGCGCGGTCCATCTCCTCGCACGGCGTGCCCGGGCGCCCCAACTCCATCGCGGCGGTCTGGGCGTCGTGCACCACGTTGAACACCCTGCGGAACTCGTCCGACGGATGATCGCCGAACCAGGTGGTGCGGGTGATGTCGGAGGTGTACCCGCCCACGCGGCAGCCGCAGTCGATCAGGACCCCCGTCTCGCGCTCGAGCTTGGGGCCGGCAGGGCCGCCGTGCGGCAGCGCGCTCGAAGGCCCGAACTGCACCAGCCCGCCTCCCGACGCGCCGCGCTGCTCCATCTCCCGCGACAACGCCTGCGACACCTGGACCTCCGTGGTGCCGACCGCGAGCTGGGCAAACGTCGCCGCCATGGCGTCCTCGGTGATCGCGATCGCGCGACGCAGCAGGGCCACCTCCTCGGGCGACTTGATGGCGCGTAATCGTTCCGTCACCGGCGCTGCGTCCACGATCTTCCAGCCCCCAAGCGCGCGTCCGAGCCGGAGGAACGTTTGATACGCCGTGGACGACTCGAGCGCGATGGCACGGCGCCGCGATCCCGGCCTGAGCCGACGGGCGGTCTCGGCCACCAGGGCGTGGGGATCCTCCTGCTCTTCCCAGCCGTGCAGCTCGGTGATGACGCTGTGGCGCTTGATGCGCTCGACTTCGAACGAAGGGCACACAATCGCCGGCGCGCCCGCGACCGGCAGGAGCAGGGCGATCAGCCGCTCGCTCCGCCCCGGGTTGTAGCCAGTGAGGTACTCGTAGTTGGTGCCGGGGGTCGCGATGAGGAGGTCGAGCCCGCGCGCCTTGAGCTCGCCCCGGGCCCGCTCGAGGCGACGCTGGAAGACCTCTGGGCCGAGGGAAGGTTCCTTGGGCGATTGCGGATTGGCGATTGCGGATTGCGGATTAGTCGGGACGGACCGGGGGTGCGGCCAATCCGCCATCCGCAATCCGAAATCCGCAATGGCGGCACCGCCCGCCGCCACAAAGTCCCGCCGCTGCATCGTCCTAGCTCCTCCCCATAGTGCGGCCTATATTACCCGCCCTCCGCGAAGGCTGGAAGGCGGTCCCCGATGCCGTTCGAAGCACGGATCGAGCCACTCACGGGCAAGCTGCCCAAGGTGAGCTATCGCTGGGACCAGGAAACCGACATCCTCTCCGTCGCCTGCAAAGGCATCGGGAAGGCGACGGGGCTCAACGGGACCGTGGACCTGGAGGGCGGCGACGGCTCGTTCGTCGTGATCGACGTCGCCGGCGGTTGCATCCGCGGCGTGGACGTCGTCACTTGGCCGGACGACATTCGCACCCGCGACGACCTCCCCATCCCGGAGCCGGCCAAGGACGCACGCGTCGTGTTCCCGGGCAAGAAGTCGCAGCCGCGGGTCGCGGCGGTCGAGGTGGACACCGCCCTCACCGTGGAGAAGAACCAGGCCGAGTCGGTGCTGCATATCCGCGTGGGCCGCCAGCGGGTGGCCAGCGTTGTGCGCGTCGCCGACCTGCTGCTCGTCGAGGTGGACAAGAACTCGCGCCTGGCGGGCCTGTGGTTCCTCGGCGTGCCCCCGTTCCCCAACGTCGAGGCGACTGCCTGAGCAGAGGGAGGTTCTGGAGGATGGTGGAGGTGGGTGGAGGTTGGTGGAGGTCGAAAAGGCGATAGAAGGGCCCATCGAGCGGCAAAATGGTAAAGCCGGCTGAAACGCTCCCCGTAGCTTGTCCTGCATGGCCCCGTACGAAAGGCTCCACGCCTGGATCCTCCCGGCGCAGCAGGACGGAGTTTCGTCGTTTTCTCGACATCTCCTTATCGTCCCTCACTGAGGTGGGGTATGCACTGCGGTTCTCGCGGGAAGCCGGCCTGCTAGCCGACGAGGATTGGTCGGCCCTCAACGACCGCCAGTGCCGAGCACGTTTCCTCACGTGGCAGCTTTACCGGGCCCTCGCCCGGTAACGACCTCCACCATCCTCCACCATCTTCCACCAACCTCCACCAACCTCCTTCTCGCCGTAGATTCCCTGTTCATGAGCGACTATCTCCCCCGCCTCGGCGGCCTCTCCGAGCCCGAGAAGTACGAGCGCCTGGTGGAACGGGTTCCCGGCGTGTGGTGGAGCGACACGGGCCCCTTCGCCGGGCTGCACGAGCTGAACGCGTTGCGGGTCGAATACTTCCGGCGTGTGTTCGGCGGGTTCGGGGGTAAGCGCGTCCTCGACGTCGGGTGCGGCGGCGGCATCCTGGCGGAGACGCTCGCCGCCGAGGGAGCCACGGTGACCGGCATCGACCCGTCGGAGAAATCGCTGGCGGCGGCACGGGAGCACGCGCGGCGCTCGAGTTTTGCCATCGACTACCGCCACGGCACGGCGGAGGACCTGGGCGGCGCCGCCCTCGAAGGGACCTTCGACCTCGTATTCGCCGTCGACGTGCTGGAGCACGTCGACGACCTGGAGCGCACCGTCTCGGGGCTTGCCCGCGTGCTGGCACCAGGCGGCGGGCTCGGCTTTCTCACCCATAACCGCACGATCGCCGGATTCCTGCAGGTCGTGTGGGACGAAGAGTACGTGCAACATACGATGCCCGAGGGATTCCACGACTTCGCACGCTTCATCAGCCCCACGGACCTGACCGAAGCGCTCGCCCGCCATGACATGGTGGTCCAGGAGATGAAAGGCGTCGAGCACGCGGGCGATGGAACTGGGCGGCGGGTGCTCACCGACGATCTGAGCGTCACCTACCTCGGCTGGGCGCTCCGGACGCGCTGACCGTGTCGCGCTCCTGGGTCGATGCGATCCTCGCGGCGGGGGTGGTGCCCGCCTCCTATGTCCCCGAAGCCAGCGTCGGCCGCAGCGATCTCGAGGAGTTCACGGGCGCCGACCCGGTGGAGAACCCGGAGCTCCGGGTGCATTCGCTGGTAGGGGCGCGTGCGCTCGCGCCCGCGGCGGTCGGTTTTCTCGACGGCATCGAACAGTGGCGGGTGGTGGGGTACGCCGGGGTCACGCCCATCGTACGCGCGTACGTCGCCGCCGCGATCCGCCTTCGGGGGGCGGATCGTCGCCCTCGCACGATCGCCGAAGACGCAAGCGAACTCGCCATCACGCGGCTCGACCGCTTGCCCGCCGCGGTGCGCGGCGCGCTCGAGGGAACGGGGATCCGTGTCGTCGAAATCTCCGCGGATGACGCCGCCCAGCCTGCCCGTGCCCTGCCGGCCGCGCGAGTCGAGGTGCAGAAAGCCCGCGCCGCGCTGGAGCGGCGCCTGGCGGAGCAGCGACTCTCGGGCCTCGGCTCCGACCAATGGCTCGTCGTGGACGGCGTGCTCTCCGATTCCGCCACGCTGTCCGCGCACCCCCGTGCGCTGGGCGTGGTCAAGAGCCACGGCGCGCAGTACTTCGAGGGCGCGGAGCTCGAGCGCGCGCTCACGCTGCCCGCGCTGCACCGCACCAGCGTGTTCCGGCCGAAGAGCCGCGGCGCGCGCCGCGAGATCTACTCCTGGTACGTCCGGCTGTGGCCTTGGGAGGGCAACGACCTGCTGTACGGGCTGCTGCGCGTGGAGGCGCGCGCCCATCCCGACACGGTTGCGCTCGCGCCCCGAGTGTCGGCGTGGCTCGTGGACGAGCGCGCTCCGCTCGCGACCCCCGACCGCCGGTGGGATCGGTTACTTTACCCTATCCATGACGTGGAGACCTATTTGAGGGTACGCGCCCCGCACGACCTCGTCTCGCATCCCGCATCCCGCATCCCGCATCCCCGCTCTCATCTCCCGAGAACCGGGACGTGATCGACAAGGCCTCGTCCCAGTCCCCGCCCGTCGGTCGCGTCGTCGCCACCGAGCAGAAGCCCGCGACGCCGCACCAATTCCACTTCTGGACTGCGAACGAGACGACCATCGGGATCGGGGCGATCGTGCGGGTCGAGGGAGCCGGGAGCGGGGAGCAGGGAGCAGGAAGGGTGGTCTACGGTGTGGTGACGGACGGGTTCGCGTACTCGGACCTGGCCACGCCGCTGCACGACGTGGTGGGTGCCGAGGGCGACCCGGCGAAGGCCGCCGAGCACCCGACGGTCCGTCAGGAGATCCGACTCTGGACGGCGGCGGTGCTGCGTCAGAGGCCCGAGGAGCCGCTGCAGCCGGTCCCGCTCGCGGCCGTGCACGTCGCGCGCGACGTCGACGTGGCACAGGCGCTCCGCATGGACGCCTATCTCGGGAGGGCACAGCCCACCGCCATTCCCGTGGGCCTCTACACGTCGGGCGGGCTCGAGGCGCCGGTCTACCTGGACGCCGATTTCCTGCTCGGACCGGAAGCCGCGCACTTGAACATCTCCGGGGTCTCGGGGCTCGCCACCAAGACGAGCGCGGTCGAGTTCCTGCTCGGGTCCATCTTCCAGCACTTCCCGCCCCACAAGGGGCGGATCGCGGCGGTGTGCTTCAACGTGAAGGGTCCGGATCTGTGTTTCCTCGACCAGGCCGGCGCCCTCGAGGACGAAGACCGCCGTCGCTACGAGCGGCTCGCGGTCCGGGCGCAGCCGTTCGAGCGGGTGCGCTACTACGCCCCCTTCAAGGCCGACGGGGTGAACCTGAACACGCTGCGCACGCATCCCGACCTGGTGGGCGACGTGGAGCCGCTCGTCTGGGGCCTGCGCGAGGTGCTCGACTACGCCGAAGTCCTGCTCAACCGCGACGACATCGATGCCAAGGCCGACGCCTTCATCGACTTCCTGTCGGACCGCGTCGTGGACAAGGAGTTCGACGACGGGTTCGGCGGGACACATCGCGTGATCACCTTCGCCGACCTGGAGCGGCTGTTCCGATCGATCTTCGACGGCCTCGAGCTCGGGGGAGGACGCGGCGACACCTGGCGGACGCACCACATCGCGACGATCCGCAAGGTGCGCAATCGCCTGTCGAACATCTCCATTCGCTGCAAGGGCCTGGTGACCGATGACGGCCCGTCGAACGATCTGCCGTGGGGCCGGTTCGAGGATCGTGCGGTGTACGTGGTCGACGTGGCGAACGTCGATCCGCTCGGCCAGGATCTGGTATTTGCGCGCGCGGTGTCGAAGCTGCGCGAGCACCTCGAGCGCCGCGACTTGGGCGTCGACGCCGTCGTCGTGTTCGTGGACGAGCTGAACAAGTACGCTCCCGGCGACGGTCCCGAGACGTACGTGAAGAAAATGCTGCTCGATATCTCGGAGCGCGGGCGTTACCTTGGTCTGGTGCTGTTCGGCGCCGAACAATTCCGCTCCCAGGTGCACCGGCGGGTGGTGGGGAACGCGGGGACGATCGTCTTCGGTCGCATGGACTCGGATGAGCTCGCGACGCCCGGCTACCAGGTGCTCTCGCCCGCCACCAAAATCAAGCTCGCCACGCTCCCCATCGGGGAGCTGATGGTGCGTCACCCGCACTTCACGCAACCCATCTTCGTGCGGTTCCCGCGCCCGGCGGTGCTGCGCGGCCGGGACGGCGTAGAGCGGTTCCCGCCTGTGGCGGACCTGCCGTTCGAGGACGCCGTGGTGCGGCAGCTCGTGAAGCTCGACCGGCGCGTGCGACCGAACCTCGTGAAGGATCTGATCGCCGACCGGCGGGAGGAGGACGTGCGCCGCGCCCTGGCGCACACCCGCCAGACCAGGCCCCAGGACGCGTTCGCGCACTTCAAGAGGCAGCTGGGCGGCCGCGTCGCCGCCGCTCCGGCCACCGCGCGCGAGCACGTGCCGCCGCTGAATCCGATCTCTGACGAACCGTACTGAAGCGATAGGAGTCCTCGCATGCCAGCTGCCCGTACACTTGCCTGCGCCGCGACGGTGCTCGTCATGATCGGCGGGTGTCGCCCTGGTGCGAGCGGACCCAAGGTCACCCTGCGCTACCATCCGCCGGCGGGTGCGGCCTACCACTACGCCCTCGATCAGCAGAACGCGATGCGGATCGAAGGCGGACCGATGAGCGCCATGCCGGAACAGACCTTCAGGATGAAGATGTATTACACGCAGCTCGTGAAGGGTCCGGCGGCCGCGGGAGCCGGCGGAGGCGTGGCCGTGTTGGTGACGTTCGACTCCACCTCGCTCGACGCTCCGGGGATGGGCGCGGGTGCGATGCAGCCGGCGCTCGACCGGATGCGCGGCATGAGGAGCAACATCGTGTACGACGATCGCATGCGCGTGCTCAGCGCCGCGTTCACCGGGCTCGCGGGGGCCCCGTCGCCCGTGACGGAGCAGCTGGGGACGAGCCTCAAGGCCATGGCCTTCCCGCTTCCGGAGGGGCCGGTCGGCCTGGGCGACTCGTGGGTAACCGAGCACGAGATGCCGCTCGGCCAACAGCTGAACGCCAGCCACCCCATCAAGGCGCGCACCAAGCTCACGGTCAAGGAAATCACGGTGGCGGGGCCGGACACCTCCGTGGTGTTCGCCGTCGAGACCAGTTTTCCGGGCGAGCCGATCGAGCTGAAGCAGCAGGGGCAGCAGGTCACCATGACGCTCACCGGTAACCTGTCGGGGGAGCAGGTCTATTCGGTCGCCCGCAGCGCTCACGTGCGCTCGAACATGGGCGGGACGATGAAGATCAGCGTGCGCGGTGGGCAAGCGGGCCGGGGCGAAATGAGGATGGCCATGACGCAGCAGACCTCGCTCCAGCTCACCGAGGCCAAGTGAGGCGGTGAAGCTCGCTCACCTCGCCGACCTGCACCTCGGCTTCCGCCAGTACGACCGGCAGACGTCGCGGGGGGGGAATCAGCGCGAGGCCGACGTCGCCGAGGCGTTCCGCCGCGCGGTGGACGATTTGTTGGATCAACGCCCGGACCTCATCCTCCTCGTGGGCGATGTATTCCATTCCGTGCGGCCGACGAACCCGGCTATTCTCTTTCTCTTCCAACAGCTGCACCGCCTGCGGGCCGGCCTTCCGGACGCGCCGATTGTCATGATCGGCGGAGAGCACGACACGCCTCGCTCGGCGGAGACGCGCAGCATTCTCCCGCTGTACGCAGCGCTGGCCGTGGATGTGGTGGTGGATCAAGCGCGGCGGCTCACCTATTCGAGGCTCGATTGCTCGATCCTCGCCGTGCCGCACCAGGCGGTGGCGCAGGCCGAACGCCCGTCCATGCGACCCCAGCGGGGCACCACCTTCAACGTGCTCGCCGTACACGGTCAGCTGCCCGGGACGGGAGAACGTCGTGGGACGATGGAGTACGGCGGCGCGCCGATCGAGCTGCAGGATCTTGCCCCGGCACAGTGGGACTACGTCGCCTTGGGTCACTACCACGTGGCTCACCAGGTAGAGGCCAACGCGTGGTATGCGGGCAGCCTCGAGTACGTCGCTCCCAATCCGTGGGGGCAGATGAGCGACGAAGCGGAGTACGGGCTTCGCGGTAAGGGGTACTTGCTCGTTCAGCTGCCGGCCGCAAAGGTCGAGTTCCGCCACGTGCCGCTCGTGCGACGTCACGTCGAGCTCCCGCTGATCGAGGGCAAGGGCCTCACGCCGAAGGAGCTGGACGAGCGGATCGCCGCCGCGGTCGCAGGCGCGAAACCGGCGATCGACGATCAGATCGTGCGGCAGCTGGTGTTCGACGTGTCCCGGGGCACCGCCCGGGACCTGGATCATGCTGCGATCCGCGCCTGCAAGGCTCGCGCGCTCCACTTCCAGCTCGATCTGCGCCGGCCCGAGGTCCACCGCGTGGAGGCGTCGGGCGCGGCCGGCCGCCGACAGACGCTCCCCGAGACGGTCCAGGAGTTCCTCGAGCACCGGCCGCTCGACGCCGACTTGGACCGCGCCGAGTTCGTGCGGCTCGGTGTCGAGTACGTGGCGCATGTGGGCCGAGACGGCGACGTAGATGGGAAGGGGGAGGGGGGAAGCTGATGCAGCTGCTGCGGCTCCGCCTGGTGAACTTCCGGCAGCACGCCGACACCGAGCTCGAGTTCGGTCCTGGGATCACGGGGATCATCGGGCCGAACGGCTCCGGCAAGACGACGATCCTCGAGGCGATCGCCTGGGCGTTGTACGGCGCGCAGGCGGTGCGCGGCGACAAGGACTCGATCCGCCGGCTCGGCGCGAAGGGCCGGGCGGGCGTCGAGGTGGACCTCGAGTTCCGGCTCGGCGCCCACGAGTACCGGGTGACGCGCGGGCTCTCTACCGCCGCGCTCCACCAGGACGGCCAGGTGATCGCGAACTCCCTCAAAGCGGTCACCGACAAGCTCGAGCGCACGCTCGGCATGACCCACGACGAGTTTTTCAACACCTACTTCACCGGCCAGAAGGAGCTGGCGGTGATGGCGGCGCTCGGCAAGACCGAGCGGGCGGCGTTCCTGTCGCGCGTGCTCGGCTATGAGCGCTTGCGCGAGGCGCAGGAGCGCGTGCGCGAAGTCCGGAACGCCGTGGCGGCGGAGGTGCGGGGTCTCGAGGCGGGTCTCCCGGACGCCGCCGCGCTGGCCGCGGCGCGGCGGGCGGCTGAGCAGCGGCTGGCGGAGGCACGCTCGGCGGCGAAGGCGGTCGACGGCGCGCGCCGGGCCGCGCAGGACGCGCTGGGCCGCGAGGAGCCGCGCTGGAACGAGTGGACCGCGCGCCGCGAGCGTACCCTGTCGCTCGACGGGGAGCGGCGCATGGCAGAGCAGGCCGTCGTGTCGGCGCGCCAGGAGGTCCAGCGGCTCGACAAGGAGCTCGCGAACGCGCTCGCCGCCCGGGAGCAGCTCCGCCTGCTCGCCGCGGAGCTCGCCCCGGTGGCGCGCCTGAAAGAGGAGGTCGCGGCGCTCGAGCGACTGCAGCGGGAGACGGCGGCGCGGCGCACGGAAGAGGCGCAGTTGGCCGAGCTGGCCCGCAACATACGCATGCTCGAGCGCCGGCTCACCGAGCTCGGCGACGTGCCGGAGGCCGTCGTCCGGGCGGATGCGGCGGCGCGGGGACTGCAGGAGCGGCTCGAGGCGGTCGAGCGGGCCGCGGAGGAGGAGCGCACCGCGTGGGTGCGGGACCGGCAGTATGCCGAGACGAAGCGCAGCGAGCTGCTCAAGCTGTACGAAGAGGTCAAAGAGCAGCGCGACCAGATCGTGAAGCTGGGCCCGGAGGGGACGTGTCCTACCTGCAAGCGGCCGCTCGGCCCGGAGTACGCGAGCGTTCTCGCGCTGCTCGATGCCCAGCTCGAAGTGATCACGGGCGACGGGAAGTATTTCCGGCAGCGGCTCGAGCAGCTCGCCCAGCCGCCCGCCAAGCTGCTCGACGCGGAGGCCGAGCGAGACCGCGTGCTCGAGGAGAGCCGTCACGCCAGTGCTCGGGCGGGGGAACTGCGCGCGCAGGTCGAGGAGCGCGACCGCGCGAGCGCGGAGCTCTCCGGCGCGCGACGGCGGGCAGGCGACCTCGAGCGCCGGCTCACCGCGCGGCCGGCCGGCTACGACGCCGCGCGGCACGACGCCGTGCGGGCCGACCTCGCGAAACTCGAGCCCGTGGCGCTCGAGGCGGCCGCGCTGGAGGAGCGGGCGCGGCGCGCCGAACGCCTCGTGCAGGAGGCAGAGCAGGCGGAGCAGCAGCTGTCCACGGGCGAGCGCCGGGTGCGGGAGCTGACCGAGGCCGTCCGCGCCGAGGGCTTTTCGGATGCCGGGTACCGCCAGGCGAAGGATCGCTACGATCGGGCCGTTGGTGCGCTGACCGAGGCCAACCTCGCGGTGGTCGAGGCCCGCGGCGAGCTGAGCCGCGCCGAAGAGGACCTGGCGGAGGCGAAGCGACGGGAAGCCGAGCGGGCGCAGCGCGAGCGCCAGATTGCCGCGCGCAAGGCGCGCCAGCGCCTTCACAACGAGCTGGACCGCGCATTCTCGGACCTGCGGGGCGAGTTGAACGCGCGCATGCGCCCCGAGATTGCCGAGCTCGCCTCCGGTTTCCTCGCCGACCTGACCGACGGGCGGTACGACGAGCTCGAGCTGACGGAAGACTACACCCTCACGATCCTCGAGGGCGGCATACCGAAGCCGGTCATCTCGGGCGGCGAGGAGGACATCGCGAGCCTCGTGCTGCGGCTCGCGATCTCGCAGATGATCGCCGAGCGGGCGGGCCAGCCGCTGTCGTTGCTCGTGCTCGACGAGATCTTCGGCTCGCTCGACGAGGCCCGGCGCCTGCACGTCGTCGGCCTGCTGCGCCGCCTGGCTGACCGCTTCCCCCAGGTGATCCTGATCACGCACATTGAACAGGTGCGCGAAGGCCTCGATCGGGTGATCCGCGTGGACTTCGACCCGGCGCGCGGCACGAGCGTCGTCCGGGACGACACCGCCACCCTAGGAGCCGCCGATGCGGGCGTGGCTGCCTGAGCGTCAGGTCTACGGGCCCGAGCCCGCGGGCGAGCGCGACACCGAGGGGCTGAATCGCGTCTTCGCCGACGCGTTCACCGACCGGTACCGCCGCGACGGGCTCGTGGGAGTGCGCGTGCCGCACCTCAATCCCCAGGTGTGGCGCTACGCCCTGCTCGACGCCGGCCCAGGCGCGATGCTGTGGCGCGACGAGGCCGGGCACGTCGTCGCCTTCAACATCGCCCACCGCTCGGGCGCCGAGGGATGGATGGGACCCCTCGCCGTGCGGCCCGATCGCCAGGGCGCGGGGGTGGGGAAGACCATCGTCCGGACGGCACTCGACTGGTTGCTCGAGCAAGGCGTGGCGACGCTGGGCCTCGAGACCATGCCCCGCACCGTGGAGAACATCGGCTTCTACGCGCGGCTCGGATTCTTCCCCGGCCATCTCACGGTGACGCTGACCAACGACATCGTCACGCGCGGGCATCAGGCCCCGGTCCTGTTGTCGCAGCGCACGGGCGCGGCGGGCGGCCAGACGCTCGAGGCGGCACACCACCTCGTCGCCGGGCTCGCCCCGGGCTACGACTTCACGCGGGAGATCATGCTCACGACGGAGCTCGGCCTGGGCGACACGAGCCTGATCGACGGCGACGACGGCCTGGACGCGTTGGTGCTGTGGCACTCGGCGCCGCTCGCCGAAGGCCGGCCCAAAGACGAGGTGCGGGTGCTCAAGCTCGCCGCCCGCGACCCGCGCGCGTTCGATGCCGCGATCGCGGCGACCGAAGCCGCCGCGGCCCGCGCCGGTATCCGGCGCGTCGCCGTGCGATGCCAGACCCGCTGCGACGACGCCTTCCGCCGGCTCGTGGCCCGCGGCTATCGCGTCCGCTGGACCGACCTCCGGATGACCTACGAAGGATACCCGGAGCCCCATCCCGCGGGCGGCGTGTTGTTCTCCAATTGGGAGATATGACAAGTGCGGAATGGGGAATGCGGAGTGCGGAATTGACGGGCAGGTTCGATCTCGAGTGACCACCTCTCGTCTCGAAAGTCGCTCGATCCATTCCGCATTCCGCATTCCGCACTCCGCATTCGTATGACTCTCGGACTCATCATCTTCGGACTGACGTATCTCCTCATCGCCATCCAACGCCTCCCGTTCGTGCATCTCAACCGACCGGCCGCGAGCCTGCTCGGCGCGGTCGCGATGGTCGTGTTCGGCGTGCTCCCGCTGCGGGACGCCTACGCGGCGATCGACTTCGACGTGCTGGTGTTCCTGCTCGGCCTCATGCTGATCGTCGGCTACCTCGAGGTGGGAAAGTTCTTCGAGTGGGCGGCCGAGTGGCTCCTGCGGCGCGCGCGGACGCCGGAGCGCCTGTTGCTGG
>WNGD01000737.1_pt1 | contig 52279 bp, 53 predicted proteins | sample 5400671 | NCBI WGS metagenome assembly WNGD01 (sample SAMN13153369, study PRJNA577476) | soil metagenome | isolation source: 40 cm soil or saprolite under grassland replicate 2 | place: USA:California | collected 2016-06-15 | reverse complement strand
ACTCCACAATGCCACAAAGACGATTGTTGCGGTAGCAGTCCAGCGGAAGACAGCAATAGTTCTTGAGAACATCGAGGGCATCCGATCCCTCTACCGGAAGGGTAACGGTCAGGGCAGAAAGTATCGTGGTAGGATGAACGGGTGGAGTTTCGGCGAGGCTCAGAGACAGATAGAGTACAAGGCTCGATGGGTAGGCTTGCCGGTTATCCGTTTGTCTAGGCGTGAGACCAGAGGTTCCAGTGTGACCTGTCCGAGATGCGGGGAGAGACTCCAATCGGACAAACGACTGAGACGTAAGCTCTGGTGCGGTAAATGTCGAATAGTAATGGACCGGGACAGGGTAGCGGCTGTAAACTTGGCCCGGCGGGGACGGGTGAGGTTCGCACGTTCCCGGCCTCCCATCCTTCTAGAGGCGCAAGGCAGGGCAGTTGAAGCAGTGAAGGGGAATCCGACGCCTACGGTAATCCCCGGAGTCGATGCCCCGAAGCTAACTCCACCAACCAAGGGTTAGCAGAACCACCATAAGTGTCAGAGAATCATAGATTAAGCATGGTAGAACGTGTGACTTCGACCATGGAACAGACCCCGGCGTTGGCAATCCTCGAGGATCTCGTTCCCAATGGGATCAGATTCGGAGCAAGTTATCTGGTTGAGTTCGGTCCGGACTCTCCTTGGTATGAAACCTCGCTCACAATAGCGGCCAGCGCCTTGAGAAACGGAGCGCGAACAGAGTACCATACCTACATGCATCCACCCCACGAAGTTCGAGACTCCCTAACCAAACTCGGATTGAACGTGAGAGAGCTGGAGCAGAAGGACCATCTCAGAATACTGGACACATACGACGTGATGACAGGGCTGGCGCATCCCGAAACTCCCGAGGGTTTGCGATCGAAGGGACGGGAGGCTTACGAGCATCAGTCCTTCGACCTCAATCACTGGAGCAGCAGAGTAGTCAATATCATCCGAGAGGGAGTTGCTGAGGACGAGAAACGGTGGTTGCACATTGATGACAACACTTCTGTGATGTGTCATTACACGGATGAGAAGCTGATGATCGATATTTGGAGGACGAGGATCATTCCTTACGCGAAGATTCGTGGTCTCGCGATGTTTCATTCGGTGATGATGGGAATCGCGTCTGATTCTTTCTATAAACAGTTCGAATCGCTCTGCGACGGGATAATCGAATTCCGGACCGGTGACGAGGGAGGACAGGTCCAGCACTTTGCAAGAGTGAGAACTCTACGGGGAACCTCCAGTGACAACAGGTGGAGACGGCTTCGACTTCAGAACGACGGCTCTGTTACCATCGACGCGGACAGCAAGCCTAGAGAGCTTGGAATCGGGGGCTGGCTCAAAGGCCCCAAGAAATCAAGACCGACGAATCAGGCTTTCGCCCGGGACGCCCAGAGAAACTTTCGCTGAAGAGTCTTGGGATAGATCCCCTTCCAGTCATACTCGGCTTTGTTCGCCCAGTTCTTGTAGACCCGTGGATCAATGTAGTTTCTGAGAGACGTGTTCAGGTTGTAATCGCGGGTCCGCTTCTGCAGATCAACATCAAGCTTCAGCTTTCGGATGCGTTCCTCCAACCTCATCTTCTGCGTGTCCGTCTTGACCTCTTTTGTTTTCAGCTCGTCGAGTCGTTGTTGTTTCTTGAGGAGACTTCCCTCCCAGGTCTTCGGCGGAGTCCGTTTGTGATTACACCTGATCGCTGCTTCGAGATTCGCGACACGGGCGTGATGAAGCTTGACGTAGGGGGACACCTCGGGCTTGAAGCCGTTGTGTCTTCTCAGATAGGTCTGAACTATCTCTGTGGCATGGTGGGTTCTGAAAACCTTCGCTGTCAGGCCTCTCATCGCTCTGTTGAGGAAACGGTTCACATGCTGAGAAGTTATCCCGTCAAAGACAAGGTCCTCAGGCTTCTTTCCCTGAGAAAATTCCTGGAGATTCTTACGGATAGGGGTGTTCGCTCCGTCGACCTTCAGGACTTTCTGCCAACGGACGCTGTCCTTCCCCAGGAAATCGAACTCGACCCCGTGGGGAAGGAACTTGAGGTGTTCGACTCTGAGAGTTGAAGCGCCTACAGTATCAGCTTCATCCTCGTCCTTCTCGTCACCGACCCTCATGGCTAGATTGTCAATGAGGTAGGAGACAGTCGCGAGCTTGCGCAACTTCAAGTCTGGTGAGAGGAGATTCTTGTCGATGAACTGTCGAACTTCAGGTAGACGGCGTTGCAGTTTTCGAGCCGCATCGTACTTCAGCTTGTCGCGTTCTTGACGAAGATCGGAGATGTCACTTGGCCAAACGTATTTGCGGACGTTACTGAGCTTGTCCACCCAGTGAGCGATCCAGATGGACTCGTGATCGTGAACAATCTCCTTCCAGTTTCCCGGAGGAGATTCGACGTCCTCGGAGAGGTTCAGAACAACATCTTCAGCGTGGATTCTGGGCTTCCAACGTCCCCTCATGGGGTGGCTGCCTCTCCCCATGAAGAGGCTGGGAGGCTCTACCATCCAGTTCGCGATCTCAGTCTTGACCCCATCAATCTCTGCGAAACCATACTTTGCCTTGAGCGACAAACGGAGTTGCCCTCGCTGAGCGGCCATTTTCTTCTTGTAGTCAAGATCCTGCTTCTGAAGCTCCTCCTTAGCCTGATACTCATAGACGGGAGTGAAGTCGATCTCGGAATACTTTGTATTAGCAAAGTTTCCGGGCAGAAGCTTGAGAAAATCAGAGAGAAAGTTCGTTTGGAAAACTGGGTCTTGGATGTAGGGCGTGGTTCGCTTCTTTCCCCACGCATACGCCAACTCCTCTGCTTCAGAGGAGAGATGGACAATACTGCCATGGATTCGGATCGAGAGTCGCCTAGGCTCGTAAGAGGGCGGAAAAGCCACACCATTGTGCTTCAGCTCCTTCCATACCATGACAAACTACTCTATTCTGTTCACTCGTTACCAGCACGAATAGCTGGGGCTCTGGTCTTCCATCCTCAATAACCTTGCAAAGTTGTAAATGAGGATTTTTCTTAAAAGCCCTGCCAAAAATCACAAAAGACCGGGATAGACTAAAGAAGGGCAAACAGGTGAGGTCTAGGCGAGTTTGAGCCGGCCAAAAGGCGCACCACTACTAGGGCCAGTAGGATTCCTTTTTGCAGCTGTAGGTTTCACCATGGCCGTTATTGTAGCAAGATTATTCGTCGCCGTCGAGGCAAGGTGCACTCAGTCTTGTCCCGTTATCAGGGTTCAAGGATTTCATATCCATCACCTCTACTATGGAGTGCTACTGCTGCTAGCCTCGTCAACCATCATGGTTTTTGCGACCGACGTAAGGACGAGATGGGACACCGCCTTGGTTTTCGGGGCCGGGCTCGGTCTTATCGCAGATGAAATCGGCCTCCTAATTCTTCGCGTGCCTTACTGGGCCTTTGCCTCCCTAGCAACACTCGCTATGGTGGGGCTTACATTGTATCTCGGGACCCTCTACAAACTCCGGACAGTTGGACGGAGAGATTTTGGGCTCTTAGACCGATACCAGACTCTGAGCATCTTCGCGGTAGTTCTCGCAATGTTGGGCTTTCTCTACTTCGGCAGACCATTACGGGCAATGTTCACGGACGCGGCACTCATCGCCTGGGTCTCCGCATCCCTGCTGCTACTGACGTTCGGCAGGAAACACATCCAAGAAATCAGGCGCACACCCTTAAACCCCCTCCCGCCTTCTCCCTAGAAGAGCAGGCGCAAAGGCAAACTGCAGGTCACAGAACCACTCGGCCTAGAGGCACGAGAGTATCAAAGAACTATTGCTGAGACTGCAGCCAAAGCCAACACCCTAGTCGTTCTGCCGACCGGTCTCGGCAAGACCATAGTAGCCTTGCTGGTGGCTGTCAAACGTCTCTCAGAACATCAGAATGGCAAGGTAGTTCTACTCGCGCCGACAAAGCCGTTGGTTCTCCAACACGCCGAGTTTTTCAGAGAACACTTTCCCGACAAGAAGGTCATCTCATCAGTGCTAACGGGGGAATCCCCTCCCTCTGTGCGAGTCGCGGATTTCGAGCGATCCCAACTAATCTTTGCGACTCCTGAGGTGATAAGGAACGATGTCTTGAGCGAACGGTACTCACTGAGCGAGGTCTGTCTGATCGTCTTTGACGAAGCCCATAGGTGCGTCCGAGACTATGCCTACTCCGAGGTAGCTGAGAATTACAAGCGCCAGGCGTCGAACCCGTTGATACTCGGGCTAACGGCCTCCCCGAGTGCTCGAAAGGAGCGGGTCCAAGAGATCTGCGACAAGCTTGCAATCACAAACGTAGAGATGAGAACCGAGGAAGATGAAGATGTAGTTCAATACGTTAATGACGTGACGATAAACTGGGAACGCGTCCCACTTCCTCCAGCGTACAAGGATATCAGCAGGATTCTGCGAGGCGCGATGGAAGAGAGGACGGAGAAGCTTAGGGCCATGCATCAGCTGCCAACTGGTGTCAGGGCGAACAAACGGATGCTGCTGGAGCTCGGGGAGAAACTTCGAAAGAGTCTCAGAAGAGGGGGCTCCGGAGCTTTGTACGGAGCGGTCATTCTGCAAGCCCAGGCCATGTCATTGAGTCATGCAATCGATGTGCTGGAGACACAGGGTTTGCACAATCTCACGCGATATCTTGCAAAGCTCGAAACCGCGACCAGCAAATCGGGCAAGAGCCTCTCAAGAGATCCCAAGATTCTCGAAGCTAGAAGGCTCGCATTCTCGATGGAGGAAAGAGAACATCCGAAGCAGAGGAAACTCCGAGAGCTGGTCGAAGCCGAGATGAAGGCGAACAAGGATTCGAAGATCATAGTCTTCACTCAGTACAGAGATACTGTCGAAACGCTGGTCGAGAGACTGAACAAGCTTGATGGTGTCTCTGCCGTCCGCTTTGTCGGTCAGGCAACTCGCGACACAGATGACGTCGGTCTGAGCCAGAACGAGCAGATGAGCATACTAGAAGATTTTCGGCAAGGACGCCACAACCTGCTCGTGACAACTAGCATAGGTGAAGAGGGACTGCACGTCCCTGACGTGGATCACGTCATATTCTATGAGGCTGTCCCGTCAGAGATCCGCCTGATCCAACGTAGAGGCCGTACTGGCAGGACGCGGCAGGGGAAGATGACAGTACTCATGTCGGAAGGAACGATCGACGAGGCTTACTACTGGACGAGCCAGAAGAGGGAGCAACAGATGCATCGTTTCCTCCAGACAGTCAAAAAGCAGGGAGCGAAATCCCCGTCGAAGACCAAACGGACCTTGGACGACTGGTCCAGCTCTCAAAACAACTAGGACGACGTAACACAGAATGGCTTCAAGGCTGGATGACTCATCCAAGCTCTGGTTTGAACGTCTCTACACCCGTGTCGGCCTGCCATTTTGGGCGGGAGTACGAGTTGTAGGATTTCTCCCACCTCTAATCCTGACATTGTGGGGATACTATACTTACGGTGTAAAGACAGACTTCACGGGTGGCGTTTCACTCGGTGTCCCACTGCTCCTTGCGAACGTTATCTACATTTTGTTCTCGTCCAGCTACATTCGCCGTCGGGTCGGAGCGCTTGAGCAATACGCAGTATCGATAGGAGCTGACAAATCGCAAATCCAGACAAGTTATCTCAGCGATTTTCGACCCGTTGTAGCGACATGGGCCTTTCTCTTGGTGACTGGGGTGTTGGTGCTGGAACCCGTTTTCAACCCGGGATATTCCTTGTTTCAAGACTTGTTGAGAGAATTGCTCTACAGTTACATGCGCCTACTTCAGGCGACCTTCCTCTGGATCTTCCTCTCATCAATGATCGCAATCTACAAAATGGGACGACTCCCCTTGCGGCTGAAGGTCTTCACCGATGACAGGACCTTGGGTCTCAAGCCTTTCGCTAATACGTCTCTACTTCTGATAACAATCTATGTCCTAGCAATAGTGCTGACATTTCCGATATTTCTTTATCCAAATTTCGCAGTCGAGCTGAGCCTAACCATCTTCCTGGTTCTAGGGGTATTCTTCTTCCTCGTTCCACTCTTCGGCCTTCACAAGAAAATGCAGGAGGTAAGGACTGAGAAGTCTGCCTTGATAGGACTTAGGCATAACCGTGTAATGGGCGAGTTTGAGGCTGTGGGAGAGGGACCACTGAGCGAAGGACTTGTGAATGAACTCTTGGCGCTTGATGCAATCAAACGGGAGATCCACCAAATGCACGATTGGCCGTTCGACATAGGAACGGTCGCACGCCTGACAGGGATTCTGGGTGCTCCTCTCGTCGCGACTATCTTGGCAGCTTACCTGATACGTCTGTTCGGAGTCTAATCTTCCCATGCCGTTACGAGCGAGAGGAAAGTTACTAAATACCGAGGCAGCAACCTCGCCTGAGACTCGAAATTGATTGAGAAGAGAAGCCCTGGTTGGCTGCGCGTTCTAGAGATACTTGCCGGAGTATTAGTTCTAGCAGTCGCGTTTTTCGTGTTGGCTGACTCTTCATTTGCCCTTACCGTCCTCGCCTATTCCCTTGGAATTGGGCTCTTCATCCTAGGGTTGTCGCGAATCCTTGCCGGCATTTATGGGCGATATTTCGCGCCCTGGTTTCGGGAGATCAATACTGGAGGCGGAATAATTGCCCTCGTCCTCGGAATCGTTGTAATAATCGACCCGCAAATCGCCATCGGCTTTCTCACCCTTCTCGTCGCCTTCGCACTCCTAGTTGTCGGGATCGTGGAAATCGTCGCAGCAGGCTTTGCAAAGCACCCACCTGTTTGGGTACGAGGACTGATTGGCGTAGTCGGGGTTTTGACAGTCATTCTCTCAGTTTTCGTAATCCTTGACTCGTCCCTAGGTCAGCTCAGCTTGGCCCTCATAATGGCGATAGTGTTGGTTGCGGTTGGAGTTCGGGACATTGCCCATGGAGTATCAGGGCATCGTCCGGTCAGAATCGATCCTGGTGTCGTGACCAAAGTCTAGACTTCCTCCGAAATGTGCGGAGGCTGCGCTAGGTCCTTATTCCAAGATTCGATTCCGCGATCTGCGGTTATGCATGCGGAATTCGGATCTTAGAGATTCTTGCTCCTGACAAGGTCAGGAGAAATCCCAAGAGGATAAGGAAAAGCCCCGAGATCATGTACGCGTTAGCAGAGATCGTTGCCCCATTGTAGGCGACCTTCTCGCTAGCGATGTACAAGCTCTCAGCCACGATTCCAAGCACGACGAATATTGCCCCGATGAGAACCATTAGTCTCCTCATTTTTCGCCGACCACAATTCAGGATCGGGCGAAATCACTCTTAAGCCCTGTTTAACCGAAGACCACCTTCCTGGGATATACTTCGACCACCCCGTGAGTATCATGCTATTCGAGGTTCTCATTTTCCGGTTTCAGACTGGAAAGTGTCCAAGTAGTCGGTTCGGATAGGAGGCCCAGTTCTCTTCTGAACCCCAGTCCTGATTCGCTTATTAATTGAATCATCAATATTCATCTTGAAAGCGACAAGGCATTTGGCCCTCTTGCTCTCCCTGGGCGTTGCTTGCCCAGGACATCGTCACGGTGGCTTCTCCATCCACACTGCCTGGTAATAGACAAGACACCATGCACGAGCATTCCTCTCAGGTCAACTATCATCGAGTAAGATTCCTGCAGAAGGAATTGCAAGTCCAAACACGGAGAGTCGCCCGGCTCTCTAGGAAACGTTCAATCGCCCGAGCTGGCCGAGCACTCTTTCGCGAATATTATCAGCGGATGGAAGCGCCTTTGACAGTCGCCCTTTAGAAAGAAGATGGGCAAGCATCTTCCTCATTTTCTCTCCGCAGTTAGGACAATTGGGCGCGGCCGTCGTCGGACCCGTTACCTTCTCCGTCAGACAGTCGTCGCATCTCCAGACCATTTTCCTGCCGCCTAGCTTCCCCCTCTTCGCCACCGGCTTTCCATCCGCCTCCACAATGTCCAAAGCGAAATCGATGCTGGGCGCGTTGCTGACAGAGGTTCCGACCCCAAACCCGTCCGCTCCGGCGATGGATAGATCAACGATCGCCTCATCGTTCAGTCCGCCCGAAACAAAGATCTTCACATGGTTGTATCCTCTAGAGTCTAGCTCCCATCGTACCTCTCGAATTATCTCGGCAAGATTCCCACGCCTTGAGCTGGGCGTATCCAGTCGGACCCCGTAGAGGTCTTTTCCAAGAGCTTCAGCGGCCATGATAGATTCCGTCTTCTCATCATAGTAAGTATCGACCAAAGCAATTCTCGGAACTTTTTTCGGCATGTGTTTGTTGAAACTTTTCCATGCCTTAACCTGATCTCCCATCGAAATTATCAGCGAGTGGGGCATCGTTCCAGCTGGGTCCTTTTCGAGCATCCTCGCGCCGAGGATACTCGATACTTCGTCGAAGCCACCGATGTAGCATGACCGGTCGATCATGGGTGCGAGAGCTGGATGAGCTCTGCGAATTCCAAACGAGAGGAGAGTCTTCTTGCCTGCTGCTCTCCTTACCCGTGCTGCCATTGTTGTTATTCCGGATGCTTGGCAGAGAAATCCGAGTAATGGTGTCTCGTAGAGACAGAAGTCCAGGTATCGGCCCTCGAGCACCATGACTGGCTCTCTTACGCCCTCCACGTCATTGGAGTGGAACAGAGTTCCTTCCGGAAGAGAGTGAACATCGATCGGTATACCTTCTAGGAGGTGGGCCGCTTCTTCGACTCCAGCGAGTATGCCCCATCCCCAGTTCCGTGGAAGAGAGCCTGTCGTTATCTCGGCTGTTACTCTAAGATCGGAAAACCCTTCCTTTGTGAGAATCTCTTTCGTTCGTGTAAAGTAGACATCTGTTGTTTCAGCATTCTTGATCTCGTCGTCGGTTGCTACTTGGAATCTTCTCAAATTAGTCATTGTCGCGGTAGGTTTGATCGAATTATAATGTTAGGGTGAGATGCCTTTCCAGCGATTTCGCGATAGGCCATCTGACAAGTTATAACTAGGCTCAATGACTCTCAATAGCACAGGTCGGTTAGAACGTGAGATCACTGGAAGAGCTCGCGAAGAGTGCCCGCGAGCTAAAAGAACGCGGCATGTCCACGTACGAGATAGCTGACGAACTGAAGGTTCAGGCAGACACAGTTGTCTGGCTTCTACTACACGGCAAAGATGGAGTCAAGACAAAAGAGACCTACGACGTCTACGTCAACTGGAACCCGATAGGATCAAGCGTCCGGCGTCTAACCTTAGTCGGTCGAGCGATGGCGGACACGGTCCGCGAAGCAATAGAAGCCGGTCTGATGGAAGAGCCTGAAGTTGTTGCTGGAATTGAGAGCGGCGGAATGGCTCTAGGACTGATCGTTGCAAGATCATTGAACAAGCCCATTGCATCCGTGCGACCACAAAGACTCGGCGAGAAGAAAGTCGCGGGCGCAGTAAACCCGAGCTTCTCAAGAGTCGAAGGCAAGAAAGTACTGATCGTCGACACAATCCTCCGCATGGGAGAAACAATCAGGGCGGCGATCGAGACTCTTACAGGAGTAAAAGCAAAACCGGTCGGAGTAGTCGTCCTCGCCAACAAGAGTGGCAAAGAGAGCATCGAAGGCGTCCCTCTGCGCTCTCTAGTAGAGTTATTGCCCGTGGCAAAACAGTGAGCTACACCTCAACCAAACAGAATAGCAAGATGCAGGGAGATCTCTTCTGGGGTCAAAAGCCTGCAATTATATCCTACGGATGCGTCCGGTATACGAGGAGCATAGATAGATGCCGACCAAGTTCATGCAGTCACTCAACCCGACGGTCTACACGGAACTCCGGAAAATCGCAAAGGAGAGAGGCATAACTATGCAGGAACTTATCAGAGCCGTTATCGTCCCGGACTGGATGAGAAAGGATGAGAGCGCGCGTTCGGGTGGATCTCCAAGAAGACCTCGAACGGCACGCAACGCATCCAAGAGAGCTAGAGCTAGAATTACTGCTTAGCGCGCTATGCCCAGGCAACGCTTATTTCTCAGCTAACCAAACATCCCAGATTGAAGGATCCAACATTGTCCGCTCAGGACCGAGCTCCCGCCTATGCGATCTCGCTGCTCGCAGGAATACTGACGTTCATCGGCGGATTAGCAAAGGCCTCAACGAGTGGGATTATCAAATACACAGCTTCAGGAGCCACTTTCAACAACTTCGTGGGAAATAGCGTCCGGTCAACCAATTTCGGCCTTGTCGTATCTAGCGCGAAGATCTCCGCAGTCATCCTTATCCTATCTGGAATACTTGTCTTGGTCAGCGCAGTTGTGATGAGCTTCAGATCCCACCAATACTCCGCATGGGGAACGATCATCCTAGTATTCTCCGTCGTCGGACTTTTCGCAGGCGGAAACTTCCTCACGGGAGTCGGATCAGTCCTTGGGATATTAGGCGGACTCTTGGCAATTACGTATAGGACAAATTCGCGTTCCGTGCCTGTGTGATTTCGCCGATCTCGGGGTTTCAGCGAACTCCCTAAGCGCAAGCTTTCTGCAGAGCCGTAGTCTTATCTTTGAGCTGTAATCTGCTAGCTGGAAGGAATTCCGCTTTGAGTCCTGAAACAAAGTTGACCTATGTCACGCTGCTCGCTGACCCGAGCATTCATCCGAAATACGAATCGGCTCTGAAGCAGGTTGAAGCCGATTTTGGGAAACACCATCCGATGTTCATCAACGGCCGAAAAGTTCCCGCTGGAGACGGAGAATTCGATGTTAGAAGCCCTCTAGACACCAAGATACTCCTTGGCTATTTCCAGAAAGGAACATCCCAATACGCCAGGAAAGCAATCGAAGCGGCCAGGGACGCGTTTCAAGAATGGAGCATGAAGCCGTGGAGAGAGCGCGTTGCAATCATCCGGAAAGCAGCGGATCTGATGGAAGATGATCGGTTCCAGCTCGCGGCATTGATCACCTATGAGGTAGGGAAGAACCGGTACGAGGCCGTGGCCGAAGCGAGCGAAGCCATCGACATGCTCGACTACTACGCTGATCTGATGGAACAAAATGATGGATACGTAAAACCCATGCAGCCAGGCGCGCCCGGGGAAGTCTCGAAGAGCGTTCTCCGTCCCTACGGAGTTTGGGCAGTCATTTCACCGTTCAACTTTCCGCTCGCCCTGGCAGCCGGCATGGTCGCATCCGCCCTACTCACCGGCAACACAGTTGTGTTTCACCCCACCAGCGCCGCACCTCTATCAGGGCTAAAGCTCTACGAGACACTTATCAAGGCTCGAGTGCCACCTGGAGCACTAAGCTATCTCACGGGTCCGGGCGAGTCCTTCGGCGACGAGATCACTGGGAACTTGGACGTTGCCGGGATCGCCTTCACTGGCTCAAAGGACGTTGGCATGAAGCTCTATCGCGACTTCGTGAACAAGCAGCCCTATCCGAAACCGTTCATCGCTGAGATGGGCAGCAAGAACCCCGCGCTCATCACCTCAAGCGCCGATCTTGAAAAAGCGGCTGAAGGTGTCGTTCGAGGAGCGTTCGGGTATAGCGGCCAAAAGTGCAGTGCCACCTCACGAGTCTACGTCGAGAGAGGGATCAAGAACGATTTTCTCAAGATTCTCAAGGACAAAGTAGACCGTCTCGCAGTCGGGGATCCGAGAGACAAGGACGTTTTCGTCGGACCCGTGATTAACGAAAAGGCGGTGAAGAAATACCAGCGTTATCTCGAGCTCGCGAAAAAGGACGGCGGTAAGATACTGGCTGGAGGCAGCCTGCCTGTAGACAAGAAACTATCCAAGGGCTACTATGTCAAACCAACCGTGGTCACGGGGCTTCCATCCAACGACCGTCTCTTGAAGGAGGAACTCTTCTTGCCTTTCGTCGTCGTCGACGAAGTCAAAACCTTGGACGAGGCTTTGAGGAAAGCAAACGACACGGACTTCGGCTTGACGGCAGGAATATTCAGCAACGACCAGAACGAGGTTGATAACTTCTTCAAGAACATCGACTTTGGGGTCACGTATGCAAACCGAAAAGGAGGCGCAACAACCGGCGCCTGGCCAGGTTCACAATCTTTCGGCGGCTGGAAAGGAAGTGGAGCGACGGGCAAAGGAGTCGGCGGACCATACTATCTGCTAGAGTTCATGCACGAACAAGCCCAGACTGTAGTCAAAGACGCCTAGGCGGCCAAAAGATCCATCTCGCCAAGGAATATCTCTTCTTTTCCTACTGGAAAGACGCCCGAGGCTGCGACAGAGTGTCCATCGCCGAAGCCGCCGACCTTCGAGCATGATTCAGGAAGAATCTTCGAGAGCGGTGGTTTCGTTCCTCTCTCGATCAAGTTCGTGAGGATCTGTGGTGCTCTTCCTGAGACTTTCACCATTGAGGACGGTAATCTTCCCCACCCGGGAATGTCCGGTGGGATATCCATCATTCCGATCAAATACTTGACCGGGTTTACGACTCGCTGGTAGCGTAGGTACGAACAGAAGCTTCCCACTACTTTTCCTCCCATGCCTTTGTAGTTGTCGTGGGCGTGGAACCATTGGAGGTTCTTTCTCGGTGATAGGCCGTCTTTAGCTATTGTTGAGAGCATCTTCCGGTTGGCTTGTTTTCGTTCCTCCTCGAGGCCCTTGGCCGTCTCCATAGTTTGTCTGTTGAAACCTGTTGTACACGCTTCGATGCCCATCTCAGGACCATTTCTGTAGTATCCAACTGAGCCCAGGACGTTGAGGAGGCTGGAAGCTCGCGTTCTTGTGAGATTCATTCCTTTAGCCTCAATCTTCAGGTCCCCCTTGCCAGAGTCCCGGACAAGTCCTTGATCCTTTGCGTCCTTGATCGCGATCAAGTTGAGTGCTCGTGTCTCGCCGGGTAGTTCCAGCGATCCTATCGTTGCCAAGTGAGCGTAGCTCGACAGTCCTGTGTCAACTGCCTTGCAGAAGAGATAGGCTACTGTTGCAGAAGAGGCGTCTTTCTCGCCTGAAAAACCGTAGAGTTCAGGGTTGAGGTTGTGGAGCATTGGATCCCGGATTGAAGATGTGTCGTGATGGTCCAGAACGAGGATTAGATTTCTAGCGCTATTTGCTTTGACCAACCAATCAATATGTCCAGACCCCAAATCGACGTAGGCTACGACGCGAGGACGCCCTGTTTCGATGTCCTCGACAACTTCCGGGTACAACTTGTCGAGACAGATCAGCCTCGTCTCAAGCCCAAGACTTGACAGGGCCAGTTTGGTCAGTGCAGCCGATGTGAGCCCATCTGCTTCGTCGTGGTGGAGAACAGCAGCTTCTCGAATGCCGGACTCCCGAACAGCAGAAGCTGTAGCCTGTAATCTGTCGAGGAAGCCCTGAAGACCTTCCATAGGTCCTGATCTCAGTTCTTGATGAACCGGGCTATGAAATAGCCTGTCTCATGAAAGTCGGGATTGAACCTCTGTGTGAGATGATCTGGATCAAACCCGGCTTCAGCTAGGAACGGAGTTTGTTCTTGGAGCTCCAGCCCCAATTCCTTCTCAGCAAAACCGACAACGTCTTCGCACTCTTCCTTGCTAATCGTGCAGACACTGTACACAACTGTTCCCCCGTTTTTAGTGATACGTGAAGCCGCAGTCAGAAACTGCTTTTGATAGTCTGCTGAGTTCTCGACATTCCGCATCGTTGTCTCGATTGCAAGTTTCGGGATTACCCCCAGAGCGGTGCATGGAGGGTCCACCAGTACCCTGTCGGCTTTGATGTTGTAATCAAGGTGGACGTATCTCGAGTCGTGCGATATCAACTGGTAGTTAGCGCAGCCCATTCTATTCATCAGTTCCTCTGCGTTCCGAATCTTCTGTTTGTTGCGGTCGAAGCCGATTATCCGAGCCTGATTCCGGGTTATCTGACAGATGTGACTTGTCTTGCCGCCGGGTGCACAGTTGAGGTCGACAATCGTCTCTCCTGGCTTGGGACCTAGAACATGGCTCGTCAGGATTGCTGGCAGCGACTGGAGATGGATTTGTCCATTCGCGTACCACGGGGTTTCCATTATGCTGGGTAGGCCTGTTCTGCTGATTTTGATTTCCACCGCTACTCCCTGTCGGTAGGTCAAGACACTTGTCTCGCTTTGGTGGGAAACGCCAGAGCCGACCGGCGTTCCGGTCTCATCTACCACCGTTACTTTCATGCCAGGCCGCAACCCATGGCATCGCTTCACGCCAGGAGCGTAGAGGTGTGCCCCGAGTTGAACTGCTTCTGCAGCGATTCTGTCCGCTTCCACAATGTTGCCATCAGTTTCTATCTTGGATGGACGAGGATGGAGGAACCCGGCATCCTTGAGTTGCTTGTGCGGCTCGGCGCGCAGACCGTCGGCAATCATCGATTGGATGACGACGTCTCGTTCAGTTTTCAGCGTGTTTATCCGGAAATAGTATCGTGAAGGCATCGCCTGCATTGCAGATAGAACAATGTTGACTCGTGGGCCGTAGATTTCCTGCAGACGGTGATCCAGTTCCGGATCAAGTTGAAACCGTCTCTCGGGAAGTTCGAGAAGCAATGTGTCGTCGCTTTACTGTTAGGGGACTTTCTGGTTTAATTACCCTTGACTTTCGCTCGGGGAGAAGCAAAGGGTCCCCGGGATGGTTAGAGTGGTCTTGGAACTTCGCTGCGTGAAATGCGCGGTTAAGTTTGAGCGGACGTTCGAGGAGAGGAGAAGACAGCTCAACTATTCTGAGGGAGAGATGCTACAGCTTGACGAGAAGGCTTGCCCCAACCATTGCGGCGGAGACTGGTTTTCCATCGAGAGATCACACCCAATTCGCAAGTTCAAGCGTCGATTTTGACCGGAATACTGTTCGTAAGCTCATTTTCTCGTATCTCGAGCCCGATTAGACCGGTTCTCTTCCGTGAGAGTAACTCAAGGCTTAAACCGGGTCTTTCGCACGCTACAATTCGATACCCTATAGAAGACACAGAATTCCGGGATATGGATTGAAAAAGACGGCTAAGAAGAGCCCTCAGCTACTCTACAGATTATTCTAGATAGATTGCTGGCCTGTATGGTTCCGACATTCTAGCGCGTCCCGTGGGGTCGTTTATGCTTGGATCTCCTTCCTTCCAAACATCGACCGTGCATTTGAATTCTCGTTGATAGAAGTCTACTGAGTCAGCGAAAATAGTGTTCTCGGCTGTGACCCCGTCTCGCAAACGTGACTGTCTCATCTCGTCCGGCATCTGGATTGCCTGTTGAATCGCCTTAGCAGCATAATCAGCTGCAGACTTTCCTAAAGATCGGAGCTGAGGATCTCCCATGACGTCCTTGATGAAATCCCCCTGTCTCATCTTTTCCTCGGCCGCTTTCAATGCTTTGAGATAGACTTGCCATTTCCAATCGGCCGCAGTGTAGTAGGCGATACGCTTCGGGGTGATGCCTGTGGCTTTCAAGATCTCGCCGGTATCCTCTAACCCACGTCGAACGAGTGCCTCTGCTCGTTCTGCTACGGCGTCTTTCTCATTCTCTCTTTCTTCAGGCCAGTCGGCCTGAACTACGAATCCTTTGTTCCCGATGCGGCTCCAGATCTCTTCTGCCGTATGCGGTGCTAGCGGGGCTATCATTCTTGTCCGGGTTTCCAGTACCTTTCGTAGGATTCGGTCGCGATTGTCGGACCTCGGTCTTTTCGGCCCCAGTCTTCGCTTGTACCAGGCAATGTCGTTGTCGAGTTGATAGAGTATGATGTTGATGGCTTCCCTGACTCTCAACCTGTCCAGCGCATTTGTTGCACTCTGGACCGCGTTACTCAAACGGCTGACCATCCAGCGGTCCAGCGTGGAGAGTCTCGGTTTCCCCGCTGTTTTCTTCGTGCCTAGTTTTCTGGCCTGTCCTATCAGTGCGGAGAGTCTTTCCTGAATTGAGAGGGCAAGAACTTCGCTGAAATCCGTGTCCTGACCCAGTTCAGCTGTCGCCATGACTCCTACCCGGACGGGATCGGCTCCGAACTTGGCGATTCCCTGGCGTAGCGGGATGATATTCTCAAGCGATTTTGACATCTTCGCACCTTCCATCAGCACGAACCCGTTGGCCACGATTCCCTTTGGCCACTTTTTCTCAGGGAATAGGCTTGAGTGGTGGAAGATGTAGAAGGATAGGTGGTTGGAGACGAGGTCTCGAGCGGAATGGCGCATATCAACAGGGTAGAAGTATTGAAACTCTGCTCGGATGGCGTTCAGGATTGTCTTGGGAATCCCGGTCTGCTCCACAACCGTGTCAACGGTTCCCTCTCCAAGTAGTGTGAAATTGAAGAAACCATCCGGCAATCTCGACGTGTCCTTTTCGAATTTCTTGAAGACCACCCAGTCTTTGGTGAAGTACTTGGATAGGATGTAGTAGGCCATGTAGACGACTGAGTCGGATAGAGCCTCGATAATCCAGTTCTGGTCCCATGGAAGCTTCGTCCCTAGACCCACAGCCCGTGCGCAAGCTCTTTCTCTCAGCCAGTCTATCGTGTAATTGAATTCTCCTCGTAATTCTTCCGGCAGGATAGTCATCTGATCTAGGCATCTGTGAGCGAGCTTCTTCCATTCCGGGTCGCCGTAATTGATGAACCACTGGTTCTCCAAGATGTGGACCAAGCACTTGGTTCCGCAGCGGCAGACTACGGGAGCGTTTCTCAGTTCCAGTAGGGTCGCAATTTTTTCCTGACTCGTCAGTTCTCGGACGATGACCTCCCTTGCTTCAGCAACGGGCATTCCTGAGTAACTGCCGGTGTTTTCTTTCATTATGCCATCGTGGAATTCTTTCGAATACAGTTCCTGTGTTGCGTGTTCTAGATGTGGGTCGTTCTGGTTTTTGACTTTGAATTTCTCGATCAAATCTGCGGCCGGAAGATCAGAGAAGCCTTCTAACCGTATGATGGATATCGGCTTGGTGTCCTGCAAGATCTGTTGTGACTCCGTTGAATTGGCATACCTCTGCTTGAGATCAGTTAGAGCTTGATAATCATAGGGAGCGTGTCCTGGGACAGACATGACAACGCCGGTACCGTTGTCTGGTTCCACAAAACTTCCGGGTAGAATTGGAATTTCGTTGCCAGTGACTGGGTTCTGGACGCTCTTCCACAGCAGCTCGCTTGCGGGCATTTCACCTTCCACGGTGACCTTGTGATTCTGATGTTGGAGCTTCTCAATCGCTTCCTTGCTGACGATCCATTGTTCACTGTCAACTTTCGCCCTAACGTATGCAGCGTCAGGGTTTATCCAGAGATTGGTAACTCCGAAGACGGTTTCCGGCCTCAGAGTCAATGTAGGGTAGATTATGTCGCCTTTCTGGAACTTGACAAGATAGGATTCCCCGATGTCAGGCTCTACATCTCCCTGGGTGTCTACGACCCCTACCGGGCTCTTGTCGTTGGGGCACCAGGCGACCGGATGCGTACCCTTAGTGATTAGCCCTTTGCGGTTCAGGGTCTGGAAATGCCATTCGATGTAGCGATTGTACAGAGGATCGATGGTCGTGAATTCTCTGCGCCAGTCGATCGAGAACCCGATCTCCATCATTCCTTTCTTGATATCTTCGCGGAAGTAGGAGGCCATCGACTTCGGGTCCTTCAGCTTCTCCAACGTTGCCGATGGGATGCCGTAGATCTTTGTGAAAGTCTCAATAATCTCGGGGTCACCTTCGCGCAAGCGTTTGCTCATGGCGAACAGTGGTGTGCCTGTGTAGTGGAAGCCCATTGGGAAGAGGCTGTTGTAGCCTTTCATCCGGTGATATCGGGCGTTAACGTCAGCGATGGTGTAGGTTCTCGCGTGACCTATGTGCTGGGGAGAGTTAGGGTAGGGATAGGCGGCTGTCGCATAGTACTTGGGTTTGCGAGGGTCCGGGTCCGTCTCGTAGATCTTGCGCCAGTTCCATTTTTTCTGCCACTTTCTTTCCAGGGTGTGCCAGTCAAGCTTGGCTGGCGTTGCTGATCCCCTCCGCTGGGATTACCGTGTTGAGCTGTTTTGTGACGACTTGTTCTGCGGCCTTTATCGCCTCGTCTACTTTGTCTTTGGAGGATCCGCCGCCTGTGGCGAAGAATGGTCTGCCCCCTCCTCCCCCACCCAGGAGCTTGGAGGCTTCTGAGACTATTTGGCCGGCGTTGACGCCTGCTTTGACTGCTTGGTCGCCAGCTGCGGCAACGACCTGGACGCGCTCTGATACTTCGAATATTACCGCGATTATGTTGGGGTCGGACTCCTTGAGCCGATTAGCAACCTCCACAGCGTCGATGCCCTTTCTCTTGGCCGTCTTTGATAGTACGAGTCTGACTGTTCCGAGAGCGATTGCTTTCTTCGCCAGCTGTTTGACGTGGGACTCTGTAGTCTTTGCATGGACCCTTTCGAGTTCTCTCTCTAGGGAATCTCTCTCAGCAACTATTGTCTTGATGGACTCTGGAAGTTTTTCCGGCGTTGTCTTCAAGAGTTCGCTCGCTTTTGCAAGCGCTTCGCTCTGTTGATTGATCCGTTTCAGCGCGGGCTCTCCTGCCGAGAAGATAATCCTCTCTACCCCGTCTTGCAGTTTGCCAGCTTTCTCGATCTTGAACACTCCTAGCTCTCCAGTTCTCTTGCAGTGTGTTCCCCCGCAAGCTTCAGCGTCCCATCCCTGGATTCTCACTACTCTGATCTTGGATCCTGGGACTGCTCCGCCCTGATAGAGTCTGTATCCGTACTTTGCTTCTGCTTTCTCGCGAGCCATCCATGCTACTTGTACGGGTAGGTCTCGTAGAATGACTTGGTTGACTAGGCGTTCGATCCGTTCCCTTTCCTTCGGAGTAATCTCTCGGTAGTGTGTGATGTCAAGCCTGCTGCTCTCCACTTCTTTTTGCGCGCCTGCTTGCCAGACGTGCTCGCCTAACACTCTACGTGCCGCGCCGATCAGGGCGTGGGTGCCTGTGTGGTGGCGCATCAGGTTCACGCGACGCTGCCAATCGACCTCTCCCTCCACAAGATCGATTTCCTGATCGATGGGCTGGTCTAAGAAGTGGACGATGGTGTTTCCGATCTTCTGGACATTTGTGACTTTTAGCTTTCTGTCACCAAATCGCAGCTCGCCATGGTCGCCCGGCTGGCCACCTCCTTCAGGATAGAAGCAGGTCTGGTCCAACACCACCGCGTTCTCCGCGACTCTTGCTAGTATCTTCGCCTGGAAGCCGGTCTGATACGCATCGTCGTAGTATAGCGCTCTGGTTCCCGGAAGATCCTTCACCTTCGCTTCCCATTCAGGCTCGGAGGAGGACGCTTCGAGACTAGTAGTAGGCTTTGAATGTCGTTCGGCGACTAGCGTCAAGAAGTTCTCGGGGACTTCGACCTCTACTCCGACCTTCTCCGCGCTCTCTTGCACGATTTCGGGAGCCAGGCCTTGAGAATCGTAGAGCAGAACGAGCTGATCTGTAGGAATCTTTCGAATGCCTTGACTCGAGAGTTCCTTTGAAAGTCTGAGTACTACTTCTGACCCTTTGCTGATCGTTTCCTCGTACTTCTCTACCTCAATTTGCAATCCGTCCAGTATCTCCCGTCTCATCTCTCGGAGGAGATGAAATTCTCCACTCCACATTTTGATCTGTCCCTCAATTATGCCGGGAAGTTCATGAGGGATTCCTAGTTGTCGGGCCAGCCTTGCTGCTCGGCGGATGATTAGTCGGGTTAAGTAGCCTTCACCTACATTGGAAGGGACGACGCCTTCGGCTAGTAGGAAGGAAATTGCCTTAGTATGGTCGGTGATTGCGAATGCGCCTTCTAGGGTCTGTACGATGGAGCGGAACGCGTCTTTGTTGCGGCCAGTCTCCAGTGCGGTAGCTTCGATGTACGCTTCCCTTGCCGCTCGACTGCCTGCTCCATAGATTCCAGCTGCCCTTGTAAGAGATGATAATGTGTTCTCGTCGAGGTCGACCTTCGCTAGTTCCATAACCTGCGCGAGCAGGGGGCCGTACACTGCATGGAACCCGCTCGGGGAGCCTTGGGACAGCCAGGCCCACCTTTCCATCCCATAGCCTGTGTCCACTGTCCTGATCGGTAATGCCATGAGTTCTTCGCCTTGGACCTTGTACTGCATGAAGACAAGTGTCGATATTTCTAGTCCGGAGACAATTCCTTCGAGATCAGGGCCTGCATTTCCTCCACCTGACCAGAAGTGCTCTTTGTAAGTGATCGATTCAGACGGGACACCCATCACGTCCGTTAGCAATTTGTGGTGGTAGCTTACCGTCTGGTCCTTCCAATAGATTTCCTTGTTCGGATAGTTGAACGCGTGGGCTCCGCCCATTTCAAAGATGGACATGTGTCGGCCTGCAGCGCCAACCGATTCGATGTCTGTGAAACGGATGCATGGCTGGCTAATGACCAGCGGGTTTGCTGGAGGGGGCATAGTCCCTTCTGTTACGTAGGGTTGGAAATCGTAGATTGACGCGCCGACGAGGTATACGTCGTTACGCCACCGGGCCACGATCGGATATGGTTTGATCCGGGTGTGTCCACGTGTGGCGAAATAGTCCATGAACTGAATGCGCATCTCTGCCAGGCTGTAACGCTGTTTTGTAGGGGGGTTTCCGATGAAAGAATAAGGTGCGCACGGGACTTCACCACAAGTAGTCTGGTCGGGAGCCGCCCAGTAGTTACTTTTGCAGGATGGACATTTTCTTCGAATGAAGCCGATTTCTCTGAAGTACGGGAGGGCAAATTCTTCCGGATTAATCTCTGGCATCTATCGTGTCCCTTCACGATTACTTGGGAAATATAGAAGCTTGGATGGAACTGGCGTTCTAGAGGGTTGTCGATTCGAGGAGAAGACTGTGCGGAGCTATACCGCGAACCTCCTTGCTCTTCCTCTAACCGAATAGTGCCCCGAGTCCTGCTAGGGCTTCTTCTTCTTTCTTCTTCTCTTCTTCAGCCGGTTTCTTGTCTTCCTTCTTTGCCTCAGCAGGTGCTGCGGGCGCTGCTGCGGGTGCGGCCATTACACTGGCTGACTTTAGGGCTTCGTCGATGTTAACTTCTGAGAGTGCTGCGACTAGGGCTTTCACTTGGGCTTCTTCGACTTGGCTGCCCGCTGCGGTTACGACTTTCTTGACGTTCTCTTCTGTCACAGGCTGCGCTGATGAGTGCAGCAGTAGTGCGGCGTAGACATACTTCATTGGACTTTTTCCTCTTTTCTCAGGATTTGATTGGATTTTAGTCGAGCGTCAATTCCTACACTTAAGGGTTTCCGGGTATTGCGGCAGGAATCTTCTGTTGGAGGACTCTCGCGTTCATGACGGCGCGTCTGAGTACGGGCTCGATGGTGCCGCTTTCAAGGAAACCTGCTTCAACGGCAATCGCTAGTGCTTCTCTCATTCCTTTCCCTAGGATTCTCGGCGCGTTCTCAGGGGTCACGTAGCCGGCGTCTATTGAGAGGCTGAACGCGTTGCTAACGGCTTGGAAGACATCTTTTCGATATGCGGTGATGTCGAGTACGAGATCGTCGGATTTGAGTATGGTTCCGTTATCGTATGCGGTTGATAGTGTGAGCCCAGCCTCCATTGGCTTGAGCCCAAGTTTGGAAAGAACGGAGGCCATCTTAGGCGTGATCAGGTCTCCTCTTCTGGCAACAACCGAGTCTCGTGCCACCCAGATGCTTCCGCCCTCGATTCTCGTTTGGACCTTGATTTCTCCGAACTCACTGATTACCGGGCCAGGGGGCAGTCCTGTGTTTCCGGCTGGAACCATTATTTCACCGGTTGCAATATCTCCGGCTTTCGCGGGGACTCTGACTTTGCTCTTTTCGAGCAATATTATCAGAGAGTAAGGGTTGACGTCTGTGAACAGCAGAATGTTCGATCCTTGAAGGTCCTTGACAAACTCCCCGACCCTGCCGTGGCTGGACTCTGAAAGCTCCACAGATTTCCGCAACAGATTATTCTTCGTAACAACCATCGCTACCCTGTCGCGTAGACGTTTTCGTAATTCGTGGATCTGGGACGAGCGGACTTTGGTCAGGTCTGCGGCCGCTATGACCGGGTATTTCTCCAAGAGTTCTTGGAGTTCGGCAATTGCTTCTTTCTTCCAAGCAGCTACTTTTCGAGTTGTAGACATTGTTCTATCCCTGCGTGGTCAGGGGTATCTTTACTAGCGGTCCCATTGATGCTTTTATCGAGACAGCCTTGATGTTCTTGGGACCCTTCTCGAGCTTCGCCTCTAATCGTGAGATTACAGTCTGGATGTTTTGGACGAGAGCATCGTCGGACATGTCCTCGGTTCCTACTTTGACCTGGATTACCGGCTGATCCTTCATTTTAAGCCGGACATTGCTACGCTGCCGCTTGATGATATCGTCAATAGGTGCGGTGGGAGGGATAGGCGTCGGCATTTTGCCTCTGGGCCCGAGAATCTGTCCGAGGGTCTTTCCAACCTGCGGCATCAACGGGGCTTCTGCGACGAAAAAATCGTAGTTCTGAGCTATCTTCCGAGCGTCCTTTTTAGCGCGCCCCAGTTTGTCGAGATCCTCGCGCCCAATAACGATGTCGGCTCCAGCGTTTTTGGCTCTAACGGCCAGGTCGCCGCCGGCTATGACTGCAACTTTCGAGTCCTTGTCCGCGGGTGTGGGAAGTTCGAGGTTCTCGTTGATCCTCCCTTCGGGCTTTTTCAGGTCTATCTCGCGAAGCTTGACCGACAATTCGATGGCCTGGGTGAACTTTCTCTTTTCGGTCTTGCTCCTTACCTCGCCGATGGCTTTTGTGATCGAGTCTTTAGACAAGGGCATCTTACTGTTCTCCTATTGTAATTCCTTTAGAGCAGCGTCATACTGGCCGGCGTCGAGGTTCTTGATGAAGTCTTTTGGCTCCTTGGAATCTACTGTGACGCCCATGCTTACGCATGCGCCTGCGACCTCTTTCACAGCTGACTTTAGGGTCCGTGAATAGCTGTCTGTCCGTTTCATCTGAGCTATTTTCACAATCTGTTCAGGGGACAGGTTACCGACCTTGGTGGCTTTGGGTGTTGCTGATCCTTTTTCGATACCTAGTTCCTTGACTATCAAGGCAGAAGTAGTCGGAGTGCCGATCTCAACTTCAAAGCTCTTGTCTTCCACGTTGACGAGGATCTTTACGGGGACCTTCATTCCCGCGTAAGCTTTTGTGAGCTCGTTGATCTTGTTCACGATCTGAAGAATGTTGACCCCGAGAGGTCCTAGTTGTGGACCTAACGGGACCCCTGCCGTGGCTTTGCCGCCGTCTATTATCGCATCAACTGTTTTCTTGTCGGCCAGCTTCCTCTACCTCTCCTCTGCTCACGAGCTTGACGTAGTCCGCGTGTACTGTTATTGGAAGCGTTGCGAAGCCTTCTTCGAGAAGCTCGATGACAACTTCCTGCTTGACCTTGTCAACGTGTGTGATCTTCGCTTTCAGACCTCTAAAGGGTCCACCGACAACCTCGACGAGATTTCCAACGCTCAACTCCTCGATTACAGGTCTGGTTACTATGAATCGTTCTATCGCCGCAAGCGAGACGACACCCTTTGTTCTGGTTCTTGCGTGCCTTGTCCCGGCTATCGCTTCGTCAACGAAATGTGGTCCCATCGCCTCGACGAAAATGTACCCCTTGATGACCTCTGGCGCGAGAATAGCTACGATGGGAAGCTTCTTGGGTTGGATTCTACTGGCCATAAGATCGACTACAGTTCTCTCCTGTCCGCTCGTTGTCCGGACTGCGTATATCGAGGTCTTCTGGGTCTGGGTTGCCAAGGTCTTTCCTCTCTAACGAGTGGGAGTGACCTGGCTAGCGGGCAGCTGGTATAATCCGACTACCCAGAAGAGGATTCTGAGAACGAATCCTATGCCCCCGACTATAGCTACTCCTATTAGGATGATTTTGATGTTGAGTTTTGTTTCTTGCCAGTCCGGCTTCTGGGCTACGTGAAATAGGCGTCTCGCCGATTGAAGGAAGTTCCCGATGCCCATGAGATACCCTAGCTTGATGAACGGAGTCCGACGGAACCGGCCTTCCCTATTTTAACTATGCTAGGCGGCATTGTGGCCTGAGCGCTTTTCAGGCTCGATGTTCAGGGCCGCGTCTAACGGTTGACTACAGGATGAGCGAAAGGACCGCTTTGGCGGTATGCAATCTGTTTTCGGCTTCGTCCCAGACCACTGACTGGGGACCGTCGATGACGTCTTTGGTCACTTCGTCCCCTCTATGAGCTGGCAAGCAGTGAAGGAATATGGCTCCAGGCTTGGCATATGTGAGTAGTGTCTTGTTGACCTGGTATCTTGGAATGAACGTCGAGAGACGTGTCTCCTTTTCCTTCTCCATACCCATTGAAATGAACGTATCAGTGTAAATTGCGTCTGATCCCTTGACCGCTTCTTCAGGGTCCTCCCCGATGCTGATTGACGACCCAGAGGTTTCGGCGGCCTCCTCGGCGCGTTTGACTGCTTCCGGGTCGGGGCCGTAGCCCAGAGGCCTTGCCACTGCGATGTTGACTCCGGTCTTAGCGCACCCTATCAGTAGACTGTTGCAGACATTGTTTCCGTCGCCCACGTACGCTACTTTCAAGCCTTTCAATCGCTTCTTGTATTGGATCAACGTCAGAAGGTCTGCAAGTATCTGGCATGGGTGATGCTTGTCAGAGAGACCGTTGACGACAGGTGCATCTGCATTCTCAGCGAGAACGACCAGATCGTCATGGGAGAAGACCCGTGCCATTATGGCATTGACGTACCTGTCCAAGACTTTTGCAGTATCCGAAACCGTTTCTCCGCGTCCCAGTTGCATCTCGTTCCAGCTGAGATAAATGGGGTGGCCGCCCAGTTGGGCGACAGCTGTTTCGAAGGAGACCCGGGTTCTCGTTGACGGTTTCTGAAATATCAAGGCCACCGTCTTTGTCCTGAGTTGTTGGGGGACTTTCCTTCGTCGTGCCATTATGGATGAGCGTTTTAGGATCAGGTCGATCTCTCTTGGTGATAATTCGACTAGCGAGAGAATGTCTCTTCCTTTCAAACCGGCCAAGGTTTTCGATAGCTCTCCGTAACTGTTTGTCGGTCGACGATTCTTCTCTTATAAGAACCCGTTGAGTCCCCTCTTATCGTCGATCTCACAAGTTGAAAAACGGGTTTAAATCCGGCTAACGGTGCTTTAGAAGCTGAACGAAAATGGTTGATCTAGAAATAACATATTGCCAGCCTTGTGGTCACCAGCCACGCGCGGTCGATATGGTTAATCAGCTGCTCGCAACTTACGGCATGCCGCTGAACCGGAAACTGACGGTTTCCCTGAAGCCGGCAGACAAGGGAGTCTTTGACGTCGTACTTGACGGCCAACTTATCTTCTCGAAGCACGAACAAGGTCGTTTTCCGACTATGGATGACCTCAAGAAACAGCTCGACCAGAAGCTTACGATTCCTCTAGAGACCCCGCAATAAGCGTACTGAGCGACCCGGACCTACGTAACCGATGGGCTCGCCTCACTGCGATATTAAGCGGTTCTCATCCGACTAGGTTTCTTACGATAGTTTGAGGCTGGAATGGCTCCAGATCGTCGTATCCTTGGCCCGTTCCGACAAGTGTTACTGGTCTACCCATTATGTAAGACAGGGATATCGCGTTACCGCCTTTGACGTCAGCGTCGAGTTTTGCGAGGATTATCCCATCGATCTTGACTGCTTGGGAAAAGACCTTCCCCTGTTCTACCGCATCGTTTCCGGTGAGGGCATCAACGACTAGAATCGTCACATCTGGTTTCGTGACTCGGACGATCTTCCTCATTTCTTCCAACAAGTTCTGGTTTGTTTGCATCCGTCCCGCGGTGTCTATTAGGACCGCATTGATCCCATGACCCCGCGCATAGTTGACCGCGTCAAATGCAACAGCAGCGGGGTCCGCACCATACTGATGCTTTATCATTCGTACGCCGATTCTTCTCGCGTGCTCCTCAAGCTGCTCTATTGAGCCCGAACGGTACGTGTCGCTGGCAGCCAATATGCAGGTCCTGCCCCTTTTCTGCAGAATGTGAGCAAGCTTTGCAATGCTTGTCGTCTTCCCCGTTCCATTGATCCCTACGAACACTATAATCGCTGGTTCCCCAGCGTTTCGTTTCGCTTCGACAAGCTCGAAAATGTCGAGTCTTCCTGCCTTGTCCAGTACAGATAGCAGCACATCGCCGAGAATGGCTTTGACCTTTGCCCTAGGATCGGAGAATCTGGCGAACTGAACGTCTTTCAGTTTCTCTTTCAATTCAGTCGCTACGTAGTCCGCTACGGAGACTGCGACATCGCTTTCTACTAGGGAGAGCTCGAATTCATCTAGAACTTTGTCTAGATCCTTTCCTTGAAGCTCCGTCTTGGTTACGCGGTCGTAGAAGTTGGAGAACTGGGCCCTGAGCTTGTCAAACAAGGCATTCTCAAATCTTCGGTTGACTGGTTGGCAATAGTTTCTGTTATCTCTGGAGGATATCCATTAAGGACGAGATACGCTTGTCAAGGCGGTCGTTGCATGAGCTCGTCGCGATGGCATGAGGGAAGTGATCTCGACCACGTGATGGGTCAGAACTGGGATAACCGGTTGGTTGGCCACTGTAAAATCCTTGCCTGGCAGTGGGCCAAGCAACCACGCTACAGGCGTGAGGGGGCGGTTGAGGTTCGACCGTTCCCTGCCGAGAAGAGGCTCTGTGTCTCTGAGGCGCAATGGCTCTCAGGTGAAGCAGTGAAGGGGGACCCGATGACGACTGTAATCCTCGGAGTCGATGAGAGCAAGTCGAGCAAAGCGATCGAAGGCTCGATAGAACCTCAAACAAGCTCTACCGGTCCACCGCCCTTCCTGCGAGCATGGTCTTCCAGGCGGGCTCTGTAGTCCTCGGTTTGGTTGATGATCTGGTTAAGCTGTTGCGTTACGTTGATACGTGCTTTGTCCAGATCGATGGCTCTCATGTTGAGATCCTTGATCGAGTCCTCTACGGTTTTCTCTAAACAGACTCCAGCTCCGACCCCGATTATGATGTGTTGAGGATCTTCCAACTTCGCCTTCACAAAAGAGCCGGAGCCTATTGGAATGAGCATCTGAACGTCCTTTCCAGCCTCTTTCGTGCCCTCCAGAGTTTGCTTTGCGGTCTGTGTCTCGGAGAGGGCCCCAGTTACTATGTCAAGTCTCGACGAGAGAACTCGGGCTGACCCTTCAAGCATTCTTATCTCGACAAGCAGTTGCCGCATTTCCTCGTCTAAGTTGCGGGGAGCGGCCAGCTGCTTTTTGGAGCTCGCCATCAAACCGCCTCTGGTTCAGGTAATTCTTCGATCTGTTTGACTGTTATTTCGAACCTTCGTGCTTTGTGGCGGCTTCCCATGTCAGAGTAGAGGTGTTGTAACGCATCTTCTTTCTTGACTGCCCTGATGTTCTTGGTGAACGGGAGTTTTTCTCCTCCCTTGCGCAGTTCACCTGTTATCTTGAACAATCTTACCTGACTCATCATAGCAGCCTGGCCCTAGAATATCGGAGTTCGCGAATGCGCGGTACTTAACCTAATCCGTTTGGAAAGCGTTGCTTAGAGTGATAAGTTCGGATCCCAGAGTGTGGGACCCAACGATTGCGCCTCTAGAGTTTACCACTAATCCAGCCTTGGGGTATGGAACCCCTGAATTGATGGTCCCTTTCGAGACTGGAACGCCAAGAACACTCGAGATGGTTTTAGTCTCATTGTCAGTGATGATCGGATTCACTAGGACTCCTTTGTTTGAGGCAGTGGCTAGTGCCCCAACATGGGGAAGTCCTCCGATTGTAGAGGGTCGGACCGGGACGGCTAGTGTTTCTTCGAGTGCTGTGACTGTATTGCGTTGGAGTCGAGGGTCGACTATCGCACCGTGATCGTTGCAGAGTATTATGTTGCCTAGTGCCGTTCGTTTCTCTCTTAGGATCTCTATGTGTACCCCTGTCGAGCGGAGTTGTTTTAGCTCATCATCCGTGGTAATGTAGGGGACAAGGATGGCGTTGGAGTTACCTGTGACATAGATTCCGACAAGTCTGGAATCTGCGATTCCCACCGAGCATGGTTCTACTCCCAACGTGTCGCGGAAGCTACTGATTTTCTTGTGAGAAAGGCCTGCAGGCAAGATTGCTATGTTATCGTTTGCGAATGAGAAAATTCCGACGTTTGGATCCCCGAAAACATCAGAGAGAATGATCGGCACTATTCATTTTCCCTCACCTGGAAACACGATGACCTTGCCTTCTTTGTCTTTGACTACGCGAATCCTAATCTTTCGCGGGGGTTTGCTGATTCCCCGATTCCACAAGAGACTGTTCGTCTCTTCGCTTAACGAAACATTATCCGTTTTCATTCTATTGGCTGCATACTGTCTAACGTATCTTACGGCTCGAGGTGTTCGTTTCTCTCTCGGAGCCGTCCAAATACGCCGAAGATTCAGGTCGTAGAATTTCTCCTCAACGATCTCTATCTCCTCTTCTTCCTCAGCAGCTTCTTCAGCTCGCGGAGCCTCTGGGGCTTGAGGCGTCTTTGGCTCCGATTCCAGCTCTTCCGTTTCTTCTTCTGTAATTTCTGTCTTCTCGGCTTCTGGCTTGGTGAGTCCTGTCTCCCTAGATGGTTCTATGTCAGAATCGTCTTCAATCTCGACTTCCTTTTTTGGCATTTACGCTACACCTTGATCTTCGTTTCTCGCCAGTGTCGTTGCTTCGGGTTTCGCCGCACTTTACCCTCGGTCTTGGCTACGACCCATGATGGGACGGGTTGGGCCTGCTTCAAGGCGTGGGACAGATGCTTCTTCTTTCCTGAGGGTTTGTTGCGTGCCATCTATGCTCGCCGGATCTTGATCTCTTTTTTCTGTGATTGTAGTTGGACCAGTGTTTTCTTCAGCTGCTCATCTGTGATCTGTGTTTGAAGCCTCCCTGACTGAGCGAGCTGTATGAGTTGCATTTCTAATTCCTCTGCGAACTCAGGTTTCACCATTCGGATATTGGCAAGCCGTTGCCTTGCTTCTGGTGTGAGGATTTGGCGGATGATTGATTGTTTCTGACGCTCCACCTGTTGCTGGGTTTGTGAACGACGTTGTTCATCGTAGGCTGATCGTTGCATCTCGGCCATTCTTCGTCGCCGTAATGCTTCAAGCTCTTCGTCAGTGTAATCTCCATTGGACATTAACTTGGGGCCTCTTGAGGCCGGGTCTTCAATTCCTTGGCAACCTCAGCTGCAGTACGGTTTAGAAGCGCGATACCTTCCCGAGTTAGTTTTCGGCCTTTTTTCCCGTCCAAGGCAACGAGTTCAGCCTTCTGAAGCTGTTGCAAGGGTTCCCTGATGGCGGAGCCCCCTGCGGGTACGTGGTGAGCTGGCCGATTCCCATGACTCACGCGTCCTCCATACTGGACCCGTAACCGAGACACTCCAACCGGTCCTCGCACGTACATCTTTCGGAGAAGCGAAGCGCATCTGAAGTACCACCAATCAGGGTTCTGAGGTGGCCGCTCTTTGTGAGCACCAGTTTTCGCGAACTCGGTCCAGGGTGGGGGTGTGATGTCGCTCATGCTTTCTTTCAAGTGCTTGGCTAGCTTGTCTATGAGTTCCTCGGCTGGAACCTCGAATACTGTGGGCAATTCTGGTAGCGTCCTTAGTTGGTTCTAGATTTTCGTCGGGAAGGCGAGGGCAGCGTAATATAAGGCTTCATTGAAAACTGCGGTAACTGTTCTAGTTTTCTGTAAGGATACCTTCGAATTGTGCCACAGCTGAGACACGAAATTATGATTCTAGAATTACCGGACCGAATTCGAATTCGCGCGTTTTTCCCGGGGATCAAGGGTTGGCCACAGTTCTTGCAGAGGTAGTGTTTCTTCTCTGTCGGTATTCTGACTTTAGTTCGCGTTGAGATTCTCTTAGCGAGTCCAACATATCTAGTGGCTAACTTGGGGTCTCGAGGAAGGGTTTCAACGGCTTGGCCAAGAAGAAGGTCGATCCGTTCATGAGCGACAGCGGTTACCGCTGAACGCATCTTTCCATAGTTTCGCCTCGTGGATCTACTTCCCATGAAACTCATAACCTAGTATCTGGGACATGGGATTGATCTGCCTTGGTCCTGTCACTAGTCCTCGCAGAGTCCTCGATAGAGCTTGTGCCTAATGAACTGGTCAATCACCCGTCGATATTAAGCTCGGCGCGCCGCAACGGACGGAATCCGCGCACGCTCATCTTGGACCAAAGTTACCATCACGCAGCAATTCTTCAGCTGGGACCGTCGGGGGGTAGGAGAGGACGACCGGACATTGCACATCTGTCTCTACTTGCGGCTCTTGGTTCGCCACTAAGTCTAGAAGAGGGCTTGCGATCGTACGTCCATACTAGAAATGACATGATCATCACAGTAGATTCAAAGACAAGACTTCCCAGAAACACTGGCCGATTCACGTCACTTCTTGAACAGCTCTATCACGAGAAGAAAGTGCCTTACTCTGGACGCCCGCTGCTCTCGCTGAAATCCGGGTCGCTTAGAAGCTTGCTACGCGAAATATCAGGCGACTTGGTTGTCGCGCTCACGACTGAAGGAACACTACAGCCGATGGATGTAGTGGCCGCGAAACTGGCGGAATACGGAAACCCGGTACTACTCGTCGGAGGCTTTCCTCGAGGACACTTCTCAAGAGAAGTGACGTCCTCGGCGAACGAAATCTATCGAATAAGCCGCCATTCGCTTGACGCTTGGACGGTCGTTGCTAGGGCAATTTATGACTATGAAAAAACGGATTAGTGCTAAGACATGGGTTACGATAACTGTCAAAGGCTTCTTCTTGAAACGTCATCTTGACGGTCGCTGCCATGGTCCCGGCACCTTGGGTGGACTCCGAAAGAATTGAGCCCGTACGTTACACGCTGATGAGCTCGCAAACAGCTGTGGACCCAGAGTAGTTGGCGTCCCCCGAGTAGATGGCTTGGTAGCCGTAGAACCCTGGTGCGAGGACACCGGTAGAGGAAGAATCAGGGACAGCACCAGCGGTTGTCAAGGTCACTGTCTGCGATGTCAGGGGGTTGCCAGTGCAAACGCCGTTACTGAAGAAGTTGTAGACAAGCGTTCCGGAGGGAATGGTCCCCGTGACACCCGTCACGGTGGCTGTATCGTGGAAGGAATTGCTGGACTCCACGAACACTACTGTATTGGTAGTCGACGAAGCCTTGGTGACGAGCACCGTAGTGTGGCCGGAGCTTGTCGAATAAGAGGTATCTCCAGAATATACACCCCTGATGGTATGAATGGTCGTACCAACGGAGTTCGGAGTGTAGGATACCTGACATGTACCAGAGGACGACAGCGTACACTGAGAGTTGATGAAGGTGCCAGAACTATCACTCGTGAAGCTCACCGTGCCCCTAGGGATCAGAGCAGGAGGCGTGATTACTAGGGTGATAGTCGAGGTCACAGATGGGAAGTTGGGAGACGAGGCTTTGACGAGGACCGTGTAAGGAGTGCTTGTCACGGTTGCCGTACAGACGGTCGGAGAGCCTATGGTCAAAGACACGGGGTTACACGATACACTCGTCGAAGCGCCGTGAAGTGTCGCGCTCAGAGTAAGGATTGCACTTGCCGAAGGGTTAGCCGGGGTCAAACTGATACTGGATGGGCTCAACGAAGCCGTTACACCGGTTGGAGACTGAACCGTGGTCAGGGTCACGGGGACTGTTCCGGTGAAGTTATTGTCGGGACCTCCTGAAAGTGAAACCTGAATAGTCACGCTGACTTGGGTGCCAGCGGTAGTACTAACTGAGTTGGAGCTGGAGGATATTGCGAAGCTCCCCTCAACACTCCCGTCCTCGTACATAGTCTGGGGTATTGCTTGAGCGCCCGCTAGGGCGGCGAATGATGGGACACCGAAGGTCCACTGACCCCTGCCTATCCACTGACCGAGCTGGGTGACCACTGGGCCAAAGTTGCCAGGAAGAGTCCCGTGCCCACCTGCAGCCACTCCGATACATGGGCCAGCCGCGCTGGTGCATACTAGACCCGCCGAGGGTGAGTTCCAGTGCTGGCAGGCAGCGTAAGAGACCACCCCTCCAACGAGGTCGCTGTTCGCCTTGCATGCGTTGATGGCGCTGATGATTCCACCAGTCGTTGCAGCAGTACCGCTCGGATAAGCGGCCCACTGGAACTGGAGGAACTTGGCGTTGCTCCTGTAGTAGGCGAGGTTGGAGTCCAATCCGTTCGCGCCGCTAAACCGTCTGAGAATTGCTGTTCCACCAACTGGGATCGCTTGGCTTCCAGAACTTCCGTCAGCATTGAACGTGCACCCTCCGCCTATCACCGTGCCAGACACTCCCAAAGGACCGCTTGAACAAACAAAGGGACCTGAACCGATGAATTTCTGGGCCAATATGGGATCAGAGTTCACACCGCCTGTAAAGGCTGGGTCGACAGTACAGGATGGCGTTCCAAGATTGAGACAGGGCGCGTAGACTCCGTTGGACTGGACTGGTGCTGTTTGAGTTACCCAGAGTCGTTGCGGAACTATCGGGACGCCTGCGATGTCGTTGAGGGCCCATGCGTTGAGGTTGTGTAGATATATGAAAAACGTCTCAGTTATGCCCGCACCTTCTGTGCCGCCTGAGGGGCCATATGCAGCGGCAGGCAACTGGTTCGGATTATAGACAACGTCAATTGTGTTGGCTGTGCTCGGAGTGACTAATCCCCCCGTAGCATTGTAGTTGGCGAAGCTGAACTTTACGTCGTTGGCCGTCACGATGTGTGATGTTAGGCAGACGGCGTTGCTAGAAGCACAGTTATAGATGTCATGAAAGGGAATATCTCCCCTTATCAACATCTTCACGCATGCGCCGACCGCAAAAGTGCCACGAGCATTGGTGTAGGATGTGGGACAATTAAACCCGCCAGCAGGGATTAACGAGTACGAGTTGACCATCCAGCCAATTATTTGCGTTGGACTGAACGGGTTCGTGATGAGCAGGGCGTCATAGACCTCACTCACGATGTCAGCTTCGACGACTGTGTTGAAGTTGAACGGGTTGAGACTCGCAGATGCGTCCTTCTGTCCCCATCTGATCGTAGGGCCCGCGACAGCAGGGTTCGCGTTCCATGCATTCAGAAGGCTCCACGGATTACCCTGTGCGGTGCCAATACCTGCGGCGTTGCCAATTCCGTTCCAACCCTTCAAGTAAGGATACTGCACGGATGGAGTCCATATTGGAATGTTGAAAGTGCGGTTACCGAAAATGTCCATAGCCACCTGCAAACTGGCCTCAGCGGCTGCTGGAGTACTCAAGAACTGACTCTGCTCCGCGTAAGTATCATGCTTCGCGTTGCAAACGAAATCGTAGTTGGCAGGCTCAAGCCCTGGCTGACCACCACAAAAGTCAGAGGCGAAAGTGCTATCATAGAGAGCCCACTCGTTGTTGGGAACGGGGGTCGGGAAGAAGAAGCCTCCCGCGTACATGTTCCAGCCAGTGTTCGGACCAACAGTCTGGCAACCCGGCTCGGTAGCCGACTTGCAGCCTGTGGTGAAGACTAGTGGATGGGCTTGTGCCAACGAGATGATGGTCAACGAAACCTGTGTACAAGAGGTAGAGCCGAGATTGACAAGTTCACAGATTGCAGCAGTAAGTCCTACGCTGAGATTGTGTCGTCCAAGACTGTTCCGACCGTAAAAGACTATAGAACCGCCTAACAGAGGGGCGAACTCACCCGTTAGCTCGCACTGAGCATTCATACCCGTCGCAAGGCCCGCGTTGATGAAGTGTTGGGCAGCACGACAAAAATCAGGCTGGCCTGTTGTGACAAAGCCAAGCGAATCTGTGGCATCGTTGGCATAGTGGAACGCACTGATAGGGGTCGTTGGTCTACATTTTGCTATCGTGTCCCAAGAGCACACACCTCCGATAGGTACGGCTCCCAGAGAAGAGCAGGCTACCGCTTGATTGCCGTTTCCGTTACTCAGACTGCCACTGGCGCCTGGGGTTATGCAATACGGCCCAACAGGGTTGCAGCCGGCACCAATGCCGGACGAGTCACAGACTCCGGGCGGAATATTGGGATGGTTAATATCATTCGGATAGCCAGAATGTAACACATTTGAAGCAGGGGTCAACGGGTTATCCATTGGGGCAGCGTTAGGCCCAATACTGCCCTCGTCAGCGACCGTAAAGGCGACCTTGTCGATCAGCGACGCGATCCCCTGACGAATGTTGATGGCGGCCGTTGTACAGTCGTTGGCTGGATTCGCATGAGCACAATTGGCCGCGATATTACCACCACCTGGAGCATCCGGACAGACGACCGCGCCTAGGGTCACACCATCCTTACCGTTGCAGAAGGTGATACCCCAGAAAGTGTTAGCCAGGTTAAAATCAACCTGCAACTGGCCTAACTGCTGTGTCGGGGCAGTGACCCAGAACCTGCTATCAGTGATAGCGCAATTAGCAGTACACCCTGAAGCAGGGGACAGAGCACTGCCTGGTATCGGCACATCAGAGAGATCCAGTTGCGGAACACAGGTGCTTACTTGACCAACGCACATAGCGTTCAATTCGGCTGAATCGCTGGTATACATCTGATAACGGATGGTATCAGAAGCGGGACCAGCGGGCACCCACTGAGTGGCGGGCGAGGTCCCATTGGTTGGAACCGGATCGCCATACACCAGACCAGGAAGCGATGTGGTGGAGAGTAGCAATACGAATATGACTAGAGGAACGATGTACGTAACTCGACGTTGTAAATTATTTCCTCGTAAACTCATCCAGGACTTGACCGAGATGAATCGGGAGAAAGCCTATTTTAGGCTTGCTGGAATCATGCGACTGCAGATGTCCTCTGAACTAGACCTTCAACGACAGAAGCGAGCTCTGGAAATCCGGAGGAAGATGCTACTATCCCGAGGTAAACAGGTCGAAGCGAAGGCTCCGCAACTGACTCAGCTCCCACGAGAGATTGTTCGAAAAATACTAGCTGGAAGGGGCCCCGAGGTGATGGAAACAGCTCGAAGTTATTATCCTGCCGAGGTTGAACGGCTCGAAGAGAACATAGCAGCCCTTGTTGCAGAAGGAAGGCTCAAGGGTCCAATATCGGGGGAGGAGTTGTACGCGTTCCTGCGGAAGCTTGGACTAGTGTTCCGTATGGACGTGAAGATCAGAATTAAGGAACACGGCGAGCTCAAGAGCATCGAAGAAAAACTTCGACAATCGTCCACTTAACCTGTCTCGCGAGTCTTCACGGATTCTTCGTGGAGAGTCCACGCGGACCCGTAGTACTGTGGGCTTGGTTTGATGGGCACGGAAGACATTTTTTCGTTCGGCCCGTCTTAAGGTTTGTTCGTCCTTGGCAGCGACTGCAGGCGCCTTCAACGTTCCTCTGAAATGCACACCCGAAGAAACCAAGCATTTTGTTGAACCCGCTATGAAAGAGGCGGAAGACGCCAACTTTACCGGAGCCTTAGAAGTTGTCAATGACGGACTAAACGCGCACCCTGCTTCTGAGGGTCTTCTCTTTCTGAGATCATATTTCTGCTACAAGATTGCAGACAGCATTAGCAATGAGCTTAGCACCCTGCCGCGACCAATTCAGTCGCTAGGAGAGGGTGTGCTAATGGTTGATGGAGCCATGACGAACCAGATGCTTGGCCGATTCCAAGAGATTGTCAAGGTTTTAGGAGATGCTGAAGAGGCGATCAACGAGATATTGCAGGTGAACCCGCATAACAACGAGGTGACTGCCTTCAGAGCCTACATCAACAGCAAGTTGCAGAAACTTGGGCAAGAGTCCGAAAACATGCGAATCACCTTCACAAATACCCCTAACGTAGCAGGCGGTTTCTGTGTAGGATGCAGGAAGAATATTTCGTTCGACACACAAACAGTGGTCCTCAGAAAAACATCGTCTACTCAGCTAGAGGTCTGGCATCTGCCCTGCTTCAAGCAGCTTGCCAACAAGAACTAGACTAATTTGGTTATTACCGTCGGCAGTAGGCCCCAGTCTGATTCTACGACTAGCTTGGTTCCTTCGATGGCAAAGTCTCTTTTCGCGTAACCCAGACCCACAACTGCTTTCAGTCCGGGTGAGAATGCAGCGCTAGTGACATATCCGGCGTCTTTGCCACTTGAGTTGATCTTTGATTTTGGACCGGGTACGTGATCGGAGTTCGTTTGGAATTGGACCAGGTTCTTGTTAACCCGACCAATATGGGTGGCTCGGGCTACGACCTCTTGACCGAGGTAGCATCCCTTGTTGAAGCTAATAGCGTCCTTGTACCCAGCTTCCAGGATTATGATGTTCTCGTCCACGTCGACCCCGTATCTTGGGTATCCTGCTTCAAGCCTTAGAATTTCAAGCGCATCTAGCCCAACGGGCGTGACTCCCTTGAGAAGAAAGCTTTGCCAAACTCCCTCCGCCTCGTCATTTGGAATTATCAGATCGTATCCGGATTGACCGGTTCTGTCGCGGTTAGCAATCATACTGGGACCTAGCATCTTGTGCTGCAGTGACTTCATGTCTGCAAACGCGACCCCGAACAGTGCTCCCGCGTTCTCGGCGGCTTGCCGCCCTTGCAATGTCAGATGAACGAATCCAGAGGTAATATCTTTGACTTGAACGTCCTCTGTAATGATGAAACGATCGAGGATTTCCTTGACAATAGCTCCCCGGACATCGCCTGTGTCTATGAGAAGATCATCTTCTCTTGCATAGAGGTACAGGTCCGCTAAGACTCTAGCTTTCGTGTTGAGAAGCGCTGAACGGACGCCCCTCCCGTCATTCATCTTCAAGATCTCGTTAGTGAGTAGTCCGTTGAGGAAAGATAGTCTGTCCTTTCCAGTTGCCTGCAGTAGGCCAAGGTGCGAGAGGTCGGCCATGCCTGAGTGGTTTCGAATGGCCCAGTACTCTTCAACCGGATTCGTGTAAGATAGCGGAATCCGGCCTGCTTCAAGCCGGGCACCCATAGTTTCATGATGCATTACTAGAGGATTAGGCATACTACCTCACAATGGTCCAACAGGGGGTAATAGGATTGAGCCCATGCCGTTCGCTGCTGGACCGAATTAGAGGGCAACGCGAAAAACGCCGTTGAGACTGTCGGTCCAATCCGGGTTGGAGCTTCAGAACTGTAGCGGTCGCAGATCTGGTTCCAGCCAGTCGGAACGCGCGCGCTTGCCATCAAGGGTCTCTCGTCGCCAATGATTGAGTGGAAGCTGTTTGTCCAGCAGAATCGGAAAGGTGTTGATGAACTGTTCGAAATCTTGAGTGGAAGGATTCGTTTGAATAGCATGATTCACGATGCGTATCCAGAACTGCGTCAGTGCATCATTATACGCGCCACTAGCTCCTTTGGAGCTCGCATACTGTCTTATCCCACCGGATAGAAGGGGTAATGCCTCTTCAAGACTGTGCCTCGTCAGAACGAGCCAAGCGAGTCTAAGATGACCACGATGTCTGAAATCTTCTGAAGACAAGGTGGAATCGTGGAACGCTCTGAGGAATTCTCGATCATTCATTCGACTGGTTAAGATCAAAACCCGACGAATATCTGCTTTTCTGAACGACATTCATTGTGGTCCAGGAGCTTTGCACTATAAGTTCAAATTACTGTGGAGAAGTCTACCCGGCTAAGCGGCGCTTCCGTTTGTATTGCCTGAAGTGTGGAACTCAGCTACCGGATGATGCGGCATTCTGTTTCAAATGTGGAGCGAACCTAAGCCAGGCGGCCACAACCAATCCAAATCAACTAAGCGTTGGTCCCGTTGGAAAAACTGAAGTGATAGCGCCTTCAGGGGCAAGTTCGTTAAAGTGCCCTAGCTGCGGGGCGCCTATTTCTCCAAAGTTTGGCGAGATGATCATCACCTGTGAGTACTGTGGGAGCAGCATTACGCTAGGAAACTCAGGCTGGGCAAATATCCAGAAGCAGACAATGCTACCTCTGAAGATCCCGACAACTGATCTGATTACCTCGCTCGTCAGGTCGATGATGGATAAAGGGTTGCTCAATAGGCATCTACAAGAGAGTTCAACGCTTGAAGAGATGACACTCTCGCTTGTGCCGTACTGGCTAGTTGGAGTCTCCGCTAGAACGTCTATCATAGCTACGGACATGGTAACTGAGGGGGCCACCGTGGCGACAACTGCGGCATTGTTTGGCGTCCTGGCTGGAGGAATTGGCGGAGGGCGAAGAGGTGGGTTCGGCGGTGCACCTCTATTGGAAGGCGCGATGTTGGGTTCAATGATGAACCGCGGAGGCGGGAACAGAAAGGCGGTTCAGATGAACGAGAACTATAATTTTCCGATAATCGCGTTGAAGGCGCTCACGACCTATCAGCCACGCGACTATCAGTTTGCTCTCGAAGGTAGAACGCTGTTTGACATTTCACAGTTTCCAAAGGGGATCAAGACGCTGAACGGTGATATCAACGAGGACGCTGCGAAATATCAGGCGAAGACCCTTGTTGATCAGCTTCAATCGCAGAAGGCGCACGCGAAATACCATATGATTCAGCAAATATCCTCGGAGGAAGACGTTTCTGACGCCGAGTTGTTGCATGTTCCAATCTGGTTTGTGAGATACGATCACAAGGGAGACAAGATTATTCTTGTTGTGGACGGAAACTCTGGAAACGTAATCAACAGCATGGGACTCTAGCAGAGCTTAGCTCGCAACCGGGTCGGTTGTTGATGGTGCGGCCGCCGGGATTTGAATTCCCGAACCGCTGTTAAAGGCGGTTTCCCGGGTCGTCAGCGATCTGCTAAGCCATGCATTGGCAGGCTGATATCATAGACCAGGCTAGACCACGGCCGCATAAAACGAACACCGAAAGCTCCCAGTCATTTAAAGACTGGCCAACCTTGGAATCTGGCAACCTCCCAAACGGACAGGCATATACCCGATCGGGACGAAACTCCATTGTCTTAAATAGAAAAACCGGACGAGTTAATGATCTAGAAGACAGCCCCAATTGAGCATCCCACTAGAGAACCTGAGACGCGACCTTCGAACGCGACTGGAAAGTGACAGACAGATGTCCGGTGCGTGGGCCATAGTCCCGCTGTTACCGATAATTGTGGGAATAGTTGTTGTTGTCATCATATTCGCGGCTATATTTTCAGCAATCGGTTCTGTAGGTCCGTCTGGCACGACTACGACGGGGAGCGCCGCTTTAGGTGTCGCTCTATTTGGTTCAATATTCCTCCTGTATTTTCTCTATTTCGTAGTTTTGATTCTAGTGGCTGTGATGGTTTTCAAGATGGTGAGCCGACGCAATACTCACTTCAACCGGCAGATCCTCTTGCAGGAGGACATCATCAGCGTGGCTAGGGAGCTGTCTGCAAGGAAAGGCGTGGATGTTTCGATCTTGCTCAACAACATGGATAGAAGTGTGAGAGAGGCGCGATTAGAGGAGGTTGAGAAGAATGCGACGCTCTGGGCCATTCTAGTATTTGTCTCAGGCTTAGGACTTCTCTATGCTGGGTATTTCCTGATGAAGGACTTTTTCAGACATGAGAGGAGGGAGGACATGTTCATCAACGACATGCTCAGGACTTTCAACGCGATCGGAGTTCCCATAAACTTTCCCTACAGAAATCCTCCAATACCCGATCGGAGTTTCGCTCTCTACTTTGTCTTGACACTGATAACCGGAAACATTTTCGGGGTTTACTGGGTTTACGTCTTGGTCTCCGACCCTAACAACCACTTCCGACAGCAGATGCTAATGGAAGACACTATCATGGCGCAGCTGTCCGGGGCACCCTCGCCCGCCTCAGTTCCAATTACTGCTACTCCTCCACTCTAGGCAGAAAAGATCTGTCTGTGTCTGTATGACCTCTCCTCAGGTCGTTAACCAGGAACCGTCTCTTTTAGCTCTCGTTCAGTTGAGAACAAAGACTGACGCTGAAATTCCCATTGTCCGTTTGTTGTTGCCTCTAGCGAGCTACCTCTTGTGGGCGATCTTCGCCGTCGCGTGGTGGTCAACCGGCGCGTCCGGGATCGTAGGCAATGGAGTCTCCGCGTCAATCCTCATCAACCCGACACCGTTGGTGGCCGGGCTAGGCGTGCTCGGGTTGGCCGCATCGGCAGCATCGTCGTATGTCGTGTTCACGTTGGTGAATAGGGGGAATGAACATTCCAGTAGAACTCGGGCCCTACTCCTATGCGCTTTAGGCTCGCTTGAAACCCGATCCGGACGGTTGGGCCAACAAGCGCTTCTTCCTCTGAACTCAGCCGAGGAAAGTTTCTACAAACTCGTCCGGGGCGAGCGGGAGAGGAGTGCTGTGCTCTGGGCGCTGCTCTCCTTGATTCCTTTTGTCGGCTGGGCTTTCCTAGCCGTGTCACAGTGGCGTCTCTCACGAGACATGGCGAAACACGGCCGTCTGGAGGGTTTGGTCATTGAGGATGTTGACAGGACCCTTAGAACTGTGGGAACTCAGGGCTTCCCTGTCAAACATGCTCCCATTCGTTCACATGACGCCTTGGGCATCACGATTGTTATCGTTTCGATCATCGAGCTGTTATCTAGCATCGTGCTTGGCTTTGTTGGCTCTCTCGTCCTGATCTATTTGACCGTTGGAGCTTTCTCTCTTTTCTGGATCGACCTATCCATTACTGATCCAATTTTCCACTTCCATTACCATTCTCAGCTCGAAGCTGACATGCTACGAGCACTGCAGCAAGCTGTCAATGGTGTTGGGGGAGTTGCATAAATGTCAAGAAACGCTCTACTCGGTCTGAAGAGAATCTTCTTCGATCGGATTTTCCAGCGGTCGTTCTGGACATGGAGGAAACACCCCGCTATCATAATCCCGACAATGCTGGGATCCGCCCTGCAACTCATCCTGCAGTCCATTCTAACGCTCGTGTTGATGCTGCTCCTCACAGGCTGGGCGTTAGCCGGTTCTTTGTCCGGATTTCTAACCGAGTACAGTAACGCTGGCTTGTTTGGTGTCTTTCAGGACCCGGCATTTTCCATTACACTCGTTCCTGTGGTTGCGGTTACGGTGGTCGCGCTAGTTCTGGTGGCAGTCATTGGGGGAGGCTACGTCTATTCTGCGGAATATGGCATGTATGTTGACGCTTGGAATCCGGATAGTCTACCGGTGAGGTCTGTTCTGGAGAATGGTTCTCGCAGGTGGAGGCCGATGGCCTGGACTTTACTCCTTTCCAACATAATTACTTGGGGGCCGGCTGTGATCGGTTATCTGCTCATAATCGCTTCAGCAGCCAGTGCCACCAGCACGGCCGGACTGGTAGCCGTGATCGCAACTGCCAGTGTGTTTCAACCACTTCTTTTTGCGTCCTTGATTCTCGCCGTGTTCACCGTCTACACGTACCCTGCAGTTGTTGTCGACCGGGTTTCAGGGCTTCGAGCGATTCGTCATAGTTTCAGGATTGCCAGTCACAACCTTGGAATCACGCTTACCTACGTGATAATCCGGATTATTTTTCAGGCCCTTCTTCTCCTGGTGGTCCTGCTCGCAAGCGTCATCGGACTACCTCTGACATCACTCATCACCGTGGTCCTGAGCTTCGTCCTCACTCCTATTCTTCATCTTACAAAGACGATGATCTACTATCACGCAGGACCTTCGGTTCCCGAGATGCCCTTCCAGCTTTCTAACCCGATCTGGCAGGACATATTTCGCCGGTTGCCGCGGGCTGCATGGCTGAAGATCAAGATGGGGCTTTACGAGGGGTTCAGGTTCGTAATCGGACCAAGAAACCTTCCCTTCCACATTCTCTCTACACTCGCCTTCGCGCTCGGGATCTACATGGGCTACTACGTGTCCGTTAACGGTGTAGCAGGCTATTTTCTCAGCCTAGGCTACCAGCCGGGACATGGCAATAGTCTGCTCGCGCAGCTGCCTTTGCCCGCGCTACCGGCGCTGGGTGTTGACATTTTTCTCAACAACTGGCTTGTCTCCATCGCTACTGGATTGTCTGGGCTGGGGTTCGGGGCTCCGAGCTTCACTACGATAATGTTCAACGGTTTCATACTCGGGGTGCTCGTGGCTCCGCAGTTGTCGCCGAGTCTTACGATGTTTTTCGCCGCAATTCTGCCGCACGGGATCATCGAGATTCCCTCTTTTGTCTTGTCGGGATCTGTCGGGTTAAGACTGGGCTATGCGGCTCTGAAGAGCAAGTTCCGACGCGGACCGGAAAGTGATGAGTATCTCTCAAAGACTCTCCGAGTAGCGGTGTACGTCGTGGTCGGGCTTGCGCCGTTGTTTCTGATCGCGGGCTTGATTGAGGCGGATATTACCCCGTTTATCATGAGGATGTTCGGCTGGACCTTCTAGTCGCAATCTAGGCCCGGACCAGAATTTGCCGATCTTCTATATCGACGGGCAGAGTCAGGGGAACGAGCAGAATAGCCTGCCTCGAAACGCGAAAATTGCGATTGCCTACTCAGAGTCATCTGGCCAAGTCGATCCTGGCAAGTTTAGGATCTACTGGCAGCCTATTGGGGACAGGACTAACAACGAGGCAGAGTACTACGCGTTGATCAAGGCCTTGACGCTGGCCGAGGAACGTTGGGCGGACAAGACGACTGGAAAAGTTCTGGGTGGAGTTGGAGAGATTCTGATACGTTCGGACTCCCAGCTTGTGGTAAACCAGGTTAATGGAGCGTGGCGGGTCGAGGACTCTAAACTCATCGAGCTGAGCGAAAAAGCAAGGGACTCTATCAGAGAGTTAGGCAATATCCGGCTAGAATGGGTTCCACGGGAGGAGAACTATGCGGGGTTATGGCTGGAGGGGAAGCTCAGACCGTCTAATATCGAGAGGATACGCGGGTAATTCTGCCTATCTTCAGGCGTCCATGGTTCTTCCGAAGATCTCCTGGTGCATATGAGTTTGAAATGGGTTCTTTGAGCAAGATGGAGTGGGGAACACCATTCTCATATTGTCGGTAGAGCGAGTATTTTCGTGAGGCGACGAGCCCGATCTCTCAAGGCGACTCTTGGCTCGTGGATTGATCTTAGAGGGCAGTGGATAAGACTTGGACAAGTTTTCCAGTATACGAACGATAAAGTTGTCTTACAAGATTGATCAGGTGGAGAACGGCTGGACGGTAACGACCGTGGATGGGACGGTCTTCATCTTTCCCGATGCGAGGGAGATGGCTGAGTGGTTCTGCATGGTGGTCGGTGTTCCCTTCTTGTATAGGAAGGTCGAGCTGGACCCGTTGGAAGAGGAGATCAGGAAGCTTACGAAGGCTACGGCCAGTCTTCTCGCCTGACCTCTCAGCGCTTCCGGATGGGTACTGGAAAACAGATATTACCGTTTATCAGTGTGGCTTTCTGGAAGCTTCTGGTATTGGCAAACATCCCATCGGACATTGCTCGGGTTCTCGGGCCCGGTGAGCAAGTCGAGTTGTTTATCCAGCAGAAGATCTATCACCCGAAGATCAACATCGACTCAGTTGTCTTGACCACGCAACGGATTATTCTGCGTCACCCGCACGATCTAGGTTTGAAGAAGGATTTTACCGATTTCAATTATACGGATGTTGCGAACGCGATTCTTGACAAGGGAATACTCCGGTCGACCGTGAAGATCACGTTGAGGTTTGGCGGTGACCCGTTGAATCTCAGCGATCTACCGAATAGTGATGCGGAGAAGGCCTACGGGATCATACGATCGAATATTTCGCGGTTCCAGACGCCGTTCTCAACAGGTTACGCGGGGATGGCGCCTGTGATGCCGGCGGCGGCTATGGTCCAGCAGCAGCCTCCTCAGATGCAGGGTATTGTCTGCACTAAGTGTGGGGCGCGGAGTGCGGCTGGGACGAGGTTCTGCGGGTCCTGCGGCAAACCATTCTAGACAATATCTTTCGAGCTAGGCTCACCTGATTCCTGGTCTTCCTATCTCAGCTTAGACGGCGTTCTTCCGTACTCCTTGGGCCGGGATTGGTCAGCTCGTTCGATCACTCTGAGCGTGTTGGCGAGGAACGCTTGTTCTTCCATATCTGTCGATAGTAGTATTTTCCAGTGGACTCTCTGTTTCTCATGGCATAGTCCGCAGAGGTAGAGGTTGGAGTCTTCGGCTTTGACCACGTCCTGGAGGTCTCTCAGACACTCAGCGCAGAGCATACGTGGAACCACGGGTTGGTCTTGGATAAGTATGGTAGAGACTGGAGAAAGCATGGCGGTCTCGCCGCTATGTACTGGCAAAGAAAAAGGGGGTTTGTGAATGGTTTCTCGCAGCGGAGGCTTGTGTTATAGTTGTACGCAGCGGCCTAGGAGTATTTGATCGCTGACTGGCTGGCCGCGTCCGTCTAGGAAGGTGAGGAATATCCATGGGTTTCCTCCTACTCCTCCGAGCGGTGGTTGTTTCGCGAACTGGACTGTCTGTCCTGCAGGGATCAGTACGACGCTTACCGCTGTAGGACGTGTGTTCTGGTGGGGTCCGCCGACTCGGTTGTCGTTGTTGCTGAAGATTAGGTTGGCGTTGATTCCGGTTAGTGACATTTGTCCGCTGAGGCTGATCGTCGAACCGTGGTTGTCGCAGCTTCCTCCTGATACTTGAGCTGTAGCCGTTGCTGGAATGGATAGGTCAACGGATGTGTTGAAGAGTCCTTGGACGCAGCGTCCGAGGAAGATCTCGTTGGACAGGGGGTTGTTGTGGTTGTCTACGAACTGGATGGAAATGAAGGGGTTTCCGCCGGTTCCGCCTAGAACAGGTTGTTTGGGTATTGTCACGCTTTGTCCTGCTGGAATCACTACGGCGCTAGAGCTGGAGTCGACTGTGAAGGTGTGGGTTCCGGCTAGGTTGTTTTCGAACAGTAGCTGGACGCCTACTCCTCCGAGGCTCATTGCTCCTTGAAGGGTTACCTTTGGTCCAGGAGAGTTGTCGCAGCCCGAGGTGGTCATCGAGGTCTGAACGTGTACGGGGGTCTGGAAGGTTGCGCTGGCGGTTGTTGTTGCATGAGCGACGCCGGCTACGCCGAGGACAGCTAGCACCAGTGCTACCATTGCTGTTTTCTTCATCATGTTTTTCGAAACCGGGTACCGGCGGGGCTTCGTATATCATTCAATGGTTTTGAACGGGGTTGGAGGATTGAGAGAGATTACCAGGGATTCCGGGAGCCTGCGGCTGAGACATCTCGGACTGTGGCTGCGTCGCGGGGGGTGGCCGGAAGCTCTTATGGCGCGTTTGTTGGATCCCAGGAGTTTCGAAAGTTCTCGTCTAGTGAGTCAAGTATTCGCATATCCTCTCTTGTGAGGTTGTAGTCGAACACCTGGCTGTTCTCTTTGATCCTCTCTTCTCTCACTGACTTTGGTATGGTCACGAGGTTATGTTGAAGACTCCAGCGTATCAACGCCTGAGCTGGGGTTTTGTTGTGTTTTTTGGCGATCTGTTGGATTGTGGGATGGTTAAGCTTCGCGCCCTGCGTCAAAGGACTGTACGCTTCAACCTGTATCTTGTTCCTCTCGCAATAGTCGAGTAGCTGTTTCTGGTAGAGGAAGGGGCTGAACTCCACCTGGTTCACCATCGGAACCACATCCGCGTCTTCAAGCAGCTCTGTCAGATGCTGGATCGTGTAGTTGCTGACACCGATAGAACGGCATTTCCCATCTTTCAATAATCTGGTCAAACCGTCCCAGCTCTCGTTTCTGACCTCTGGGACGGGCCAGTGGATTAGGTAGAGGTCGAGATATTTCAGTCCGAGCCGCTTGAGGCTGTCCTCGCAGGCCTTGAGCGCTGTTTCGTAGCCGTGGTCGCTATTCCAGAGCTTGGTTGTAATGAAGACGTCTTCGCGTTTTATCCCGCTTTTGCGGAGTGACGCGCCGACGTCTGTTTCGTTGCCGTAGATCCTTGCGGTGTCGATGTGACGATATCCAATCTTCAGCGCGTACTCTACTGCTCGCTGGGTTACCTGTCCTGGAGGCGACTGGTAAACTCCGAGGCCGAGACGCGGGATCATTACTCCATTGTTCAGCTTTGCGAACGGCTCGACTGTTGCCTGCATGAAGGCTAAGATTGTTCGAGTCCCACTTCAACCTTAATCCCAAGACCCTCATAGGCAACGTTTCCGGGAGAACCACTTCCGCGTCCCGGGACCAAAATCACAACTAGGATAATTTTTTCTCGCGACCCTGTTTCTGTCTGCGCTGATTTCTGAGCTTGTTTTGGTAAGACGAACTTGTTATCGGCTTGTCCGGGCTTTTTGGATCCCCGTAGATTCCCCTAGGGATAACCGTGGGACATCGCGTGTCTAGAAATCGTGGGCTCGGATTCGTGATCAGGGCTGAAAATGGGCGTTGGCCGTGATTCTGCGGCTGGTCTAGGGTTTTCCGCGAACCCATCGCGTCGAGGGTGCCAGCGCTGAGGCTCCCTTCCCGCTGCAGACATCTTTGTGAATCTTCTCGTAGAAGAACCGGTCGAAGGTTTCTCCACACTTTTCACACGTTACCTTTCGAGATTGGTGAGTGGATTTGAACGGGGTCTTTTTCATTGGAGCGTTGCCCATTAGTCATCAGCTTCCTAATGCACCAAGGCTCCTCTAAATCTTACGCCAAATGGCTCTGTTAACTTATCCATGCCTACACAAGGAGAGATCCTTTTCGTCTGCGTTGAGAATGCTGGCGCAGCCAGATGGCCCAAGCATTCGCCGAGAAACTCGGTCTAAAAACATCTAGCGCCGGCACCGTTCCTTCCACCCGGGTCAACCCCGTCGTGGTTGAGGCGATGAGAGAACGAGGAATAGATGTCACCAAGAGATCGCCAAGAATGCTGACAGCTGACATGATCAGACATGCGCGCCTCGTGGTCACAATGGGCTGCTCTGTCGAAGAAGCGTGTCCCAAGCCGATGCTGGCGGCGATGCAGAAGAAGCTGGTCGACTGGCACCTGGACGACCCGAAGGGCAGACCGATAGACGATGTCCGCAGGATCAGGGACGAGATTGAACAGAGAGTGAGAAAGATTGCACATGAAGAATAACTGGCTAATCGCTCGCAATCAAAACGACCAAGACTAGATATTTCAAAGACCCCTTTTGGACAGTGAGAGAAGGGTATGAGTTCTGTTTCTCAGATCCGAATAAGAGCGCGGCTAGCGAAGCCTCCGGATTATGTCTTGGCGAAATTTCCCCGTTATGAGAAAGAATTCTTTCACGCCTACGCCAATTTCATCCTGAAACTGATCCTATCCAGCGATATCAGAGAATTATTGAGTGCGCTAGTTTCCGCGGAAGGTATTCGGTCAGACCGATCAATTGATCTCCGTGTGATGATCTTTCCCGCAAAACAGTTGAGACGACAACCCTCCAGAATGCTTTACGGGAGCTATAGTCATACTCTCGCCCAGATCAGCCTCTACCCGCTCAGGATCAGCAAGGATCGTATTCGGAAGGAGGGAACAGACGTGTTCAGGAGTACACTTAATCAGCCGTCACTTGCTCAGAGAAAGCTTATCGGAGAAATAGCAACCGCGGCGATCTCTACTCTAATCCACGAGGTCTTGCACGTAAAGTTCCAACAGAGAAGCCTGGCAAGGTATGTCGAGGAGGGAATGGTGCAGAGGCTGGAGAAAACATACATGAGACAATGGGCAGACAAGCTTGACGGGGTCCTAAGGACACAATTTTCGACCCGCGTCGACAGTCTTTCTGTATGACGGAAGTCTAAGATAGACTATGGCTTTGATGAGAATCAGGAGATTCTGATGCCTCAGGAAATGACCAGCGAAGAGGCTAGACAATTTCTCGCACTTTCCTGCGAGGCACACTGGGCGTTCCCTTCCTCTCAAGGCACTCCGATAATCAATGGCCAGGCCTCGAGCCAGTGGGTTGACCAAGCGGTCAAGGAACGAGAATCCTACGTCAACGCAGTACGTTTCTTATTGAAGAATGGATATGAAGAAGCTGCGATTGAGATCGCTTCTAATATTTGGCGTCTCTGGATAGTGGTGCGTGACCTCAGCGGCGGACGCGCGTTTCTAGCTGCCGTGCTAGACGCGCGCGACAAGAAGCCATCACGGGCCAGATCACTTTCACTCTATGGTGACGCTCTCTTGGCTTTCAAGCAGGGAAAAATTGAGGAGTCACGTCGAATGAGTCAGGCGGCGCTGGACGCAGCACTCGTGGTAAATGATCGAGAAGCGTTGACACTTGCATACCTTGCAATGAGCAGAGTAGCATTCGAGGATGGCGACTACACGCAATCCCTCACCTTGGCTATCAAATCTCGAGAGTTCGCACGAAGCTTGGAACCGGCGATGGGACAGGCGCCGTTGTTCCTTCATGCCCCGGCAACACGGATGAAGGTGAATATGATCAAGCAGCGGCCTTGTTTGCGCAGAGCCTTGATCTTAATCGGAAGATCGGCGACCTAGGGATGGTGAGGGCGGAACTGCAAAATCTTGGCCTTGTGGAGATCTACCGAGGAAATGTCGAGGCAGCAGAACGCTACTTCGCTGAATCAGAGAGCCTTGGATCAGCGAGTGATGCGTACGGCATTGCGATGATGCATCTCTACCGATCTGCTATCGAGTTCGTTCGAGGGAACAGGGACTGGTCCCCCATCCAATTGCAACGCGCTCAATCTACACTAATCGAGGCAGGGATCGAGGCGGCTCCGGACGACCAGTTCGAGATCGACTGGCTTCGTGGGAAGTTAGAAAAAAGTGTCCGAGATTAAGGGTAGACCTGAGGACACGATTCAGCGTCCTCGGCCCCGCATCCAGTCTCTCTCCGACCTAATCTTCGGCCTCGCCTTATCGATCGGTGCGCTCAACCTGATCACGAGTAAACCTGCTGACACAGCGGCTCTGTTCGGGAGCATTGCAACCTTTGGCTTCAGCTTTCTCATCCTGATCTTCGTCTGGTTCCGCTACACAGAAATCATGTCAGTCCTACCCGTTGAGACAACTAGGACCCGCGCACTCAACACCATAATGCTCTTCCTCGTCGCTATAGAACCCTACCTGTTCAATCAGATATCGTTCGGCTTTACCCCCGTGGGGTCCCCGACCCTTCCGCAGATTGACGCATCCGCCACCTACGCTCTCGACCTAGGTGCGATCTGGGCAATCCTGGGAGCTTTCACTCATGTCCTGACAATCGAGGAGAAAAAGCTGGTCGCGCCTGATCTGATCAGGAAATACAGGTTGATGAGGAACCTTGAGATAGTTGTCGCAGCAATCTTCTTCGTATCAATTCTCCCTCAGTTCTGGGACATCATGATAGGCAACACAAGCCTCAGGTATGTGCTGTGGGGTCTGACGTTCTTCGTTCGACGCACCACTAACCTCTACGGCCGACTCGTCCAAAGACGGAGTCGAAATCGCAGCTAGCGAAGGGGCTTTTTGGGGAAGAACTGTCTGTAAGGAAGAAGGAGTGCCAGAAGCGACACGATGGTGAACGCCGCTGCGAGATAGATCACCATGATGGACCCGGTGAGCGCGTACACGTTGAGCTGGGCAGCTAGTATGCCGATCGGCATGGACCACGAAATATACCACGCCCATTTTTCGCCCTTCCTGTAACCTGTCATGGAGACGACCATTCCGAAGACCGCGAGACCAACGCCGGAAATACCGTCATCGACTAGCGTGGAAGCTAGGAAACTGGCCAACTTGGGATTCGAGGACACCAGCTGGCTCCAAGTCATACTGGTTACGGCCTGTATCGGTGTTTGCGCGCCTGAAGCGCATGCGAGACATAGATCCTGCAGATTGGGCAGAAAGTCACGTGCGGACAGGACTAGATGGAGCGCCCAAAAGACGAAGAGGATAGCCCACCCATATTTCCCATAACCCTTGATTGGTGCAGCGTCTGTCATGCAGATTTTGCTAGACGGCCTACGCTTAAGCCTCTCCGCTGGCTGTTCATTCTTGTGGAGGTCTATCACTCCGAACCCGTCTCAAGCTTACGGACTTGATTGATGCGCTAGTTTGCGAGGGACTAACGAAAGGAGTACAATGGTTCAAAGGGCAAGAAGGCTCGATGGAGAGAGATCTAAACTCGCTCATCTAAAATAGGAACTAATTGTGATCGCCTGTCATGGTCTTGGTCGTCTCGAACAGAATGTCGGTTGCAAAGGGCTGGGAAGAAGATTTTGAGCGCAGATGGAAACAGAGAAAATGGACGGTCGCCCAGTTTCCCGGTTTTATCAGAACAGAAGTCCTCCGGCCGGTGAGGGGAGACCGCTATGTTGTGATGATATATTGGAAGTCAAAGGAGGATTTCGAACGCTGGACTGCAAGCCAGGCGCACATCGAAGCGCACGCGAGCCCACCGCCAAAAGAAGCGTTCACTGGTCCCAACAAGCTTGAGCTTCACGAGATCATAGCCGAAAGCCCGCCAATGGCCACCTCCACCTGATGCGCACAACACCTTTCTCTGTTCTAGCTCTTCGGACTGATCGAGTCTGGTTCTCTTGAGTACCAGCGATCTCGGGCCAATGGGAGCCTTGCGGTCGAGGGAGGAAGTTGAGCGACGGATCACTGAGAGGTTGAACGCGGAGGAGCGAAAGGCGGAGTACGCGTTCGCCGTCTTTCTCAAACCGAACAACAGAATGGTCGGCAGCACATCCTATCTCGATGTCGCTCCCAAGCGCAAGATCGCCGAGATCGGTTCCACCTGGTACTCGTCTGATGTTCAGGGAACGGTTGTGAATCCGGAATGCAAGTATCTTCTCTTGAAACATGCCTTCGAGGATTGGAGTGCTATCCGTGTGCAACTGGGAACTGATGTCAAGAATGTTCATTCGCAGCGGGCGAGATTGAAGCTTGGGGCCAAGTTTGAGGGAAGACTGCGGAATCACGGAATACGACCGGATGGTTCTATCCGGGATTCAATGCTCTACTCGATAATATCCGAGGAGTGGCCTACAGTCAAAAAGGGACTAGAAGCAAGAATCGAGAGCTTCGCTTGATCTTAAACCTCAAAACATCGATCCGATGAGCATCGCCAAAGCTTTTTCTTACCGTCAATCAACACCGCTTTCACTGAAGTGTTTACTGTTTGATGGCAGCTGAGAAATCGGGCACATGGTGGGAGAGAGCTAACAAGAAGCTCGCCGAATCAACACTCAAGACCAGATTCATACTAAACAAAGATGGGCGAGTCGAGGTTAACCCCCCAGCTCTGCCAGAAGACTATGAAGAGACCCGATTGCTCTTCGAGATTGTGGATGATGTCTTCTCAATGCTCGAAGAAGAAGCCGAAGAAGCAGAACTAGACCAACCAGACAGCTAGGACGGCCTGCTGAAGGCTGTCACAGGATCTTTGGCCGTCATTATGTCTCGGGAAATCAAGAGAAGATCCCGTCGACTCTCTCAGCATTTTGGAAGGCTGCCGCTGGAGCCTATTGTGCCGGTCCCAGTGTTAGATGAGCTGTCGTAGGTTGAGTGCTGTGTTAGGGTGTATGTCGCGTAGGTCCCTGTGACCAGGTAGCTGCTGTCGACTGTTACGGTGAAGGTTTTGAGGTCCGTTGTCGGGGTTAGATTATTGAGTTCAGTAGCGGTCACGCGGAACGCGAATGTGGGATAACCGGTACCCGTCGCCACGAGGTGAAAGGGTTGGGTGGTTGTTAGCACCCAGCTGGGTCCCGGGAAGTCGATTGTTATACTCCATGTTGCGTCCATTGGGAACCTTGTTGGGTTGTAAATCCCGAAGGTCTCGTAGATAGTCGCGTACCCATAGAAGACACCGTTCGAATACGAAAGGGCCGATGTATCAGTGCGATTGCTAAAGCACGTGTTTTGTAATTGGTTGACCGATTGGTTGGCCGCATCACGATCACTAACCTTAGCCGCTTGAAGAATTAGTTGTTGCTGATTCTGGTAGAATGCGAATCCGCCAATGCCGATGACTATCATTGCGATGAGGACTATTCCAACGATCAGTGCAACGTTTCGTTTGGGGGCCGGTGCGGGCGGAGTGATTGGCCATCCTGACGGGACGATGCTAGGTATCGGGCTGCCACATTGGGGGCAGAACGCAGTCCCCACAGCAACCATGGTATGACAAGTTGGGCATGCAACTTGTTGAGGCTGCTCGGGGAAACTGACGGGTGGCTGAGGTGGAGTCGTAGGAGGCGGTGTTGGTTGTTGAACCGGGGCTGGCTGACTTTCGCCGGCTACCTTGTTCTCGTTATTGTCCGACATGTTACCGTTTCACACTGCCAGAGCCATTCATAGCCCCCTTCGCGTACCAGTTGAACTCTACCAAACGTGCTTACCCACTTCATTTCTAGCGAGTTCCGATCTGGACAAATCCCCTTGTATCCAGACACAATCCCTCCCGTGAAGCTTTCAAAGACGCGCGAAGGAACCCTATACACCAGGATCGCTAGCCTACTCACCGGTATTGCGCTTCTCGCAATCTTCGTCTATCAGATGTTGTACGACTATGTCATTCAATATGGTGGCACAT